>OLNU01000419.1_pt1 | contig 40764 bp, 45 predicted proteins | sample 1672241 | NCBI WGS metagenome assembly OLNU01 (sample SAMEA3136663, study PRJEB25190) | human gut metagenome | biome: human gut; feature: human-associated habitat; material: faeces | place: Austria | collected 2013 | reverse complement strand
GGGGAGAAAGTCATGAAAGAGATAAGAGGCGGTTTACCTGAAAAGGATGCCAATAGAGGATTTTGGGGAGTTTCTACATTTTTTTTAATAGTTTTAGTTTTATTTGGTTTTTTGTTATGTAGAGAAGGAACAGGAATCTGTGAAACTATTATAGGTATTGGTGCGATATATTTAATTTTACTGTGCTTTTTTATAGGAATTTCCAGGTCATATGTAATGAATGAAAAGGGGATTGCAATTACATTTAATAATTTTAAAGTTTGGACCAAAATGTATCCATGGGAAGAATATGATGAAATAAAAATAGAAAATACTCAATGGAGTCAGCATAGCCAAGTGATTTTTACAATGACTTTTGTTAAGAAAAAAAGAAATATTTATGATTTTATATTTTCTGGGAATGTGTCTGCGGAATGCACAGAAGAGACGTATGCACTGGTGAAAAGCTGGCTACCGGAGAGTGTGAGAATGCCAAAGGTTAAGTTTTAATTGTTGTTTATTTTCAATGAGGTTGTGTAATGGAAAAAGATAATATTCATAGTATAAGGAATTGTAAAAGTAGAATGGATTTTGTAGGAAGTGCAGTGCTGTTACTTATTCCAATTATAACATTGGAAATTATAGGCGTATTGAAAACAACTATAAGTTTTTTTGTACTTGGCAATATTATAATATGGGGAATTTACTTATTCTTATTATGGGCATTGATTAGAGAGTGTACACCAGGTATAGTAAATCAGAACGGCGTCGAGATTACATTTTACAATTTTAAAGAATGGACGGAGACTTTTTCTTGGGAAGAGTATGAAGAAATAAAAATAGAAAATACGCAATGGGGACAACACGGGGCACATGTGTTTATTATGACCTTTTGTAAAAGGAAAAAAAGCATACATGATTTTATATTTTCCGGGAATATGACTGTAATGTGCACAGAAGAAAATTATGCTTTAGTGAAAAGTTGGATACCGGATAGTGTAATGATGCCAAAGGTTAAGTTTTAATTATTTGATTTTCGATGCCCCGTAATTCCTGCGGGGCATCTTTTCACCACGACAAAGATAAAGTGAAAACATATTTTTTGCGGATTTGGCAACAGAAAGAGCGTATCCATTGCCGGAAAGGCGGCAGTCAGCCATGATTATGAGGCAAAGAACGGCAACCTCTTAAAGAGCACCTTTAATTTTAAACTCTGCTTAATAAGGAGGATAAATAAATGGAAATAAAATCAAAAAAAATGCCTAAAACAGAAAAAATGCAGAAAATGTGTATTTTATTAGGTGCCATTATAATAATAATTGTTCTTGTATTTATGCCGAATGGATTTATAAGTGCGATTAATGCGATTAAAATGAAGCAATTGAGTGTCTGGGAGCTGATGATTATGAGTTTTTTGTCATTTGTTCCAATGTGGATAGTCATCGAAGATATAGTACTTGGCATGATATCATGTCAGATTTCGTATCGATTAAAAGAAAATGGCATTGAAATTTTATATAAAGGAAAAGTCAGAAGAGCCTATAAATGGGATGAGATGAGGACACATAGGATTGTGTACATGGGGAAAGGAACATTACGGAATTCAGAAGATTTTTGGTGTGATGTAAAGGCATGTGTGGTATTTTCAACGAGAAGAATAAAAGATTCATTTTTTCAATCACCATTTCCGTTTGAAGCTTGGAATGAACAAATATCAGGAGTGTGTTTATTGTTTCCAGGAGTGGCGATGTTGGTTGCGATGGCTGTTTGGTTTTTTAGAAAACGTAGAGTAGTAAAAATATACTTAGATAATCGAGAAAGCTTTAGTAAGGATAATATTTATTATAGTAGTGTGAATAAAAAATATTTTTTGCAGAAAATGAAAGAATGGCATGTAGAATTGGAGGATAATAAACCTGAGGAAATATCTCCTTGGAAAGAACAAATTTAGTATGTAGACATGGACTACAATATCACAAGACAGGGACCGTCTGACCAAGATCACCCATAACGGTTTTGACTATACCTTTGCCTATGACGGATTTGGCAACAGAAAGAGCGTATCCATTGCCGGAAAGGCGGCAGTCAGCCATGATTATACCTATGATGCCCAGGGACAGCTGACCCGTGAATATGACCCGGATAAGAAGCTGTATCTCGGCTATCAGTACGATGCCGGCGGCAACCTGACGGAAGTGCGCAGTTACCCGGCAGGGGCAGAGGGCGGACCGGAAGGAACAGGGACAGTCCTTAAGCGTTTTGCCTATGGCAGCACATGGAAAGACCAGATGACATCGGTTACAATGGACGGGAAGACAAGGAACTTCACCTATGATGCCAACGGCAACCTACTGAATGGCGGGAAATATACCTACAGCTGGACAAAGGGAAGCCTGCTTGAGAAAGTGACAGGTGATGGCTTAGAGGCAGTCTATACCTATGACGCATCGGGCATTCGGACATCCAAGAAGGTGAACGGCACTACAACAGAATACCTGACAGCGGGCGGCAGTGTCCTGTCCGAGAAGAAGAACGGTGTATGGCAGCATTACCTGTATGACGGCAGCGGCCAGCTGATGGCCATCCGTTATAAGGGCGCGGATTACTATTATATCCGTGACGGCTTAATGAGCATCACAGGACTGGTTGACGCCAATGGTACAGCTGTAGTAAACTACAGATATGACAGCTGGGGAATGCTGACAGGCATCACAGGCAGTATGGCAGGTACACTTGGCAAGGACAACCCGTACAGATTTAAGGGGTACTACTATGATGAAGAGACGGGGATGTACTATCTGAAGAGCCGCTATTATCAGCCAGAGATCTGCAGGTTTATCAGTGCGGATGTATATATCGCGACAGAACTGAATATGAATGGCAGCAATATATACAGTTACTGCAAAAATAATCCTGTTATGTTGATGGATTCAGATGGCAGCTTTGCCATTCTGGCAATAGCCGGTGCTTTTTTTGCAAAAAAAGGAACAGAAATGCTGGTTGGTGCAGTGGTTAATGTTGTAACGACAGGTTTAGCAGCAAGCATTGTAGGCGAAAAATATACATTAAAAGATGCAGCAATGGCTGCATTAACAGGAGCTGTGGGGGCTTCAGGGCCTGCTGGACCTTTGGCAGCTGGATTAATAAGTGGTTTTGTTACATTTATATCCTCAAATGAGCAAGGAGAAGATAAAACTGTATCCTTTACAAATGCGGTAATGGCAGGCGCTTTTACAGTAGGAAGTACAGGAAGTTTATCAACACTTTTGACAGGTAGTTCTTTAATAAAAACAGCTACAAAGGTAGAAATTAAATTAGAGGCTTCTGCAGCAATAGGTGCAACCTGTGATTTTGGGTATAATCTTATGTCAGCAGCGGCAAGTAAAGCCTATAATGGTTCGATTCATGCTTCGAAAAAAAATAAGGTTAATATTCAAGCTTGTGCGATAGCTTCTGTAATACAGATTGCAGTATGTAAGGCAAAATCTATGAAAAAGAAGCAGAACAATAGGAGGAAAAAAGGATGGATAGATCTGGAGGGTATTCGGAAGAGGAGAACGTACAATTAAAAATATATAGTGATCAGGATACACATGGAATGGCTGCATGTTTTATAATCTTTGCTTTGGTTTTTTGCGGATTGATGTATTATGACAGCGGCGTAACAAGGTGGGAATTGATTGAGAGTGTTGTGCTAGGGGGAGTACCTATTATATCTTTGACGATAACACTAGCTATGTATGTTGCGTTTTGTAGAGAACTGGTGATGAGCAAAGAAGGATGCAGGGTGAGTTTTTGGAAAATACATCAATTCTATAAATGGAATGAATTGAGTGTGAAAAGGTATGAAAACTACAAAGATATGATGTATAGTACGCCAAGAGGCTTGAAGCAGGGATATGAGGAAGGAATTTTGTTTTCATTGAAAAAGGTAAAAAAGCCAAAATGGATGCCGCCTAAGACGTACTGTTGCTGGAGAAGACCTTGGAGTGCATTTTATGTTAACTTTTATCCAGGTGGAATTGATGCGGATTTAGAAGAACTACAGCCTGAGAAAGGAATTATTGACTGGACAATGTATTTGGAGAAAACAAAAAAGAAACCAACTATGAAGCAGATATGGTGTGAAATAGAGAGAGAACCGGAGAATTACCCAGTCGATAAAGAGCTTTTCCTTCACTACATGGATTTATGGGGAGTAGAAATAGAAGGTTATCATAAAGAAGAGGGTTAATTTCAAAAGAAGTTTGTATTTAAAGTAAAGATGGGGGACTGTGAATAAAACATGAAAATGGTGCCAAGAGCATTTGGAAAAGAATGCTCTTGGCGCTATGGAGAATCATAAGAAGGGGATTGTATTGATTATTAAACCAATTAAAAAGGCATTACTATATGAGGTAGGTATTATAGAGTTTGCAATGATTTTATTTTATATTAATGCATCAACATTAAAAGAAATTTTGATTGAGTTTGGAATATCTTTAGTTGTCATTTTTTTAGTAATTTTGCATACGGGTGAAACCGTTATTTTAGATGAAAAGGGTTGCTGCTTAGTTTGGTTTAATGGCTTATTGAAGAAGAAATATAAATGGGAGCAGTTAAAAACAAAACGAATTTTGTATAAGGCAGGCCGTCGAGAGGCGTTGGGTTATGAAGCCAAGAAGTGTGTATTGCTGACAAAACGAAAAATAAACAACAAGTCTGTGTGGAACAATCCTTTTGTACAAACTGAAAAATATACAACAGTAGAAAAAGGAGCAGAATTTGTAGAGCAATTTCCATTTTTGTTTCGACCATTGAGTATAATATATATTTATTTTGCAGCAGAACCAGAGGATTGTAAAGAGGATGGGTGTTATTATTCTGTCGTGGATGAAAAAGCTTTTATGGAGAAAATGAAAGAATGGCATGTAGAATTGGAGGATAATAAACCTGAGGAAATACCTCCTTGGAAAGAACAAATTTAGTGTATAGACATGGATGGTTGACTTTGGGGAAGCGACAGTTGTAGGAGGAATTGCTGGAAAAATAGGTGGTTCAGGTGTAAATGGGAGAAAATTACGAGGTATATATAGACGAGCTAATGATGGTATAAAAACGGTAAAGTCTGCCAGAAGGATTGCAAAATATGTAGCTAAAAAGACTGCTATTAAGGTAACGGTAAAAAGTGGAGTAAAGCAAACTGTTAAAGCGGGATTTTTTTCAAATATTACGAATTTTGTTAGAAAATTGTTTACAAAGAGCAGAGTATAGGAGGAGAGTGTGAAGAAATATTACGATTATTATGTGAATAGGAGAAATACGCCTCATCTGGATTTGTATACGAAGTTAATTGGCATGTTTTATTTCTGGAATGGCATGAACTTTATATTGGGCAGTGCATATGCTTTGTCCATAGGACAAAAAAAATTAGCTGTTAGTGGATTGGTTCTTGGTATATTGATGTGTAGTTTGATTAAGGACAAGACTACAGATAAGAGAAAAAATCAAAGAGACTTGAAAGCTGTTATTGGGGATGGAATAATATATGCTATATGTGCTTTGGGAATCTCCTATGTGTTGTCATTTTGGTTATTGCTCCTTGTGTATATTTTAGAAATGATTTATGTAGCTTGGGTTATCTTCATATATTTCAAACAGCAAAATGGACAAAGATCCAGAAAGCAGAGAAGAAAAAAAGAGTATTAGTGCTTGGAAAAAAGGAGCACAATAGAGATACGTTTTATATTCTGTACGAAATTTGTAATGTGTATTACATTGTCTGACACAAAAGCAGTATTTATGCGGGTAGAAGGGACAGAAAGGTTTATATAATTAAGAGTCAGCAGAATTGGCTGCTGCCTCAAAAAGATTTGGTCATGCCAGGGGGAAGAAAGTCGTGAAAGAAATAAGAAGCGGTTTGCCGGAGCAATAGTCTGAGTGATTTTATATTTTCAGGAACGGTAGGATGTGAATGTACAGAAGAGACGTATGCATTGGTGAAAAGCTGGCTGCCGGAGAGTGTGAGGATGCCAAAGGTGAAATTCTGAAGGAGCATTTGTTACTGAGAGTGAAGGGGGATGCATATTTTATGGAATATGTAGTTGAAACAGAAAAAGAAATTGTTCAAAACTATATCATAAAAAGTAAGCAGGAAAGAATTGAGTGGGAATTAAGTCATTCAAAGAAGCGAAAAGATATTATATGGCATTTCCATAAACCAGATATTTTTAAAGAAGCTTGTCTGCATGCGGTTGATTATATGGATAAAGAAGCGATGAAAAATTATCTTCATAAGCTAAGTGGTGCGGAAAATGTTTATTTTATTGGTGAAGATTATATAGGGAAAATGCTGTTGGAGCAAGCAGCAGAGAGGGCCAACGAAGGAGAAATTTGTATTATATATTGTGGAAACGGAATCGGATATTATCAGGGAGAGCAGGAAAAAGGAGCTCCGCCAAGGTTTATGCTTCTGAAAGAAAAATGTTGCAAAATACCCTCTAGAATTTAAGAAAAATGTTACAAACAGCATTGAATAAAGCAGAAAAATGTTACAATACTTGTATCAGGAGGGTGAATCCGATGCTAAAAAGAGAGATATCAGAGCGTTTATATTCATGGAAGAATGAGGATAAGAAGAAAGCACTGTGCGTGATTGGCGCAAGACAGATTGGCAAAACGACGATTATCAGAGAATTTGCCCGGAAAGAATACGAGTATTTTGTTGAGGTAAATTTTATATTGGATAAGGGGGCCGGTCAGATATTTGATGGCAAATTGGATGCAGATACAATTATCGAGAATCTGACAGCTTTTAAGATGCAGAAACTGGAACCCGGAAAGACTTTGATTTTTCTGGATGAAATACAGGAGTGTCCGAATGCCCGGTGTGCCATTAAGTTCCTTGTGGAGGATGGAAGGTTCGATTATATAGAATCAGACTCTTTGCTGGGCGTCAAGTATAAAGAAGTTCCGTCTTATGCAGTGGGGTTTGAAGAAATTGTTTATATGTATCCTATGAATTTCAGGGAGTTCCTTGGAGCGAATGGCGTACAGGAGACGACATTTGCAGCTTTGCAGTCCTGTTATGAAAAGCACGAGAAAGTTCCGCAGATAATGCACGAAACACTATTAAAACTATTTGCGGCCTATATTGTAGTTGGCGGTATGCCGGATGTTGTCCAGACTTATGTTAATACCCATGATATTGGAAAAGTTATTCAGGTTCAGAGAAACATTCTGGAATTATACAGGCAGGACATAGCCAAATATGCAGAGGGTTCGGATAAGAAAAAAATAAAAGCGATTTTCGACAGCATTGCCTCTCAGTTGGATGATAAAAACAGACGATTTGTTCTGAATCATATTGATGAAAATGGAAGAATGAACCGTTATGAATCAAAAAACAATCGTAAAAATTTACGATTGTTTTTTGGCGTTTTTGAACGCGTAATTGTATGTGCGTATTTTTATATATGCATCCTTCTCCGGACTTCCTCCCTCAACCGGCTTCGCAGCAGGATAGTCACCAGTGTCACGTCGATGATAATAGCGCAGGTGAGGACAATGGCGGACCAGGAAAGAGCCATTGGCACGGCGTAATAACGGCGCGTCAGCAGTTCTACACAGACAGAGTAAATGCCGATTTCTGCCACGAGGATGACAGCCTGGGAAAGTATAGAGCTTCTCGGATGGCCCATACTGATGGCGAAGAAGAAAACTGCCAGTGTGCCCAGAATAATCAGGGGCAGGGCGATAGCTGTGTACCAGCCGTTGCCGGGATGGAGCCAGGCAATGATGCCGAAGTACATGGCGATGCCCAGACCGTCCAGAAGCAACGTGATTCGAAAGACAGCCTTGGTCGGAAAGAAAATCGGCAGGCAGAAAATCCACAGGACGATACAGGTGCCGATGACATAGAAGGACCAGTGGGAAAATGTGATAAAAAAAAGGTTCAAAAGTCCGCAGACAACTGCTGTTGTGGCCAGACAGACGGCCATGAGAATGGCGGTTTCCTTGCGGATGCCTGAATCCACATAGCCTTTGTCCACAGGATAGGGCTTTGGTGAAACGGTATCCACCGGTTGGTTGGGATTGATAACCTTGGTATTACACAGCGGGCAGACGGAGCAGGTTTTGTCCAGTTCCACACCGCAGTTGACACAATATGACATTAAAATTCACTCCTGTTCATATCACGGTTGGTTTCAATTTTGACATGCAGGCCTTCTTGGACTAATTTCCTAAAGAAAAAGCGTTCCACGTCGGTTTCGATAATAGTACTTGTAAAGTTGATGCTCAGGGTATCGCCGAAACTTCCTACAGCGCAATTGGTTCTCAGGGAGAAAGGTTGCCCCATCAATACGTCAAAATAATCGACAAATTCACGCATTTCTTCCGGCACATCAATGACACCCAGATTCGTCAGGCCGGCGGTGGACTGTTTGTCCTGCACACGGATATAAAACTGTTTCACAACGATATCTTTGACAAAAAGCGGCACAATACGGATCAGCGGGCTCTGCTGGGTAGAGGCGTTGGTGGTAATGTCGGCATTTAGAAACTTGTCATTAATGTAAAAACGCATGTAGTTGTGGACATGGGTGACGATTTCCTCAAAGGTATAGTCTCCCATGCGCGGGTCCACAGAAGGGTAAACCATGGCAATAAAATTCCGCAATGTGTCTGATGGAAAAATATTGCGCAGATTCACGGGAAGCGCCAGTGCCACGGGATGTTCCCTGAAAACATGGTCCGCTTTCTGTTTTTCTAATAAAGCATACAGAAGTACCGCATTCAAATATTCCGTCAGGGTCACATGATAACTGCGGGCTTTCTGCAGGACTTCCTGTACAGACAGCAGGCCATGGATGATATTCAGTGTGTAAAAGGGCTCCCTGTGGCCGCGGATGCGGTAGGCTTTGCCCTGACTGCGGGGGCGTTTGACTCTGGAGGAAGCATATTTGATATAGGCATCCTCCATTTCCTCCGGCCGAGGCGGTTCGTTGATATCCAGAACGCCGCAGGTGTTGGAAATCTCATGCCCTTTCAGACGGAGATAAACGGCTGTGATGGTTTTCAGCAGTTTCAGGGCACCGCTGCCGTCGGAAAGAGAGTGAAAGACTTCCAGCGAAATCCGGCATCTGTAATAGTAAATTCGGATTAAATATCTGTTGTTAGATTTAAACAACATTGGCATGCAGGGATTAATGATATCCGGCATCACAAAGGGACCGGGATGGTCATTGGGTTCCAGATACCGCCAGAAAATACCCTTATGAAGGGCAACTTTGAAGGCCGGAAATCTCGGCAATGTCAGATCCACAGCCCTCTGCAGTGTGTCAGGGTCTATTTCCTCCTTTAAAACAACCGACAGACGGAACACATTGGAGAAGTTCCGGCGCTGAAGGGTCGGGTAGACATTGGCGGATAAATCCAGTTTATACCATGTTTTATGCTGTTTTTTTTCGGAATGATTCTCAGATTTATTGATTGTTTTCATAATTTTTATTATAATGTTACTCATCATCAATAGCAAGAGCAAATACGTATAGATGTACAGGAATTAAATGTTTTGCATATAGAGCGGGAAGGAGAAAGTGAATGGCGATAAGTGAAAAATCCAATCAGGGACTGATGAAAGCCATTAAAAGAATGCATACCCTTGTGGAGAGTGATGACCTTGAGAGAGTCCGGGCGTCCCAGGAGAATATCAGCGCCCTGTTGAAGCATAGAGAGTTGAATTATGAGCCTTTTCAGGTGGGGGAGATTCCGTCGGAATGGGTCAGTGTGAAGCGCAGCCATATGCGGAAGTTTGTGATTTTCTATTGTCATGGCGGCGGTTACAATACAGGCAGTTTTCATTATGCCAGAAGCATTACCAACAAATTGTCGAGTACCACTTCCATGGATGTGCTGAGCTTTGACTATCGGCTGGCGCCGGAACATCCTTATCCCTCAGCCACGGAGGATGCCATGGCAGTGTGGGATTATCTGATGCATCTGGGTTATGGTGCCAGGGATGTCATTGTAGCCGGAGATTCTGCCGGAGGCAATCTGGCCCTGTCCCTTGTCCTGAAGCTGAAAGAGCAGAAACGAATTTTGCCAAGGGGACTGATTCTTTTTTCACCGTGGACAGACCTGACAGGCAGCGGCAAGTCTTATGAGACAAAGGTGGACGTGGACCCGATCCTGAACCGGGAATATCTGGACAATGCCATTGCGGCCTATGCTTCAGGACAGGATTTGAAGAATCCGTTGATTTCCCCGCTTTTCGGCAATTTCACGGGTTTCCCGCCAACTTATATCCAGGTGGGGAGCAACGAACTGCTTTTGTCAGATTCATTATTGCTCAAAAAAAATCTGGAAAAATACCATGTCCCAGTACGTCTTGAAGAGTACAAGGGAATGTGGCATGTTTTCCAGATGTCACCCTTTAAAACTGCTTATGATGCTATGGATCAGGTTGCGGAATTTATCTTCGATATCTGTCGTTAGTACCATCGGACAAGAGCTATCTCCTGTCCGATACAGGCGGTTTGGCAAAAGTGTATGCGCAAACAAATTCTGCGGCTAATCTTTGATAGTGTGAGCGTCGTCTAACAACCGGTTCTTCAGGTCGTACAGCTTGCGGGAAAGGTCCACATAGACTTCCTGGGGATTGATGAGTCGTTTGGATTCATCCCAGAGAGTGGCCTTTTCCTGTGTGCAGTAAGCCTGAATGTCCATAACAGACGGAGATTCATAGACACACTGACCGTTTTTGAATATCGGAACAAGCAGTTCACGAATCGTATAAGTGCCGGCTTCCAGTCGGGTACGCTTCCATGTGGCCAGCGGATCGAACAGAGTCAGCGGCTGATCTTCTGTGAAGACCTCATCTTCCAGGGTGATCAGATCGGCTTTGATCTTTCCGCTGGCTTTGTCATAGATACGAAGAATTTTCTTGTTGCCCGGATTTGTGACTTTCTCAACATTCTCGGAGACTTTGATCTTCGGTATTTCTGTGCCGTTTTCATCGATAATGCAGGCCAGTTTGTAAACACCGCCGAAGGATGGGCAGTCTTTGGAGGTGATCAGGTTTGTGCCGACACCCCATGAAGTGATCTTGGCCCCCTGATTCATCAGACTATTGATCAGGTATTCGTCCAGATCGCTGGATGCGGAGATGATAGCATCCGGGAATCCGGCTTCATCCAGCATGATACGGGCTTTTTTGGTGAGATAAGCCAGGTCACCGCTGTCAAGACGGATACCGAAGAGCTTGGAGTGGATACCCTTTTCACGCATTTCCCTAAAGACCTGGATGGCGTGTTTGACACCGGAGTTCAGTGTGTCATAGGTGTCCACCAGCAACAGGCAGTTGTCCGGGAAGAGTTCTGCATACGTCCGGAATGCTTCCAGTTCGGATGGAAAGCTCATGATCCAGCTGTGGGCATGGGTGCCTTTGACCGGAATATCAAACATCTGTCCGGCCAGGACGTTGCTGGTGCCGATGCATCCGGCGATCACGGCGGCTCTTGCACCGTAGATACCGGCATCCGGACCCTGGGCACGGCGAAGACCGAACTCCATGACGCCGCCGCCAGCTTCCTGAACGACACGGGCGGCCTTGGTGGCGATCAGGCTCTGGTGATTGATGATGTTCAGCAGAGCGGTCTCAACAAGCTGGGCTTCCATGATTGGCGCGATGACTTTGACCAGCGGTTCCTTCGGGAAAATGATTGTTCCTTCGGGAATGGCATAGATATCACCTGTAAACCGAAAGCTTTTCAGATAATCAAGGAAATCTTCCTGGAAAAAGCCGGTGCTTCTCAGATAGTCAATATCTTCCTGTTCAAAATGCAGGTCTTTGATGTAATCAATAGCCTGGTCAAGACCGCAGGCAATGGCATAGGCACCGCCGCACGGATTCTGGCGATAAAAAACATCAAAGACAACATGTTCTTTGGAGTGAGTTTTAAAGTAGCCCTGCATCATGGTCAATTCATATAAATCTGTCAATAAAGTCAAATTTCTGCTATTCGTATTCATATCTCTTCCTCTATTTATTCACATGCTGCATGCCAAACCGCTTTCCGAGATCAAAGAGAGTGCGGTGCAGCAGGATGCTTATTTATTCCAGTAACCTTCGTGAACTTTGGCAGCGGCAGGTGCCAGTTCAGGGAAAGGCCCTGTGACTTCAATGGCCTTCTGACCTTTGGCGAAGACGTCGCGGCAAGGCAGATCGAAGGTCGGGTTCTGAGGATCGGCACCTGTCAGGGAGAGCAGATCCTTCTCTGTCATAGCATACACAACATGGCCGATGTTGCCCCAGTAAATGGCACCGGAACACATGGCACAAGGCTCTGCCGTTGTGTAAAGTGTGCAGTCCCAGAGAAATTCTTTGCTGTAAGCGTGGGATGCACGTTCTACCAGCTGTGTCTCTGCATGACCGGTACATTTATGCTCTGTTATCTCATTATTCATCTGTTCCATAATAATATTCCCGTCTTTATCAACAAGGAGAGCCGCAAAAGGTGTATTGCCGGATTCTCTTGATTTGACGGATAATTCAATTGCGCGTTTTAAGTAAGCTTCATGTGACTGCATGAGGTACCTCCCGTATTTTATTAATTGAAACTAGTATACTGCAATTTCAGGAAAAACGCAAATTTTGTACTTTTTCTAGTCCATTTTTGGAAAAAGATGGCAGATAATTAAACGAATATAAATGGAAAAAGAAAGGATATTTGGTTATAACTGGAATATTATTGAATAATTGCGGAAATATTTATGAATTTTTTTGAAAATTCATTTGATTTTCCTTTGGAACCGTGCTATCATGGCGACATAATAGATTGCTGTTTGGAACAGGACCTTATGGATGTCAATACCGGACATTTTGTCAGGCGGATCCGAACAGCTGCCAGACAATCAGGAAAGACTAACTATTAAAAGTCAAGTCTAAAATGAAAATTTTTTGAATGAATTGCAGAAATGCATTTCAGATATATTTGAACCTTGAAAACTGTATGACGAAAAGAGCATCATTATTGGTGCTCAAAAAAAGGAGTATTGAATTAGAAAAATTTAATCAGCCTTGATGTATTGCTGGTTAGTTTTCTCAAGATGATAAATGACTCGAACCAGCTTTTTGATAGCATGAGATATAGCAACGTTGTAATGCTTGCCTTCGGCTCGTTTCTTTGCCAGATATTCAGCAAACGTCGAATCCCAATGGCAGACATATTTGGCCGCATTGTATAACGCATACCGCAGATATCTGGAGCCTCGTTTTTCCATGTGTGAGTAAGCACCATCAAGTTGACCAGATTGATAAGTAGAAGGTGAAAATCCGGCATATGCCAGGATTTTATCAGGAGAATCAAAACGATTGAAATCACCTATTTCTGCAATAATCATAGCGCCCATACGATAGTTGATTCCAGGAATGCTAAGGATTGGAGAATGGATTTCATCCATGATGATTTTGATTTCGTTTTCTATTTCATCAATTTCAGAGGTCAGTTCCCGGATAAGCTTGATAGTATGTTTCAATTCTAATGATTTTGCAGGCATATTTGAGCCTATAGAGGTTCTTGCAGCATCTCTGAATGTAATGGCTGTTTCTTTACCATATCGACCTTTTGAGGCTTTAGTAAGAAGATTGGTAAGTCTGGTAAGATGAACATTAGCGACTTGTTTAGCACCGGGAAATTCAGAAAGCAATGCATAAACAGATGCCATATGAAGCGTTGGTACTAACTTTTCTAATTCAGGGAATAAGATACAGACCAGTCTGGAAACGGAAGATTTAAGCTTTGCCCGTTCCTTAACTTTATCAAAACGATAACGGGTTAGTGACTTCAACTCTTCGTTGTGGTAAGATGTATCTGAGTAGGACTTCAAGTTCACATCAGACATCAGCATAGAAGCAATCGTACGGGCGTCTACTTTATCCGTTTTCGTCTGTCTAAGGCTAAGACTTTTTCTGTACAGATTAGTATGTAACGGATTGATAGCATAGGTGGGCAAACCTTTATCAATGAGATAACCGAGGAGATTGTAACTATAGTGTCCAGTGGCTTCCAGTCCTACTTTTACTTTTGATACATCTTCCATAACGGATTCAATTTTTTGATAAAGTTCAGTGAAACCAGTCAGGTTGTTGGCGATGGTAAAAGCTTTAAATAACACTTCTCCATCAGAGTTAGTGATAAAGCAATCATGCTTATCTTTGGCGACATCAATTCCGACGTAAATCATAAAAAATCTCCTTAAAAAAGTATTAATGCTGTTTTAGAACCACAGGGAACTCCTTGTGATTGTAACCTCGTTCTAAATAAACCGTCATGCGGTATCTAACTGATTAACAAATGAACAAAGAGACTGTGGTTGGAGCCTTTCGTAAACCATCAAGTGGTAGGAAAAATGAACCAATCCACAGCATCTTAAATATCATAGTCGAACCTGTAGAAAAGGTAAAGAAAAGGACTATGACTTAATAGTTATGAAGACCTTGGAGAGGGTCTCTAAACACTACTACTATATAATACGAGGAGATTGATGAAAGATGAGAGATTTAATGTTACAGTTTTCAAATAACATTTTTATAGAAATCCTGATGCTGGCTATCTGCGCGGATACACTGCTGGGGGTTCTTCGGGCCATCAAGTTTCGACAGTTCAACAGTTCTGTGGGTATCGACGGAGCTATCAGAAAGGTGGCCATGGTTGTCAGTGTAGGGATTTTGATGCTGGCGGATTTACTGATTCATGTGAATCTTCTGGCTTTTATACCTGAGGAATATGTGCATGATCTGGGTGTTCAGAAACTGGGGATGTGCGAATTCTTCTGTCTGCTGTTTACAGCCTGTGAATGTTTATCCGTATTGAAAAACATGGTTCTGTGCGGCCTGCCGGTGCCGAAGAAGGTCGAAAGCTGGATGAGAGATTTTCTTGCCAATATGACATCAGAGCTGCCAATGGACAATGGTATAAGTGATAAGATATATGAAGCAGGCGAGGCGAACACCAATGAAGCGAATACTAATAATAGTGTGCTGAATAAAATGAAGGCAGGAGGTGGAGAAAATGTCAGACAATAAAAAGCTGTTAGTCGTCATTGACCCGGGACATACGGGGAATACCTATAATGCCGGAGCCGTGAAAGGTTATTATGAAAGTAAGGCCGTTTATGATTTGAGCCTTTATGAAAAGGCAGCCCTGGAAAAGAGAGGGATTGATGCTATCCTGACAAGAGAACGGAATCAGGACCCGGGGCTTTATGAGCGCGGACAGATGGCAGTGAAAAAGGGGCATGGATATGCCAATGTTTTGTTTGAGAGCAACCATACGGATGCATTCAATGGAAAAGCCTGTGGTGTGACGGTGGTTCGTTCGGCACATCTTCCGGGATCAGAAAAACTGGCAGAGAAAATGATCGATGCCATTGTCAAAGTCATGAAGCCATCCACAGGCATTACTTATAACAGGGGAGTCGTGACAAAGACCCAGAGCAACGGCGCAGACTGGTATGGGGTTATCCGCGGGGCAGTATCAGGGGCAGCTTCACAGGGACAGGCGAAAAATGGCCCGGTTCGTTATGATTATATAGTTGAGCATGGTTTTCATGATAATCCCAAGGAATGTCTTTTCCTGTCGAAACAGGAAAACTTAAAAGCTATAGCGGAGGCCAAGGCAGCTGCAATAGCAGAGTATTTTGGTATTGGGAATAAAAGCCAGCCAGCAAATCAAAGCGGGCAGAGCAGTCAGAATAACCGAAATAATAACAGTCATCAGACAAATCAAAATACTTCGACAGATAGTATGACATTAAATAAAAAGACAGCATATCTGGTCAGAGTTTCTGTTGACGATCTGAACATCCGGCAGGCACCCACGATTCATTCAAAGGCTGTGGGATTTACAGGCAAGGGGGTATTTACCATTACAGAAGAAGCAACGGGAATTGTCAATGCAGCCGGAGAGAAAAGCCGATGGGGAAAGCTGAAATCAGGGCAAGGATGGATATGCCTTGATTATGCAGAGAAAGTGACTTGAAAAGTTTGAAAAGAGTTTTAACCTGTTCAAGATCAAGGAATGAGATGCTATAATGAAAGTACTGTGATAAATTATAGTTGTAACAGTAGTAGCTGGTAAGAGATATACTAATGATTATAAGGGATGATTGAACAAAAGGGGCGTCCGCTTTACGATTTTTTAATCGTTAAAGCGACGCCTTATTTACGCGAGCAACGAGCCAAGGTTCGTGCTTGCACGAGACTTTGGCGTTGCTAAGCGCCAGTGGCGCTTGTTTAGCAACGACCGAAACGGAGTGTAGAGGCCGCGATAACTTGAGAAACTCGCGGAACGTGTTTCTCATAGTTTGATATACATGGGCCGCACGCTTTGGGGTTATTGGTGCAGCCCTTTTTTTAGTTTAGCGGGCTGCAAAAGATTCACAGTCGGTGCCCTCTTTTGTCTTAGGGGAACATTCGCAGGCGCCGATGCTGACACAGTTTAAGGTACAGTATTCCACATTACCTGCATGATGTTTACAATCATGAACGCCACATTTAATTGAATTGTTTACTTCCATTTTGATAATCTCCTTTCAATTGCGAAAAAACTGAGTCCGTTCAACATGTAATCGTGAGAAATATTTTTCACTTGATGCTGTGAACGGAAAAGCTAACATATTGACGGGTGACAGCATTAGTTTGCACCGAAATTTATGAAATATGTATAAAAGACTATTTTTTTTCAAAAAATTTGTTATACTGATAATATACGTTCAAAATAAGAGAAGACAGGAGGGATCTTTATGCAGCATGAGGTAACGGATGTTCAGAAGTTGTTGGATAAGCAGGGATACGTTGTAACGCCTGGATGGGCGAGACGACCGGTCTGGCAGTATAATCGCGAGAATATTGCAGCCCCTTCTTTTCGCATTAAGGAATGGGATTATTATCTTGCGGGCAATGAACATTATGCCGTTGCATTTACCCTGTCGGATCTGGGATATGCGGGATTAATTAGTGTTTCTTTGATTGATCTTGTGGAACGAAAGGAACATACTGAGACCATATTGACGGCAATGCCTATGGGACGATTGGGACTGGGGAGGACATCGGACGATGGCAATGCGGATTTCAGAAATGGTCGGATTCATCTTCGTTATACGGTGAAGCCGCATAGAAGAAGAATTCAGTGTGTTTTCCGTGATTTTCAGGATGGTAAGACATTGACGGCGGATCTTCTGATGAAGCAGCCGGAGATGGACAGCATCTGTATTGCAACACCGTGGAAGGAGAATCAGAAGGCTTTTTATTACAATCAGAAGGTGAATTGTATGCCGGTCAAGGGCAAAGTGAACTTTGACGGGCGCGACTATATTTTTGATGGGAGAAAAGATATGGCTGTCCTTGACTGGGGACGCGGTGTGTGGACTTATGACAATATCTGGCGTTGGGGAACCTGCAGTACAAGGCTGAACGGTGTACCTTTCGGTTTCAATCTCGGCTATGGATTCAGTGATCGGAGCAGTGCCACTGAGAATGTGATTTTCTATGATGGCCGTGCCCATAAGCTTCAGGAAGTTGTTTTTATGATCGGACAGGATGATAAGGGCAATTTTAATTACATGGATCCGTGGACGATTTCATCCAGTGATGGTCGGTTTGAGGGGATTTTTGAGCCGATCCTGGACAGAAAAGCAAAGATTGATATGAAAGTAATTGCCAGCGATCAGCATCAGGTGTTTGGGCATCTGACGGGGACGGCAGTTCTGGATGACGGAACCGAACTCAAGATGCGGGATGTCATTGCAGCCATAGAAGTTGTTCATAATCGCTATTAAGACTTGTGGGAGAAGTGTTGGCTGATGGAAGAGAGGAACATTAGTCATGTGACAGAAGCAGCTGTTGGCGGAGCTGCAGTAATTAGGAGGGGTTTACATGAGAGGAGCAGTTGAACTTAGGACAGACGGATGTACAGATTTACAGATGGACAGCAATAAGCAATATATTGTGACCAAGTGGTATGGCAGCAGTCTGGCTATTTTTGAAGAAGCCGCTTTTCAGAAATATCTCAGGAGACTGGATACGGATTTCAAGGATAATGGTCATGGACAGAGTGTGATCCGCTATTTTCTGTCAGCGGCCGTTACCATGATGACAGAAGAATCAGATGGATGGCGTATTCCGCCGGAGCTTCTGACGTGCATTGAGAAAGACGGGGAAAGGCTGGAATACTGGGAATGTGAGATCAACAGCAGTTATCAGGACAGTTTGCCTGTTTTTGTAGTGGCAGCATCCGGGAATATGGACAGTGCCATTGAGATGACGAAGGAGCGGCATGCCGCATAAACGGCTTATCCGGTGAATATTATTATGTAACTGTTCAGAGTCAAGTAAAATTTCAAAAACTTCATAAATAAGCACGAATACATAATGAATATACAGGCAGGGCTGACAGGCAATAGAAGGAGGTGCGGTGCATGGGTGGTTATCTGAATCCTGGGAATGAGAAGTTTGGAGAAGCTTTGAATTCTCAGATTTATGTGGATAAAACGGGGTTAATTGAATATACCAATAGGGTCATGTACAGCAATCAGAAATATGTGTGTGTCAGCCGGCCTCGACGCTTTGGCAAGTCGATGGCGGCCAATATGTTGGCGGCCTATTACAGCCGGGGGTGTGATTCGCGGGAATTATTTCAGGGATTGAAGATTTCCAAAGCGGATGCCTGCGAGAAGAAATTAAATCAATATAATACAATATTTCTGAATATGCAGGAATTCCTCAGTCAGACATCAAGCATGGATGAGATGCTGCGTTTAGTAAAAAAATCAGTTTTATGGGATTTGTTTTTTGAATATCCGGATATTAATTATTTTGATAAAGAAAATTTTAGCAGGGCAATGCAGGATGTTTACCAGCAGACGAAATGTCCGTTTGTGATTATTATTGATGAATGGGACTGCATTTTCAGGGAATATCGCGAGAACCATGAAGCGCAGGAACAGTATCTTGATTTCCTGAGGGATTTCCTGAAGGACAAGGCGTATATTCATCTTGCCTACATGACCGGAATCTTGCCGATTAAGAAATATGGCACACATTCAGCACTTAATATGTTTGATGAGTTTTCTATGACGAATCCGGGACCCTTGGCAGAATTTGTCGGTTTTACGGAAGAGGAAGTTGCCGCTTTATGTAAGCAATATGGAAGAAATTTGTCTGAACTGAAAGAATGGTATGACGGTTATCATTTTGAGAAGGCCAGATCCATCTACAGTCCGCGCTCCGTGGTGACGGCTATTTTAACCGGTATTTGCGATTCTTACTGGAATCGGACGGAGACATTTGAAGCTCTTCGGTTCTATATTGATATGAACTTTGAAGGACTGAAGGATGATGTTTTGAGTATGTTGGCGGGAGAGAGAATTCCGGTTAATACAGGAACATTTTCCAATGATATGACGACATTCTACAGTGAGGATGATGTTTTGACGTTGTTGATCCATCTTGGCTATTTGGGATATGATTTTTCATACAAGGAAGTTTTCATTCCAAACAGTGAAGTGCGGGGCGAATACATCAATGCCGTTGCTGCATCCCAGTGGGGTGAGGTTTCCAAGGCATTAAAGAATTCTTCAGATACGCTTCAGGCTATCTGGCAGAAATATCCTGAGAAAGTCGCTGAAGGGATTGAACAGGCGCACTTTGAAACGGCACATATTCAGTACAACGATGAAAATGCATTGAGTTATACCATTTCACTTGCTTTATATGCAGCAAGAAATTTTTACACTGTATATCGTGAACTGCCCACAGGAAAAGGGTTGGCTGACATGGTTTTCCTGCCTCGCAGACAGTTCCCGGATAAACCGGCATTGGTGGTTGAACTGAAATGGAATCACAGTGCCGAGGGTGCCCTTGCTCAGATTAAAGAAAAACAATACTGTAAGAGCCTCGAAGATTATAGGGGAAATATTCTGCTGGTGGGTGTCAACTATGATAAAGTGACGCGAGAACATACCTGTGTGATAGAGGAAGCGGAGAAATAAATAATAAATTCTATGTAAGAGGATGTCTTAGGGCATCCTTTTTTGTCTATAGTTATACTAAATTTTCTTTCAGAATTCTTTCACTCCATATAACTTTCTTACAATACCCCGACTTTTCCTGTTTTCGGATTTTTTTGTGCTATGATAGGGGCACCAAAGAGAACAGGGGGCGATAGCGTGAAAAATATATTGGAATATCTTGAACATTCAGTCGGTCGGCGGCCTGAGAAAACAGCCTGTGCCGATACAGATACATCGATGACCTGGCGTCAGCTTCGAGAGGCATCAGCGCGGATCGGCAGTTTACTGCTGAAGCACCGGTTGACACACCGTCCGGTGGCTGTTTATATGGAAAAAACACCGGCCTGTCTGGCGGCAATGCTGGGAACGGTTTACGGCGGTGATTTCTATACAGTGATTGACACCAAAATGCCCTGGGACAGAATCCGCAAGATTTTCAGTGTGCTGAAACCGGCGGCGATTATTACCGACAGGGACCATGAAGAGACAGTCAGGGAAGCCCTTGCCTCCGAAAGAAAAGACAGTCCGAAGATCCTTCTTTATGAGAAGGCCATGTATGTGCCTGAGGATCGGGAAGGGCTGGCAAAGATTCGGAGAAAAGCAGTGGATACGGATCTGGTGTATACCCTTTTTACATCCGGTTCCACAGGCATGCCGAAGGGTGTTGCCGTTTCCCATCGAAATGTGATGGCTTATGCGGAATGGGTGAAAACGACATTTGATATCAATGAAGCGACGGTTTTCGGCAGCCAGACACCTTTTTATTTCAGTATGTCGGTGCTGGATATTTATACAACTCTGGCAGCAGGCGCAGAACTTCAGATTCTGCCGAAGCAATTATTTGCTTTTCCGGTGCGTCTGTTGGAGTATATGAACAGTCGAAAAGTGAATACCATTTACTGGGTGCCGACGGCTTTGTCCATAGTGGCTAATTGGAAAGTGCTGGATTATGTGTCCCTTCCGTATATGGAGAAGGTTCTTTTCGCCGGTGAGGTGATGCCGGTGAAACAGCTGAATTACTGGCGGAGAAAAATGCCGGAGCTGCTGTATGCCAATCTGTATGGGCCGACAGAAGTAACGGATATCTGTGCCTATTACATTGTGGACCGGGATTTTGCGGATAGTGAAACACTGCCTATTGGACGTGCCTGCGACAACTGTGACCTGATCATCCTTCGTGAGGATGGTACGGAAGCGGCACCGGGAGAAATCGGCGAACTGTGTGTCAGAGGCTCTTTTGTAGCCGGCGGATATTATGGAGATCCGGACAAAACGGATGCTGCTTTTATCCAGAACCCGCTGAACCCATGGTATCCGGAGAAGATATATAAAACCGGTGATCTGGTCCGTTATAATGACCGCGGCGAGCTGCTGTATCTGGGACGCAGGGATTTTCAGATTAAGCATATGGGATACCGTATTGAGCTAGGTGAAGTTGAAGCCGCCGCCGGTGCGGCCTCCGATGTCAAGAGCTGTGTCAGTATTTACGATGAAGTGCATGACAGAATCGTCCTGTTCTATGAGGGTGGTCCAAAAAATGAAAATCAGATGCGGGTTCTTCTGGAAGGGAAATTGCCGCCGTATATGCGGCCGGGAGAATGCATCAGAGTGAAGAGGATGCCGGAAAATGCCAACGGCAAAATCGACAGGAAATACTTGAAGAGCTACTATACAGATTTAATGGATGGGCAGGCCATCGGTTAGTTTATCAGGTTTGCAAAATCGGGGCTTTGAAAGTGCGTGTCTGACGGACGTTTCAAAGCAGGCACGTTTGCACTGCCTGGCACTAGCAGCAGTACATAAGGCACTAAAAGACAGTGCCTAAGTACTGGCTGTGTCGGGAGCACCTGCTTATGAAGCGTCCGTCAGACATGCACTTATCAGAAGTTTATTGGGTTTTGCAAACAAGATAGCTATTGCAGGAATCCGATGGCTTGCCCATCGGAGGTTGAGGGGATAAGAAGTAGTGTTATCAAGTATTAGTTGTGGTAGATAATAGAGTGAAAATGGAAGGAGATGCTATTGACATGAAAGAACTGTTAGATATTTTGAATAAAGTGAAACCGGGTATTGATTATGTGAATGAGAAGCATCTGGTGTCGGATGAACTGATTGATTCTCTGGATGTGATGACGATTGTGACGGAGATCTGTGACGAGTTTGATGTGGAGATTCTGCCGACGGATGTGGTGCCGGAGAATTTTGAGTCTGTGGAGGCGATGTGGCAGCTGATCATGCGGCTTCAGGAGGATTAGTCCGGGATGAGTTATACCTCTTATTTTTATCTGCTGTTTTTTCTGGGGGTGCTGGTGGCTTTATATTACCTGATACCCTTGAAAAAACGGTGGTTGGTGCTGCTGGGCGGCAGTTATTTCTTCTACTGGATGGCCTCCGGAAAAATGATTGTTTTTCTGCTGATCACAACCGTTTCGGTTTATCTGGGAGCTCTGGCTATGGAGCGGGAGCAGCAGGCCTTTGACAGTGTGCGCAAAAGTCTGGAAAAAGAAGAGAGAAAAACCAGAAAGGCAGTTATGATGCGCCGAAAGCGCTATATTGTGTTTGCCATGGTGCTGATCAATGTGGGGCTTCTGGCCTTTTTGAAATATTATCACTTTTTCAGTGCCAATATCAATGCGCTGGGAAGCCATCTGGAGCCTGGTTTTCAGCTGCCGGCGCTGAAACTGTTGATGCCTCTGGGCATTTCTTTTTATACGCTGTCAGCGGTGGGCTATGTGATCGATGTTTACCGGGGGCAGACAGCGGCGGATCATCACTTCGGCAGACTGGCACTTTTCCTCAGCCTTTTCACCAATATTACGGAAGGCCCTATCAGCCGTTACGGCCAGCTTGCAGGGCAGGCCTTTGAAGGACACAGGGCTGATTACCGGCAGTTTACCTTTGGCGCGCAGCTGATCCTCTGGGGACTTTTCCAGAAAATGGTGCTGGCTGACCGGGCGGCGTTGCTTGTCAGTACCGTTTTCGGCAGTCCGTCGGATTACAGCGGCGGCATTGTGATCCTGGCGATGTTCGTCTATACATTGCAGATTTATGCGGATTTTGCCGGATGCATGGACATCGTGCGGGGCAGCGGGGCACTGTTTGGCATTGAGATTGCCCGGAACTTCAATCAGCCTTTTTTCTCGAAGTCCATCGGTGAATTCTGGCGAAGATGGCATATGACGCTGGGGGCCTGGTTCAGAGATTATATTTTCTATCCGGTGACATTGTCGAAAACAAATATGAAGCTGGGAAGATGGGCCAAGAAACATCTGAGTGTCCATCTGGGGCAGGCAATGCCAACGGCGTTTGCGCTGTTTTTCGTCTGGCTGGCCAATGGACTCTGGCATGGAGCTGCATGGAAATATGTGGCTTACGGCATGTACTACTATGTATTGACATTATTCGGCCTTTTTGGCAAACCGGTGATACATTGTTTTTATGAAAAAACCGGGATTCGGAAGGAGAGCCGGCCATGGCAGCTGCTGCTGATCATCAGAACTTTTATACTGGTGAATATCGGTATGCTGTTGTTTCGGGCAAACAGTCTGCGTATTTTTGCGGAGATGTTTGAATCCATGTTTAGAAAAACAACAGGAAACTGGCTTGAGCTGGGATTAGACAGACATGATCTGGCTGTGCTGGCGCTGGGCGCTTTACTGATGCTGATGGTGGGTATTGTCAGAGAAAGAGGTATTTGTATACGTGAGCGAATTGCATCATGGCCGATGGTGCTCAGGTGGACCGTTTATGCAGGGGTATTTTGTGCCATTGTACTGCTTGGAGCCTATGGCAGCGGATATGGCGTGGTGGATCCATTGTATGCTAACTTCTAAATCCAAATGCATAATGGGCAGGAGTTTCAGACAGCGACGGAAGCAGAAGTGGGCAATATGTCTAATACGCAGAAATAACTTCGTGAATGAGGAGTCAGTGAAATGCATATATCTAATAGAAAACAGTTTGCCGGACGGGCATTGAAAATGATTGCTTTTGTGCTGTTGACGGTTTTGCTGTTGGTGGGAATGTCGAAGACGTTGGTGCCAAGGTCGAATTCCGCCAGCGGCGGCATGCACAATTACAGAGCCAGAGGGTTTTATGGGGAAGAAAAGGATTCTCTGGATGTGGTGGCTATCGGCAACAGTGATCTGGCCAGTGGATTTTCACCTATGGAATTGTGGAAAACGCATGGCATTTCAGGCTTTGCCTGTGGAGAACCCAATCAGACCATCGATCAGTCCGTGAGATTGCTTCAGGAAGTGCTGACATGCCAGAGGCCAAAAGTTGTTATCCTGGAGACGGACGCCCTTTTCCAGGAAAACATGGACGGTCATCTGACCTCATTGGTCAAGACCGCAGCCAATTATCTTTTTCCGGTATTGGAATATCATGATCGCTGGAAAAGTGTGACGATCTCAGAGCTGATGGGCAAACCGCAGAAACCATGGCATGATGCGGCCAAGGGGTACCGCTATTCGGATGACCGGGTGGCTTACAAAGGGTTAGATTATATGGCGAAGACGGATGATCAGGAAGAAATAGATGCCATAGCGCTGCAGAGTCTCAATCAGTTTGTTGAAATCTGCCGGAATGCGGACATTCAGGTGCTATTTGTGGAGATGCCGTCAGCCAACTCATGGAATATGGCCAGACATCAGGCAGTGGCGGATTACGCATCTGATCGAAATATTCCTTTTATTGATTTTAATATGAAGGATATGATGACAAAGACGGGCTTTGACTGGCTGACGGACAGTCGTGACGGCGGCAATCATCTGAATTACAGCGGTGCAAAGAAGATCAGTACATGGCTGGGAAATTATCTGGGATCGCAGTACCAGCTGGAAGACCATAGAAAAGACAGCCGTTATCAGCGATGGCAGCAGGACAGTGCTGATTATAACCGCATTGTCTCCGGTGCGGACAAGCAGGCTGCCGATGAAAATTGATCATAAAAATTAAATGGATATACAGAAGAAAATGACCGTTTGTGACCGTTCACAGAATGGTCATTTTTTCGTCACAAAATCCCCACCAAAGCATCACAAATATTGGTTATGCTATACCTTGAGAGAAAATAGCATGCTATAAAGCATGAAACAGACAATTACGAAACCCATTAGATATGGAAAATGCTAAAATTCTTGGGTTTCGTAATTGTCTGTTCAAATAGTGAGAAGGAGGAGAGAGGCTTTGATAGAAGTCAAAAATCTTGTGAAGAAATACGGCGATCATATTGCTGTAGATCATCTGAGTTTTACAGTGGAAGAAGGCCATATTTACGGTTTTCTGGGACCGAACGGTGCCGGCAAATCCACAACGATGAATATGATTACCGGTTATATCGGACCGACAGAAGGCAGCATTATGATCAATGGGCATGATATGCTGGAGAATCCGGAGGAGGCCAAGAAATGTATTGGTTATCTGCCGGAGATCCCGCCTTTGTATACAGATATGACACCCCTTGAATATCTGCGTTTTGCGGCCGAATTAAAAGGAATTGCCAGGAATAAAAAGGAAGAAGAGGTTCAGAAAGTGATCGCAGATGCCAAATTGGAGGCGGTGTCAGACCGTCTGATCCGGAATCTGTCCAAAGGTTACAAACAGCGTGTAGGTCTGGCCCAGGCACTGCTTGGATATCCGGAGGTGATTATTCTGGATGAGCCGACAGTCGGCCTGGATCCGGCGCAGATCATTGAGATGCGCGGATTGATCCGAAGCCTTGGCAAGAAACATACCGTCATTCTGAGTTCCCATATTTTGTCTGAAATCAGTGCAGTCTGTGATGATGTGCTGATTTTGTCCCACGGCAAACTGGTGGCCAGTGACACAACGGATAATCTTGGCAAGCTCATGGAAGATAAGGTAACACTGCATCTGACAGTCAAAGGGGATGAGGCGGCTATCAAAGGCGTACTGGATGCTGTTGATGGTGTTGAAAATATTGAATATACGGATTCTGAGGAAAAAGGTTGTGTCGATGTGATGATCCAGAGCGATCCGAAGACAGAAGTCCGTGAGATGATCTTCTACAGACTGGCAGCTGTCCAGTGTCCGATTTATGCTATGAATCAGATGAAGAAGTCATTGGAGGATGTCTTTATTGAATTGACAGCCGATGGTACTGAAACATCTGCAAAGGCACAAAACAATGAAGATCCTCATGAAGATGAGTTACATGAGGAAGATCATGAAGAACATGAAGAGCACCCGGGAGAAACTGACGAGACAGATGAAGAAGACGGAAAGGAGACAGCAGAATATGACAGCGATTTATAAAAAGGAATTACGTTCGTATTTTACATCCATGACGGGCTATATCTGCATGGCCTTTATGCTGGTTGTGATCGGTATCTATTTTGCGGTGATCAATCTGTCTTCAGGCTATCCGTATTTCGGCTACACATTGTCCTGCGTCATTGTCATATTCCTTTTGATGACACCGGTCCTGACAATGCGTATCCTTGCGGAAGAGAAAAACCGGAAGACGGATCAGCTGCTTTTGACGGCGCCTGTTTCACTCTGGAAAATTGTCATTGGTAAATATCTGGCGATGGTGACAGTATTCGGCCTGGCCCTGTTGATCACCTGCTTTTATCCGTTGATTCTCAGCCGGTTCGGTACCGTTTCCCTGCCGATGGCTTATACAGCCATTTTGGGTTATTTCCTGTATGGTGCAGCCTGCATTGCCATTGGCCTGTTTATCTCATCAGTAACGGAGAGTCAGGTTATTGCAGCACTGCTGACATTCTTTGTGCTGCTTGTATTTTATATTACAGGTGTGATCACCAACGCATTGCCGTCAACGGCGGTGGCATCTTTTGTTATCTGGATTTTCGTTATTCTTTTTGCAGCATGGTTGGTGTATAACCTGACATCCAATATAAAGATCGCAGTTGCGGCGGCTATCATTGCGGAAGCTGTCAATGTTATCATTTTCTTTGCAAAATCAGAATGGATGGCCGGTTCTGTGGCAAAAGTGCTGGGTGCCTTTAATATGACATCCTTCTTTTCTAACTTCGGTTCCGGTGTCTTCGATATAACGGGTATTGTCTATTACCTGTCTATTATCGGATTCTGCATCTTTTTGACGATACAGTCCATTCAGCGCAAACGCTGGGGCGGCGATGCCTTGATGACAGCCGTTGTGCTGGCCATCGTTGTGGTGATCAATCTGGTAGTGGGTCAGATTCCGGTGAAATATACACAGTTTGACCTGACGGATAATCAGCTTTATACGATTACTGATCAGACGAAGACGTTTGTCAAGGGATTGGATTCGGATGTGGATGTTTATCTGGTTGTCCAGAGCGGACAGGAGGATGAACAGATCCAGAAAGTGCTGGAACGTTATGAGTCTCTGTCCAGTCATATCAAAGTGCATACAAAGGATCCGGTGGTCAATCCGTCCTTTACAAAGCAGTATACAGACAGTTCCCTGTCAGACAACAGTCTGATCGTTGTGTGTGGAGACAAATATAAAGTCATCAACTACAGTGATATTTATCAGTCGGAGTTTAATTATTCCACATACAGCAGTCAGACAACCGGATTCGACGCAGAAGGTCAGCTGACCAGTGCTATTGATTATGTGACATCAGATACTCTGCCGAAACTGTATACACTGACAGGTCATGATGAAGCATCCCTTTCTGATACACTGACCAGCCAGATTGAAAAGGAAAATATTGATATAGAAGAGCTGAACCTTGTAACAAGTGAATCTGTACCGGATGATGCAGACTGTCTGATGATCAACGGACCGCAGAAGGATATTACAGCGGACGAAAAGGATCGAATCCTGTCTTATATGGAAAATGGCGGCCATGTGCTGATATTCACGGATTATACAGAAACGGATATGCCGAATCTGGCAGAACTTTTGAATAATTATGGTCTCTCCACAAGTGCGGGATTGATTTTTGAAGGCAACAGCCAGTATTATTATCCGGGGTATCCATCCTATCTGATTCCGAGAATCCAGAGTGCCGATGCAGTGGGCAGCATGACATCCAAGGATCTGGTGCTGATGCCGTATGCACAGAATATCAATATTTCTGATGATGTGCGAAGCACTGTGACAACAGAAGCTCTTTTGCAGACAAGCAGCAAGTCGTATATTAAAACGGATCTGAAGAATCTGACAACAACGGAAAAAGCTTCAGGTGATGAAGAGGGAACGTTTACAGTGGGTGCTGCAGTCACTGAAAATTATAATGATGTGGAGACAAAACTGGTTTATTTCTCATCCTCAGCAATCCTGGATGAAAATATGAATCAGGCTGTGTCCGGCGGTAATTATGAACTCATCAGCAACGTGATGAGCTGGATGATCGATAAAGAAGAAAGTATTTCCATACCGACCAAGAGCCTTTCCACAACCTATCTGACAGTGACGGCTGCAGATGCGGGATTCTGGGGTGCCGTTGTCATCCTGATTCCGGCGGCCCTTGTGATTGGCGGCGGTGTCGTATGGTTTAGAAGGAGGCGTAAATAGCATATGAAGAACAGGAAAAAAGCGCTTATAATTGCTATCATCTGCCTGGCGGCGGCAGCTGTTCTTTATTTACTCGTTGTGAAGCTGAGTCAGAGGTCGGAGGATGCGGACAGCTCTGATGACTCTCTGGTGATCAGCAGTGTGGACAGTGGTCAGATTACAGCCATTTCTTATGAAAAAGACGGCAAAAGTCTCTCCTTTAGGAAGGAGGACGGCACCTGGTATAATGCGGAGGACAAGAGTTTTCCGGTTGACCAGGACAGCCTGACGACCATGACCAATGCCCTGGGTGCGGTTTCAGCTACCCGAAAACTGGATTCACCGGAAGATTTGTCGGAATATGGTCTGGATTCGCCGGTATTGACTGTGCGATATACGGCCAGTGACGACAAAGAGGCAGAATTTACCGTGGGTGATACCAATGATGCGGCCGGTGGGTCCTATCTGAAAATCAGCGGAGATGACGCAGTTTACCTGGTGGCGTCCGATTTTGCCGATACGTTCAATTCGGATATCTATCAACTGGCGGATATGGAGAGTTTCCCAACCATTACTTCGGACAGCATTACGGATATCAATGTCAAATCCGGCAGCCATACACTGGAAATTAAGAATGACAGCGATGGCGGCAGGATAGTTCTTGAAAACGGTGAGGAAAAAGAGAATTGTGCATCATCATCTGTAACACAGTTTATCAATACTGTGACAGGCATCACATTTAAGAGCCATGTAGAGTATAATTGCAAAGATTTGTCGAAATATGGCCTGGACAAACCGACAGCGGACATTTCTGTGGATTATACCACAGCAGAGACAGTGACAGAAACATCAGCAGAAAGTGTACAGGAAACTGCAGATACAGAAGAAACAGAGTCTGAAACGGAAACTGTTGAGGTGGCCAAACAGCTGATACTGCATATCGGCAGTCAGAATGAAGACGGCGATTACTATGCAGCCTTAGATGGTTCAAAAGAAGTCCATGTTGTCAGCGGTGATACGATCAAAGAACTGATTGAAAAGAAAGCAGCGGATTTTACGGATAATACGATTTTGTCCGGTTCTCTGAATAATGCAAAGGGTATCGATGTTACCATCGGCAGTGACAGCTGGCATCTGGTAAAGAAGGAAGTTGCCAAAGCGGATGATCTGGCGGACAGTGCAGAAACTGAGGGTACAGATTCGGAAAAGGCAACAGAAACTACAGATGCGACAGCCGATGAAACGACTGCAGATGCAGAGAAAGTGGATGAATCTGAGACAGAGACAGAAGAAAAATGGTATGCCGGAGATACAGAAATTGCTTTGACAGATTTATCTTCTGCCTACAGTGATCTTTCAGGCATGTCGGCAGAGAAGATTCTGGATACAGCGGCAAAATCAACCGGTGATGCGGCCATCAGTGTTACTGTCAAGTGGGAAGATGATACCGAGACAACCGTATCATTTACAGTCTATGACAGCAGCTTCCATCTGGCAGAAATCAACGGTGAGGCCAGAAAACTGGTGAATAAGCGGGACGTCGAAAAACTTATTGAAGATATGACGGCGCTTCTCAAAAAATAAAAAAGTGTGCAGCTTCAAGCAACAGCAAAGGGCTTTCAATGGAACAAAATCGTTTTCGTTGAAAGTCCCTTTTTTTACTTCAGGATTGATTGCGACCGGGGAGAGAAAATGGTATGATTAAGGTAATGTTTGGGTGAAGAGATATAGGGTCAGGAAAATATAAATTTATGATACAGGGAGAATAACAATGATTGTGAATTTCAGCTGTCCGAACTGTGGGGCAGATATGTCATATGATATCAAGCTTGGAAAGCTTCACTGTGCGCATTGTGATCACAGTGAGGATATCCGACCGGATGAGGAGAATTATAAGAATGCGGCCGAAGAACCGGCAGATAAACAGCGCTATTGTGTGAATTGCGGCGGTCTTTTGTCAGCGGGAGCCAAAACCTGTGCCACGCACTGTGAATACTGTGGGGCACCGTTGGTGATGGCGGACCGTCTGAGCGGAGATTGGCGGCCGGCTTACGTGCTGCCTTTTGAGCTGGACAGGGAGAAAGCGGAGACAGCCTTCAGAAAATGGTGTCATAACGGTCGATTTTCGCCGAAGGGCTTTATGGCAGCAAAGAATATCCAGCGACTGCAGCCTTTGTACATTCCATATTGGCTGTATGATATGAATGCCAGTGTGGATGTCCGGGGAACGGCAACCCGGGTGAATATTTATGTGCGTGGTGAAACAGAATACACGGAGACGGATTTTTTTGATGTGCGGAGAAAAATGCGTCTGGAATATACAAAAGTACCCCATGACGCATCAGAGAAAATGGACGATACCCTGATGGCAAAGCTGGAGCCCTATCGTTTTGACACATTGAAAACTTTCCAGATTCCGTATCTGGCAGGATTTGAGGCGGATCAGGGAGATTATCGTTCAGAGGATTTACTGCCCCAGGTGAAGCAGCAGGTGGCCGGATATGCTGCAGAATACGCCCGTTCAACGATTTCCGGTTACACAAGTGTACATATTGACCATCAACAGATGGATTATGACCATATCAGCAGCGATTATGTGTATCTGCCAATCTGGTTTATTTCCTACCGCTACAGGGACAAAGATTATATATTTGCCATGAATGGCCAGACAGGTAAGGTCATTGGTGAACCGCCTGTGAGCAGAGGCAAAGTGGCAGGCTGGTTTGCAGGCATTTCGGCAGCGGCCTTTGCGATTCTGATGGTGATTGGAGGGCTGTTGTAATGAAAAAAATATTGAATTTTCTGATGGTGATGCTGATGGTCATGGGCCTTGGAATGGCGTCAGTGATGACAGCCTTTCAGGCAGAAGCCGCGGAGACTGCAGAAACGGCCGGTGAAACAGTATCAGCCGCAGAGACTGTATTGACAGCGAATCAGGATGGGGAGGCAGCGGCTGATTCGAGTATGTCAGCCAGCGGTATTTATGATGCGGCGGATCTTTTGTCGGCGGATGAGGAAGCGTCACTTTTGACTAAACTGGAAAAATATTCTGAGAGATACAGTGCAGATATCGCTATTGTGACAACGGATGATGCAGGAGGATTGAGTGCTCAGGCTTATGCAGATGCCTATGCGGAAAAAATCGGTCAATCCATGTCGAGAGATGAATATCCGGGTATTTTGTTTCTGATTGATATGGATAATCGGCAGATTTATATGGCGACCCAGGGGCAGGCCATGAATTATTATGATGATTATAGAATCAATAAAGTGCTGGATAATTGCTATAATCACATCACAGATGGCGATTATAAGGGCACCTGCGATGCTTTCCTGAAAGGTGTCCGTGATTATATGGGGCGCTCCACAGATAGAAGTGCCCGCATGGATGCCTTTGGTGTGCTGCTTCGACTGATTATCGCTATTGTCATCGGCGCAGTTGTGACTTTTGCCATGGTATTCAGACGCGGCGGCCGTGTGACAACCAACAGCCGGACGTACTTTGACGCATCCGGTTCACATCTGGATGCCAAAGAGGATCGCTTTATGAACCGGACGGTAACAAGACGTCATATTGAGAAACCGAAGGGCGGAGGCGGTTCCGGCGGCTCAGGCGGAGGCGGCGTGCATATGAGCAGCGGCGGAGGTACCCACGGGGGCGGCGGCCGGAGCTTTTAAATGGCTAATCGTCCACCACGTTTTTCTTAAATCCTACGGTATAATTTCGAGGAAAACCAATACGATAATAAAATTCATGTGCGTCGGTGCGATGGATGGAAGATGTCAGATTGACATAGCGTCCGTTGTGTCGGCGCACATAGTCTTCTACATACTGTATCAGGGCCTGACCATATCCCTGCTGGCGGTAATTTTCATCAATCACCAGATTCTCAAGGGAATAATAAAAGCGGGCTTTGGCCGTCAGATCAAGACATTTGCTGAGGGTAATGGTTCCCGCCAGCTTGTCTGCATCGTCAAAAATACCCACCAGATGATAATGCGGGTCATCTTTCACTTCTTCCAGAACGCGAATCATGTCTTGGATGTCTGAGGTCCAGTCATCCTCCAGCTGGCAGTAGAGACGGTGCAGGTCTGTGTAATCTTTGGGGGTAATCTCATGTATCTTCATAAACTTATTTGTATTGCCTTTCATAGTTTTTTCGATTGGTTCTTAATAGTTTAATTTGTAGAAAACAAAAACAAGGTATGATATACTAACAATGTTACCGCCTCCTATACTGGTACAAAAGGGAGGTGTTCACTTATGGATTTAGTATTATCTTTTATTGTCACTGTCGCGGCTGGTGTGGTTTGCCACTACATCATCAAATGGTTAGATGGAGACAAATAGTCGGTAACTAGCCTGTGGATTTAAGCCTTTCCACACCAAAATTAGGAATAGAAAACCCCTCAGAGTGCCGTCCGAGGGGTTTTCGTTGCTGTTCACTATGGAATAGCATTATCTTTTTGCCTACTGGCATTATAGCATATGTTATGTGGTATTACAATATGTAAATTAGGGCAAAAATTTTAAGTTTTCGGATTGTTAGGTACCTTAATACCATATTTTCTAAAAACGTTTCGCAACAGCTATATTGGGAATAAAGTAAATCGCATAGTTATCAACAACGGTATAAACGCCGTATTTGCTTCGGTAACAGGCCAGGGCTTCTTCGAGATAATCTTCCGTAACATCCAGATATTCTGCCATCTCATAGCGGTTCTGGCAGTGATGTTCAAAAGCACGGATAATACCGCGCAGTCCGATCAGACGGTTATATCCCCACAGGCGGGCATCCAATTCCTGCTGTCGGCTGTTCACATTCTTCAAATCGGTAATATCACCGACGCTTGTAAAGTGATGGCCCATTTCTTCGGCAAGAATAGAGGTCTTCTCTGCGGTGGTCTTCAGCTGTGAATCCAGCGCAATATGGCCATCTACATAGAGACCGTTCAGACGTTTCTCTCCGGTGCTGTCTCCGTTCAGGTCAACAGATTCATGAACGTGTACCTGTTCATCATCGGCATCCTGCAATAATTCTTCATAAGTATTCAGGTGAATCACTTCCTTTGATCATCGAACTTGATAAAGGCGGCAAAAGCCTTAATCTTCTCAATCTGTTCAGGTGTAAATTCATTACCGTCAAAATGAGCGGCAATGGTGGTTGGTTTCTCAGGTGCGTAGCCAAATGTGCCGAGGACATCTTCGACACCGTAGGCACGGCACATGACTAAAAGGGCGTCAGGGGTGGGCTGGCTGTTGCCGTTCTCCCAGCTGTAAATTGTCTTCTCGGATGCTTTAAAACCATTGGCAGTCAGTAATTCAGACATTTCCCGCACGGACTTCCCCGCTGCAATTCTGCATTTTCTTAAGGTTTCACCTACAGTGCTCTTCATTGAAAAAATCTCCTTCTATCATCATCAGTTGTCTTGTGAAATATCAGTATCCTTATAAAGAACAGTCATAACAGAAACATAAATACTGTTTCGGCTGATCGAAATGAAGCATCTGGGATACTGAGAGTTTCATGCCTTTTCGTTTTCTGAGATTATTATACCATTATCCCAGAAACTCGTCAATAATTTCTGAAAATATAAGAAATAACTATTGACATTCTTAGAAAAAGGAATATAATGACTTTAATATCACGAAAACTAAGAAAATTAGACAAGATATTCTTCAAATGTAAGAATACATGTAAGAAAGAATGTCTGAGAAAAGCAGAACTCAATGCGGAAAACCTGTTTCTGAAAATTCGAGAATGCAGTTGGAATTCCGGGCTGGGGCTGTCGTGATGATGGCATGGCAACATTATCTGTATGACGGCAGCGGCCAACTGATGGCTATCCGTTATAAGGGTGCGGATTACTATTATATCCGTGACGGCCTGATGACGATCACAGGACTGGTTGACGCCAATGGCGCGGCTGTAGTAAACTACAGATATGACAGTTGGGGAAGACTATTGGGAATCACAGGCAGCCTGGCAGAGACACTTGGTAAGGACAACCCGTACAGATTTAAGGGGTACTATTATGATGAAGAGGCGGGGATGTACTATCTGAAGAGCCGATACTATCAGCCAGAGATCTGCAGGTTTATCAGTGCGGATGATATCTCCATCATGTTAGACAATCCGATGTCGTTGTGGGATAAGAACTTATATGTGTACGGTGACAATGATCCTGTAAATAAGAAAGACGATGATGGCGAGATTGCACAGTTTGTAGCAATGGGTATCATTGGTGCAGTAACTAATGTGGGTATTTCATTTATTGCGTCAAAGGTGACAGGCCAGGATTATGGATGGAAAGATGCTGTTGTAGATGCTGCAGTTGGGGCATTAAGTGCGATTATACCAGCTTGGGAGATAAAAGAGGTAAGTAGATTCTATGTGTATAAGGATGTGATTAAAGGTGGAGTAAGCAAAGGAGTTTCTGTTATAGGAGAATTTATAAAGGGCGGAAACACAAAAGAAAGTCTAGGTTCTGCTATATTGTCTTTGGCTACGCCAGATGTTGCAAAATATGGGAAATTAGGTTTATTGAAAGAAGAGTTGCTTAAAGAAAAAGTAATAGAAACGGCTATAAATGCACCATTTGAAATGGCATATTCACTAATTACTTCTGCAGGAAAGCAAGCAAGAAAAACATCAGCGAGCAGGAAAAATTCAAAAGTTAATAATGATTATAAAGTGTTGAGAAATCGGCTTGTGAAAAGAGGAAGAATAGCCTATCATGAAATACAGTATAGATATAGAGGACGTATTTATTATAGTCGCATATATATGTGATTATAAGTGTACTGGGCATTAATGGATGCTCAAGAGATATTGTCAGTATTTCAATATCTCTTGAGCAGTGAGACGTAGGAGACTCAAATGGAAATAAGATCGGGAAAAGATAGTCTGAAAGAAAAGCTACTTTATATTGTTATTCTGTTCGTATGCTTAGGATGTATAGCGAAGATGATATATGATGGTCGGATGGAACTAATACGTGGACAATTGGACATAGGAACAATAGGAGCTATGCTTTTTTTCCTTTTCTTTATTACTGGAATGATGAAGGTAACCTTTTTTGCACTAACAACAGCGAATAATATTGTTTATCGGTTGGATGCGAGAGAAATTACAGTTATCAATAAAAGTAAGAAAGAAAAAATAATTGAGTGGGATAAATTCAAGACGAAAAGAATTGTACATAAAGGGCAAGGACAATTAGATAAAAGGACGGAAGAAACCTGGAAAGAAACAAATGCATGTGCAGTTTTTTGCCCCAGAAGAATAAAAGATTCCTTTATGCAATCACCATTTCCGGTAGAAGCATGGAGCGAACGAATTTCTTTTTTGTGTGCAATGTTTTCAGGATTGCCTTTTATTATTATGATGTGGCGATGTTTGTTTCAACGGCATGATGTCATCAGAATATATTTAGAAGATAAGAGAGAGATGTGCGGTGAAAATGTTTTTTATGGACATGTTGATAAAAATTATTTTGTAATGAAAATGGCAGAGTGGCATATTGAATTAGAGGACAATAAACCAGAAGAACAGATACCAATGTAGGAGCTGAAGTTATGGAAGAAATAAAAGGTGGTGTGCCACAAGATGGAAAAATACATTGGTGCCTGACACTCTAAACATACGATTTAATGTACTGGCATATCTTTTCAAAGCGCAAAAGGAGATGATATAATTAAGAGGCAGCAGAATTGGCTGCTGCCTCAAAAAGATTTGGTTATGCCAGGGGGGAGAAAGTCATGAAAGAGATAAGAGGCGGTTTACCTGAAAAGGATGCCAATAACAATGTCATTAACTTAAAGCAGAAGATATTTATTCTAAAAGGATTAGATATCTTCTGCTTTTTTTGATATGCTTACATTGTAAAGAGAAACCATGAACCTGCCGCAGAAAAGGAGTAAACGGTAGAACCCGAGTACCTTTTTAACATAATCCTGTTTATAGGGAAGATGAGAATGGTCAGTTTTGGAACATAGTAATTCCAGCACTGATAGGTGCGGCTGTAGGTACATTTTTGACGTGGGCAGCAACATCTGCAACAGGTCAGGAATATAGAACAAAAGATTATCTGAGTGATTTTTCAGATGAATTATGATAAAGTTGCTAATAATGTGATGGATGTAGTTGAAAATGCGGGAAGAGAATTTGTAGGTGCTATTACAAGTAGAATTTTTAATTCAGACCCTTCAAAAACTAAAGCGTCAAAATCGGTAAAAAATAGTTTTAAACGTACTTTAATTTCTAATCAGATTATAAGGAAAGGGAAAAAGTATATAGAAAGAGAGTGTATTATTATCTAGGACGAAAAGAATGGGGAATAGAAAGGATACGTTAAAACGTGGATGAGGATAAAATTATAATTATACCTGAAAAATATTATATGCAAATCTATCAAGTGGGTTTTTGGTTTCTTATAATTATGTCTATTATATGTATAGCGTATGGTTTTTTTGCAAATGAAAAAGCATGGTTAACGTATACTATAATAGGGAATGTTGTAGGAGAAGTAATATTGATTCGAGAATGGTTTAGCTTTGGCAGAGAGATAGAGATGGATAAAGAAGGCTGTACCGTCAAATGGCGAAACCGCAGTAAGGAATATCGCTGGAGTGAATTAAAAACAAGAAGGATAGAGAATAATATAAAATCATGTTATACAGATTGTCGCAAATGTGCAGTGATTTCTCCGTATGAAATAAAAAGGTTTCGAAAGAAAGAGCCAATGAGCTATTTTATAAATATTTTACATTGGAGAGATTGGAGTACTTTTTATGTATATTTAGATAGTGGAAAAATAAATGATGGAAAGAATAGTTATGAAGGCGGAATTAACGAAAGTATATTCAGGGGAAAAATTGCTCAATGGGGAGTAACATTTGATGATGTTAACATGAAAAAAGTTAAACCATGGGAAGAAATATTATAACCATTCCATTTTGTTCTCAATGCCCCGCATTCTTGCGGGGCATCCGCAGTACGGAAACCTCTGGGTACGGCATATAAAGCCCTTGTCATGGCACCGAAGGGCACCAGTGTCACGATCTGTTGTGGTCAAGCTTTTTTGTAACACTAAGGGCTAAAAAAATCCTATTATGACGATGCCCCTTTTTCAAATGGCATCATGCTGTTTTTCGTGCTTCAAAGGGGGTTTTATAGTTATTGTAAGAATGAGGTCTTCTATGATTGTACGTTGTGTAAGTAAATTCTTCTAGTGCTGTATACAAAGCTTCTTCTGTCTGGTATTCATGCTGATAGATCAATTCATTTTTTATATTGTAAAAGTATTGAAATTTGTCAACGATTAGTTTTGATAGTGGTCACAGTAGTTCTCAGACAATTGCTCAGTACGGAAATTCTTCAAAGCCTTTTGTTTTTTATGCTGAGACAGACATATCTTCTCCGCTTTCTTCGTCATTAGTAGGGTTGTTGATAAACAGAGGAGATAGTACGAAAAAAATCAATTTAGCAGTTGATAATATTGGTGTGGAGGTTAGTTATACATCAAATAATATTGTACAGAGTAGTAGTAAGTATTTTGATTTGACAGATATGAAACTTCATTACAAAACATCTGTTATGAATCAATTAGACGATATGGAAGAAAGCGAATATACAGATATAGGAATAGGTGGATTGTTCATTGTAGGAGCTTTGGCTTACGTTGCCGGAGGAATAGGAACAATTGCTTTACCAGTGGTGCAGCTTTTGAGATGATAATTATGAAATTATTAGTAAAGACAACGGGTATGGGAGTACTTCTTATACTCGATTGTCTAAAATAAATAAGGAAAAGGGAGATATGAATGATTGCGATTAGGGTTATTATTGAAGTTATAATTTTCATCTATATGATGGGATTGAGTATTGGGCTAAGAAAACAGAAGATAAAAAAGACTCAACGAATTAAGATGATAAGAATTTTTTTGACGATTATGTTTTTGGTAGTTGTTCCCTATTCTGCATGTATTCCAGTGGAAAATTTTTTTATTACATTTAAAACACCGGAACAAGCATTCAAATGTGAAAATTGGTTAATGCCCAAAGGTGAAATACAAGATATCATATATGGGGAAGATTCCTGTTTTGTAATAATAAAGAAAAAAGAGAAAAAAGGCTGTGTAAGTTTTGATTCGGAATGTTATAAGAAAGTTTCAAACGGATATAAGTTTGTTGGTTCCTTTGATGTGGGGGCAGAAAATATTTCTGGTATGGGAGATATATTGTGGCATGTAAATGGGACAAAGGATTACTATTTGTCTGGAGACAAGTGGTCTGATAATGCAGAAGATACAATAGAAGTCAGCGATAATCTGGGAACGCAGTTTATTCAAGAGAGAGGAAAAATAGATGAGTATAGGGATGTAAAAATATATACGCATGAATATTATGGATATGTGTATGATATGACTGAGCAATATGAAATATATGTTGATGGAAAGAACTATAAACCGACATTCGAATATAAATATTCTTTTCCTTGATTTTGATTGCCAACGGCTGGGAAGGCACAAACACCTATGATAACCTTGACCGTGTGACAGAAGTGAAAGCATCAAAAGACGGCACAAGTTATACTATTGGACGGTATATCTATGACAAACTGGGAAGGGTGGCACGTTTCGTGGACGGACAGGTATTCGGAAAATCCTGTACATACGGCTATGACCTGACAGACAGGCTGTGTGAAGCTGTCTTTGATGACGGTACAGCCTACCGATATACCTATGATGCCAATGACTGCCTGGTGAAGGAAGTCCAGACGACGCCGGATGGCGTAAGGACTGTCACAAGGGGCTATGATGCAGACAGCCGTGAAACATCCGTGGCCTGCGGCAGTGCCAGGGTTGAAAAGACCTTTGACAAGCTGGGCAGACTTTCATCCATCAGGAGAAACGGTGGGAAACATACGACAACGTATATCTATGAAACAGCAGCGGACGGTGGACAGACAGGGCGTATAAAGACCGTGAAAAACGGCAGCGGAATAGGCATGGTAATTGGTGCGGCCAGCTCTGCGATAACACAGTATATGTTCAATGGAGAAATCAATTGGAAATCTGTGGGGGTTGCAGCAGTAGGCGGTTTCGTCAGTGGCGCAGTGGCAGCAAGCCCGTTAGGTTTGACGGGGCAGATTGGAGTTGGAGCAGTATCGTATGTTGCAGATTGTAAGGTGAATGGCAGTGCTTTAAAAGTGGACGAACTGGCAGTTTCAGCGGCGGCTGGTGCAGTTTCAGGAGGGATTGGCGGTTCAGGAGTAAATCAGTACAAAGCATTGTCTAACACGATAAAGACTGCTTCAAAGACGACAGCGCGATTTACAAGACTGATAAGCACGAAAGGAAGTGCTAGTCTTGCAGCTAAAAGAATTGCGGAAGCAAAAATGTGGAGAGATACCGTGTTGAAAGGAACAACCTGGATTAGCAGTATAAAATTTGCTGCTGGAACGGGAACTTCCAATGTGATTGCTCAGCTATGGACAAAAGCAAAGAATAAAGTAAGAAGCTGGTTCAAATAAGGTATGTTTTTTGGACATATGAAAAAGTAGAAAATGTCACCTATGTTGAAATGAAATAAAAGAGACATAGGTGACGTAGAGTAGATGTATTGGGTAGATAAAGTAGAGACAATAAGGAGTAGAAATGATAAAAGCAATGGCACGAGTTATTCTTTGGTTTGCAATATTATCTTTTATGGGATGGTATGCAAATTCATTATCCATTAGGCGGATAATAAAAAAAGTAGGCATTCGGATAAAATTTTATCCGGCTCATTATATCATGCCAAGCAGAAAGATGAGGAAGATATTTAAGCTGGATAAAAAAGAAATACCGAAGTGGACATATCTATCACTGTATTTATCATTTGTTTATATTATATTGTTTCTTGTTTTTTTGATTTTATTTTTACTTTTAGATGCTAAAGTGATGGTTATGGATGTGTTTCACACGGTATATATTATATTCATGTGGATGGATGTGATATATTCTACGATTTTCATCTTTTTGTATAATGTTTGATTGAAGTTGATGTGTTACAAAAGCAAGGGATTTAATTTTAAACGCTGCTTAATAAGGAGGAAAAATGGAACGATACAAAATAATTCTTTTCTTTGCAATCTTGTCTTTTGCTGGTTGGGATTTGAATTCATTATCCATTAGGGGATAATAAAAAGAGTAGGTATTCGGATAAAATTTTATCCGGCTCATTATATCATGCCAAGCAGAAAGATGAGGA
>OLNU01000373.1_pt1 | contig 43918 bp, 36 predicted proteins | sample 1672241 | NCBI WGS metagenome assembly OLNU01 (sample SAMEA3136663, study PRJEB25190) | human gut metagenome | biome: human gut; feature: human-associated habitat; material: faeces | place: Austria | collected 2013 | reverse complement strand
CGTAGAAACGATTCTGCGCGAAATACAGGTCAAGCACTTCGTCCCAAGTGTAGCCGGTATAATTGTTAGAGTTGTCGATACCGCTGAAATTCGTGTCCGTATAGGTTTCGGTCAGCGGATTGCCCCACGGGTCATAAATCGTGTGCGAGATTACTTTGCCGTTTTCGTCTACGGCAAACAGCGTACTGCCAAGGTGGCTGGTGCGATACCACACCTTGAGCACATCGTTTGCAGCAAAGTCACTTTGCAGGTTTTCACCGCCTTCACCGCGCTTTGTACCGGCTGCATAACCGTACTCTGCGGAGATTCGGGTGCTGTTCTCATCGTACACATAACGCTGGGTGAAGCTGCCGTCCTCTGTTACCAGTATATCACGGTTGGCCGTAGAAAGATAGTCCACAACATAGTTCTTTGTTACAGTTTCAAAGTTGCTCTGGAAGGTCGTGCCTACCTCGGTTTCCCATGTGCGCTGCCAGAAAAAGCGTCCATCCTTCAAGAAGTCCAGATAATCGGTGCCGTGCGAACCGTCCTTCAAGTCGGAGTTTGCATGGGCGGCATTCTTGTTGTCGCGCACCTGTACATTCTTAATGCGTGCATTGAGCGCATTGTAAGTGTAGGTGCTGCTCTGGCCGTCCTCGGTCTTGCCGGTTTTCAGCTTGTTCTGTGCCGTGTAGGTATATTCGGTCGTGCCGTCCGGTGCAGCCTTCTTAATCAGATTGCCCGCTGCATCATAGGTATAAGTGGTCGTACCGTCCTTGCCGGTCTTGCTGGTCAGACGGTTTTGCAGGTCGTAGGTGTAAGTGTTCGTACCATCGGAAAGCAGATTGCCCGCGAGGTCGTAGGAATACTTCGTATTCTTGCCTTCAATATTGGTGCGGATAAGCTGATTGGCCTTATCGTAGTAGTAGCGTACCAGCTCGTCCTTTTTGGCAATGTCTACACCGGAACGGTTTTCACTTACGATATTGCCCGCGTCATCGTAGGTATACGCAGTCTGACGGCGTGTGCTGTTGCTCTTGGTAACTTCCTTTTGCAGCGTCAGCAGACCGGCGGCGTTATAATCATACTCGGTCGTGCTGCCGTCGCTGTGGCCTTCCTTGATCGTGCGTCCTTCCGCGTCGCGCGTGTAGGTAATACCTGTGCCGTCATGGTCGGTCTGGGACTTCACATTGCCGAGAATATCATACGCGGTCGTAACAGCCTTGCCGTCGGGATAGGTGATGGACAGGCGGTTGCTTGCCGCGTCGTAGGTGTACGCCGTGGTCGTGCTGTCCTCATTCGTAACCTTGGTAGTGCGGGAAAGCGCGTCAAACGCAAACGCTACCGTGCCGTTTCCATCCTTGGCCGAGGTCATGTTGCCCGCCTTGTCATAGGCAAAGGTCGCAGTACCGTCCGCGTCCTTGCGGGAAACCATGCGATACAGTTTGTCGTAGGTGTAAGCAGTCTGCTTGCCGTTCTCGTCAACCTGCGTCAGCACATTGCCTTCCTTGTCATGCGTGTAGGTAGTCACGCTGCCAAGCGGAGAGGTTTCGGTCAGCAGATTGCCCGCTGCGTCATAGGTATAAGTGGTCGTGGCCTTCTCGTCACCGCCACCATACATCGTCGTACCTGCGGTGTTGCCGAACGAATCATACCGGTACTCGAACATACCGCCTTCGGCGTTGGTCTTGGAAACAAGGCGATTCAAGCCGTCATAGGTGTATATGGTCTTGTTCTTGTTGCCGTCGATTACTGCCGTCTGGTTGCCTGCAAGGTCGTATTCGTACTCGGTTGCATGGTTAAGCTGGTTGGTTTCCTTGACCTGTCGATTCATGCAGTCATACGCATACTTCACCCATTCGTTGTTGCGGTTGGTGTACTGAATGAGATTATTGTTCGCGTCATACAGATAAACGGCATACGCATTATTGGCGTCGGTTTCCTTACGGAGATTACCGGCTGCATCATAGGTGTAGGTAGTCGTTGCACCCAGCTTGTCCGTAGTTGCTGCTACTCTGCCGCGCGCGTCATAGGTATTGGTAACAACACCGGAAAGCGCGTCGGTTTCGGTCAGTACATTGCCGTTCTTATCGTAGGTGTAGGTCGTTGCGCTGCCGTTTTCATCGGTTTCAGAAACGACACGACCCAGCGCGTCATAAGCAGACGAGGACACGCCGCCTTCTGCGTCGGTGGTCTTGAGCAGGTTATAGTTTTTGTCGTAGGTGTACTGTGTGGCATTGCCTTCACGGTCAGTGGAAACCAGTACATTACCTACGCCGTCATATTGCTTTGTTCCCGCATTACCCAGTCCGTCAATCGTTTTTTCCACACGATATGCACCGTCGTACTCGCTCTTTGCGATTACTGTTCCGTCCTTGGTGACAGAAACCGTGTTGCCTACCTTGTCGTAGCCGTATTCGGTCACAACACCTACTGCGTTGGTTTCGGTATGCGTTCTGCCGAGTGCGTCATAGGTGTACTCGGTTGCATTGCCGTTCTGGTCGGTTACTTCGCTGACATTTCCGAGCGCATTGTAGGTATAGCGGGTTTCGCCGCCGTCGGCATAGGTGATGACTGTGATCTGGTCTTTGCGGTTGTACTGATACGAAGTTTTGTTGCCTTTCGGGTCAGTTACAGTAAGCTGGTTGCCGTTCGCGTCATAGGTGGTAGCTGTCTTGCCGCCGAGTTCGTCATAGCTTTCTGTCGTGCGTCCCAGCGCGTCATACACCGTGCGGGTCTTGCTGCCGTCTGCGTTAATCTGCTCTACGGCGCGTCCCAGCAGGTCGTAGACATACTTCGTCACATTGCCTTCGGGGTCGGTAACACTAAGCTTATTTCCCGCAAGGTCGTAAGTGTACGCAGTAACGCCGCCGAGTGCGTCTGTTTCGGTCAGCAGCCGTCCTACCTTGTCGTAAGTGTAGGTGGTTTCGTTGCCTTCGCCGTCAATCTGCTTTACCGCTGCATTGATGGCGTTGTACTCGGTCTTGGTTTCATTGCCGTTTGCGTCCGTTGTGACAAGCAGATTGCCAACAGGGTCATAGGTATAGGTTGTCTTGTTGCCTGCACCGTCGGTTTCGGTCTTGGTTCGTCCGAGTGCGTCATAGGTGTAGGTTTTCTTGTTGCCCTCTGCGTCGGTTTCCGAAACCGTGCGTCCCATGCTGTCATACGCATAGATTGTTTCGCCGTCCAGAGCGTCAATCGTCTTTGCTACACGGTCGAGCGCGTCATATTCATAGGTGGTCGCATTGCCTTCCGCGTCCGTAGTCTGGATAAGCAGGCCGCGGTCATTGTAGGTGTAGCGGGTTTCGTTGCCCTCTGCGTCTGTTACCGAAACAAGCTGTGCGGTATCCTTGTCATATTCATAGGTGGTTTCGTTGCCGTTCGCATCCGTGCGTTTGAGCGGTTCGCCGTTCGTGCCGTATTCGGTCGTTACCGTGCCGCCGAGCGCGTCCTTGGTCGAGGTGGTAAAGCCGTTGGCATTGTACTCATACGAGGTTTCGCCGCCCAGCGCGTCTACGGTTTTCAGCAGCTTGCCCGCCTTGGAGTAGGTATGCTTGGTCGTTGCGGTTGCTGAATCACTCACCTTGGTATGCTCTGCAACAATGCGGCCTACGGCATCGTATTCAAAGCTGGTAACGCCGCCTTCTGCGTCAGTGACAGAAAGCTGCCGTCCCTTATCGTCATACGCATAGGTAGTCTGATTGCCGAGTGCGTCCGTAACCGTAATCGGCAGACCGAGTGCATTATAGGTGTACGAAGTGGTATGTCCGTTCTTGTCGCGGAACTCGGTCAAGCTGTGTCCGGAGTAGGTATAGGTTTCCGTATTGCCGAGCGCGTCCGTGATAGACGCAATATCGCCGCCCGCTGTATAAGTCAGCGTCATAGCGGTATTGTCCGCATAGCGAACTTTCGTCACATTGCCATTGCTGTCATACTCGTATGCGGTTGCACCGTTCAGACGGTCGCTTGCAGAGTTGGCGCGATAATCGCCGTCATAGGTGTTGGCGGTGGTGTATTCCGTGCCGTCGATAACTGTTCCGAGTTTCTGGATGTTGCGGTGGTTATCGTAGTAGTAGCGCGTTTCAAGCCCATTAGCATCTACACAGGTCGTAACACGCGCTTCATCGTCATAGGAAACGTTAGAAACAGTGGGAATGTCCGCATTGATAAATGTCTGCTTTACCACACGGCCTATGCCGTCATACTCGTTCTCAATATAGACTTCGCCTTCAAAGTCGGTAGCACTGTTCAGATAGCCGTTGCCATCGTAGGTATAGTGCAGCGTATCACCGTCCGCATTGGTAACGCCGGTCAGAAGATCGTTGTCATGCTCATACGATACGGTGCGGCCTGCGTTATCGGTCACGGACGAAATATGTCCGTTCGACCATGACAGCGTATAGCTGCCCGCAATGCCGTCAATCTCGATTAGTTCATCACCGTTGTAGGTAAGCTGTGCTACCTGCGTACCATCGGGATTATAGACGGTTTGCAGCTTGCCGCTCTTGCCATCATTCGAGAAAATGAACGCTGCGCCGTCCTCGTGCGTCATGCGGTAGCTGCCGTCTGCTTCATTTTCCAGAACAAAGCCGCTGTCCGCCAGAGAATCATAGCCGCAACCACGGAGCGTAAGGAAGATTTGCTCCTCGCCGCCAGGCATGGTCACGCGGATAATACCTCGGTCGTTGATGAGCGAATAATCGTAACTGTGCGTAAAGCCAGTACCCAGCGCACCCTTGTTGTAGCGCGAGTTGTAAACACGAAGGAAGGTCAGCGGGATAACGCCTTCCAGCTTCAAGTCCTCGTACATGAAGTTGTACGCACCTGTTACCATGTTTACAGGGTCAAGGTTCTGGTAGTCCAGCACCAAGCCTTCCAGTTCGGGGAAACCGGTCAATTCATTGCACGCCAGACTGCCGCTGACAAACTGCTCGTACAGTTTCTTGCGTACTTCATCGGACAAACTGCCTTTCAGCATGAGGAACGCCGCCGTGCCATCTTCACCGACAACATAATCACGGTAGTCTACCAGCAGTTCGGTACTGACAGCAAACTTTTTCTTGCCGTTCTCCTGCTTCTGCGGCCAAGTATAGTTCTGACCGTGCGTGTGGCTATCATCACTGTCGGTACACTCAACATTCTTATCCGGTCTGCCGAGCGGTTCAATTTCTACGGTCAGATAAAACACATCTTCATCGAGGTTCGGACCGATAATCGGAATACCATTGAGAGAGCCGTCCCATATAAGCGTGTGCTTCATCATGGCTACCGGCTCAATATCTTCACCGGCAAAGTTCTTGTCTGCTTGATAAATGCCGTCCTCGGACAGTTTTACCAAACCGCCGTCCGTTTTGGTTGCCGGTGTGTAGGGCGATACCATAGTGTCCGGTGAATCTTCGGGAAGCCATGCTTTAACATCGTTTGCACCGGAGAGCAGGTAATTCTCTACAATCGAGCCGACAAATTCTTTCTTCAATCCATCGTCCGAAGGACTGCGGACATAGACATTGATATTCACATACTGTGTAAGCTGATACCCAAATTCCAGTTCCAGATAACCGGTATGCGGGTCGAATGTGCCGCCTTTGATTTCTGCTGCCTGTGCGTCGATGATTGGCACGAATCCAATCACCATGCAAAAGCACAGGAACAGAGAAACTACTCTGCGGACTAATGCTTTCTTCATAAGTTTACCTCCAACTATTCAGGAGTTCTTCCGTTTCTAATTCTTTCTATCAGTGCTTGTGCGTGATAGCGGCTTCCATGATGTTGCCATACGCCCAGTTGCTCTGGCTGACATCGGGGAACGGACAAGCCATGCTGTGCAGTTCGGTTGCCGTTTCATAGTTTCTGCCGAGCATACGGTTTATCATCGTTACGGTTTCAGCGCGGGTGATGTACTGCTCCGGTCGGAAGGTGCCGTCCGTATAGCCGCTGATTAAGCCGTACTGCACCGCTTGACGAATATAGCTGCTGTACCATTTGCCGTCTGCCACATCAGAGAAGGTCTTGGTACTGCTGGTCATAATCAAGCCTTCCTTTGCTGCAATACGCGACAAAGCCGTTGCCATCTCAGCACGAGTGATTGCAGATTTCGGTTTGAACACGCCGCCGTTGTAGCCGACCATGTAGCCTTCCTTGGACGCTGCTTCTACCCAGCGATACGACCAGCGGTTATTGGCAACATCGGTATACGAGGATTGCTCCGGTTCGGCAGTTTCCTTTCCCAGCGCGTCAATCAGCATTTTCGCGGTCTGTTCGCGGGTGATATTGCGTTCGGCATGGAACATACCATCGGTAAAGCCGTTGATATACAGCTTGTGTTCTGCCTTGGGCGTTGCAGGTGTGCCGCCGCCGATACCACCGCCGCCACCGCTGGTAACATCGGTAGTAAGGGTCAGCTTTACCTTGGAATATTCAGAGCCGGTGTTGTCCTTGATTTGGATTGTGATACTGAAATTCGTATTCTGCGGAATATCCGTCAGTGCCTTCACATAGATACCGCTGCTATCCGCAGTAACCTGCACCTTGGTATCATCGAAGGTAACAACATACTCGTCCGGTCTAAGCAGCACCTTTGCCGTGCTGCCGGTAGTCAGCGACTTGTTCAGCAGCAGCGCATACAGGTTTACCGTGCCGTCCTTGCTGACCGTAACCGTGGAACGAGTGCTGGTAAGCTGATGCTGTTCGCTTGCGGCACCATCTGTAAAGTTGCCGCTGTTGTTCGGCATATCCTTTAAGACAGCGCCGGTCATGTAGTTATTGTTCAGATACACCTTTGCACCTGCGTCATGCCGTGCTTTGAGCGTAGCAGGAACAAAACCGCGCAGATAAGTGTTTTCCAAATGAATCTCCGACAACGCGGTATGCGTAAATGCGTCCGGTAAGACACCGCGCAGAGGGTTCGTGTCCAGTGCAAGATATTGCAAGCCTGCCAAATTAGCAATACCGGCAGAGATTTCGCCTTCCAGCTTGTTTTCGGACAGGTCTAAAATCTGCAAACCGGAAAGCGTGTACAGTGTTTCGGGAATCGTGCCGGTCAATCCGCATTGCCACGCCGAAAGCGAGATAAGATTCGTCAGCGCAGACAGGTCGGGAATCGTACCGCCGATAGCATTTTCCGAAAGGTTCAAGTATTTCAGACTGCTCATACCGGCAACTGCCGCAGGAAAACCGCCGGTCAACTGATTTCCCATGAGGTTCAGCACCTCAATCTGGGTATTGCTCAAAATCGTGTCCGGTATCGTACCAGTGTACTGGTTATCTTTGAGAACCAGCGTTTTCAATGCGGGCATTGTACCAAATTCGGAAGGAATCGCACCTGCATAATCATTGCCGCCTAAATCCACATTCTGCAATTTCGGGAGCGTATAGAGCACAGACGGAATATCTCCGCTCAAATGATTATCCGAGAGGAACAGATACCGCAATTCACTAAGTTCCCCGATTGCAGCCGGTATATGTCCGGTGATGTTCTGACCTTTTAGACCAATGCTCTTGATTTCCACAAGGTCTTCTGCTCCGGTGATGGTATCCAGTGTGCGTTGCTGTGCGTTCAGCAGACGCTCAATCTCGTTGATAAACCATGCCTGTCCCTCACAGGCGGCAATAAACCGTTTGGCATATTCCGTCTGTGGGTTTGGCGTAAAGTCCGCCGCGCCTGCCGTGAGTGGCGCGCATAGCTGCAACAGCAAGGCTATTACAAGCAATACGCTGATTCGTGTGCGTTTCATTTTTCGATCGCTCCCTTTCTTTTGTGCCCAAACAGTTAAAAAAGGGCGCAGTACCGCATGGATAGTAGTCCACACAGTACTGCGCCCGTAATGCGGGGACTGGTGTAGGTAACTGGCTGTCATGCGATTGTTGGACAATCGTTTAGATCCTATAGCTTTGCGCCGCAGAGTTTCCTCTGTTTTGCCATTTCTGCCATTCTCCTAAGAGTTTGGGTTATTTTGCTATTCAAATTATACTAAGTTACTGGGTGTTTGTCAATTATTACTTTGTCAATTTCAACAAAAATATTTTTGTACTTAAACAAGTACTTGTTTAAAATTGTGTACTGCTTACGTCGGAGAGGGTCTATTGTTATAGACTTCAAAGTTTTTTCTCTGCGCTCGCCGCCGCGAGAATGGTGAGGGGGTGCTGCGGCTGTGGGTAACTGCCGCAAGGGAGTTATCCATCAACCGCAGCAGGGGGAGAGGAAAGACGCGGGCGGCGCGGATTTCGTTCCTCTCCCCTCACCTCAAAAGCGGTTTTTACCGGCGTTTTGATAAGATATTAGCATATCGCACAAAAACTGAAGCCGAATCTTGTGCATGATTAAAAATATTTTTCAGGGGCTATTCCATTGACCACATTTCGGCGTTATAGTAAAAGAGGAAATATTTCCAATGTCCTTTGACAACCGCATACTCAGGCATCAGGTACAAATTCGGCGCGGAGAGCTGCAGCGGAAAGCTGCGAACTGTGGGTGGCTCCTATCATGGCAATAACCCGCGCGGAAGATAATGATACTCCCGACCAGTCACCGTCCGAGCGTGAAAACGTCGCAGGCAATGAGGTCGGACAACGGATAGGTGAAATTCCTGTGGAATCGGTACGCCGCCGATCGCTTGGTGCTTCCCACAGTCGGGGGTGAGGCCGAATAGACTGACAGTAACAGTATAAATCATTATAAAACCGGAAGAATACCGCTTCTTTGCGTGTATTCTTCCGGTTTCGCACTTCATGGAGGTTTTACATGTCATTTGATTACGAAATTTTATCACAGAATGATCTGCTGGAACTGTTTCCGTTCGGCCGGTCAAAACTCAACGCCTTACTGCGGGCCGGTGTTCTGCCCGTCACCAAAGTTGGACGTGATTACATCACCACTCGAGCAGAACTTGACCGCTGGTTCGCGGCCAATCGCGGACGTGAAATCTTCTATTAACCAGACGTTGCGAACCGTGCAGAGTATGGCGTATAATAACAATGTTAGCTGTTGTAGCTGCCGCACCGGGTCAGGAGCGAAAATGAGCAATACAACAGAAAAAGTAACGAAAACCAATCGTCATTATGGGGAGGGCAGTGTTTATCAGCGCAAAGATGGTCGCTGGGTAGCAAAATACCGCGATGAAGAAATGGCGAAACCGCAGTACCTTTATGGTTCAACCGAAGCTGAGGTTCGCCGCAAGCTGCGGGATTGGAAAAAGCAGACGGCACGCGGTCTGACTGCGTGCAAGAAAGTGTTTTTTCGTGATTATGCAGATAACTGGTTTTACACGTTCAAGCAGCACTCTGTCGAAAACAGCAGTTTTGACCGTTACGAAAGCATTTATTTGCATCATATCAAGCCTGTATTGGGCGATATTCAGATTGCGTCTATCCGCAGTGAGGAGATTCAGAATCTGCTGGTTGCGAAAAGCAAAACGCTTTCGTACAGTGTAGTGAAGAAGATCAATTTCCTTTTGTCGGAACTGTTTCAGTATGCCCATTCCGAGGGCGATATTGCGAAGAATCCTATGCGCAATGTGAAGATGCCGAAAAAGACGCTGTTCAAGCAGAAGCGCACGATCTTAGTTATGGAAGATGAAGAAGTGCAGGCGTTGGAACAGGTCGCTGTATTAACATGTCGCAATGGTACACCGCAGATTATGCACGCTAATGCGATTGTGTTTCTGGTGCATACTGGTTTGCGTTGCGGTGAATTGCAGGCACTGAAATGGTCCGACATTGATTTCGCAAACAAAACGGTCACGGTCAGCAAAAATCTTTCGATGATTGTCAACCGTGATCGCAAGCCGGGGCAAAAGCATAGGAACGCAAAAATTAAGGGAACCAAGACCGCAAGCGGCAATCGGCTTGTTCCGCTGAATGAAAAGGCTGTCCATGCACTGCGCAGTTTACAGCAGATTTATCGTATGCTGGGTGTTCGCAATGATTCGGTACTGGTGTCGCGCAACGGCAAGGTGCTTTCTAATGCACAGCTTCGATGTGTGCTCGACCGTGTTTTGCGCAAAGCCAATATCGACAAGCCCTTCACTTTGCATCAGCTGCGACATACCTTTGCTACGCGGACACTGAAAGCGGGCGTACCGATCAGCGTAGTCAGCAAGTGGCTTGGCCATGCGAATATTTCGACAACATACAACACCTACATTCACGTTCTCTGTTCTGAGGAGAAGGACGCAGCGGAATTGCTGAAGGCTATGTGAACACTTTGGTGTCAAGTTGGTGTCACGGGAAATCGGTAGAACGTAATTCGTTAGATATATCGTAAAAAATGGAGAAAAAGAGCGAAACCTATTGATTTCATCCGCAGAATGAGGTGTTCCGCCAGCATTCATTTCGAGATACCAGCGAAGAACTTCCTCTTTTGTAGGAAGATCATTGATGTGAATACGAACGGTATCGTCAACCGCTCTCAACGAGTCTTCGTAATCCTTATACAGAGTTCCGAAAGCCGGAATTTCACTGTGAAGGAAACGAAGGATAGCGGTAATTCGCTGAAGGCCATCTACACAGACGTAATCGGTATAATTCGATACCTCGTTCTTATGATGGATCTCGGGGTAGTTGAAATAGAGATCACGACCCGTCTTGCCGCCACGCAGGAGGAATTCGATATACGCAATCTGCTGCGCTTCGGTCCAGACATGACCACGCTGGAAATCCGGGTTGAGCTGTAACCCTGCTTCTTCTTCCTCTTCTTTCAGCCATTTTTCGAAGTACGAAAGCGGATAATCCACCTGATAGTTTGCTCGAATATATCGAGGAATGTCTCGGAATTTGTTGTATTTCATCGCTTTGGCTCCTTTTCAAGCATTATTGCGCCACAGTGTGGGCATTCAGATGGAGGATTGCTAACAAGATCTTTGTCGAGCGGATTACCACATGCCGAGCATTCGGTCCAATAAACCCAGTGCAAATTCTCGCAAGTGGATCTATCTAACCAAGCCGCGTGCTTTTTGCCTTTGTCGACATACGGTTCCGGCCATTTCTCCAGAACTTCTGGATGCCATCTCTTCAAGCTCTCCTTGATAAGCCGCAGGCGTTCTTCAAAAAACACTTTGTCGGATAATTCGGGATCGCTTCTATAACGAGAGCGGAAACGTTTATTGTGAAATTCGTTTCCGTATACCCATTCCACAATGGCAGCATCACAGTCCTCCTCGAAGGCTGCAAAGTGCTGTTCGTAGTCCATGGCATACTTGCGATAAAGTGTGACTTCTGTCACATACTCTCGCAAAAGCGGTCTTACTTCAACATCAACGATAATGCCGCCGTGTCTGGGTGTAGAGAACTCCCAGATGCCATCAGCCAACTTGTGCTGATGATCCGGTCTGCCCCACATCTGCGAAGCCAGACGGTTTGCGATGGTGGAATTACTTCTCATCTGTATCATCTCCTTCTCCTGACGGTTCGGGCAGCATTTCTGCAATATACCGCAGAGTTACTGTCTCACCTTTCATTAAGTCGAAAAAAATGTCGCCAACATTAAAAAACGCCCACTTCCCGTTCCCGGTGACGCCGATATAAAAATCGTCACCTTGGCGCTCACGATAGCAATGGACAGTTTCAAAGCCATTTGCAATCAGCGCTTGTGCAAGAAGCTGATCTGACTTTGACCAACGTTTTTCAGCTGGGAGTTTTTTTCGCTCCTGGATCTTTTTGAAGTAGGCAACAGCCTCTTCAATTTCTTCTTTTGTCATTTGCTTTCCTCCTTTGTGCAAATACAATATTTTCGCTGGTTCTTTGCACAGCCAACGCACTTATCCGGGACATACCGCATAGCCAACCACCTTGCAGCTGCTTCTCGCGAGCTGTAAGCCGAAATGGGTTTGTAGATATCTCGAATCGCATCGATTAACTGTGCACCAGAATTGCGACGGATTATACTGCGGATGTGTTCCTCATTCGTGGGTTTGTAGAACTCAGGCTGGCCGTATCCGGTGCACCGACGTTCCCAATCCTGTTGTGCCTTTAACTTGGTGTTAAACCAATCACCACAGGAAACATGAAGCGCTGTATTTGAGCAGTTGTATTTGTACGAGGCTTTGCTTGCCCTGTCTGGTTTGACTGCTGAAAGTTCCGCTTCCGCTCCACAAATGGGACATGCGCTCAGATGGATTTTCGGCAATTTACCTTTGTAAAGGCCGTTGAGTTTCAGGGTACGAAGGGCAGCATATTGTGCTGGTGTGACTTCTACATCAAGAACAAAATTCTCCCAAACGGGTAAGAATCCGCCGTTGACCATATGAAGCCAGTGAAGATAATTTGCGTAGAATGCTTCCGGGCAGGCTTCTTCGAGATCTTCTCTGGAGAGCTGCATGGCCTCTTGAGCTCGTGCAATCATGTACTCCTGATGAGACGGAATCGCATAAGCGATTCCGCCATCAGGGGCAATGACAACTTCGAGGTCGTGTGTACCATGCTGCTTTTTGTAAGCAGCAATATCAAAGCTCATTACCGCACACCTTCTTTTATCGAGCATTAAATGCATCGATGACCGGCTGCGCAACGGAAAAGGCCTGAAGCGTTCCATTCAGGAACGTGATATCAGAAATCCGTACCGCCGAAGGCATGATCTCGTTGCTCTGCTCATCCCAGCAGACTACGTAGAACTCACGCAGCTCGCTAGCCGATGCCAGAAAGTCTGCTGTGATATCCTCACGGTCTAAACCCATCTGCAGGTACTCGGTCGTATAGCAGTCCGAGATATACGGGTCTTTGAAGTAACCGTCTTCGCCCGACTCGTAATGACACTTGTACTGGGTGTCATTGATTTTCTCGACGTCACAGCTGGTGATGTCGAAGTCGAACGGAATGCCGCGTCCATTTACGATGGCGAAAAAGCCACCTACGGAAATATTGTCAGGATGGGTCACAAGATCCAGCGGCTGCGGCAGGGTGATCTCGAAGTCGGCACTCATATGAACCGGATGTAACTGTTTCATGATAAAAATCTCCTTTTTTGTATTACTGATTGTTGTTGACGATGTTATGAAGAAGTTTCATTGCCTGTTCTTTACGCATATACTGTGCTCCCATCTCGTTATTCGAAAGGAGCGCCGCAAGAAGCGCATAGTCGAGGACGTAATCAGGGTCATGAACGCGATCCGGGGTACCATCCATGCAATGCATGATGCTATCCGGGCTTTCGCCTTCAAGGACCAAATCGTCCATCTCTCCATCGCGATTGAGGATTCTTACATCCGCTGCATTATTCAGGTCGTAATCACCCAGATAAATGAAGCGGTGAGTAAATGCCCATTCGTTCGCATGGAGCAGAGACGGTGCCGCTCTTACGACTTCAAAATCAGTCGGAAGAACAGGGTCGGTGGTACGGAGCCAAAGTTCAAGATCATCCGAATACGAAACCCACTCTTCTGTAGAGTGATTCTTCATCTCCGGGACCTGATCTTCTCCAACGTACATCTTATCTCTATACGAGTGGAGAAAGGTCTTTGCCTCCTCGTAGGTGCTGAATGCAGCAACCGTGTGTTCCAGAGCATGGTTTTCGAAGATGTACTCTGCAAGAAGTCTGCGAGTATCATGATCGGGCAACCGCTGCTCTACGTCGTAGATCGTTTCTCCGAAAAAAGAGATTTCTTCTCGGATATCGTCCTCCGAATAGTCCGCCAAATTGACTGTATCAACGGCAACGCCATATCCACAATCATCTGGTAGCTGGCAAATCTGAACGCACGCAAACGTGTTGCGATTCACTGACCGGATATACTGTTCACAGTCGATGTCTGTCAGAAGCCATGTATGGCGGGAGTTCAACAGCGAGGTCCGGCAGCCGTAAATAGCCTCCATTTTATCTTCCTCAGATGCAGAGGGAGACAGCACCAGGTCCGCTGTGTTATTTACCTCGGCCCATTCTTCCATATCAGCGTCTGCCGCAAGGAGAATGATTGCGAGGTCCTCTGCCCCTTCATAATTGTGACGGGCGGCAAACACCTCTTCGGGGGCGTTGCAGATTTTAGCCGAAATGGCTTTACCCAGCGACTCTCGTTCAGCACTTGCGGGGCCGGCGAGAATCAGATTGATTTTTGCGTGTTTCATAACAGAAACCTCCTTGAAATGAATAATTATATAAAAAAACACACCTACCAATAAAAATGATAGGTGTGTTGATTTGTATAGGTAAAACAATTCTCTTGCGAGAAGAAAAGACAAGCGCAATATTGTGTGCGCGAAGAGAGACATTTATAGTGTTATAATACCATGAAACCTTGAATAGTGCAACTGCTTATAGTGATTTTGCACTTGAAATTTTCCTGAAAAAAACAAAGATGCACCTTGAAAGGCGCATCTTTGAAAGGAAAGATCGAAAATGTTCTATCGGTGATATTGTGAGATTTTAACAAAAGCAACAAAATCAGATACATCACGGGGAGTAAAACATTCATTGAATAAGTCTATCCTTTTTTATAATATAACACACTTTTCAAAATAATGCAAATCGTAAGGGAAAAAAAGGAGCTGCGGTAGCAGCTCCTCTTTTGGTACAATCGATTACATTGAGTTCATCTCAAGTTCCCAAACTTCAAGATAGCAGAGACACATTTCTCCTCATTCTCCGTCATGGGACGAAGAACACACCATCCTCTGTCTGCCGTGAATGTTTCCCAATTATCGTTGTGCGGAATTGCGGAAAAACCAACAGGGTTAACCACTCTGCCAACATCGAAAACATCACGTTCGACAAAAGAAAGTGTCTCATCTGGGAATGCGAATGTATGAGTGCACTCCTTCTCGCCATTTTTCTCATGAATAGGCGTGCAGGTCCAGGAAACAAATTGCGCTTTGGTTGCCTCGTACTGCTTCTCCAATTCAGCAGCATGGCTGGCTGCTTCTGTAATAGCGTCTTTCTGCTCTTTGACAATAGCACGCTGGCCGTTCAGAGAAAGGTAGTTCTGTGCTTCTTCATCGCTGACGATCCATGCGCGGTTTGAGTCGCCGAGAAAAGAACCATCGGGATCTCGATGAGACACATCGTCCCAGCTGATGTGCGGCAGAGGCGTGGTCTCAAGAGAGATAAAACCCTGCTCACGGAACCATTCTGCATAGTGGGGCTTTTCCTCTTCGGTAAACCGGCGAGCTTTGTGCAAACTGAAACCATCAGGAAAAGATTGTTTCAATACCAACATAATTGCATCCTCCTTATGATTGGTTATATTATAACACACCCAAAGTCCGCTGTATTGGACTTTGGGCGTGTGCATTTAAGAAATATCTTGTTTTCCCCAACGGATTTCGAAAACACCTTCGGAGTTTTCTTCTCTCCGCATCAGGGTTTCAAGTAGATTATAATCGACGCCAAAGGTTTTGTAAATGTCGTCGAGGTCTTGTTCTTGTCCACGCATGAAAAGATTGATCTTTTCCTTCGCCAAAACCATCTGCATCTGATTAGACTCAATACTGCCGAGGTACGTCACGAAGTAAATATCCTTGTCTTCCCGCGAGGTGTATCGCACGAACCGCATGTAGAACTGGCTCATTCGAGAGTTGTTATAATGCAGTTCCGGGATGATAACCTTGTTCACAAACTCAAAGTTGACGGAACTCGGCAAGCTCTGCTGAGTACAGAGCAAAATACCATTCCCGCTCGCTTTCAATGTCTTGCGGAGTTTCCGCCGCTGAGCAAGTGTAGTGGTATCGCCAGTGACTACAAACAACGGGCGTTCAGGCATCAGCTTTCGGATTGCTGCGGAATAAGCATCAACCACTTTTTTGTGGCGGACACCAATAGCAATAATCTGATCCGGCATCTCTTGCAGCATTTCCATCACTTTTGCGATCTTTACCGGCATGCCACCCGTATACTCTTTAACAGTATTTGGCGCTGCACTGATACGAAGAAGCAATGTAATCTGCTGAATGAGACGCATCATACTGTCTTTACGAGAATTACCCGTGGAAGCAAAGTAATTGCCGCGCATCGCATGAAACTCGCTAATAGCCTTCTGATATACCTCTTTTTCAGGTTCAGAGAAACGTACAGGAACCTGATGGATATGCTTGATATCTTTGCCAGTAATCTCCTCGAAAGTTCGAGTAATAACCGTATGTGCAAGGATATCATTGAGTACATCCGCATTGTAGATATCCTGCGTCCGCTGCTCTGCGCCAAAAACAGTAATCTTGGCCGGAAGATGAGAAGCCGAAAACAAGGAATAACCTTTTTTATATGCAGGGATTGGCCGGCCGTAAAGGATATTGTTATCCTCATGCAGACCGGGCTCTTCCTTCTTGGAACCTCGGCTGAAACGATATACAGTTTTGGCCCAAGAAATCATATTGTAGGAGTTGTTATACAGCATCTCCAACTGCGGTGCAAACTCACTAATGTTGTTTCGGGTCGTCGTGCCCGTCATTAAGAGTTTGTACTTGCATCGACGGAAGCAACTCAAAGCCGCCTTAGCGCGTTTGCTGTCCGGATTGGCCATTTCGTCGCTTTCATCGAAACAGAACGCAACCTTCTGGTTGTGTATACGGATCCATCTCTTAATCTGCTTGCGGTATTTGCAGAGCATATTAAGGGTTACAAGGACGAAATCTCCTTGCTGGATCTTATCAACATCCGCAACTTTATTGATGATGGTGTAAGAGATGTCGTAATTCTGCAGAGCTACCTCCCATGTATTCTTGATGGAAATGGCAGGAGAAATAACCCACGTGCAGAAGGCATTTTGCCGCTGCATACGGTATGTGCCTGTTGCAATGCCGGCTAATGTCTTACCACTACCCTGCTCCCACTGAATTAAACTGTACTGTTTCTGCAACAGCAGGTTTAGATCGTGTTTCTGGAGCGCGGTAAAATGAATGTCTTCATCGTTTTCCGCATCGTGTAGGGTGAAGTCATCCAGCCAACGTGCAAGCTGCTCATTCTGCTGCATATCCGAAAAGCTCTGCTGCTCAGTTTGATAGCATCTTTGCTTACGACGGATCATTTTGGTGAAGTCACCGAAATGATCTGCTGACTGGTTATCAGCTACGATATCCGAGATCAGCACCGGCTGTTTCATACCGGGCGTAAGCTGGCGTGCCATTTTTGGGCTGTATGCCTTGAATACCAGCGTATCTCCCCTCTTAATGCGGACAATCTTATCCTCATATTTGGGTTTGTGCTGCCGACTTACAGTCTGCTTCAGATATGCCAGGACTTTTGCCTCGGTGATGCGGACTCGGCACCACTCTTCATACGACATGTTTTCGGGTTGTTGTTGTGTGCGCAGCCGTTCCACATACTCGCAGCATTTGCCGTATTTTTCTTGAAGGCGTGGATGGGATTTAATTGTATACAGATACTTTCGCACCTTGTACACGAAATCACTTCCAGCATCCTCTTCCCTTGCCAATTCCAGCAGAATGCTATTCTTCCTGGAACGGAGCTCAGCTTGTGCGTTGGCAACGATGACTTCTCGTACTTTGGCAACCATCGCATCTGAGAAATCCGGAACCTCAAGTGTCATTGCAGTGCTGTATCGTTGTGGGCGCCAATCTTCACTTTGAGATTTCTTCTGCCAGAACTGTGCTTTTGTTGGGAACGCATCAATACCAAAAGGTGCAAATACGGACAGAGGTAAAGAAAACTGGCCCAGAAAGCTGAAGTCGTTTTCCATCTGTTCAATCATGTGTTTATCACTGAAAGTATCAGCTAAGAACGACATGGGAACGATGATAGCCATAATTCCAAGAGGTTTCAAGACCTGTGCTGCTTTTTTACAGCAATACAGTTGAGAAAGGATATTCCCTTCTTGGGTCTTGAAGCTCAGATTAAATGGTGGATTTTGGACAACATAATCCATTTTAACAAGAGGCTTATAATTTCTGATATCTTCTCGCTCAATATTGGCGGTAGGATATAGATAATGAGCCACTTTATAGGCTTTAGGATCAATTTCACAACCATAGACATTTGCTTCTACTGGTGCAAAATTGAAGAAATTACCCATACCGCAAGTTAAGTCAGCCATTAACTCCTGCTTGTTGATATCCAACACAGACATAATAAACTGACATAAGCTGTGCGGCGAAAATACCTGTCCGTTTTCGGTTTCTTTTTTTGCCTTAGAAAACTCAGCGTAATTGTCGAAATCAGCCATATGAAGACCATGCAGGCCGCCGTCACCGGTGTAGGCGTTGTAGATATCTTCTCTCGTGATGCCAGCGGCTTCAGCCTGATTGCTGGTGACGAGATGGATTATCTTTTCATTCAGCTCTTTGCGAGCCTCTTTCGGGATGCGTTGTCCCAGATAAGAATATTTCATGTTTTTCTCCTTATATTGATAGCAGGAAGGAATAATATCCCTTCCTGCTCCATATGTGGCGATACTATCGGATTATATGTTGGCTTCCAGAAACATCTCTACAAACTCACGCGCATACTGTTCTTTTGTAAAACGAATATCTACGCGCGTGTTCTTAAAGCACTTGATCGAGGCTACTTTCGAAGAGTTGATCTCGATAAGCTGCTGAGAGAATTCGTAATCAAGCAGCATAGTATACTGATACGGCATAATGGATGTCTGGCCGTATTCGTACATGATCAAGCCTCGAACGATGTTTTTTGCTCCCGAATTAAGACTGAAATCGCCGCTATACTCGCTACAAGAGCAGCCATACTCCAAAGAGATAACGGCTTTCTTCTGGCTGTATGTTGCCTGCTGATGCATGTATGAATGATGAGCAGCTTCGAAGCACTTGAGTTTAAGTTCGTTCAGCGCACGCTCCTCGAAAGAAAAGCCACCGAGCTGAGCGATAATAAGCTCGAGCACATCTTCGTAACGAATATGCAGCGATTCCATTTTTTCCTCGTATTGTTTATGGTGTTCGTGATTATCGTCATAATAATCGAGTTGAGGAACCAACTCATTTCGAATTGCATTCTTAGCCAACTCAACATGATATGTGTTCTCAAACCAACGCGCAATATCGTCGATGAAAATGGCGTGAATATCTTGAAGTCGATAGTTAATTTTGTTGATGTTGCAAACATCCCCTAGATAATCGGAGATTACACCAGATGGTAAACTTTCGGTAACGCGTTTTTGCCCTGCGATATGCATTTTCCCCATGGTTCGGAGCTGCTTGAGGGATTCACAGGCCTTATCGTATGCTTCCTGCATAATAAGGCAAGCGGCCTTGTCGCTTTCTGAGATCTTGGATGTGACATCCACTTTTACATTACCGAATTTTTCAAGTAAATCTGCCATAAAAAATACTCCTTTACAGAATAGCGGAGCAGTTTGAAGCTGCTCCGCTAATAAATTGTTGTTTGGGTGGTTAATTTTCCACTGCGTCAAGGAACTCTCGCCACTTTTCATCGATAGACGAAAAGTGCATATGAGAGATCTGGTCAACGGCAGCGGATACCTTATGCAGGGGCCATCCTTTCCAACCGTCCATAATATTGACAGCGGAAAACTGCTGATCATCAAAATTGATGTAAAATGCGCCGCATACTTTGCCGGTGTTCATCATTCGAAGGGAAACCAACGAGTAGAATTCCTTCTCAGTGATAGGAACGAGGCCGGCAAATGCCTTAATGAACATAGGGGAAGCAGCACTGTCCCGTTCGCCAAGATAGGCGTTCAGCTTTTCGGCCACACCCAGAAGTTCATCGCCCGGAGTGGTCTTGAAGTACCAAGACTGGTCGGCTTCGACGACATGGTAGGCGGCACAGGTCGTGTCTTCGTTGTTCGGAATAACCGAGCCTACACGCTGCATTGCCTCCTCTTTGAGCTCCCGCAGGATGGACAGATATTCTTCGTGATTGGCGATGTTTTGAATGTGCGGGTTGGGCTCTTCGTCGCAGCCAAGGGCCCAGAGACGCTCGTTCTCGATCGTACCTTCGATCTCCTCAATCTCATTGGTGAAAAGTTCGTCCAACCAGATTCCGATCATTTCTGTATCTACACACATAACTTTATGCTCCTTTTTAAAAATCGTCTTGAGTGGTTACGAATTGGCCACAAGGGCTGCGCCGAAATCTTCGGGGAAATAGCTGTTTCCTTCGGTATCGAAGACGATATATCCGGCGTAACTGCTATCACCCGAGATATGTGCATCTTCGCCGCAGGTAAACTGCGGATACTCCGAGGAGATGGTTTCGTCGTCCTTCTTTAGTTCGCGGAACGGAACCGCCATCACGAGCTTGCCCATGCGACGGATAGTCACACTGACTTCCGGGTCGTAAACCGTATCATTGCCACTCGAGGTTTCTTCGGAGTAGCAATAGCGGTCAGGGTAAACAATCATGGTGTAAACACCACCGAAGGTATAACAGCCATCCGCTGTCTCCTGTTCGAGATCGCACAGCACAGACTGCACACCTTTGTAAAAGGCAGAACCAGCAGAGCAAACGAAATCATTCTGCTCCATCACCGCTTCGCGGATGACACCCTGCGCGATACAAGACTCGCCGGGGATCTCTAAGAAGGAAAACTGTTCATTGGGCGACAGCTTCAGCAAGGCCAGCATCTTATTGACGTCTTCCGTGGTGAAACCTTCGTCAAGAGGGACCTGCATAAAGACTGCAGCAGGGATATTGGTAGTGGTCTTTTTCATAATGAAACTCCTTTCAGCTTCCGAATAATGTATCTGCACCCAACTATGAAGCTGGGTGCAGATTGTTTTTGTTAGTTGTTCTCGTGGGTGATGTAGCAGCATACATGTGCCGAATGCTGACCGAGTTTAAAACCCTTTGCACGTTTGACGATTTTTCTAGCGGTTTCGATGACATCCCAAGTTTCCTTGGGTGCATACATTCCCTCGTAATTGGTGTCCAATACGAGAGTAATTTTACCGTCAGCCAAATCGTACAAAGTGGTTCTGCGGCCAGTTGCATTACCCAGCTTTTCAGCGAGGCGCTCGAATTTTTTGACCAAGCGTACATGAGCCTTTCGATCATTGGCACGCAACTCAAAGAATTCCTTTCGAGTCAATGCCGACAGATTGTTGGTGGCATGCACCTTATAGGCAAGCTCATCGAGTTCTTCACGGTTATAAACCGTGATAGCGTAGCCTTCGGCGCCGCAGAACGTCAGCAGCTTTTCTTCCTCTCCCTCATAAAACGGGAGTTTCTGATATAATGCCGAGTTTTCGACCATGCCGATTTCCTTACGCATACAGGTCACTCCTTTCGGTGGTGCCTAAGAATGTTTCTGCAAATTCGCGTGCATAGGCTTCACTGGTGAAGCGAAGATCAACACGGCCATTTTTGAAACATTTTACGCTGTCCAACTTGGAAGCCGAAATCTCTACAACAGGCTCATCGAAATTGATAAAAAGCATTTCCTGCATACAACGCGGAACGAAGTCAAGCGTTTCGTATTCGAAATAGCATGCAGCTTTCAGCACAGGCTTCAAGCGTTCATACAAAGACCATCGATGACCATAGTCCGAAAGCGAGCATCCATACGAAAAAGACACAAGAGCCTTTTTCTGAGTAAATACTTGCTTCCGTCCATCACACCATGCAAAAGCATAGCATTTTTCCTTCAGCTCTGTTAATGCCTTCTCCTGGAAGGAGAAACCGTTGAGCTGAGCAAAAATATGCTCCAGTACATCAGAATAGCTCAAATGGAGGTTCTTCATCTCCTGGGCATATTCTTTCTGCTGAAGCTCTGTTGGCCAGTCCATATCCAACTTAGGGATAAGGGCATCTTCAATCGCGGTGTTATCCAGTTCCATGTGGTAGGTACTTTCAAAGTAGTGCACAATTTTCTCTACAAAGCGATTGTGCATCTTCTTCTTGGTATCTCCCAAATCAGAAATCTGGATATCACCCAAGTAAGAGTTTTCGTACGGACTCGGGTTCAATGGAGCGAGATCATCTCGCTGATGGTCAAACGCTGTTGTCAGAAGACCAATCAGGCTGGTCATATCCTCCAGTGCATGATCATATGCTTTCTGCTGTGCTTCACAGAACTGACGATCCGTAGTAGTAATTTTGTCGGCCAAATTAACCTTTACATCGTTGAATTTGCTTAACAGATCCATAAAAATATCTCCTTTTGTTAGTTGTGAACGAGGCGGACCTTGTTCTTGGGAAACCACAGGGTTACGTTATGGTCACCATCGATTTCATCAACCGTGGCCAATACAACATTGTCGCACTTAAGAACGGGATCGAGCAATGTTCCCTGTGTGCTGATACGAACGTTGTAGTCATCAAGACCTAATTCGGCGCTATCTACAGAAAGATAGATACGAGCACCGGCGGGCCACTGAATGTCTGCAGAACACGGTATGTGTTTCTTTTTCATGATTTTTATCTCCTTTTTTATTAGTGGTGAATAGCTTGGCTTTTGTGGGGTATCATCTCCTTTTTTGAATGACCAACTTGGACATTCACTAATTCGTTGATATATATAAAAAATCCACCATCAGAAAATAAATCTGATAGTGGATTTGTAGGCAAAATAAGAAACAGTTCTCTTTTCAGGGAACGAAAGAAACAAATCTCAAAAATGAGAAAAGAGGGACTTTTATAAAAATATAATACCATATTGAGAATTGCTTTGCAATATTCTTTTGCCAAATAACTAGTACGCAGGAATAGAAAAGATCACCTCCGAAAATGCATTCGAAAGGCGATCTTTTAATTCGCATTTTGTAATCGAGTGTTATTTGCGCTTTAATGCGATAATGCAGGCCGACTGCAGAAATATGAGTAACGCAACAGAGCCTATAAAGAAAATGATGAACGCTAAAAGGTATGTCTCTCAGGTCGGACGATTACATCTTTATGATTTTGTGATATATTTGGCAAATCGTTTCGCCTGATACGGAGTAAGAACTCGTACCTTCTTTTCGATTTTCCATTCAGACAGCTGTACCGGCCACTCCGGATTTGCGCAAATGCTTGGATCAACAGCATTAAGCAGCTTCTTCTCTTCGAGTTCTCTTGCTTTGATATGATCCATTGCTTTCTTTAGATAGCGAATTGCATATGCGAAATCTACCTGAGAGCCACCAATGGACCAATGGCCTAACTCCTTGCTGTTAATGACCCATTCGAGCCAGCAGCTGTTCATATATGTTAGATTGATGATTTCGTCGGAGTACACCTCGAAATTTGATCGAGCAGGCTTGGTGTTCGAAGAACGGCCATAATACCATGTGTCTGTTTTTTCGACAGATACAAATACATGACGTGCAGGGTCGGTTTCATATTTTTCGAGGATTTCGCTATTTTGAAATCTCTCGGGTGTGTAAAGCTCTGCTTCTATGACAAAAGGACCTTTGAAGGTAGTGTCTGTGTTAATGACCTTGTAGCGCACCATAGCGACTGGCGGGTCGTATTCGACCAAATTGGCTTTATAGATGGTACAATCGTCGACATGGCAATCATGAGTGCGATTACGTTCTCCCCTGCCGCGAGAATTATGCCAAGTTCGGTTAATTTCCGCATAGGCAGTTCTTCCGGACCCCTGGTCATATTCAGGAGTGAGATGCTGACAGGTTAAGAGCATATCGCCCATAGCAATATTCTGATTGCACCGTTCGACAATCTTGGTGAAAGAGCCATATTTCGAGTCTGCAATCCAAGCATCGGCTACCGCGTACTTAACATATTCGCTCTGCGTAGATAGCTTAACGCCCGATGGCAGCGGCAGAATGTCTGTCTTATCTACAATACCCTGAAGAATGTTGTAGATAAACGTACGAGAAACCAAGCCGTCAAGGATTTTCTTGCGCTGTTCACGCTGCTTCGCTTCGAAGGCTTCCTTTTCACTTTCGAAACGGAATTTTTTCTCTTCGTCAGGCGCCGTGTCTACCTCTATCGCCTGACTGAGAATAAGGTCATCGTCGATATGCACGCGTTTTTCGTCTGTCCAACCCAACCAAAGATTTTCACCATTGCGAATGATAATTCCTACGGTTTTTCCGTGATAATAGTCGTATGCGTCAATCAGGTTGGCATACGGCACATCATCGTTTCTATACAGATGCTTGCCGGTACGACTTAGACGAACCAGCATAACGCACCGCTTATTTGGTGCAAAGGTGTCAAGAGCCAGCGGCGAGTGCCTCAGGAACTGCTCAAACATGGGGATTTCGTCCCACTGGATGTTATACAAAGAAGCCAGCCGGCCGAGATCTTCGTCAAGGAAGCGCAGTTTTTGATGAACTATGATTGGCTCCGATACAGGAGCCTTTTCGCCCTTTCGGATTTGTGCAAAGGTTACGACCTCACCGGCATAGCAGCGAATGGCGTAAATCTGTGAGTCCAAAAGATAGATCTGCCCTTCGAGGCGATACTTGGTTTCTTCCATCTCGCGCTTTTTCTCTGAGAGTTCTGCCATGAGCTTTTCCTGCTTCTCACGGAGCTTATTCTGCATAGTCTCGATCTGAGCCTTAAGTTCGGCCAACTCCCCTGTTTTCGCGTGTCGAACATCGTCCATCGTCTGCTTCAAAGAGGAAATCTCGTTGTCGTTGAATGTAAGCGCAGACTGCAGGTTCTGTGTCGTGAGGGAATTTTCTGCGTCAACCGGAATGATTTCTCGTGCGTCTGTTGCACGAGGTGCCGATAGGCTTTCTCTGAGTTCAGCCGGAGTGATGTTGGAATAATCTTTCGGTGCAATGAGGTCAATGTACTTTTCCGGGTGACAAATGATAATTCCCTTTTCTGGGTTACCCATATGGAGAAAAGCGAAGTTTTCGTCATACCAAGCGCCGACGTACAATGGCTGTTCAAACTCTTCCGAGAATGAGACAAACTGACGGAGGCGATTTACTTTTTCGGTAAGCTGCTCAGACCATACAGCCCAACGCCGATCCGAAAGGAATCCGCCCTGAATGCCAAAGAAGTAATTGATTTGTGAATGAAGAGAAGAAGGTTTCTTCTCCGTTACAGCTTTGAACTTATAGCAAAGTTCCCCTGCTTCTTCTAACGATAAATTGCTATAAAAAGAGATATATCTGTCGAAATTGTGTATTTTAGCAATTTTTAACGCATTCATGAAAATCACCTCACTTTGATTTCGTTGAAGTTATTATATCACTGTTTGATTTGGATTGCAATATATATGTATTTTGAAATGGAGCAAAACTATGAATCTGGGTTGCTGTTGTGAGTATACATGTGGTATACTGAGCGCAAGAATACAAAGGGGATTGCGTTAAGGAGAAAGCCTATGGTGCAAAAGCAACTGATAGATGAAATCGTCCGGATTATATGTGAATTGAGAGATGGCGATATCGATGAGCTAGTACGCTACGATTTGAAATTGGACCGCAATAGGACGGAAGAGCACCCGTGGAAACGGTTGTGTAGCTATAAATCTGAGAAGGATTTGGATAGCGAATGCGATAAGTCTTTACGAATTATGATAATTTTCTGGCTTTCCTTTGGCTTTAATCGTTGGAAGATCCGTCGCAAAGGAGACAATTTCGAACTGCGTAGCCGAGAAGTCCCGTTTGTTGTGCGTGGTGATATTATAAACTCGTATGCTACAACAGCTCGCATATATCTATATCTATATCCCGAAGGGGTTCTAAAGAACAAGCGGCAAAATATAAACGAACTTGTGCTCGAGCAATACGATAAGGAACCAATGCTGCATAATTTATATGAGACGAATACGGACTTTGCAGAGTTTATCAAACTTTGTCATACTGTGGGCAATATTCTGCCCTGCCCCTCCGGAGATCTAAATGGTGCACGAGGAATAGGCCCTTCGAATGATTATATTGATATTTTTCTGATGTGGGTTCAGAAGTATTTCGAGTACGGCGAAGGCTTTGCAGCAGGCGTTTCACTCTTTCCGGGTGGTCGAGAGTTCTTAGCGTATATCAGCGACTACGAAGACTTTCAAGATTACATTCGTCGCAATTTCTTGCAGGACTTTGTCAAAGAGAAGTCTGGGACAATGGCTGTATCTCCTCTTTGGATGAGTGAGAGCACAAACCTTTTCAAGCAATTTGTTAAAGGCGATCAGACGCTGCTGCCGATAAATCTCGAGCAGTGTACGGCATACTTTCACAATGCTGGTGAGCGTATTATTGCCCGTGGGGAAAATATTATAAAAGCTGTCAAAAGTCGATTGGACGAGTACGAGAAAGCAGATATTAGGCTTGAAAGACTTGCTGAAGATATGTGTACGAGAGTATGATGTGCTACATACAAAGAGGGGCAAGAAAAAATCTTGCCCCTCTTTGTGGTATAAAGGTACTTGCAGATTTGGAAAGACATTCTCAAGGACAGAATTGTTCTCAAAAAACCGCTTGACAATATGCCTCTACCGCCTCTTCCGTAGACTCGGCTACAGGATAAATATCCTCTAGCAGAAATGGATTCGTATCCATTTGAAGATGGCGCAGCTCGTGGATGGCAGTTTGCAAAACGCTTTTTTGATGTCGAAAGTCCTCTTCTTTTTAGACGGGAGGAGTCAGAGGGCCCAAATATCGGCGCGAGAGTAATCTTCGAACTGACGAGCAATTATTCCATATACAATGTTCCAATTGCCGCCGGCAAGGCCGCAGCCCAACCCATATGGGATGGCAACGCGCATATCGTCTTTTTCCGCGAATTTTACTATAGAAGCCAGTCCTTTTTCAAGGGCGGCGTAATCCGTGAAGCAGCCTTTCCTGCCGTAGTAATTCTGACCGAAGATATTGGCGATAATGGGTGTAGTGCGCTCGGTTTCGACGAACAGCACCTTGCCCAGCATACTTGAGGGTTCGGGATGCTCCTGGCAGTATTTCTTGTACATTGCCAGTACACCAGGATACCGTGTAGCAATTTGCTTGGCTAATCCAGCGCCCATAACGCCACGGCAGTTGACCTGCTGGACGATAATGTCTGCGCCGGAATGCAGAATATTTCCGTTTCTAATAGGAATAGTTAACATTTTGCGATCTCCTTTACATATTTGGTCTTGCATAACACCAGCTTTGTGGTGGACGATGAAAGGGTTTGCCTTCGGTTGTGCAGAGGGTTTCCGGGCCTTGTGGCCTGTCGTAAAGATGGAAGAAAGAAATCTGCCAACCATACAGTGGTTTTCCTCGGCCGTAGGCACTGAGTTCTTGCGAAGATAGACAGGAGCCTTTCTCTAATGCAGAGTAGTTTGAGGTTGACGAGTCATTGCTGGATATAATCTCTTCGCAAATAAATTCGCCTATGATTTTGCCGTTGCAACGGTAGATTTTCCCTTCCGAGTGAACTTCCAAGATGTGATGTGAATTGTGAGTGTTTCGTTCTGAACAATACACATACACTTTGAATGGGAGTTCACTGGTGGGGCGGTTTTTACGGATCTCAATGTTTTTCGCTCCGCTGATGATGAGGTTGCAAAAACGTGGCTTCAAACTGAGTAGAACAGCGTTCACATAATCATTCCTTTCGATTTTTATAAAATAAAAGACACCTATCAGAATAGATAGGTGTCTTTTTAAGTGAAGTGAGGAACTTGATCTTTTGAAGATCAAAATACGGACAAACATTCTTTTTAAGAGAATGCAAAAAAAGACTTCGTATGCATATATTATAGCAATTCGACGGAAGAAAAACAATACCAAATTGCAAATGCAATATTGAGGATAAGTATGAGCGGTAAGCCGTACTTGAAGCTCTTATGCAAGGTCTTATGGTGGAAGAAGTACATTCCGACGATGGCACCTGCTGCACCGCCGAAGATAGAGGTAATAAAGAGCAGCTTTTCGGGGATACGCCAGTTCCCTTTCTGTGCAAAGCGTTTGTCCATACCGAATAATGCGAATGCAAGCGCATTGATTATAATGACATATTTCATGACTTTTGCACCCTCTCTTCGAAACGCGTGCAGTTATTCTTACGCAGTTGCGATTAACCGACCTGTTGAGCAGTGAGGTCTTCTTGCTCAGGCGGCAAAGCAACCTCTTCGTCAGTGGATGTATTGCTGTTTTCGGAATTATTCTTTTCAGAGGAATTATCTTCGTCGTTCGAATCAGTATTTTCAGACGAAGAGTCTGGGAGATCGGTCGAACCCTTGCTCGTATCTACATTCTCTGACGGGTCTTTATCTGCGGTATCGTTATCTACTGGAACATCAACCGTTTTTTCTACTTCTACCAGCTCGTATACGATCTGTGCAGAACCGTTCCAGTTCTCGCCCAATGTCATATCATCAGTGTTTGTGCGACCTTCGAGAATGATGTACTCGAGGCCCTCACAGTCAGCAAAAGCATCCTTGCCGATTTCAGTGATTTCCCGTGGGATGCTTACTGAATGGAAGTATTGGCAGCCTTTGAATGCTTCATCACTGATAGAGTGCAGCTCCGTGTCTCCCACCTTAGATGGAAAATTGAAGTCCACAAGGGTATGTTCATCGACCGGAACATCGCCATTTTCATCAGCTTCAACCTGTGTCGGGCGATCTGGAATATCTTCATTTTTCTCGGTTGTTGTCACAGTAGTTGTCGGCAAATCAGGAACATCTACAGTGGGCGGTTCAGGCTCCTGCGGCTGTTCCGGGGTTTCCGGTACAGCAGGCGTGCTTGGTGTATCCGGCTTCGGCTCTGTGGGTTCAACAGGAGTTGTCGGTGTTACCGGGTCAACGACAATTGGAGGATCTGTTTTTTCGTCGGGGACAACATCTGGCTTGCCGGGCTCTTCCGGTGCAGGGAGATCTCCGGTATTACCCTTATCGGTGCTTTCACCCGAATTTTCGCCGCTATTATCAGAACTGTTGTCTTTGTTGGAATCTGTGCTAGGAGCGGAAGGAACTTCTTCTCCCACATCAGGATTTGGCTTAGGGGTCGAAACTCCGGTATCAGCATCAGGCTGCGAATTAGAATCTTCTTTGGTTGTGTCGGTAGAAGATTCGGTATCTCCCTTGGCATTTGAATCGGAATTGTCCGAAATGTCGGTTCCAGGAGTCGCATTACTGTCTGTTTGAAGGGAATTGTTATTACTGGAAGCGCTATCGCTGTTTGTCACAGATTCGATAATACTGGCGACAGTTTCAGGCACACTCATACCTTCGTCGATTGCAAACGAAGTGACAGCGGTTGCGTTAACTGCAACGAGTGCGGCAAGCATAATGCTTAAGGATTTGCGAGGTACCAATTTAAACACACTTCTTTCATGACTTGACTGCTTTCAGCGTAATGATTACATTGGCTGCGTTCAGTTTTCTGGTTGCTCCCGTAGCAGCTACTTTTGCTTTGTAGTTGATTGGCAGGGTCTCCCCCTCCCCTATTACCGGGAAGGCTGTTTTACTGATGGTCAGAGCTCCGGCGCTGGTTGTTGTGCAACCATTCAAAGACATCGCAATCTTTCCTTTATCATTGTTTGGAAATGACTCGTAATTAGCTACTTTGTAAGCACCGTCGGTTACTCGAATATCCGTGACTTCAACTTTGGTTTTTGTCGAATTGTTGCGGATATCCACGTTTGTTGCGGTCAATACCTTACCGTCCATAACACTGACTGGAAACGAAGCAGGAAGTGTAACATCGATCGAATTGATTGTGTTAACAACGGTAAGGGTGACTGGAATTGTTGTCGTTTGCTGGCCTACTGGGGCGGCAGCGGCAGCTACGTTAGTAGCTGCCAGCATACCTGCCATGGCAAGAGTAAGTTTTTTGTTAAGCAACATTTGCGGTATCACTCCAATCTAAAAAAGCACGGAAACGAGAAATAGGGTTCGTAGATACATCATAGCTGGTTACAGCACCGGAATTGGGGTCGATGTTCAAAGAAAGGGTCTTTGTAGAAGCTGCCTTGTAGGTCAGATATCCACCGCTCGTTTTTGCATATGTTTTATCCACATAAAACGTGTTAAATGAAATGTCACCTCGCAAATTTGTGCAGCTAGAGAACATGTATATACTATTATCCACCTTATCGGTATTCCATTTATCGGACGCATAAATAGTCACCAGCTTGCTGCAACCTGAAAACATGCCGTTCATATTAGTGACGTTGGTGGTATTGAACGTAGAAAGGTCAAGGCTTGTCAGCCCGCTGCAATTGGCAAACATATAACCCATACCGGTTGCGTTGGTGGTGTCGAACCCAGGGACGTCCAGACTTGTCAGCCCACTGCAATATTCGAACATACCATTCATAGCGGTGACGTTGGTGGTATTGAATGTAGAGACGTTAAGGTTTGTCAACCCACTGCAACCAGAAAACATGTAATGCATATCAGTGACGTTGGTAGTATTGAACGTAGAAAGGTCAAGGTTTGTCAGTACGCTACAGCCTTCGAACATAAAGCTCATATCGGTGACGTTGGTGGTATTGAACGTAGAAAGGTCAAGGTTTGTCAGTGCGCTACAGTCTTCGAACATATCATTCATATCGGTGACGTTGGTCGTGTCGAACCCGGACAGATCAAGACTCGTCAGTCCATAACAACCGGAGAACATGGAAGACGTGTCGGTGACGTTGGTCGTGTCGAACTCGGACAGGTCAAAGCTCGCTACATCAGGGCAACCGGCAAACATAAAACCCATGTCGGTGGCGTTGATGGTATTGAACGTAGAAAGGTCAAGGTTCTTCAGTTTGGTACAATCATAGAACATGTAGCGCATATTGGTGACGTTAGAAGTATCAAGCAAAGTCAAATTCTCAATGGATGTGAGTTTGAAGAATTGAGTGTTATATGCTGCGTTCGAGAACATGTGTGTCGAATCAGCGTTGGCTTGAATCTTTCCTGTTCCATTACCAGCAATAACAATTTCTGTTCCTGTGCGATAGCAGGTAATATCGCCAGTGTCATTTACATCAGCCGTCCATTTTTCATCAGCGGGGGCTGAAGGCTTGTAACTATCCATAAATGTGATTTTCGTAATGGTTGTTCGCTTTTTAGTAGATTTATACCATGAAGAACCCGCTGCCATAGTAGGGGCGGTTGGCAATCCCACTACGAAGGTTGCAGTAGCAGCCGTGGATGATGATTCTGCAGTAACTACTCTCGGGATCTTTGCATCATAAGAAAGATTTAAAGTGCCACTGGAAGAAATACGATCAAAATCAGAGGTGTCAACAGTGCCCGATGCGTCCATCCAGGAACCGTTAAACCCCATAGAAATGACCTTGGCACCAATAGATGCCGATACAGCAGCATCTTTCGTTGCCAACGACCAACCATTTTCCGCTGTGACGTTGATGGACGACACAAAAATAGGTGAACTGCCATAGTTGTGAATAGCTGCATTTGTCGCAGTTGTTACGACCCCGTCTGAAGATACCGTAATAGGCAGCGATGCCGGTACAGTTGCATCAATGTTTGCTGCATAAGCGCTGCATCCAAGAACGATTACGAATAGAATGGAGATAATCAGTGATTGAGTAAGTCGCCGAAATATTGTTCGCATATCGAATCCCCCTTACACAGCCCACTTATAGGCTACGTACAACATAGAATCAATTTCATAGCCACTTTGTCCATCAACAGGCGTTATTTTCAGATATGTCTGGTAGTTTCCGTAAGCAGGCATATCTTCGACAAGCGGAATTTCCGTAGCTGTTTGGCCCGGCTTCAGATTTTCGATACGACCGATCACCTGCCCAGAGTCCTTAAGGACAAGCTCTACGGTTACATCACAAGAATTTCCGGCGGCATTTTGAATGTTGCACGGTACACGGGAGGCGCCAACGGTTGCGAACAAATCGGTATCTGCTTTAATTGTTGCAGTCGATCCGGTAACCGCATGGTTAAGTTCCTCAATGACACGCCACTCGTCTTCTGTATACCACTTGGCGTAATAAGTGGTGCCGACGGTGACCTTATTAGTAAAGACAAAACGTTGCTCGCCTTCTTTATCAAGATACCAGCCGCCAAACACATAACCGTCCTTTTTCGGAGTTTCAATAGGCTGGGCATATCCGTTTTCGTCAATGGTAACGCTGGATACGCCTCCACCATTACACGGGTCGAAGTAAACTACGTTCCGCGAGGCATGCGATCCGCCACCAGAGGTTCCACCGCCGGACGTCGTATCATCCTTCTTCGAATCGAGTTGATTGCAGTCCTTATCTACGACTTTACTTTCATTATCTGCTTTGTCGCGGATTATAATCTTCGGTAGACTGCTCTTATCACCCAGCCAGTGAATATAGCAGGGACCGTCTGTACGGCTGATAACGATTTCGTTGATCGTACATCCGGGATATACCCAAACATCATGACTGCCCCAACAGAGCAGTCGGTTAATGCTCGTTCCTTTCAGATCCACATTGCTGTCGCGCAAGCCGTTGGCCAGAATCAAAGTATCCTTAAACGTGCTGTTTTGAACAGTTGCGTCATGTATAGGCCGGAGCAGATAAATTCCGTCACTGGAAACATTACTGGTCGTAATCTCACTGGAGAGTGCGTTGAAGCAGTTCATGAGTAGTTGGGCCGTTTCTGCACGGGTGATATATTGCTTGGGGCGTACGGTGTTATCGGTGTAACCCTGTACCCTACCCTGTTCCATAAGAACGGCTACGGAAGAACGCGCCCAACTTGAAATATCCTGCTCATCCGTGAAGTCATTCAGTTTGGAGGTGTCCGTGGTGTCCAATGCCAATGCTCTGGCGAGAATGGTCATTGCCATTTCGCGGGTCAAGAGGCCATTCGGCGATACGGTTCGATCGGAAGTACCGGTGATCGTACCCATCTGAACACCCATGGCCACATTGTCAAAGTACCAGTCAGTTTGAGAGACGTCTTCAAACTGAGAGATGTCCGTTTGGCGATATGTGGCGAATAAACGGTCTATCAAACTGACGAACTCCGCTCGGGTTATATTGCGCTCTACGGTCAGTGTAGTCTTGCTGGTGCCAATCATGATATCGTTGTCTACAACGAATTTAACCGCAGGCGCATGCCATGCGTTAGCGTTGTAGTCGGTATAATCGGTGACAGATGCCGCGCCTGCCATAGGAATAAGACTGTTTGCCGCAGTCGCTATGGCTACTGCGGTTACAATAATTCTGTTTTTACCCATTGTGCTTTCCCTTTCTTTTTGTGTTATGCCCATCCCACTGTGAAAATCACATTTGCCACCTGTATTTCACTCAGTGCAGCAGACTGTGCCGGAATGGCGGCATTATATGAAACGAGGCATCGCTGAGCAGCCTCAATCGAAGTTTTCAAATTTTCAGATAAAGTATCGGAGTTTGTGTCAGAGGCAGTAATTATGGTTTTTCCGCCAATGGTAAGCTCCATACCGATTTTCTTTGTGTCAACAGGGAGTTTTTTAACTTCTGTTTTGTCGTAGACGGTCAGACCCCAATCGTTAATACTGGTCATCTCGACTTTGCTTATGGATACGGGATACGAACCGTTGTTGATTATCGCGGCGTCTGTGGCGGTAGCAACTGTGCCGTCGGCTTTCATGCTGACTGGCAACGAAGTAGGCACCGTCACACTAAATGTGGCCGCTCCGCGAGTGACATTAACCGGAGCGCTTGCAGATCCAGTTGATGCGTCAACTTTGGTATCGGATACTGTTTTGTCAGGAGTAGCTGCACCCGCGCTTATATTTAAAGCTATTGCAGCCAAAGCTAGTGTTCCGCAGATTTTTTGTAGGGATTTATTCACTTCAACCTACCCTTTCTCTTGCATTCGCAAAGAAACGAAAATTTCTCTCGCTCCCTTGAGAATACATGCGAAACAGGTTGTGAAATAAGGCAATACTCAAGACAGCGTAACTACAATATTTTGTAATGATAGGAGCCCATATGCCGATTTTTGAAAATAAGAACAAGAACACAGAAGCGGAACTCCACCTCAGTGTTCTTGTTCTTATCAGAGTACCCGCGATTATATTTATGGCGCGTGTTTAGGCGTTCCAGCTTACGGTAACGACGATGTTCGCAACGGTTGCGTTGGTGATCGCTTGAGATACCGCCGAAGCATTTGCATTATAAAGAACAGTCAGCTCGTTAGACTGATCGGCTGCGTCCTTGCCGTTGATAATCCACTCTGCAGCAGTGCCTGCAGTATCGTCCAGCAGGGTCTGTGTATTTGCATCTGCATCGGTGGTTGCGAGAGCAGTACCTTTGCTACCCTGTGCGCCGCCCTGCGGAGTAATCTGAACGCCAATCTTGTTGGCATCAACTGCCTCCTTGGACATGTCAGTATCATATGCTGCGAGCTTCCAGTCACCGGCCTTGTTCACCTTGATATTGGATACCTTGATGGAACCATAAGAATTATTGGTGATGGTAGTGTTTTCGGCCGGAGTTACCGCGCCGGTGGTCGGATCCATCGTGACGGGGAATGCAGTCGGGACCGTAACGTCAAAAACCGTTGCATCAGCAGAGATCTTCACTGGAATAGTGTTTTCAGACTTTCCGGCGTTCAGACCAGTTGCAGCACCACCCGCTGCAAAAGAGGTAGCTGTCATGGCCATCGCCATAAAGGCGCTCATAGCAGCCGAGGCAATCTTCTTGTTCAACATAGTGTATTTCCTCCTTATTATGCCTGGGCAGCATCCCATGCCAACGTGAAGATTACATTAGCAGCAGTTACTGGCTCGGAGATTGCTGCATCGTTGGCGGTAGCAATAGCGCCTACTGTAATCTGCAGCTTAGCATTTGCGGTGCCGCCATCCTTACCCTGCATCAGCCACTTGGTGGGAGAGAAGGTCTGATTTCCGTCCTTGTTGCTGGCTTCAGCCTCGTTCTTGGCGGTCAGAGACAGGCCGAGTTTCTTGCTGCCAACTTTTTCTGCTGCGATCTTTGCACGGCTGCCGCCATTATAGTCGGTCATGGACCAAGCGCTGTTGTTCATCGCAACGGATGTTACCTTTACTGGGCCAGAGGAGTTGTTGATAATCTCCACATTCTCAGGCACAGTTACAGAGCCATCTGCCTTGACGGCAAGAGGAATTCCGGTCGGAACTGTAACATTGAACGTAGATGCCTCCGCAGTTACAGTTACCGGGGTGGTACCTGCACCAGGAGCCGAAACGTCATTTGCTGCGAAAGCAGACATGCCGAGTGCCGAAGCGATCAGAGCGGAAGACATGAGTAACGATGCCGTTCTTTTCAGTTTCATAATTTCCCATTCCTTTCAAAAAATGAATTTGTAATATATGTCGTCGGGAGAAAGCTATACGTTCGACTCCAAAGGCACCGAAGAGTGTCCTGTACAACATCTACTCGAAACAACCAAATTAGTTTTCGACAGTGATAGTGATTTCCGCACCTGCCGTACCGAGGATAGCGCCGGTTTCGGGATCAGCATTGTTGAAATAAGCAACGCAATCGTAGGTGCCAGCCGGGAGATCAACGCTCAGGGCTGCATTTTCGACTTTGCTGCCAACAGGGATACCGCCAGAACGGTAAATCTCTTCGTTCGTGTCCTTGCGAACGATATAAACGATCTGCGGGTAGTGATTTGCCTCGGAATTGACAATCATCAGATTGCCCTTGGACTTGCCATCATGGAATGTCGGAGAGGTATTCATCGAAATATTGATCATACCCTCCTCAACCTTCTTGTTGAGTTCAGCCTGGATCTCTTCTTCACTCCGGCCGTTCAAGCCGCCTTCTTCGGCGTTGGTATCCCATACCATGCCGTTACTGTTGCCGTCATCAGAACGGCTTTTCATAAAGCAGTAGGCAGAAATACTGCCGGCCAGTACCGCAATGATTGCGATAGCCGCAATGATCTTTTTCTTATTGCTTTTCTTCTGAGTTTCAGACGGCTCAGTTGATGGTGTTTTGTTTTCCTGATTATCCATCAGTATTGATCCTCCAATCGACGTGAGTTTGCAAACAATCCCAATTTTCCTCCTGAATATGTGGAATTGCGACAGGAGAATAAAATGCACTGGGTTTGAACGAGCGTACGTGACTGCAAATGGCCGAGTTACGCATAACAAAAATATCGCTCTGTTTTAAGTATACTACTATTAAAAATTGTGTGCAATAAATATTTTTGCAAAGTGCAGGAATATATAATCGGGTAATAAATAAAAAATAATGCATAATAATCACAAAATACTGCTTTAATATCAGATAAAGTTTCATCGAATACAATCAAAGAAAATCATAAGCATATTATAACGTCCAATGCAAAATGGTAAATAATAAATAAAAGTGCCTCCCGAGGAAGCCTCAGGAGGCGCTTTTATTTATTATTCGTCGTCTAGAATGTATTCAAAGTCTCGATATTTTATGGATTGCATACAGCATAATCCATACATTGCGGCAATGTACGATTTGATAGATGAAGCAACCGACTTGAAAGGTAGATCTTGCTCTCGGCTGAGAGCATGTGCATACGCCACTAAGATTTCCTTCATTACGGAGTCCCAAGTCTTCTCAGCAGGATGTTCTCCTACCATTCGCTTTGCGTCTTCCATAGACATATTTACCCACTGACACCAGACATGAAGGTCATCCTGGCACTGGTCAAACCAAATATTCTTACGACCTTTGGTCGAAAGAAGACGTTGAATATTTTCGTTGAAAGCAACTAACCACTTTTCGATAAAGCAATTTTCATCTTTTGTTGTGGTGCGATTGTTTTCACCAGCAGCCTCGATCAGGTAATAAGCACCATCATCCGCGCGATTGACCTGAATCGTGATCAGTGATGTTTTTGGGGTTGATTTCTTACGCATAAAGTAAATCAACATATCGCCTTTGGCTTTTACAATATCCTGGCAGTAGCTTCCTACGCAGTGATGCAGCTGAATGCCTTCATCCAGAATATCGTCCATGGATATTGGCTGACATACCATATAGGTATCATCTTCAACGCAATTTCCTCTCATGCCACGATAGCATGGGACAAGCCGCTTAATAGAGGCTGCCTGCCAGCTGGAGTTGCTGTGAACTTTTTTATGAGCATTGCTGATATCAACCATAGCATCATGGGCCAACTGAATATTGTGTGGAAGAGTAAACGCCTGAGATGGGTTGATTTCACGAGCCATTCTATGATAATCGTATGCCAATTTCAGCACTTTGGCCATAATGAAGTCAGAGCGTGCGTACTTCTTACTTTTTACGGCCAGATAACATTCTGACAAGAGCCATTTGTAAAAATCGGCCAAGGAATATGTTTTATATATCTCATGTAAGACATACATCTGCTGCGCATAAGAAAGATTTTCGACAGGAAAACGTAACTTGTCGTTAGCCACAAAGTACGGGCAGGAGATCTGTGTCACTTGCCAAGCGGACACGCCACTTCCATTGACCATGAGCTCTGCATCTTTATCTGCATACTTGCTGTAAAGTCGCTTGGCCCGAACATATGAACAGGGCGAGTGCAAATTCATCACCTTCCAGAATATGAATATATCTGATGTAGGCTCGCTCAGCATTTCTTTTAGTGTAGGCTTATCAACCCCTAACACTTGCTGCAGATTTTTTATTTCCCCGAAGTAAGGGAGATAGTAACTAAAGCTATAGAGCAATAGGGGCAAGAACCAGTCACACTTTTCGTATGTTTGATATATACTCTGTAAAGCATTGCCAAAACATTTTTGCATTCGGAGAAGAATATCTGCACCTTGAACTGATAATCTTCCACCAACAACAACATATTGCAAAGCTCGAACGATAGTGTTAGCTGGAAGATCAAATAAATCATTATACCAGTTGATTGGGAATCCGGTGAGATCTTCTGTGATTTTCCCAATCGAGGTGACCTCAGATACAATCTTTGAACTGATAATATTATAGTGCGAATCCATCTTCACATCACAAGAGAGAGCCTCACATTTGTATAAAGATTGAAGATATGTCGATAGAACATCAACATATTTTTTGCCATTAAATACTCCGGCGACGGCATTATACAAAACTCTTCTCTCGGCACTCAATGTGCTAACGATTATAATCTTCGAGAAATCATAGAGCGAAGATACCGAACGGCTTTTATCCAACATGAATGTCGACCCATCTTCAGCAGGCATTATTGGACAGGTTGCATATAAAACATCGCCCCATTCATTATTTACTGCGATTGGAATAGTGCAGAGTGTTTGACACCCCGTCCAGAGAATGCTATAAGCATTGGTCAATGAAAGTTCCTCGGATACGCTGTCTGGGAGTTGAATTACACATCCTTCGGAAGAAATGGCAGCGGATTTTTTGTTTGAATACATGGTTCTAAAACAAGAGCGGGTGTAGAAAACAGCCTCCATCGGCATAAAGCCGAAATCTTGGCCTGGAAAGTCAGAGGTAGCAATGGGAATTACCTTTCCTGTTTTCATATACTGAACGCGGCGCTCCCACATGTTTCGATAGAACCACTTGTAGATACTGACGATTACATCAAAGAGATCTAGAGCTGGGTCAGTATCTTTGTAGTATTTATGAAAGTTTGCGATAACACTCATAATAGTACGCGGATAGCATTACGCTCTATCCGCAATCCTCCTTATACTTATACTGTTAAATGATTTGCACTTCATCTATCCGGGGGCGCCAGATAGATGAAGTGCAATCAAAATAATTAAAATGTTAGTAAGCTAAGATACCAGTCCGCGAAAGCATGTCCCCAAAAGACGGCGAACGCGAGGCCGGTGCATAGAAAGGGCCCAAAGGCGAATTGTGTTTCTCTTTGCGCTTGTTTCGTTATGAGCAGGTATGCGCTGTATATGCTTCCAGTGAGGATGCTGACAAACGCTGCGACTACAATTTCTTTTGTGCCGAGTAGTAGACCGCTCGCCGCCATCAGTTTAATATCACCACCACCGAAGCCTCCTGAAACCAAAAGAGCTATCAGCAGCATAGGAACACTTACGATGACTGCACCTAGAAGGCGATTTGTAATCGCAGCTTCTGTGGAGTGAACAGTCGATAGAACCGCTAACACAAGAATGATAACGTGTATTCGGTCGGGTATCTCGAGCGTTTCGATATCAATCAACGCTGTGCAGAGTAGCACCCCGCAAAACGCAAATGCGAGTATCGCTTGTGCGCTATCGCCGAAGCAAAACGCCGAAAGGCAAGCCGTAAGTCCGCCGAATATGGAGGCTAAGAGCGCCTGCACGCCGATTTTTTCGAAGCAGCGGCAACACATACTGTGATACACAACAGCGTAGAAAAAGTTAAAGACGCAGGCGCCTAAGAGAAAACGTATTAGCCATGGCCCAATATAGCAGAAAAGAGACATTTTGTTAGCCTTTCACGAAATAAAATCTGTGTATTTTATGGACTGGCAACACAGACCATACATCGCGGCGATATAAAGACTGCCATTGCATTTGTGCGTCAGTTCATAATCGTCGCAAACACCTTTCAGAGCCGTATCCCAATCCGTTACCTTAAGGGCTTTCTCAATGGTACTGTTGGCTTCATCTAAACTGTAGCTGGTCCATTGACACCAGACCTGCATATCATCTCGGCACATCGCGTCGATTGCTTCCTTACGCTTCATACCGGTAAATTTGCTGATATGGGCATTAAAGCCAGCAATCCATTTATCAAGGAATGCCTTTTCCTGCCGTGTAGGTTCACGATTGCTGTCTCCGGACGCCTCTACGATGAAGTAATTACCATCCTTATCGCGGTTCACCTGAATGGTGATAAGGGCTTGATATGGGAAAGCCTTCTCGCGCATGAAGTAGATCAGCATATCGCCCTTTGCATCAACGATATCCTGATAATAGCTGCCTACGCAGTGGTGAAGCTGAATGCCTTCATCCAGAATATCATCTATGGACATTGGCTGCTGGACTTCATAGGTATCATCTTCTACACAGTTACCACGCTTTCCGCGATAGCAAGGGACAAGTCGCTTGATCGATGCAGCGGTACGCGTTGGATTCTTGTGTGCCTTTTCATACGCATTGAAGTTTTCCGTTATAGCATCATGTGCAGCGATAACATTATGCGAGAGTAGATAAGAATCTGGATGCTTCGGGGTGAATTTTATTTCTGGCTTGCGTTTTGCCATCCTTTCTTCCATACGGTAAATATCTTCCTGGAGAAAACAAATTTTCTCAATCAAAAGGGTATCTTTGGAATACTTGCCGGATTTGGCTGCGATAAAACATTCTTTCCAAAGCCACTGATAATAAGCGGAGATGGTGTATCTCTTATACAACTCCTTATCAATGTAAAACATCAGGGATGCAAAAGGAATCTCGTCCAAATTCACGGTTAATGAATGGTTCATTAACGAAGCTCGGCGCCATAAATAGCTCGCACGGAGTGCATACTTACCATCTTTATCGTTTTTAAGGAGTTCTGCATCTTTGATGCGAACTCGCTCATAAAGTCGGCAGGACGCTGCATACGATGTGGGAGCACGGAAATTGGCCAAACAATAAAATAGAAACCGAGACGGATCCTCTTCAGCTAAGATAGCCTTCAATGTCGGTTTGTCGACATGAAGAAATTGCTGGATGTTTCTGGGCTTCGCCTCCAGAAACGGAACACAGTCTCTCAGGCTTTTTAGAACCATTGGCAGAAACCAACCGCATGTTTCGTAGGTTTGCAAAATGCTTTGAGTGAGATTGCCAAAGCATTTTGGTAACCATAGTAAAACACTTGGTGCACATTCCTTGCCCCAGCATTTTTCGATTGTTCCCGGCGATAGATCATACGCATCATCATAGAATGCATATGGAAATGATGCCAGCGAGTTATCGTTGTTGTGGGACTGCTTCAGGAATGGGTCCCGCTGCCAGACATCACTAATGATGTCGTATTTTCGGCCAACTGCCCGAAAGCTGACATCCCACGGGATATATTTGGGATGCTTTTGAAGGACTGATACGATGTAGTTAAACATCGACCAATCATATCGAACACCATCCTGGTTGAACGAGTCCCTTGCATCAGAGAGCTCATATGCATTGCCGGTAAATAATTCGACAACTTTCTTTCGCGAGAATGCATAGATGTCCTCGTCGAGCCGGAAATGCTGAGGGCAGAAATAAATGCGAGGCTGCATGTGCAGATAGCACATTGGAACATACGCATAATATATAGTGCCCCACTCTACATTCACAGCAAACGGAAGCCATGCGTGCCATAAAAGGCCCTCCTGATACGATTTCTGGAGGCAAAATGAAGAGGTATACAGAAAAGGCGTATCTTCTTTAGGAGACTCTTCTGATACCGGCGCATCATCTCTATGTATCAATCGGGTTCGATCTAACATAAGAGACCGTGCACCAACTATGCTGTCTCCCGTCATTTCAACGTCTATGGGGCGGAAGCCCCATTCCTGTCCCGGAAAATCCGAGACAGAAATGGGGGCATCTGCAAAAGGTTTTTCTGTGTATGCCATACCTCGTTCCCACAGTTTGTGGAAGAACCAGTTGTATATGCAATCAATGGCAGATTTGAAATCTTTTGTGATATCTACATTAGCGTAGTAACGCCAATAATCCGAGATAATGCTCATTATTTGTTTTTCTCCTTTCTGTTGAGGCAGTTATCACAGAACAGCGTGGCCAGAGCATCGGCTGCACTGTTGTGCGCATTCCCAGCCCATTCATAGCCAAAGTGCTCTGCACAGGTAGTCAGTTTGTGACGCGGCTTATCGCTCAGGCCCTTCGACTTCATGTATTCGGCAAATGCTGGCAGTACATCGCGGACCTCCTTATCGAAGAAGTCGATGTATAGGCAGTTATGCAGAAACGACAGATCGAAGGGGGTGTTGTAACCTACGACCGTATGAGCATGATCGACAATACTGCCGACACTGATGGCAACATCTTCAATCGACGGCGCGTGAGCAACCATCTCAGGCGTAATACCATTGATTTTGCTAGCCATAGGCCATTCAGCATGGACCTCCGGTTTAACATAGGAGTCATACAGTACGACACCAGTGCCACTGACGATACTTACCTGCAGCAGTTCGTCCTTGAAGCAATCCAGACCTGTGGTCTCGGTATCAATGACGATAGTGTGCAGGCGGGACTCCTTTTCGTGGGGCAGATCTTTACAGATCAGATCCGCGAAGAAGAAAACACCCTCTTCGATACTGCTGTAGCAGCACGGCAGGATATGATCCCGCTTGTAAATGTCTTCGGCAAGCAGTCTCATGATCATGAGACCAGGAACAACCATATCTACCTTGAACTCATTATCGAAGTCGTAGAGCTCGTAGAAGTAGTTCAAACGGTCTGTAAACTCAGGAGTATCGGGATAGCCGATGAACATCTGCAGTTCGTCATCTGTGTTGAAGCCGTAGTAGTCTACTTCTACTTCAAGGTGGAAGAAGTCGCGCAGCTTCTTTTTTACGGTGTTGTAGATGTCGTCCCAATCCCACATTGTAACAGTAGTAGTCATAGTAAAATGTTCCTTTCTTAAATAACATGTGGCTGCGGACATATTGTTCAGCAGCCACTATTTTTGATTGTGTTACGTTTTTTGCGGTATATGTGCTGCATACATGTAAGCTGCATGCAGTTTCGCCGCCAACGGATACTTATCAAAGGCAGTGGATATGGTTTCACTGCTGTTTTGAGCAGCGGCATCTAATCCTCCCATATGCCATCTGATAGCAATAGCTTCCTCTGGTTTTAGACGGACGAATCGTTCAATCAAATAGATTGATTTTTCGCCGCCGCCCAAAGGGAATTTGTCTTCAACAACGTAGGTGGGCACCTGCTCCCATTTACCTTTTTCATTGAGTTGGGTGCGCTGTTCGAGTTTGAAATAACCGCATCTGCACAGTTTGTGCAGCAGAGTGATTAAAACCACGCTGCTAAATGGGTCATTGTCCTGCGCAAACAGCATCATGTACGCCATGTAGACGTTTAGAGAGTGTTCCAGTAGTCCGCCTTTGTAAGCGCCTCGTTGGTTTGCGGTTAACGGAGCGGAGAAGAAATCACCCTTTTCCAGCCAAGCGACAAGGGGTTCTATCCCCTTGCGCTCACTGGAAATTTCGTTTAGCAGGGCAAGAAATCTTTTCTTTCCCTTTTCGATGTCAAAACTCATTTAAGAGTCCTCCCACATCAATGAGATTTCTGCATGTCCCGTCCGCAAACGGAGACAATGCGCTGCCATGCGGGATCATATCCCGTAATGTCATGTACAGTGCCATCCGGGTTCCAATGAATAGTCATCGGTAGGCCGGCGTACGCATCGACGCCATCGATATAGATATCGGTACGTGCAGCGTCAACAAAGCGCCATGCATAGGATTCTGGGCAGTGGGTGCAGACGAAATCGTCTACGGCTGTGCCGAGAGCCAGCTCGGCCTCACTTTTCTCTTCCTCGTTCCACCAGTTCGGATTTTCCAAAAAGACGATACCGTTGAAGGGTGTGAGGACGCGGATTCGGCGGATAGGAAAATAAGACCACTCTTTGTACTTGCGCTTTGCAAGGTCGATGCGAGCACGCAGCCATAAGACCTGCTTGCCTCGACGGCACAGAAGCATAAGTTCATCGAGCTTATCATTTTTCCATTTCCAGTCCAATACCGTCAACCCAGAGTTGTAGATGCAAGACTCAACCTCCTGGTTGTAGCGCATGAAGCGTTCCATAGAGATTTCGCTAATGCGCTCCGGATTGGATATGCTCGAATAAAGGACGAATTCATCCTTGTGAGAAAAGAACGATCTAATGTCGTTCAGGAATCCGTCACACAGAATGTCTGCCACCTTGAGCATAATAAGGACGAAGGGCAGGATTTCTCCAACCTCGAAGTCCGGGAAAGCTCGTTTAACGAGCATCGGTACAACAAATACCGAGGAAACACCAACCAATGCTTTGATAGCATTCCATACGATGCGCTTGCCGTTGACAGCTAAGCGTTTTTTGTTCTTCTTTTTCATGATATTAAGACCCCTTTGTTTTTTGTTTGTGAAACGGTTGAGTTGAATAGATGTGATATCACCTCCAAAGATCTGAAATGACCAAGTTGGACATTTCGAAAAAATGTATATAAAAAAAGACACCTCGTAGCACATAAGTGCATTGAGATGTCTTTTAAAAAGCGTGTGTACAGTCGAAGAATGGATACAACTGCAATAATAATTGCAGACAAGAGAGACTAATTACAATAATATTATATCGTGAGGATGGGAGACTGTC
>OLNU01000354.1_pt1 | contig 45030 bp, 39 predicted proteins | sample 1672241 | NCBI WGS metagenome assembly OLNU01 (sample SAMEA3136663, study PRJEB25190) | human gut metagenome | biome: human gut; feature: human-associated habitat; material: faeces | place: Austria | collected 2013 | reverse complement strand
ACTGCCCGGCGGTCATCTGCATCAGGCGGGTGTTGGCGTGGCGCAGGATGCGGTCGAGATAGTTCATCTGGATGTAGGCTTCCAGTTTGATTTTTTGTTTGCTGGTCAGGGTGCCGCCTGCCGTGGCGGCAAGGGCGCTCACCCACTGCCAGCGCTGTTCCAGTGCCGCGCGGGCGGCAGCAGCGGCGCGGTAGTTTTCGGCGGCGGTGCGGTTCGGCAAAAGCTGTGCGGCCAATTGCTGGGCCTGCTCCCGCAGGGCGGTGCGGGCCGCAGAAAGCTCGGCCTGCCGGGCCTGCAGAACTTCAAGCGGCTGTTCCGGCACGGCTTTGGCGGCAGCGGTCTGCTGGGCAAGCAGAGCGTCCACGGCGGCTTTGGCGGCAGCGTGGGTCTGCTGGGCCCGCCGGAGGGCGGCTTCCGCCTGTTCCATGCCGGTGCGGAAGGTACGGCGCTTCGCTTCCAGCGCGTCCAAAGCGGCCTGTGCGTCGGCACGCTGGGGGCAGGGCAGGGCAGCCCGCTGGTCGGTGATCTGCCGTTCCAGCGCGTCGGACCGGGCAGACTGGGCTGCAGCGGTGCGGTCGGCGTCGGACGCGGCCTGTTCCAGCGCCGGGCGCTGGCGGGTCCTGGCCTGCCGGTCGGCATCCAGCGCGGTGCGGCGGGCGCAGTCGGCTTCGGCCTGCCGGAGGGCAGCGGCGCATCCGGCCTGTGCCGTGTGCAGGGCGTCCGCCTCCTCGGCCAGCACGGTGGTCATCAGGGCAAAGGTCAGCTGCACCGGGCCGTCCGGCGCGGTGAACCGCTGGGGCAGCAGGCTTTCGGCGTCCCGGCGCAGGGAGCGGCGGGCTTCGTCGGCGGCAGCGTTGGCGCTCTGGGCGGCGGTGCTGGCGGTCTGGGCCAGAGCATCAGCCGTGTCGGCTTCCTGCTTGGCGGCGTCCACCTGCGCCTGGGTGGGGGCCGTGCGGGGCAGCTGGGCTTTGGCCGGGTGATGGGTGCTGCCGCACACCGGGCAGGGGGCACCCTCGGTCAGCTCCCGGGCCAGCACGCCCGCCTGTGCGTCCAGAAAAGCCTTGTCCAGTGCATCCCGGCGGGCATGGGCCTGCGCTTTCGCTTCGGCAGCGGTGCGGTAGGCTTCCTGTGCGCGGCGGGCTTTCTGGGCCAGTTTCTGGCAGGCGGCAAGACGGCTCTGTAGCGTGGCAAGCGCTTCGCCGCGCTGGGCCAGCTCTTTTTCCTGTGTCTCCAGCGCCAGCTTTTGGGTGGGCGCGGCTTCCAGTGCGGCAAGGGCCTGCTCGTCGGCTGTGAGCTGCGCCGCCAGAGTTTCCAGCTGGGCACGCTTCTTCGCGGCCTGTGCCCGGGCCAGCTGGGCGGCGTCAGCGGCCTGTTTCTGCTCACGGCACAAGGCGTCCAGCGCGTCGTAGGCGCTCAAAGCCGCCTTTGCCTGCGTGACCTGCCCGGCCAGCGCATCCAGCTGGGCGGCGTCGCCTGCGTGGCGGGCGCTCTCGGTGCGGGCGGCTTCCAGTGCGGGGACTGCTGCGGCAAGGGCCGCCTGCTTTTCCGTCAGCTGCGCGGCCAGCTGTGCGGCCTGCCGGGCGGCACCCAATTGCTGCTGCAGGCCGTCCAGTTCGGTTTCCGTCTGTTTCAGGGCGTCAGCGGCCGTCTCCTGCGCGGCGGTCTGCCGGGCCAGCAGGGCGTCCAGCAGAGCCAGCGCCGTTTCCGGTTCGGTCTGGGCGCTGAGGGCGGCAAGGGCTGCGGCGTCCGGGTCGTCGGGGGCATACTGCACGCCGGAAAGCAGGCTGTCCAGCTTTGCGTTCTGCGCGGTGCGCTGCTGGTTCAGGCGGGAGGCTTCCTCCTGCAAGCGGTCCTGCAGGCGGGCATAGCGCTGGGTGCGGAACAGCTTGCGGAAGATGCGGATGCGCTCCTCGGTGGAGACGTTGAGCAGCTTTGTGAACTGCCCCTGCGCGATCATGGCGATCTGCGAAAACTGGCTGTAGTCCAGCCCGATGATCTCCTGCACGGCGGCGGTCACGTCTTTTGCTTTGGTCACCGGCGGGCGGCCGTCGGCGTAGGTGAGGGTGGCGTCGGCCTTCTCGGCGGTAAAGCCCTCGCCGCGCACCTTGGGGCGGGTGTACTCTGGGTTGCGGCGCACAGTGTAGCGGGCGCCGTTCACCTCAAATTCCAGCTCCACAAAGGTGGGGGTCTTGGGGTCGGCGTACTTGCAGCGCAGCATGGCCCCCTCGCGCACGCCGCCGCTGGAATGGTCGTACAACGCGTATGTAATGGCGTCAAACAGGGTGGTCTTGCCCGCGCCGGTGTCGCCGGTGACGAGGTACAGTCCGCCCCTGCCCAGTTTTTCCAGTTCCAGCACCGTTTCGCCCGCATAGGGGCCAAAGGCCGAGAGAGTGAGCTTTAAGGGCCTCATGCGTCCTCGCCCTCCTTCCAGATGTCCTCAATGAGCTGCTGGCAGAAGGCCGCCTGCTCGTCGGTCAGCGGCTGGTTGTTCTGCAATTCGTAAAAGGCGGCAAAATGTTCCAGCGGGGTGATATTCTCGGTGCGCTCCGGGGCGGTCACTTCCCGGTCTTCCCGGGTGCGGAGGTTGTTGTAGTCCAGCCGCATCAGGTTCGGGTAGACCACCCGCAGGCGGGCCAGTGCGTCCGGCACGTCCTGCTCGTCGGTGAGGGTGATGTGCAGGTAGTCGTCCACGGCGGTGTCCGCGTAATTGCGGCGGTCGGTCAGCTCCATGTAGCTGCCGCGCACTTCCCGCAGGTCGTGCTTCGGCGTCAGCGGGGCCGTGGTGATGGTCACTTCGCCCTTGGGTCCCAGCTCTACAAACGTAGCGCTCTTGTGCTGGGAAGCTTCCGAGAAGGAGTACTTCAGCGGGGTGCCGCAGTAGCGCACCGTGTCGCGGCCCACCCTCTGGGGGCTGTGCAGGTGGCCCAGCGCCACGTAGTCAAAGCCGTCGAACAGGCGGGCGTCTACGCTGTCCACACCGCCCACCGACACTTCCTCGCTCTCGCAGCAGGCAGCCCCGGCCACGAACTGGTGGGCCACCAGCACGCTGCGGTGGGCGGGGGCCAACTCGCAGTGCCGCAGCACGCAGGCAAGGGCGTCGTTGTAGCTTTCCATGGGCTCGTCCGGCCAGACATGCCGTACCATGGCGGGCTTCAAAAAGGGCAGCAGATACACATCCACGGTGCCGTGGGCATCCTGCAGCGGGATGGGCTGCGGCGCACCGGAAAACACCGGGCTGACGTAGACTTTGCTGCTTTCCAAAAGCGCCGAGCCGAAGGCGATGCGGTCCGCCGAGTCGTGGTTGCCGCTGATGGCGAATACCGGAAGCTTGCGCGCCGCCAGCTGGGTCAAAAACCAGTCCAGCAGACGCACGGCCTCGGCGGGAGGCACGGGCTTATCGTAGAGGTCGCCCGCCAGCAGCACGCCGTCCACGGGCGTTTGGTCCAGCAGGGACAGAATTTCTTCCAGAATATACCGCTGGTCCTCCAGCATGGAAAACTCGCACACCCGCTTGCCGAGGTGCAGATCGGATAAATGCAGAAAACGCAAACAGGAACACCGCCTTTCAAAAGGGTTTGCTTTATTATACAGCAAGTGTGGTTTTGAGGGCAAGAATAGAAAAAGCGTCTGCAGGACGGGAAGTCTCACAGACGCGATAAAGTGGCTCGCCCTCTCTGCCGTCACGACGAAGATTCTGGTGCATCCGTAGGGAGCGGATTTATCCGCTCCGCAGGCAAGAAATATCTGCCGGGAAACAAGCGGAACGCATAAATGCGTTCCCTACACCAGAACAGATACGTTTCCGGGTTTGACTGAGAGGGCGAGGCCGTTTTTTAGAACATCTTCTCCCAGGTGCCCTGGCCCACGATGCCGTCGGCGGTCAGGCCGTTGCGCCGCTGGAATCGCTGCACGGCCGCTGCCGTGGAAGCACCAAACCTGCCGTCCGTGGTCAGCCGCTCACCCAGCGAGTTGAGCTTCTGCTGCACCAGCCGCACCGTGCCGCCCGCACTGCCGCTGCGCAGGGCGATGCCGGGGTAGGGCACGTTCAGGCCGTGCTTGGCGGTGTAGCGGGTGTAGAGCACATTCCAGGTGTTTGCGCCCACCTTGCCGTCCACGTTCATCTTGTTTTTCAGCTGGAACTCCTTCACGGCGTTCTCGCTGGCCACGCCGAACTTGCCGTCTGTTTTCAGCTCGTCGTACCAGGTGCAGGCGTCACGCACCCCATTGAGCCAGGTCTGCACAAGGGCTACGTCCGGCCCGGATGAGCCGCGCTGGATAAGGGAATAATAAGCAGGAATTGCCATAGGGATCACACGCTCCTTTCGCCACATGCTATGCGGCAAAAGTGCCGGGCGTTACCCCACAAGCACCACATCCTCCCGGCGGGCGGTGCGCTGCTGCACCCACTCCACCACTTTGAAGCGCAGGATGTACTCCCCGCACACAAGGTCGTTTTCTTCCGGCAGGGCGTAGCTGCTGCAGGCGGCGCGGCACAGGCCCGGGTAGAGCACGCACCACCAGTTGCGGCCCGCACCGGAGCCGAGCTCAATGCGCACCGCGTCGTACCGCCCGGCGGGCAGCGCGCCGGAGCCATAGCGCCGGGTGGGGAAATACATGTTCACCAGCTGCACCCGCACCGGGGCCCGGAGGCCCAGCTTTGCCAGCGCGTGCCGGGCCGTGAGCTGCAGCTCGAACAGATGCTGTGCCGCCCAAGTGAGGGCTTCGGGTTTGCTCTGAGCCGGGCAGGCGGCATCCAGATAGGCCAGCACTGCGTCCCGCACATGGAGTTTAGCGCTCTGGTCGGCCACGGAGTCGCTCCCGGCCCGGATGTGCAGCCGCAGGGTGTCGGCGCACACCAGTGCCCCGGTGTCCCGCTGGGTGCGGGCCCACGCGGCGGCCTGCAGCGCACCGCACAGGGCAAGGGAAAGAAGCAGACCAAGGCAGAGCAGCGCCATCTGGCGGCGGGTGAGTGTTCTGGATAACATAAAAAACAGACCCTTCTTCTGGAAATATCATCCAGAGGATGGGCCTGTTGGAAGTGTTTTATTCGCTCAGTTCTTCAGCGACTGCATGGGGGCAGGCAGACGGCCGCCGCGGTTGATGAACACCGAGGGGTCGTGCTGGTTCACGGCCATGATGGGGCCATAGCCCAGCAGGCCGCCGAAGTCCAGCACCTCGCCTGCCTTGCGGCCGATGGCCGGGATGACGCGCACGGCGGTGGTCTTGCTGTTCACCATGCCAATGGCGGCTTCGTCCGCGATCAGCGCGCTGATGACGGCCGGGCTGGTGTCGCCCGGGATGATGACCATATCAATGCCCACCGAGCAGACGGCGGTCATGGCTTCCAGCTTTTCAATGGTCAGGCAGCCGGTCTCGGCGGCGTGGATCATGCCCGCGTCCTCGCTGACCGGGATGAAGGCACCGGACAGGCCGCCGACGTGGTTGGAGGCCATCACGCCGCCCTTCTTCACGGCGTCGTTCAGCAGGGCGAGGCAGGCGGTGGTGCCGCAGCAGCCGCAGGTCTCAAGGCCCATTTCTTCCAGAATGTTGGCCACGCTGTCGCCGATGGCCGGGGTAGGTGCCAGCGAAAGGTCGATGATACCGGCGGGCACGCCCAGCGCCTGCGAAGCAAGGTTTGCCACCAGCTGGCCCACGCGGGTGATCTTGAAGGCGGTGCGCTTGACCAGCTCTGCCACCTCGTCGATGGGGGCATCCTTGGGCAGGCGGGCCAGTGCAGCGCGCACAGCGCCGGGGCCGGAAACGCCCACGTGGATCTCACAGTCCGGCTCGCCGGGGCCGTGGAATGCACCGGCCATGAAGGGGTTGTCCTCCGGTGCGTTGCAGAACACGACGAGCTTTGCCGCACCGATGCAGTCGCGGTCCGCGGTGCGGACGGCGGCTTCCTTGACGATGTGACCCATTTTCTTTACGGCATCCATGTTGATGCCGGCCTTTGTAGAGCCGATATTGACGGAGGAGCAAACGAATTCCGTTTCCGCAAGTGCTTCTGGGATACTTTCAATTAAAGCGTAATCGCCGGGGGCAAAACCCTTATGCACGAGTGCGGAATAGCCGCCGATGAAGTTGACGCCGACGGTCTTTGCGGCGCGGTCCAGTGCCTTTGCAAAGCGAACGGGGCTTGCACCGGGGTTTGCGCCCGCCAGCATGGCGATGGGCGTGACGGCGATGCGCTTATTCACAATCGGAATGCCGTACTCGCGGCTGATGTCCTCGCCGGTCTTGACGAGGTTTTCGGCATAGCTGCAAATTTTGTCGTAGACCTTCGTGCAGGCCTTATCAATATCGGAATCGATGCAGTCGAGAAGCGAAATGCCCATCGTGATGGTGCGCACATCGAGATTCTCGTTATCGATCATATTTATGGTTTCCAGAATATCATGTGTATCGATCATAGTTTCATTCCCGGCCTTTCGGTAATAGATTTAGATTCTGTGCATGGAGTTGAAAACGTCCTCGTGCATAACATGGATCTTCAGGCCGAGCTTTTCGCCAAGCGTATCGAATTCATCGGAGAGCTCGCTGATCGGCACGGTCGCAGCACTGATGTCTACGATCATGATCATGGCGAACATATCCTGCAAGATGGACTGTGTGACTTCAATGACATTGATGCCTTTTTCTGCGCATACGGTGGAGACTTTCGCGAGAATGCCGACCATATCTTTTCCGATTACGGTGATGACTGCTTTCATAAAATGACCCTACCCTTTCCTGCAAAACATAAAAGCGCTTTGCTGTGGTTTTCTATTTCTTTATTATCTATCAAATGTGGGGCGCTGTCAAGGTTTAAAAGGCGTTTTGCGGGAAATAGCGGTGTAAAAATCAAAAAGATACGGTGCGGGGAAATCGGAAGAAACTTTCACATCGCTTTACAATGCGGTTTTAGGCGAAAAGTTGCAAAACTTGTGCTTTGGGTATTCCAAAATGATTTTTATTGTGTTAAAATCAATTTGTATATTGTTTTGAGCATACAGGTCGAAGTGCTTTAAGGGGATGATCTTTTGCGTTACAAAAATATATCCGATTGTCACAGCCATTCCAACTGCTCGTTCGATGGCACCCGCAACATGCGCGATATGTGCATGAACGCCATCGAGATGGGTCTGGTTTACTACGCCGTGACCGACCATTGCGAGTGCAACCAGTACATGAATGTGCCGCACATTCCCGGCGGATGGTATTACGATGTTGTACGTCAGTCCTATGCGGAGCTGTTGCAAAATCAGGAACGTTTTCCGAATTTGAAGCTTTTGCGCGGCATTGAGCTCGGCCAGCCTCTGCAGGACCTAAACGCAGCACACGATGCGCTTACGGGGCGCGACTACGACGTGGTAATCGGTTCGCTGCACAACATTCGCGATCACGACGATTTTTACCACATCGGCGAGCATAATCCCACCGAGCAGGAAATCGACAACGCTTTGCACGCCTACTTTGCGGAGAGCCTTGAAATGGTGGAGTGGGGCAAGTTCGATACACTGGCGCACATCACCTACCCGCTGCGCTACATGTGTAAGGCGGGGGAAACGCCCAGCTACAAGCCGTATCAGGACGAGCTGGACGCGGTTTTAAAAGCGCTCATCAAGTCGGACATCGCGCTGGAGTTCAACACCTCCCGTATTTTGCGCACGGATGCGCCGAAGCTGCCCGACCGCGAAGTCTATTCACGCTATAAGGAGCTTGGCGGTAAGCTTGTCACCATCGGCGCGGATGCACACCGCACGGAGAACATTGCAAGCGGCGTAGAGGAAGCCATGGAGCTTTTGAGCGACATCGGCTACAAGGAGTACACCGTGTTTGTAGAGCGCAAGCCGGTGCAGGTGCCAATCGAATAAAACAGATTACACTGCCTGCTGCAAAAGGTACAGCAGGCCTGCAAAATAAAAACAGAAGGGATAAAACACCATGGATAAGAAAATGGAAAAGCTTTTAAAGCTCTTGCAGGATGATGCCAAGCTGACCGTGCAGGAGCTTGCCGTTATGCTGGATATGACCGAAGCCGAAGTGGCGGCCGCCATTCATAAGTTTGAAAAAGACGGCGTCATCAAGGGCTACCGCACGCTCATCAACTGGGAGCGTACGGATGTGCACCGCGCAAGTGCACTCATTGAGCTGCGCGTTACGCCGAAGAAGGACTCCGGCTTTGATGAGCTTGCCGCACGCGTAAAGGCTTTCCCCGAGGTGGAAAGCGTCTGCCTGATGTCCGGCGGCTTTGACCTTGCCGTAACCGTTACGGCGAATACCATGTCTGAGATCGCGATGTTCGTTGCAAAGCGCCTCGCGCCGATCGACGGTGTGCTTTCCACTGCCACGCACTTTATTCTGACGAAATATAAGGACGGCGGCGTGGACTTTGTCACCGACTACGATGAGATTGACGAGAGAGGAAGCAACCTTTGTGATTGATTACAGCAAATACCTGAACGACCGTGCGCGCGTGATTAAGCCCTCCGGTATCCGCCGCTTTTTTGACATTGCAAACGAAATGGAGGACGTGATCTCCCTTTCCATCGGCGAGCCGGATTTTTTCACCCCGTGGCATATCCGCGAGGAGGGGATTACGACGCTGGAAAAGGGCAGAACGCGCTACACCCCGAACCGCGGCCTGATGGCGCTGCGCGAGGAGATCTGCCGCTTTTTAAAACGCAAATATGACCTGGAATACACCGCAGCTACCGATATTCTTGTCACCGTTGGCGGCAGCGAGGCTATCGATATGGCGCTGCGCTGCCTTGTGGGCGAGGGCGATGAGGTTATTATCCCGGAGCCGTGCTTTGTGTGCTACGACCCACTGACCCGTATGGCGGGCGGCGTGCCGGTTTCCATCGCAACGAAAGCGGAAAATGAATTCCGCTTGACGCCCGAAGAACTTGAAAACGCCATTACGGACAAGACGAAGGTGCTTATTTTCCCGTACCCGAATAACCCCACGGGTGCCGTGATGCGCCGCGAGCATTTGAAAGCGCTGAGCGAAATTATCATTCGCCATGACCTCATCGTGCTTTCCGATGAGATTTACAGTGAGCTGACTTACGGCGGCGAGCCGCACGTCTCCATTGCGTCGCTGCCGGGCATGAAGGAGCGCACCATCGTCATCAACGGCTTCTCGAAGACATATGCGATGACGGGTTGGCGCATGGGCTACGCGGCAGGTCCGAAGGAGATTATTTCCCCGATGACGAAGCTGCACCAGTACGGTATTATGAGTGCCCCGACGATGTCGCAGTACGCGGCGATCGAAGCGCTGAAAAACGGTGATGACGACATTGCCGAAATGCGCGACCAGTACGACATGCGCCGCCGTTTGATTGTGGATGGGCTCAACCGTCTCGGCCTTACCTGCTTTGAGCCGGAGGGCGCGTTTTACGTGTTCCCGTCCATTCAGTCCACCGGCATGACGTCCGATGAATTTTGTGAGCGTCTCATTTACGATAAACACGTCGCAGTGGTGCCGGGCTCGGCATTCGGTGCGTGCGGCGAGGGCTTTGTACGCATTTCGTATGCGTATTCCATCAAGCACCTTGCAGAGGCGCTGAACCGCATCGGCGCATTTTTGAAGGAGTTAAAGTGAGTGCGTATGTAAAGCGGCTTGCGGATTATGACATAGAACGGCTGACCGAAGCGGTGGATGCAATGTTCACCGCTTCGGCGTTTTATGGCCGCATAAAACCGCATGTGACCGTTATTTTAAAGCCGAACCTCGTCATGCGCTCTGCGCCGGAAGAGGCCATCATCACGCACCCGAATGTGACGGCTGCGGCCGCGATTTGCCTGCTGCGGCAGGGCGTGGACGTGCTGGTGGCGGAAAGCGGCGGCGGGCCGTACAATACGTCTATCATGAAAGGCACGTTCCGCGCGTGCGGCTATACGGAAGCGGCGGAAAAATACGGCTTTTCGTTATATACAGCGTGTAAGAGCACGGCAGTGCAGCTGCCGGAGGGCAAGCGCTGCAATACGCTGACCGTCACAGAGCTGTTCGCGCGGCCGCGCGAGACGCTCGTCATCGACATTGCGAAGTTAAAGACCCATGGCATGATGGGTTATTCCGGCGCGGTGAAGAATCTCTTCGGTGTGGTGCCGGGGCTATTAAAGCCGGAGCTGCACAGCCGTTACCCGGAAAAAGAGCCGTTTGCGGAAATGCTCGTCGATTTGTGTGAATATGTGCACCCGGATTTCTCGATTATAGATGCGATAGACGCCATGGAGGGCGATGGACCTACGGGCGGCCAAAAACGCTTTGTCGGCGCACTTGTAGGGTCTGAAAGTCCCTACGAAGCGGATATGGTCGGCGCGAAGCTCATCGATATGAAGCCCGAAGAAATTTTGGTGCTTAAAAACGCACAGGAGCGCGGACTTTGTGCGGGAAAGCTTTCGGAGATCGAAGTGCTTGGTGACGATTTTGAGAATATTGTCGTACACGATTTTAAGCGTGCACGCTCCAGCAGCATCGATTTTACGACACGCGTTCCGAAGTTCATGCAGCCGCTTGCAAAGAGAATTTTAACGCCGTACCCAAAGATCAACACGGCACAGTGCGTGGGCTGCGGCAAGTGCGCGGAAAGCTGCCCGCAGCACACCATAACGGTGCGGGAGCACAAGGCGCACATCGAGTACAGCAAGTGCATCCATTGCTTCTGCTGCCACGAAATGTGCCCGAAGCATGTCATCAATATCAAGCGGTTTTCACTGTTTGACCTATGAGGGAGGACTGAATATGAACACAGCCGAATGTAATGCGTATGCAAAAATCAACTTATCGCTCGATATTACCGGGCGGCGCGAAGACGGCTACCACACGGTCGACATGGTGATGCAGTCCGTGTCTCTCTGCGACCGTGTGCGCGTGACGCTGAACGATACGGGGGAGGTTATACTCAAGTGCTCGAAGCCGCACATCCCGTGCGACGGGCGCAACACGGCATACAAGGCTGCGCAGTATTATTTTGACGCTACCGGTGTGCCGTTCGGCGCAGATATTTATATTGAAAAGCATATCCCGGATCAGGCGGGCATGGGCGGCGGCAGCGCGGATGCAGCAGCCGTGCTGAAATTATTGAATCATCTGTGCGCAGAAGCGGGGGAGGAGCCGCTCAATACGGCAGAGCTTTTGTATCTCGGTTTGCGCATCGGTGCAGATGTGCCGTTCTGCATTTTAAACGGCACATATCGCTGCCTTGGCATTGGTGAGCAGTTGCTGCCGCTGGCAGAGATACCGAAGTGTTACCTTGTCGTTGTGAAGCCGGACGTGGGCGTGAGCACGCCGGAAGCATACCGTGCGTGCGATAACGTGCCGGACGGCGGCGTGCGCTACACGCCGGGTATGGTGCGCGCGGTAGAGCATCGCTCGATTGAGGAAATTGCAAACGCGCTCGGAAATCGGTTTGACGACGCGCTGCAAATCTCCGTTGTGCAGGAGATAAAAAAATATCTGTGCGAAAACGGGGCGTTAAATGCGTTGATGACCGGCAGCGGCTCCGCAATTTTTGGAATTTTTTCTGAAAAAAGCTTGGCGGAAAATGCCGCAAAGCGTATGCCGAAGGCATTCGGCGCGTGTTTTTTGGCAGAGCCCGTAAACGGCTGAAAAGGCAAAAAAACCGCATAATTCCGCGCTTTTTTGCGCGTTTTAATTCTCACTCGAAAAATAAATTTCAAATTTTTAAAGTTTTTTTGAAAAAAGGGTTGACTTTTCCCGGATATCTGATATAATAGACTACGTTGTCCGACGGAAACAAACGAAACGAAAGAAAGACAACGAAACAGATAGCGGTATTGTGTAATGGTAGCACAGCAGACTCTGACTCTGTTTGTCTGGGTTCAAATCCTGGTACCGCTGCCAAAATAGCCTTGAGTATTCAAGGCTTATATCGAGGTGTGGCTCAGCTTGGTAGAGCGCTACGTTCGGGACGTAGAAGCCGGAGGTTCAAATCCTCTCACCTCGACCATGAAAGACTTTGCAGAAATGTGGAGTCTTTTTGTTTTATTCACAAAATAGCGGGTCATTGTAACGGGGAGGAAAAGGTATGCGTTATTTTGAAAAAGTGTTTGACGGACAGGTGCTCAAGTGGTGCGTGAACGGCGCGGAGCTAGGCGGCGGGAAGCCGACGCTGCTGTGTCTTGTCTCGAATGAGACGGAGGCGGAAAGCTGTTTAAGTAAACTCGAGCCGCATTGCGGAGAAGCACAGGTAACCGCGTTGATTTTACCGGGCGGCATATTGCCCGAAACAGCGGTGCAGAGCTTGGTTTTTGAATGGCAGACGACGGGCATCATCGACAAATGTAAATTGTCGCTCACGGCATCGCAAAGCTGCGCGGACGCGGCGTGGCGGCTGATTTCGCATTTGTCGCATTTCTTCAGCGCGGCGGTGATTCTCGGCGGGCATGCAGACCCCTATGAAGTACGCGCGGCAAAATTCATGCCGCTGAAGGTGTATACATTCGCGGGTGAGGGCAATGTGCTCGCAGACGGCAAGGTGCTTGCAGACGCGGAAAAGCTTGTGATGAGCCTGCGCGTAACAGGCTCCGAAACGGTGGAGCGCACGGAGATCAACCCTGAAAACGCATGGGAAAATATCTTTGCGGACGGGGAAATTGTTCGTTGGCTGCTAAAGCAGGATAGACGCACGCAGCTTGAAGTGACGTGGATAAAGCCCGGCTTTTGGCGGATAGATGACTACTTTACGGCGACGTGCTACCTCATTGAGGGCAGGGACAAGGCGCTTTTGATCGACACGGGCATGGGCGAGGGCGACCTGCTCGACACCGTGAAGCAGCTGACGCGGCTGCCGGTCGAGGTTGCGATTACGCACCCGCACCGCGACCACATGTTCCGCATCGACCGATTTGAAAAAGTATATCTGCACAAAAACGATGTGGAGAAGATCCGCGAAGACGAAAACTGCTTTGCGGCGGCGCTTTCCGACGGCGCCAAATACCCGCAGCTTGTACCTATTGACGAGGGCAGCGTGATCGACCTCGGCGGCGGTGTGACGGTGGATGTGCTGAATCTCGGCGGGCACACGGAAAACTCCGTGGTGTTCGCGTGCGCACACTACAAGGCGCTTTTTACCGGCGACGCCATCGGTTCCGGGTATATCGTTTTGATGATCTGCCCGGAAAAAGACATGTATAAGGTCTTGGAGAGCTACAAAAAGAACCTTGAGTGCTTCCTGCCGCGTGCAGAGGCGCTGCGCGATTATGCGTGGTTCGGCGGGCATTCCATTCAGGAAAACGGCTGCGACGAGCAGCACCAGCAGGATTACCTTGCGGGCAGGTCGGTCTACTATAACCCGCTGCGGCTCGAGATTGTGCAGGATATGGTAGTGCTGTGTGAAAAACTGATCACGGGAGAGATCAGCAAGGCTGATGTCATGTCGACGGACGAGCACTACTGCAATTATGGCAGTGCAGGCATGTATTTCAGATTCATTTAACACCCTAAAACGAGAAAAAGGCTTTGCCGGCATCAAATCGGTGCGCGGCAGAGCCTTTTAATTTTTCTGTGTTACTTTTTGTTTTGGATGGGCTGCGCATTGAGGTTCTCGATGAAGCCGTCCGGCACGATCACCGCCTTTTTGCTCGATTTGCTTGCGGTACTGCCTGTTGAAGCTGAAGCGGAAGATGTGCCCGAAGAAACCGCGCCGCTTGACAACTAAGACAATGATGCCGATATATAAATCTTTAAAACAGTATAAATTGCGTATGTTCTGCGTGCTGTCATCGTAGCACATGAAAGTTAGCTTCTAATATACTTTATTGAAAATAGATATTGATTTGTAATTCAATTTGCTGTAGACTATTATTTGATAGGGGGTATCTCCACCATGGCTATTGATACCATGAAAAAAGGCTCCATAGAAATGCTCACGCTGTTTTTGCTGTGTGAAGAAGACGCATACGGTTATCAGCTTGTGCAGAAGATCAAGGAGCGAAGCAAAGGCTTCATTACAGTGCAGGAGGGGTCTTTTTATCCGCTTCTGTACCGCTTGGCGGATGATGGGTACATCACCGGCGAGGAGGTCGTAACGCGCATGAGCACGGGGCGTTCCCGCATGCGTGTGATCTATCATATTGAAAACGCCGGGCGGGAACGGTTGGCGTCTTTAAAAAAAGACTATGAAACCGTTCAGCAGGGTATCCATAATATTCTTGATTTTTAATTTGCGTACAAGTTTTCACTCAAATCCCATAGAAAAGCAGCTGCTCTTTTTAACAAGGAGCAGCTGCTTTTTTGTGGGGAAAGACCACTCCGAAATCAACCGTATAATGGCGGCGTAGGTTTCGGAAATGTGAGCGCGCACGGCGGCTTCTCGTTTACACTGGAAAATGAAACGGGAATATGGTAAAATAGCGGTACAGTCAAAATGAAGATAGGGGAACAAAAATGACAAAAATCTTATTTATCTGCCACGGCAATATCTGCCGCAGCCCGATGGCGGAGTTTGTGATGAAAGACCTTGCGACAAAAGCGGGGAAAAGAGGCGCATTTGAGATTGCTTCGGCGGCGGTGAGCCGAGAGGAACTCGGCAACCCGGTGTATCCGCCCGCAAAGCGCAAGCTTTTGGAACACGGCATTCGCTGCGACGGCCATGCGGCGCGCCAGATGACGCGTGCGGATTATGATAAATTCGACTACATCATCGGCATGGACAGTTCCAATCTGCGCGGCATGCAGCGTATTTGCGGAGGTGACCCGGAGCATAAATTCTCTTTGCTGATGGAGCACACCAATCGTCCCGGCGATGTGGCTGACCCGTGGTACACCGGCGATTTTGAAGCGACCTGGCGCGATGTTTATGGAGGCTGCACCGCGCTTTTGAAGGAAATTTCGGGATGAATGGAAAAACACAAGGAAGTGGAGTATTGAAGTAAACGGCAGAATTTTCACAGCTGACGCGATGTGACCTCCGTGAGGAAGAACTGCTTTTTAGTTTGTATAATTCTATCTTGTCCAGTATTTGCGGTCGAGCGTGCGGTAGCGCACGGCCTCGGCGGCATGGCGTGCTTCGATGTCGCGGCTGTTATCGAGGTCGGCAATGGTGCGCGAAACCTTTAGCACACGGTCGTAGGCGCGGGCGGAAAGCCCGAATTTTTCAAATGCGTTTTTCAGCAGGGCATCGGCAGCAGGCGCGGTGCGGCAGACTTCATGCAGCATTTCCGGCGGAATCTGTGCATTGCAGGTGATGCCGGTGTTCGCAAAACGCTTGTTTTGAATATCCCGTGCGGCATCCACACGCACTTTGATGGACGCGGAGCTTTCCTCCTTTGCGGTGTTCGAGAGGTCGCGAAAATCGACCGGCGGCACTTCAATGTGCAGGTCGATGCGGTCGAGCAGTGGCCCGGAAACGCGGCCGAGATACCGCGCCACGGCGGTCTCCGAGCAGGTGCACGGGCGTGTGGGGTGACCGTAATAGCCGCATGGGCAGGGGTTCATGGCGGCGACGAGCATAAATTTACACGGGAAAGAGACCGTGCCGTTCACGCGCGAGACGGTCACAACGCCGTCCTCAAGCGGCTGGCGCAGCGTCTCCATGGAGCTGCGCGAAAACTCCGGCAGCTCATCCAAAAACAGCACGCCGTTGTGTGCGAGGGAGATCTCGCCGGGGCGGGGGATAGACCCGCCGCCCGAAAGCCCCGGGCCGGAGATGGTATGGTGCGGCGAGCGGAAGGGGCGCGTTTCAATGAGCGCGGTGTTGCTCGGCAGAAGTCCCGCAACGGAGTGAATTTCGGTCGTTTCGATCATTTCCTCAAAGCGCATTTGCGGCAGAATGGACGGCAGCCGTTTCGCAAGCATGCTTTTGCCGGAACCGGGCGAGCCGATGAGCAACACGTTGTGCCCGCCGCTTGCGGCAATCTCTAAAGCGCGCTTTGCCTGTGCCTGCCCTTTTACATCGGCGAAGTCCGGCAGCGGCGGCTGATTTTTCGGATCGCTATGGTACGGCGCGGCGGGCAGGATCGGCTTTGTACCGCGCAGATGGTCGATGAGTGTGAACACGTCTGGCACAGGGTAGACCGAAAGCCCGGTCACAACGGCGGCTTCATAGGCGTTTTCCGCAGGCACAAACATGCGCGTGTAGCCGAGCTTTCCGGCTTCTATCGCCATGGAGAGCACACCGCGCACAGGATGCAGCGCACCGGAAAGCGAAAGCTCGCCCGCAAAAATGCAGTCGTCCGTGTTGACATTCAGCTGGCCGGTGGCTTTTAATAAAGCGATGAGCAGCGGCAGGTCGTAAACGGGGCCCTCTTTGCGCACGTCGGCAGGGGCAAGGTTCATCGTGATGCGGCTGACGGGGAAATCGAACCCGCAGTTTTTCAGTGCGGCGCGCACGCGATTGCGCGATTCCTTTACGGCGGCGTCTGGCAGGCCGACAAGGTCAAAGGCAGGCAGACCGGCAGAAAGGTCACATTCCACTTCCACTTTGAACGCGTGCATGCCGAAAAGTCCCATGCTGAATGCTTTTGATACCATATTTTTACCGCCTTTCGCAGTTCTTGTCTGCATTATATACTTTTTATCGAATTTTGGCAATAGAAGTTTAAGCTTGCAGGATAGATATAAATGTAAAAATTCGGTCGAGCATTTTTGTACAGTATAGGAAGATTTGTCTTGACTTCTGTAAGGGTTTGGAGTATGATAAAGAAACAGTAGTCATTTGGAGCGTTCTCATGCAGGAAACCGGGCAGAAAAATAGTATACCGCTCAGCGATGAGGCGCTGGCACTTCGTTTTCAAAACGGAGATGACGCGGCGTTTTCGGAGCTTGCGGCGCGCTACCTGAAGGTCATCCGCATCAAGGCGTGCAGTTTTCGCGAGATTTTTTCCCTTGAGCGGGAAGACCTGTACCAGGAGGGGCTTTTGGGGCTTTTAGATGCGGCGAATTCCTATAAGCCGAGCGAAAGGACGTCGTTTGAAACGTATGCCGGGCGGTGCATCAACAATCGAATCGTCAGCGCCGTGCGGCGTAGCTCCAGTCTGAAAAATTCTTTTCTCAATAACGCTGTGCCCATTGAGGAGATGGAAGACCTTGGGGCAGACCGCCTTTCCGACCCGCAAACGCTTTTGGAGAGCCGCGACGAGATGGACCGGCTGCTTTCTGTTATCCATATTTCACTTTCCGATTTTGAACTGCGTGTGCTTTCTTTGTATCTTGGCGGCTATAAGCGGCAGGAAGCAGAGAGAAAACTCGGCATTTCGGCGCGTGCGTTCGATAACGCGATGGCGCGTGTACGCAAAAAGCTGCGGCAGAAAAACAATGACGCCAAAGGATGACTTTCGCGCGGATACCTTTTCTATATATTTATATGTATATGCCCTTCCACAGTTGATGGCGTTGTTTTTCAATGAAGCGGTGCAAATCCGCCGGGGGCAAAACTCATTCTATTCTATTATGACCAAAGCGAGGTAAAAACACATGTACGAAGACAAGACCCTGATCTGCAAGGAATGCGGCAAAGAATTTGTATTCACAGCCGGCGAGCAGGAATTTTACGCATCCAAGGGCTTCGAGAACGAGCCGCAGAGATGCAAGGCATGCCGCCAGAACCGCAAGAATGCAGCAAAGCCGGAACGTGAGATGTACACGGCTGTCTGCGCCGCCTGCGGCAAGGAAGCAACCGTTCCCTTCAAGCCGCGTGAGGACCGTCCGGTCTATTGCAGCGAGTGCTTTGCACGCATGAAGGAAGAAAGATAAGCTTTAAAACGCATATCGGTGCCCGGCGGGAGACTGCCGGGCATTTTGCAGTTCAAAGACAAATATTGCTTTATAAATATTTACGATATTTACGCGGAAAGCCGTGATACACCTTGCAAAACAAACTTATGCATCGTATAATTAAATTGATTAAATATCTTTAAAGGGGGATGTTTTATGCACATTACGGTCGATACCATCATCGGCGATATTCTGCGGCGGGAGACAGAGGCCGCAGCGTTTTTCAGGGAAGCGGGCATGCATTGCATTGAATGTCCCGCCGCACGCGGCGAAACAATCGCAGAGGCCTGTGCAGTGCATGGTATGGATGCAGAGCAGTTCGCAGCAGCATTTAACGCGCGCTTCGCCACAAAATAAGCAAATTCGCCGATCCGGCAATTCGGAGGAACTCATGGAACAAAACAGAATAGAACGAGCACCCACCCTTGGCGCGCGTCTGCAAAAATGTGCAGATTTTGTGCGGGAAGGCAAAAAACTTGCAGATATTGGCACAGACCACGGCTATGTGCCGGTCTGTTTGCTGCAAAGCGGCAAGATACCGTTTGCCGTTGCGGTTGATGTTCACAAAGGGCCGCTGGAAAGCGCCATGAACAATGCTTCGCGTTGCGGTGTGGCGGACAAAATGCACTTTGTGTGTGGGGACGGTCTGCACGGGGTGCTGCCGGATGAGGCGGAGGACATTGTCATCGCCGGCATGGGCGGTGAGCTTATTTTGCGTATCATTTCGGAAGCGCCATGGCTGTGCGCGATGGATAAGCACCTTGTTTTGCAGCCGATGACGACCGCCATGCAGCTTAGAGAGGGACTTGCCGCGCTGGGCTTTACGATTGACCGCGAAGAAGCGGTAGTAGATAGTGATAAAATTTACTCCGTGATGTCCGTGTACTATACCGATCAAAAGCGGGATAATTTGAAGCTGATTGATTTATATATGGGGCAGATCAAACCCGGCAGTCCGTTCAGCGCACGTTATGCCAAAAGCGTGCGGCACAACATCGAAAATAAGATCAAGGGCATGCGGCACGGCGGCGCAGACAGCAGCGCGCTGGAAATTTTGCTGCAAATGCTTTTAGACCTGTACGGCGAGGAGGAGAACGCATGACCGTTCGAGAGATCTATGACGCCATAGACCGTATTGCGCCGTTTCAAACGGCAATGGATTTTGATAACGTCGGCATTCTGGTCGGTGATGAAAATGTCGACGTCACAAAGACGTTGCTTTGCTTGGATGTCACGCCGCGCGTTTTGCGTGAGGCGAAAAGCATCGGGGTGGAGCTCATCATCAGCCACCACCCGGTGATCTTTAACCCGCTGCGTACCGTGCAGCCGCAGAACATCATTTATGCGCTTGTGCAGAGCGGCATTGCGGTCATCAGTGCGCACACGAATCTCGATATGGCATATCCCTACGGCGTGAACGATGCGCTTTGCCGCAAGTTGGGACTGCAAAACGTCCGCGGCATTTTAAAAGAGGGCGAAACGGACATTGCCTACATGGGCGAGCTGCCGGAAGAAATGACAACGGAGGACTTTGCTGCGCACATTAAGGAAGCGCTGGGGCTTTCGGCGGTGCGCTGCACGGCGGTCAGCAAAATGCTCCGCACAGTCGCGGTCGTCGGCGGTGCCGGGGGAGACTATGCCCTTGCAGCGCAGGCAAAGGGCGCGGACGCGTTCGTCACCGGCGAAGTGAAGCACCACGAGGCCATCGCAGCGCAGCAGGCGGGACTGGCTTTGTATGAAGCCGGGCACTACCACACGGAGCTGCCGTACCGCGAGCGGCTGAAAGCTTATCTTGACACAGCCTGCCCGGGTGTGGAATTTATCGTTTCCGAAAGCGAACGCCCGCCGATGGAAACGCTTTGAAACAGAACAGAAAGGCGCTTTTTAAAAGCGATGGTTTTATAAAATGGCACTGGATGGTGTGTTTTTACGACATTTAAAAGAGGAAATCGGCACGTCCTTGCTCGGCACGCGCGTAGACCGTGTGTTTCAGCCGAACCGCGATGAGCTGATTCTCGCATTTCGCGGCTTCAGCGCCGCATATAAGCTGCTCATTTCCGCCCGTGCAAACAGTGCGCGCGTCAATCTGACGACGATTCCGGTGGAAAACCCGCAGCAGCCGCCGATGCTGTGCATGCTTTTGCGCAAGAAATTGCAGGGTGCAAAGCTTTTGGAGATCACGCAGCCCGACTTGGAGCGTGCGCTCATGCTGAAATTCGACAGCGTGAACGAGCTCGGCGACCACGTGGAGCTGACGCTTGCCGTGGAGATCATGGGCCGGTACAGCAATATCATTTTGGTTGATGAAAACGGCAAAATCATCGATGCACTAAAACGCGTGGATGCCGAGATGTCTTCGGAGCGTCTTGTGTTGCCTGGGCTTTTATACCGCCTGCCGCCCCCGCAGGATAAGCTTTCCATGCTTACCTGCACAGTGGAGGAGATCATGGCGCGTATCGATGCTTTACCGCGTGATATGGAGCTTTCCAAAGCGTTGATGTCCGTTTTGCAGGGCATTTCGCCGATCATTGCGCGCGAGGTCGAAAACAGCGCGGGGCTGGGGCATGAGGTGTATGTGAAAAGCATGACGCCCCCGCAGCGCCGCCGTACGGAGATGTACGTGACGACGCTGATGGAGACGGCGAAAAACGTTTCCGGCACGCCGCATATTGTCATCGACCCGCAGAATAAACCGAAAGATTTCGCGTTTATGGACATTCGTCAGTACGGCAGCGCGATGACGGTCAGTGAAAAAGAGAGCTTTTCCGAAATGCTCGACGCGTTCTACGCCGAGCGCGACCAGATTGAACGTATGCGCGTGAAAAGTCAGGATCTTCTGCGTCTGCTTGCGAATCACGCCGACCGTTTGAGCCGCAAGATCGCGAACCAGCAGGCAGAGCTTTCCGCATGCGCCGAGCGCGACACACTGCGCATCAAGGGCGACCTGCTCAGTGCGAATATGTATGCGATTCAAAAGGGTGAAACATCCGTAAAGCTGCAAAATTTCTATGATGAGAATTTGTCGGAGCTTGAGATTGCGCTTGACCCGGCGCTCACGCCGCAGCAGAACGCGCAGAAATACTATAAAAACTACCGCAAGGCAAAAACGGCGGAGGAAAAGCTGACGGAGCAGATCGGCCTTGCGCAGACGGAGCTGACGTATATCGACAGTGTGTTCGAGTCGCTTGCCCTCGCCGAAAACGAGCGCGATTTAAATGAGATTCGCGCCGAGCTTGCCGAACAGGGCTACGTGCGCCGCAAGGCGGGCAAAAAGAACCAGAAGCAGCCTGCGCTTTCCGCACCGCTCAAGTTCAAGACGAGCGACGGCTTCACGGTGCTTGTCGGGCGCAATAACCGCCAGAATGACAAGCTGACAATGAAGGACGCAAACAACAACGATATTTGGTTTCACACGAAGAACATCCCCGGCTCGCACACGGTGCTCGTCACAGACGGCAAGGCACCGACGGAGACCGCCATGGAGGAAGCCGCCGTGCTTGCTGCGCAGCACAGCCGCGCGAAGGATTCCGCGCAGGTGCCGGTCGATTACACGCAGATTCGCTATGTTTCAAAGCCGCAGGGCGCAAAGCCCGGCATGGTTATCTATGTGCAGTATAAGACCGTCTACGTAGATCCCACAACCGAATCAAAAGCGAAACAGCAGTCATAAAAGAGGAATTCAGTCCTTTTTGGAGGAGTTAAAATGGAATTTCCGAAGTCTTTTATCCGCGCATCCGAAGCTTACAATACATTTGAACACCACGTGCCTGCGCCGTATCTGCGCCGCGCATTTCAGGTTGATCATGAAGCCAAAGCAAACGTTATCATCACGGCGCTCGGCTTTTATGAGCTGTATTTAAATGGCGAACGCATCACAAAGGGCCGTCTTGCGCCGTACATCAGCAATCCCGATGACCTTGTGTATTACGATACGTATGAGGTCACGCTCCGCGCGGGCGAAAATGTGCTTGGCGTGTGGCTTGGCAACGGCTTCACGAATAACCCCGGCGGGCATATCTGGGATTTCGACATCGCTGCATTCCGTGCCGCACCGCAAATGGCGCTGTGCCTGACGTACACGGACAAAAGCGGGGAGGCGCACTGCATTGAAAGTGACAAAACGTGGCGCACGGAATCGTCTCCGCTGCTGTTTGATGACTATCGCTTCGGTGAAATTTACGACGGCCGCTTAGAAATACCCGGCTGGAATACGATCGGATTTGACGACAGTGCATGGAAATTTGCCGAACGCGCCCCGCAGCCGCGCGGCGAAAAGCGCCTGTGTACCGCAGAGCCGATTGACATCGTAAATGAATTAAAGCCCATCTCCGTTACGAAAACGGAAAAGGGCTATCTGTACGATTTCGGTATCAACACCGCCGGTGTGTGCCGCTTGTGCGTGCGCGGCGAGCTTGACCAGCGCATAGAACTTCGGCACGGCGAGCACTTGAAGGACGGCTTGCCGGACGTGGAAAATATCTGGTTCAAGCGTGAGCACTGGGCGCGCGACCTCGAATATGTCCACAAAGACGTGTATACCTGCCGCGGCGACGGGGAAGAGGTATATACACCGGCGTTTACGTATCACGGTTTCCGTTATGTGCTCGTCAGCGGCATCACCGAAGCGCAAGCGACGGAAGACCTGCTTACAGCGCTTGAGATGCACTCGCTGCTCGAAGAGCGCGGCGGTTTCTCCTGCTCGGATGAGACCGCAAACAAATTGCAGCAAATGACACGCCAATCGGACGTGACGAATTTCTATTATTTCCCGACGGACTGCCCGCAGCGCGAGAAAAACGGCTGGACGGCCGACGCGGCACTTTCTTCCGAACATATTTTGCTGAACCTCGGCGCAGAAAAAAGCTACCGCGAATGGCTGCGTGCCATTGTGAAAGCACAGGATAACAACGGCGCACTGCCCGGCATCGTGCCCACAAGCGGCTGGGGCTTTGCTTGGGGCAACGGCCCCGCATGGGACAGCGTGCTCATTGAGCTGCCGTACAGACTGTATCAGTACCGCGGCGATTTGGATTCCGCCAAACTGTGCGCCCCGGCGATCATCAAATACCTGCACTACCTCACAACGCGTATGGACGAGCACGACCTGCTCGCCATCGGCCTTGGCGACTGGTGCCCGCCGGGACGCGAAGCGCACGAGTATAAATCGCCGCTCGCATTCACCGATACGGTGCTCTCAAAGGACATGGCGGATAAAGCCGCGTTCCTGTTCGATAAGCTCCATATGCCGGAGCAGGCGGCGTTTGCCCGTGCGCTTTCTAAGCGCTGGAAAGCTGCCGTGCGCAAGTATCTCATCGACGAGAACACTATGCTCGCTGCCGGCAACTGCCAGACTTCGCAGGCCATGGCCATCTACTACAACATCTTCGAGCCCGCAGAGCGCAAGGCGGCGTTTGAGCAGCTCATCAACCTCATTGAGGAGCAGGAGTATCACCTCGATGTCGGCGTGCTCGGCGGACGTGTGCTATTCCATATTTTGACGGATTTCGGGTACAGTGACCTCGCGTTCTCCATGATCACCCGCCCGGATTATCCGTCCTACGGCAACTGGATCGCGCGCGGCGCCACGACGCTGTGGGAGCTGTTTCAGCCCGAGGGCAGTGATCGCATCGGCTCACTGAATCACCACTTCTGGGGCGACATCAGCAGCTGGTTTACGCAGGCACTCTCCGGTATCCGCATGGCGCCGCACGGTGAACCGAATGAGGTGGATTTCCGCCCGTCGTTCATCTCGCGCCTCACACATGCCGAAGCGTTCCACATTGCACCCGCAGGCCGTATCGCTTCCGCATGGGAAAGGGATGAGGACGACGTCATTGAGTTGACGGTTGAGCTGCCAAGCACCATGCACGGCGTTATTCGTCTTGAAAGCGGCTATGTCTTTGAAGATGGCCTCGCTTACAAAGCTGCCGAAAGCGGAACATACCGCATTCACAGCATCGAATAAACGGCGATATTTTTCACTTTGCGAAAAAAAGATCAATAAAAAACAAAAAAAGGGCTTGAAATTTGTAACCACCTGTGTTATAATCTTCAAGTACCAAACGGGGGCGTAGCTCAGCTGGGAGAGCGCTTGAATGGCATTCAAGAGGTCAACGGTTCGATCCCGTCCGTCTCCACCAAACAGGTATTGGACGAACACCTATTTCTTCAGCGGCGGCTTTGCCGTGAAATGTTCGCTCTGATCCACAACAGAAAAGCGCCGTCTTGGAAGTGATTCCGAGACGGCGCTTTTTTACTATAATATCGATTCGTGCATATCTGTGAACTTGCGTCTGGAGCACGAAAATGGTATAATTATAATATAGGTCGTAATTATGCTTGATAAATCCTTATAATGCCAGCAGGTTTTGGAACGCCTGTGCATAGATGCGGCGCAGCCTCTCTATGCTGTCCAAGGCGATATATTCGTCCGCCTGATGCTCCCGGGATTCCTCGCCGGGAAACACAGGCCCGAAAGCGATAATGTTCTCCATGGCCTTTGCATAGGTTCCGCCGCCGATGGCAAGCGGCGCGGAAAGGTCTCCCGTCTCCTGCCGATAGGCCGCCAGAAGGCTTTGCATGACGGGGCCGTTTTTGTCCTGATAAACGCTTTTTTCCGGGTGGATGGGCGCAAGGGTGAACCCGTAGGGCTCCACTGCGCGGCGCACCGTTTCGGCAATATGATCGGCGGCAGCGGTTTCCGGATGGCGGATATCGACAGAAAGCCGGATGAGGCCGTCCTCCACCCTCAAAAGTCCCACATTCATAGACAGCGGCCCGCTATCGGGAGAGGTCATGGCAATGCCCAGCTTTTTACCATACACGTCGCTGCCAAACAGCGCCCGATATGCCGCGGCCGTACAGCCCGTCGGCGTTCTTTGTATGAAAGCCCATACGTTGGCAAAGGGAAAGCGTGTAATCCAGCGCTTGGGCCACGCCGTTTCCGAAGGGCTTTTCCTGATCCCGCCGGGCCACCGATTCAATGGCCAGCAGCTCCTGCAAAGACTTCAGCAGTTCTTCCATGTTGATTCGCCCCTTTATGATCACCACGCGCCGGGATAGCCCAGCGTTACGGCTGCATTTTCCGCTCCGGCACGCATGCAGGCCGGGATCGACTCCTTTTTCAGCCACGCCATCAGGAATCCGGCAATAAAGCTGTCCCCCGCGCCCATGGTATCCACCACGGAGCACGGAACGATCTGGCCCGGATAGAAGCTTTCGCCGTCATAGGCAAGGCTCCCTTTTCCGCCTCGGGTGGCCACCACGATCTGGGGGCCCAGCGCCGCTATCTCCAGAATCCGCGCCTTGAGGCTTTCCTCATCGGAGGCGTCATCTGAGAAAAACGCCACGTTCACATGGGGCAGCGCGATCCTGCCCGCCTCATCCAGCGGGCGCTCGGCCCCGTCAAAGGCTACGGGGATCCCCATGGCGCGAACGTCGGCCAGTTGACTTTCCGTATGCCCCCACAGTCCGGTGACCAGCAGATTGTATCCCTTGAGGAAGTCGAAATCCGCCTGCCGGAGTCTGAAATCCGCCATGACGCCCTCATCATAATCGCCGAATACCCGCTCACCATTGATGCGCTCTACATGGGTGAAGGCAGTTTTGCCAGGCAGAATCTGCACATGGCTGACGTCTACGCCCTTCTCTTGCAGCGCGGCGCACATCTGTTTTCCAAAGTCATCCGTACCCACCGCGCCCAGATAGGCGGACTGGCCGCCCAAACGCCTTACATACACCGAAACATTGACCGGATTTCCGCCGGGAAAGCTCTCGCCGGTGTTGTCATAATAATCCACACAGTTGTCGCCTGCGCACGCAATTTTTATCATAATAACTCCTTTGCTCTTTGCAGCGCCAGTCCTGCGGCGCCGGTAGGATCGTCCATATAGTGAGTCACCAGCTCCAGCGTGGCGCGGCCGTCATAGCCCGCCTGCCGGAAGTCGCTGACAATCTGTTTCAGGTTCAATACACCGTCTCCGGGGATCAGATGGGTTTCCGTTACGCCATCGCAGTCCACCAAATGCAAATGGGCCATTCTGTTTCCCAGATGGCGGCAATAGTCCACCGGGTCCTCGCCCTGCAATACCGGCGGCACCACATCGCACATCCCCATCAGCCACGGCGAGTCCACCGCCTCCAGCAGCTCCTTGAGCTCATGAAGCCGTGTGCAGGTGTTGCTCTCCAGAGGGGACAGCGTTTCCAGCAGAAGGACAACATGCTCCCGTTCGGCAACGCGGGCAAGATGCTCCACAGAGCGGCGCAGCCGTGCGCGGCGCAATTCCGTCGGGCACTCGCCGCCGTGTCCCACGGAAATCAGCATCTGTCCGGCGCCGATCAGCCCGGCGGCACGGACAGACACCTCCAGATACGCCATACAATTGCGCCACTGCTTTTCCGTCCCCAGCATATAGTTATAGGGATAGGCATTGTGCTCCGGCGTATAGACAGGCACGGGAATGCCGTAATGCTCCTGCAAGCGGCGGATCTCCCGATAGTCCTCTATCACATCCGGGGCAAAGGCGTGGGGATAGCCGCCCCAAAGCTCTATGTAATCATACCCCAGTTGCGCAGCGTCTGTAAAGCATTTTTCCAGCGGCAGACGCTGATAACCGCTGGTAAACATCCCAAATTTCATAAGCAAACCTCTGAAAAAAGGGCGGGGGAACCCGCCCTTTTTCACTTAATACGCTAACTTCCGGTAGTACCGGCGAATGGCCATGTCGTGGCCGCTGATGGCTTCCACATGGGCGTCGATGCGATTGGTTACCGCGTGCATAATGGCATAGCACATCCGTCCGCGGTACTTCTCATCGATACCCTCCAGCGGATAATCATGGGTGTCGATAATGGTGAAGTTCTCGCAAATCTGCGGCAGGAACTTCGCCACACGCAGTCCCAGGGGCCGCTGGGCATCCTCGCCCACAAAGACCGTGACCGGCGTATCCTTGTCCACGATTTCCAGCATACCGTGGAAGAACTCGGCACTGTGGATGGACTTCGTCCGAATCCAGTGCATCTCTTCCCAGTAGCACATGGCGTAGGAATAGGTGGCGCCATACAGGCAGCCGGCGCCCACGAAGTAGTGGAGCTTGTCCTCCAGATGCTTGCGGGCAAAGTCCTCCGCAAAGGGATCGGCAATCTTCTCGATCTCCACCAGATCCTTGGCCAGATAGGCGTCCATCTGGGCATAATAGGCGTCATAGTCGGGGAAGTTGCCCTGACGGCGCAGGAAGCAGTCCGCCACCATAAAGAACTTCAGCTGTTCATTGCCCTTGTAGCTGATGCAGTAATCCACCAGAGTGGCCAGCTCAGCATCCGGCTTGTCAATGAACCCCAGCACCTTTGCGCCGTGGCTCTGGGCCAGACGAACCGCATCCACGATCTCCGTGGTGGTGCCGCTCACAGAGGAGAGAACCACAAGGGTTCCCGCGCCCACACGCTTATCGCCTGTGGTGCAATACTCTGCGGCGTTGGTGGCGAAGGTATCCATGTCGGTGTGCTCCTTGAGATAGCATACCACCTGCATACAGCTGGCCCATGTGCCGCCGATGCCCAGCCAGCAGAGGTTTTTCACGCCCTCTGCCAGCAGACGGTCGATCAGCTCTTCGATTTGCGGCCGCAATGCCAAAGCACCGTTTACGCTGTCGATTTGTTTTTGTTCATCAAACTTAATCAAGGATATCCCTCCATTTTTGCAGCGATGGATTAACCCACCTTCAGCATCTGATAGTATTTATCGTAGATAGTCAGCGCGTCGCCCACGTCCTTCTGGAAGAAGACGTTGGTCTTGTAATCGAAATTAAAGGCGGGAGCGTTGCGGTTTTTCCGCAGCCGGACGGCCCCAGTAATGTCAGAAATTCGCCTTCATGAATTTCAAGATTCATGTCTTTTACCACGTGGTTGTTGCCATACCATTTTTCCACATGGCGCAGCGATACGATGGAATCGGACAAGTGGCCCACCTCTCAACCTTTTTTCGTTGTGTTGCCCTGATGTGATAAGTATAGTATCAACTTATACCAATTACAAGATGATAATCGGTTTTTGCGGCAAAAAGCGTGAATTCTATGTTTCGACTAAAATCAGCCTCGGCAATTTTGGTTAAAATAACAACAAATGGTAAAAAATACAGGCGGATAACGCATTTTATCCGCCTGTATTGATAGTTGTAATATTAAAAGTTATACCAATTAAGGATTTGTGTGACGGAAGTGGACGACAAACTCCGCCTTATCGTTGCGCACATAGCTGCGGGAAAACTCCACCACCCGGCCGCCCCGATCCCGGGTGGTGCATGAAAACTCCATTACCGCCTGCTCCGGCGGCACGTCCATGTGCTTGGCCAGCATAGGCGGCAGCCGGGTGATGCGCAGCGTCTGATGTCCCTCTCCCAGCACGATGCCGTTCCACTGATAGATGTCATAGATGGAGAACAGCTTTATATCCACCTCCTCCAGACCGGGCACCACACTGTAGGGAATGTAAAGCTCCTCCAGCGCCACCGGCTCGCCCGCCGTATTTTCTACCCGGCGAATAAACCAGATGGTGCTCTCGGGGGAAATCTCCAGCAGGCGGGCATAATAGGGGCCTGCCTGACGTAGCGTCTTGCTGAGAATCCGTGTGGCGGTGTTTCCGCCGCTCTGGCGCATGGTGTTGTGAAAACCGCCCAGCGTATCCATATTCCGCTTGGCCTTGGGCCCCGCTACAAAAACCCCTTTTCCCTGCACGCTTTTCAAAAGTCCCTCAAACTCCAGCGCCGCCAGCGCACTGCGAACGGACACCCGGTTGAGCCCGTAGGTCTCCATCAGCTGATTTTCCGAGGGTATGGCTGTGCCGGGCAAGTATTCTTCTTCTTCGATCTTACTGCGGATCACCTCGCGCAGCTGGATATAAAGCGGGGATTTATAGCTGATTTCACGCATGATCGGATGCCTCGCTTTCTCCGCGGTGGAGAAAGCTGACCAGCTCCACCTTGTCCGCTCTTGCCACGGTGCGGCAATATTCCACAGGAACGCCCTCCGGCGTTTGCGTGATGCTGACGATCCAGAACACAGGATCCCCGGCGGCGATGCCGAGATGAACGGCCTCCTCCTCTGCGGCTGTGGTGATGCTGGCCTTCTCTTCGCCGTGATCCAGATCCAGGCCGTACCCCTCCCGCAGCACCGAAAAGAGGGAGCCGGTCACCAGATCATGCTCCTCCAGGCCGGGGGCCAGCGCGGCGGGAATATAGGCCGTTTCGATAAGGGTGGGCTGGCCGTTGAGAATGCGCAGGCGGGAGATTCGATAGGCATTTTCTCCCAGCAGCAGATGGAGCCGCCGGGAAAGCTGCTTGTCGCACTCCACCTGCGACATGGACAGCAGCCTCGTTTCCGGCCGCAGGCCGCAATCGGCGGCGTATTCCGAAAATCCCTGCAAATCCTGTAGGATACGGCGAAATCTGTGCGCAATACGGGTCCCGCTGCCCTGAACGGCGTACACAATCCCCTGCTCCGTCAGGGCGGCAATGGCGCTGCGCAGGGTGCAGCGATTAACCCCCCACATCTGGCACATTTCACGCTCCGGCGGAAGCTTATCGTCAGCGGAAAGTTTATTCTCCAATATATACGCCATGATTTGCTCCAGCGCCTGTTCACGCGGGCGCGGCACGGTCATCTGCATAGTCCACCTCCGGATTGGTATAAAATATCCGCCTACATACTACACCATTTTCGGCAGCTTTACAACCACAGAAATGCAAAAACACTCGCCGTATCGGCAAGATTTTTCCATACGCTTTCCCATTCCCGCTGTGCAAAGAACGGCCGGAGCTTCCTCCGGCCGTTCTTTTGGGTGCTGCTCTATGTGTGCGGGAAAGGCATACCCGCCTGATGACAACCGATAACCGGATTTAAAAGCCTGCGCCCGCTAAGGTGACTCAGTCCAGCTCGATGTCGATGGCGAACAGGTCGCCGGAGTAGAGGTACAGCACGTTGTCGGTGGCTTGAACTGTCCCTCGCGGGCCATCTTCACCAGACCGGCGAAGGCCTTGCCGACACGATCCATCTCCGCATAGATATCATCATAGCTGTCGGTATCCATGAAGCGCACATCCGTATCCATGAGATATTCCAGCAGCTGGTTGCCCTTGCGCTCGGTAACGCCGCGCTTTTTCAGAATAAGGATCGGCTCCATGCCCAGCTTCTTGGCGCAGGCCGCCGTCAGCATGGCGTGGTTGGACTGTGCGCCGCCGGTGGTGAACACCACCTCCGCGCCCTTGCGCTTGGCGTCCGCCAGCAGGAACTCCAGCTTGCGAACCTTGTTGCCGCCCAGACCGATGCCGGTCAGGTCATCGCGCTTGATATACACGTTGGTGTTCAGCAGACGGCTGATGTTCTCCAGCTTTTGGATGGGGGTGGACAGCATCGCCAGCGGAATACGGGGGAAATCCTGCAAATTCTTCGATTTTCGTTGATAAGGCAGTAAATCAAATTATCACCGCAGCTGAATCGGCAATGGGCAAATAACCGAGTTGCAAAGCCACGGGTTGACAACGAAAAGTTAAAAGAACTTAGCTGTCAAGCGTAGCAATGGCAAGGAAAATCACCGAGATCAGTCTACTACTGAACAGCACCCCACTTGTTAGATAGTATATCATACTGTCCAACAAATGGGGTGCTGTTCAAACCGGAGCTTTGGAGGGGTGTTCATCCTTGAGCACCCCCGCTCCACCGAAGTCCTGATTTTCTTCGGAAAGTCAGGACTTTTTGCTATATGCGGAACTTTTGAAAAATTCGAGGAGATCAAAACAGGGCATACCGCGTTAAAGATGAAATGCTTTTGCGGTATGCCCTTGATTTTTTTTGAATGGCGCGTTATAATAGATTTGGAAGTTAGAACAAACTAACTTTTTACGCGATGAAGCGGAGTCGTTAAGGCTGAAAAGAGCAAAGCATTTAAAATGGCATTCACACCGTTCACCCAAGCGCAACGTCTAAGATCATCATGGCGGTAAAGCCCACGGCAAAAAACACCGTGCCGATGTTGGAGTGCGTGCCCTGTGACATTTCGGGGATAAGCTCCTCTACGACGACGTACAGCATTGCTCCGGCGGCGAAGCTCAAAAGGTACGGCAGCGCCGGCACAATGAGCTGGGCAGCCAAAATGGTCAGCACGGCACCGATGGGTTCCACCGCGCCGGAAAGCACACCGTCCAAAAACGCACGCGACTTTTTCATGCCTTCAGCGTGCAGCGGCATGGAGATGATGGCGCCTTCGGGAAAATTTTGAATGGCAATGCCGAGCGAAAGTGCAAGTGCGCCTGCGGCGGTGATCTGTGCACTGCCGGAAAGGTACCCGGCGTACACCACGCCTACGGCCATACCCTCCGGAATATTGTGCAGCGTGACGGCAAGCATCATCATTGTGGTGCGGTGCAGTCGGCTTTTCGGGCCTTCCGCCTGTTTGCTGCTGCGGTGCAGGTGGGGGATGGTGTGGTCAAGCAAAAGCAGGAACAAAACGCCTGCCCAAAATCCGACCGCTGCCGGCAGAAACGAGAGCTTGCCGAGCGCTGCGGATTGCTCTATGGCGGGGATTAATAAGCTCCATACCGAAGCCGCCACCATCACACCTGCCGCAAAGCCGGTCAGGCTGCGCTGTACGCGATCGCTGAGCGATTTTTTCATGAAGAACACGCACGCTGCGCCGAGCGAGGTGCCAAGAAACGGAATCAATATGCCGTAAAATGTTTCCATATGTATCCTCCGTATGCAGTGAAATCGAATAAGTTAGTCTTGGCTAACTTTCGAATATAGCATACATGAAATTAAAGCAGAAGTCAACCGTGAACCGAGAAATTCTGTTTTGGCGCATAAAAGATCACGAGCAAGAAAATAGGGCGAAAAGACCAAATAGAGCGAAAATTTCACTTTTATTTTTGAATTTGAGTTAGAAGTTGCTAACTTTTAATACAATGCCGCACGCGGGCAACGGCCTCTTTTCCCGCAGTCAGAACATAATGTTAGGGGGCGCGTATCATGCGTGACGCGATACAACAAGAAGAGCAAAACACGATGCTGCTTGCGGAAAGTGACGGCTGTGCCGTGTGGCAGCTGCGCAACGAGACGGGCGAGGGCACTGTGACATGCTATACCATTTTTCCGGGTGTGGAGCTTCGGTTTCGAGATCTGCACATGACGCACTGCGTATGCGGAAAGACCGACGACCGTATGCGGCTCACGATCGAGCACTGCCGCGAAGGGCGCATGGCCTACGCGTTGGGAGAAGGCGCTTTTTCCTATGTGAGCGCCGGTGAAATGAAGCTTGAAAACGGCGCGTCATGCTCGCAGAAGCTAGACTTGCCCTCCGGCCATTACCATGGACTCGTGGTCACGCTCGACCCGGAGCAGGCCTCGCGTTCCCTGCCGAACGTCATGGCGGGCTTTTCCGTTACCCCGGCGGCGATTTTGCGCCGCTTTGCGCTGAACGAAATGCCTAAGGTCATTGCGTGTACGGAGCGGGTCGCGCACATCTTTGAGGAAATGTACCGCGTGCCGGAAAAAGCACGTATTTCCTATTTTCAAATCAAAATACTGGAGCTGCTGCTTGCGCTCGACAGCATGACGCCGCCGAAGGAAAACGCGGCGCATCCGTACTTTTATAAGACGCAGCTTGAAAAAACCAAGGCCGTGCGCGATTTTCTTGCCGAGCATATCTCCGAAAACTTCACGCAGGAAGAGCTTTCTGTACGATTCGATTTTGCGCTGACGCCGATGAAGACCTGCTTTAAGGCGGCGTACGGCACATCCATCGGCGCGTGGCTCACCGATTACCGCATGAATTACGCGGCGGAAATTTTGTTGCGTGAAAAACGCCGGAACATTGCCGAGATTGCCGCACAGGTCGGATACGACAGCGCCAGTAAGTTTGCGGCGGCGTTCAAAAAAGTAAAGCACATGACGCCCGCTGAATACCGCAGCGCGTTGCGATAAATCCAAAATAAAGCAGTGAAGTTCCAATATAACGGTGCTTCACTGTTTTTAAAATCTCAGAAAAGTTTCACTTGTAACCTTTTCCCTTGTGTGGTAGAATAACGGTAAAATCAAAACGACTTCGAAAAACATAAAGGAGCGTGCCCGTATGGATGCTTTGCAAAACCTTTTTAATCGCAGAAGCGTGCGGGATTTCACCGCACAGCCCATTGAAGAAGAGAAGCTGCACCGGATTTTAGAGGCCGGCATGAGCGGTCCTTGCTGCGTGAATGCGCGCGATTGGTCGTTCATCGTCGTCACTGACCGCGAAAAGCTGCTTGAAATGGCAGAGGCGAACGGTAGACCGGCACAGCCGCTGAAAAAGGCTGCGGCCGCCATTCTGATCTGCGGCGATCTCGAGCGTGCATTCCCACCCGCGAAGGACTATTGGGTCATCGACGGCGCCATTGCCGCGCAGAATATGACGCTTTGCGCCGATGCACTCGGCCTCGGCTCTGTGTGGCTCGGCACATGGCCGCAGATGGATCGCGTAGAAAAGCAAGCCGCACTGTTTAACCTGCCGGAGACCATCGTGCCGCATTCCATTCTCGCTCTCGGCTATCCCGCAGAGGAGAATAAAGAGCCGCGTGAAAGCCGCTACGAAGAAAACCGCGTGCATTTCGAAAAGTGGTAACAAAGGACGTTGCCCCGACGGGCAGCGTCCTTTTCTCATACATTGTTGTGCAGTGTGCCGAGTTGATAAAAGGCCACGGCGCTTGCGGCGGCAACGTTCAGCGAGTCCACACCGTGCGACATGGGAATCTTCACCGTGTAGTCGCAATGCTCGATCGTCGTGTTTGCAAGGCCGTCACCCTCGGTGCCAAGCACAACGGCGAGCTTCGGCTCTCTCTCCAAACGCGGGTCAGAGAGGGGAAGCGTGTCGTCGCGCAGCGCCATGGCGGCCGTCTTAAAGCCGAGACCGTGCAGTGTATCCTGCCACGAAACGTCTTCGGGCAGATACGTCCACGGCACCTGAAATACCGTGCCCATGCTCACGCGGCTCGCGCGGCGATACAGCGGGTCGCTGCCGGCGGCGGTCAATAAAACCGCGTCCATGCCGAGCGCCGCCGCACTGCGGAAGATTGCGCCGATGTTCGTGGGATTCATCACATTTTCGAGCACGGCAATGCGGCGCGCATTTGTGCAAACTTCCGCAACACTTTTCAAAGCCGGGCGGCGCATCGCACACAGCATGCCGCGGGTTAGCTTAAAGCCCGTCAGCTGCGTCAAAACATCCAGCTCCGCCGTGTAAACGGGAATGTCTTCGGGGCAGCGAGATAGAATTTCTGCAGCCTTGCCCTTCACATGCTTCGTTTCCATTAAAAAAGAGAGCGGCACGCAGCCGCCGTCTAAGGCGCGGCCGATAACAAGCGGGCTTTCTGCAATGAACATTGCGTTTGCGGGGTCGGCGCGGTTGACAAGCTGGTTTTCCGTAAGCCGCGCAAAAACGTCCAGCTCCGGTGCGGAAAAGGACGTGATGGGAATGATGTTTGCCATAAAAACACACTTTCAATTATTTAATATTGAAGCTATCTAAAGCTAAAGTAAAGCGAACGCACAAAGTTTTGCGCAAGCTTTTTCAAGAAGCTTAAACCGAACGCACGCGTTCGGTTGCGGCTTTTTAGGGCAGCGCCCCAAATCGTCGTCCGCAGACGACGAAATCTTTTTGCCTATCCCAAAATCAGGAAGGGAAGCAAAACAGTCCGGTAGACTGTTTTGCTCGGGGAACCCAATTAGGGGGGTCCCCGAACGATGAGTAGAGCGAGGCGTTAAAAAGCTGCAAAGCGCAAACCCGCCCCATATTCCCAAATATTTTATCACACCGCAAAGCAGAAAATCAAGTAGATAGGGCAGGGAGAATGCCGCTTGTAAAGAAAACCGCTCAAAAACGTAAAATTTTCATGAAATATCATTGACAAAGTATACAACAAAGAGTAAAATACCCAGTATATGAGGCGTTTACAGTTTATTCACAACGTCTCAAAATATTTCAGATCATCTGCGGCAGATCGCAGATACAGGAGGAAACACACATGAAAAAGGTATTGAGCATTGTTCTGGCGCTCGCGCTTCTCTGCGTCACCTTCGCAGCATGCGCAGGCAACGGAACCTCTTCCACAAGCTCTGCCTCTGAGGAATCCAGTGCTGTCAGCTCTGAATCCTCTGCAGAAGCATCCGAGTCTTCCGCGTCTTCCGAGGAAAGCACTTCCACGGAAAAGACCAAGATCGGCATTCTTGCACCGGCTGTTACCCACGGTTGGGTTGCAGGCGTTGCATATTACGCTGAGCAGCGCTGCAAAGAGCTGAGCGACACTGTCGACTACAAGCTCTACACCAGCAACAACGCTGAGGAAATGACTTCTCAGATCGACGACCTCAAGTCCTGGGGCGCAGAAGCTATCGTTGCTTTCCCGCAGTGGGAAGGCATGGAAGTGCCGATTCAGGAAGCAATCGATGAAGGCATCGTCGTTGTAAACTTCGATATCGAGATCGCAGCGGACGGCGTTTACCGTGTATCCGGCGATAACGAATCCATGGGCGTTGAAGGCGCTAAGTACATTGTCGATAAAATCGGCACCACCGGCAAAGTCGTCGTTCTCGACGTTCCGACCTCCGGTTCCGTTGCAGAGCTCCGTAAGAAGGGCTTCATGGATACCATCAAGGAGATTGCGCCGGATATGGAGATTGTTGAGTATGCTACGCAGTTCACCCGTGAAGCCGGTCAGGCTGACTTCGCCGACATCCTCACCAGCAACGATCACATCGACGCGGTTTACTCCATGGACGACGAGACTTCCATCGGTGTTCTGCAGGCTATTTCCGAAGCAAACCGTGACGACATTAAGGTCATCACCGGTGGCGGCGGCTGCCAGGAGTACTTCAACATGATGAAGGAAAACGAGAACATTTGGATTGAGTCTTCTCTTTACAGCCCGCTGATGGTCAAGGACGCTGTTGATATGGCACTTGACGTTCTCGCAGGCAAGGACGTAGAGCCGGTCAAGATTATCTCGACGACAGTTGTTGACAGAGACAACGTTGACGAGTACCTCGACCCGGAGAACACCGTTTACTAATTTAAAAGTTCTGCAAAGGGGCTGTTGCGCAAGCAGCAGCCTTTTTTGTTAAAAGGGGATAGCCGTCTTCTATGGGCGGCAGATCTCCTATTTGTACGCCATACAGAAAGGAAAGTGTATGTATGACACTTGAAATGAAGGGAATCTACAAATCCTTCGGTGCAAACGATGTTTTGCGGGACGTTTCGTTTACCTTAAACGGCGGCGAGATCTGCGCGCTGCTCGGTGAAAACGGCGCCGGAAAATCTACCCTGATGAATATTCTCGGCGGCGTCCACCATGCGGATCAGGGCCAGATCCTGTTGGACGGCAAGCGCGTTGCGTTTCAAACGCCGGCGGATTCCCTGAAGCATGGCATTGCTTTTATCCATCAGGAATTAAACCTTGTAAATGATCTTGCCATTTACGAGAATATGTTTATCGGCCACGAGCTGCGGAAGAAGAACCGTTTTCTGGATTCCGCCGCGATGATTGCGAAAACGAACGAAGTTTTCAAAAAAATGGACCTTGACCTCGACCCGCGTATCATGGTGCGCGACCTCGATGCTTCCTATAAGCAGATTGTCGAGATTGCCCGCGCACTTTTGATGGAGGCTTCCATCATCATCATGGACGAGCCGACCACTTCGCTTACGGAGCCGGAGATTCGCCGTGTGTTCGATATGATGAATACGCTGAGAAAGAGCGGCGTAGGCATTGTGTTCATTTCTCATAAGCTGCGCGAGGTCATGGAGATCTGCACACGCTACACAGTGCTGCGAGACGGCAATATGGTTTCCTCCGGCCTTGTCTCGGAGACCTCTGTCGATATGCTGGCGCGCGACATGGTCGGCCACGATGTGCGCACACAGTCGCTCCGCCGTGAGAAAAAGATTGGTGATGTTATTTTAAGCGGCAAGGGTATGACGTTGGAGCCGCATTTCAGAAACGTCAGCTTTGAAGTGCACGCCGGCGAGGTGCTCGGTTTCACGGGCCTTTTGGGCGACGGCAGAAGTGAGCTGTTTCAGGCGGTTTTCGGCGCAATACACGGGGCTTCCGGCACGGTAGAAGTCGAGGGCAAGCCCGTGCATATCCGCACTACGGGGCAGGCGCTCAAGGCCGGCGTCGGCTATGTGCCGCGCAACCGCAAGGAAAACGGCATTATCAAGGATATGAGTATTCTTGAAAACGGCACGGTCGTCACATGGCCCAGAGACAGCAAGATGGGCTTTTTGCACTCGAAGAAGATTGAAAAGGATTTTGATGATTTCGAAAAAGAGCTGCACATCAAGCTCGGCTCCGCAAAAGATCTCATCGGCAGCCTTTCCGGCGGCAACCAGCAGAAGGTGGTGCTGGCAAAGTGGCTGGATGCAAACCCAAAGGTGCTTGTGTTCGATAACCCCACACAGGGCGTGGACGTAGGTGCTAAGGAGGAAATCTACGATATTATCCTGAAGCTCGCAGAGGCGGGCGTCGCCGTCATTGTGCTTTCCAGCGAGGCCCAGGAGATTATCCGCGTGTGCGACCGCACCGTTGTGATGTTCCACGGCAGCGTGCAGGGCGAGCTTGTCGGCGATGAAATGAATGAGCAGGCCATCATGCGCCTTGCAACAGGGGGACAGGTATAATGAACGAAAAAACAAACAAAAAGGGCTTTGGCGCATGGTTCCGCGATAATTGGAAGAATAATGCGCTGTTTTCCACAGGCATTGCACTGATCGTCATGGTTATTCTGCAGACGCTCGCGCTCGGCTTTGATTACGCAAGCTTCGGCGAATGGTTCGGCGCATGGATTAACAACTGGATGAACATTCTCCGCAACAACTCCAGCGTCGGTATCATCGCGCTCGGCATGACGTTCGTCATTATCTCCGGCGGCATTGATCTTGCTGTCGGCTCCACGCTCGTCGCGGTCGGCGCCATTACCATGACGCTCATCGACGCCGCAAACGGCGGCTGGCTCGGCGCGATCGGCCTTACCGGCGCACCTGCGTACATAGTTGCCATTCTGATTTCCGTCGCGGCCGGTATCATTTTCGGCGGCCTCAACGGCCTCATGGTCACTGCGGGCAAGATTCCGCCGTTCATCGCAACGCTCGGTGCCATGAAGATTCTGCGCAGCGTGACGCAGCAGTTCATGCAGTCCAGTTCGCCGAAGGTTCCGACGGGTTTCCAGCAGATTGCCCGTGTGAAGGTCGGCGGCCAGATGTTTATGCCGATCCTCTATTGGCTCCTCATCGCGCTCGTGCTGTACATCGTCTCTAAGAAGACCGTGTTCGGTCGCCACGTGTTCGCGGTCGGCTCCAACGAGAAGACGTCCCGTCTTTCCGGCATCAACGTCAACCGTGTAAAGCTCGGCGTATATGCGCTGATGGGCGCGGTTGTCGCTATCGCGGCCGTATTGCAGGTCTCCCGCATCGGCGCTATGGACCCGGCAAACGCCGGCAGCGGCTATGAGCTCGATTCCATCGCGGCGGTCATCGTCGGCGGCACCAGCATGTCCGGCGGCAAGGGCTCCGTTGTGGGTACTGTATTCGGTATGCTCATCATCGCCGTTATGAACAACCTCCTCAATCTCCTCGGCGTTCCGCCGTTCCTGCGCGAAGCCTTCAAGGGCGCGATCATCATCGCCGCCGTCCTGCTCCAGCGCAAATCTTCCGATAACTGAACATAAACGGTATTTTGTAAGACCTTGTCGTAAGAAATCGCGAAAAGGTCTTACTTTTTTTGTAAAATAACGCGAAACAGCCCGATATTTTCAAATAGGGTTGATTTTTTGCGCTGTATATTCTATAATATACAAAGAAATAAAAATCCTTTCATGGATCATGGAGGCTGAATTTATGTTAGTATCTGCAAAGGAAATGCTGGACAAGGCTAAGGCAGGCAAATACGCTGTCGGTCAGTTCAACATCAATAACCTCGAATGGACAAAGGCTATCCTGCTCACGGCTCAGGAGAACAACTCCCCGGTCATCCTCGGTGTTTCCGAGGGCGCAGGCAAGTACATGTGCGGCTACAACACCGTAGTTGGCATGGTAAACGGCATGCTGGAGACCCTGAAGATCACGGTTCCGGTTGCTCTGCACCTCGACCACGGCTCCTACGAAGGCGCTAAGGCTTGCATCGAAGCAGGCTTCTCTTCCATCATGTTCGACGGTTCCCACTATCCGATCGAAGAGAACATCGCAAAGACCACCGAGCTCATCGGCATCGCTCATGCAAAGGGCATCTCCGTTGAGGCTGAGGTCGGCGCAATCGGCGGCGAGGAAGACGGCGTTATCGGCGGCGGCGAAGTTGCAGACCCGAAGGAATGCAAAATGATTGCTGACCTCGGCGTCGACATGCTCGCAGCAGGCATCGGCAACATCCACGGCAAGTATCCGGCAAACTGGAAGGGCCTGAACTTTGACGTTCTCGCTGAGATTCAGAAGCTCACCGGCACTATGCCGCTCGTTCTCCATGGCGGTACGGGCATCCCGGCCGACATGATCAAGGAAGCAATCTCCCTTGGCGTTTCCAAAATCAACGTCAACACCGAGTGCCAGCTCTCCTTCGCAGATGCTACGAGAAAGTACATCGAAGCAGGCAAGGATCTCGAGGGCAAGGGCTTCGACCCGAGAAAGCTCCTCGCTCCGGGCTTTGAGGCGATTAAGGCTACCGTTAAGGAAAAGATGGAGCTCTTCGGTTCCGTCAACAAGGCTTAATTTCAGCTTAAGTCGAATTACAGAGAACGCTCCGAAAACCGGGGCGTTCTTTTTTTGCCCGAATATAATGCCGGAAAAGAAAAGCAAAATTTTCCTTACAACTTTATTAAAATTGCGGCCCTTGCAGCTTTCCGACAGTTTCTTCGCGCTTTCGGGTGCGTACACACCTTGAAAGCACAGGCAAAATGTGGTATACTGTGTTCAGTGAAAAGAATTTTTCGGGGATGTTGTATAAAAATGCACCGCATTCCGAAGCGGAGATCGAGAGGAAGCTGAGCGCATGGGAGAAAACAAATTATATTGCATGAGATGCTTTGAAGCAATGGAGGGCAGCAGCAATACCTGTCCGCATTGCGGCTGGCACAACGGCGATCAGGTGAAAAACGCGTTGCCGTACGGCACATTGCTCGGCGAAAAATATCTTGTGGGACAGGCCGTGCACGTCAACGGCGCGGGCATTACATACGCCGCGTTGGAAGCCAAAACGGCGCAGAAGGTAGAGGTGCGTGAGTTTTATCCGCATACCATTGCTGTGCGCGGCGAGACCGGCGCGTCCGTACTGCCGGTCAGCGGGGCAGAACTCAAGTTCAGCGACTATTTAAGCGAGTTCGAGCGCTATGCGCAGAAGCTCCTGCGTGTTTCCGATACAAAACACATTCAGCGCGCCATCGATACGTTTTCGCAGAACAACACGCAGTACATCGTGTTCTCGTTCACAGAGTCCGTTTCCCTGCGACAGTACGTGGAGGAGCACGGCGTTCTAAGCTGGGCGCAGTGCGAACAGTTCTTTTACCCGGTCATTCACACGCTCGGCGCCATTCATGCGCAGAACGTCGAGCACCTCGGTATCTCGCCGAACACACTGCGCATCACAAAAGACGATAAAATGATCGTTACGGGCTTTGACATACAGTCTGTGCGCCGTGCCGGCACCGACCTCATTGAGGATATTTTCCCCGGCTGCTGGGCGCTGGAGCAGTACTCCAAAACGAAAATCTGTGATGAGGTCACGGACGTTTACGGCCTGTGCGCATCGTTGTTGTTTGCGCTCACGGGCGCCGCGCCCATGGAAGCGCCGAAGCGCAAGCAGGACCCGCGCCTGATGATCTCCAAAAATATCCTAAAGCAGCTGCCGGAGCAAGTTATTCCGGCTATTGCAAACGGCCTGCAGGTTGATCCCTCTCGCCGCACGTCAAGCTTCTCGCGCTTTTCCGCAGAGCTTGCCGCTGAGCCGACCGTTGTGGAAAAATTCGTCGAGACCGAAACGGTGCGTTCGCTGCCGAGCGGTTCCGGCCGCACGCCGAGCAAGCGTCGCGTGCCTACTTTCCTGTGGCTTGTCGCGTCATTCGTGTTTACACTCGTCGTCATCTTTGCCGTGACGAGCGTGTGGTTCAAAGACAGCCCGTTCTCGCCGCAAAGCATCGTTGCGTTCATCAAAGATCCGGGCGTTGTCGAAGAAAAGCAAACGCTTGAGGTGCCGAACCTTGTCGGTATGGATTACGACAAGCTGCTCTCCTTAACAGAAAAGGACAAAAAATATAAATTCGAGCTTGAAATTTCCAAGGAAACATTCAGCGATACATTGCCGGAGGGGCAAATCACCGGGCAATATCCGCTCGCGGGTGAGATTATCGAGGCCGGCAGCACGGTAAAGATTACTGTATGCAAAGGCCCGCAGCTGCGTACGCTGCCGGATATCAAAGACAAGCCCGCCGACGAAGCCGTAACGGCTTTAAAAGCCCTCGGTTTCGAGCCGGTGCAGGTCGCCGAAGTCAACGATAATGTGAAGATTGGCCGCGTCATCGGTTATCAGTCCGACAGCCCCGGCGACGCGCTTGCATACGGCGCCGTTGTGGGCATCCTCGTCAGCGCGGAAAGCAGCGGGGAAGATGGCGAGTAAAATTGGTTAGAAAGCAATACACCCGCAGGCGGTTCGTTCCTGCGGGTGTATTGCTTTTTATAGAAGTATCAATGGAGGAAAACGTTGAGTTATTTGTACATCGCCATGTAATCGCCGTGTGCCTCGATGAGGTCGTCGCACATCTTCACGATGTCGTCGATGGAAAGCTCGGCTGCGGTGTGCGGATCCAGCATAGCGGCGCGGTAGATGTCCTCGCGCTTTCTGGTGCGTGCCGCTTCGATTGTCATCAGCTGTGCGTTGATGTTTGTCATGTTCATTGCGGCAAGCTGTACCGGCAGGCGGCCAACGTGGCACGGATTTACGCCCATCTTGTCCACAAGGCACGGTACCTCAACGCACGCATCGGCGGGCAGGTTATCGATAAGGCCGGTGTTCAGTACGTTGCCGCCGATCTTATACGGGTTGCCGGTGACCATAGCTTCCATAATGTAGGAGGCATATTCGCTGGAACGGGTGTGCTCCACTTTGCCGTCCTTCAAAATGCTTTCTTTTTCTTCCTTCCAGCCCTTGATCTGGTTGATGCAGCGGCGCGGGTATTCGTCCAGCGGAATGTTGAACTGTTCAATAAGCTCCGGGTAACGGGACTTGATGAAGAGCGGATTGTATTCCGCGTTATGCTCGCTGGATTCGGTGCAGTAGTAGCCGAGGCGGCGAATGTACTCATAGCGCACCATATCTTTGTGCTTTTCGGTCGCATTCTTTTCTGCGGCGCGGCGCTTGATCTCGGGGTAGAGGTCGTTGCCGTCCTTGTCTTCAATCTTCAAAAGCCAGCCCATGTGGTTGATGCCGGCGATGAGCTCGCGGCGGGCTTCAACCTTATCTTCCATGCCAAGGGCCTTTAGGAGCTCCTTAGAGCAGACCTGCACGCTGTGGCAGAGGCCGACGGTCTTTACGTTCGTATAGCGCTGCATGTAGCCGGAAAGCATTGCCATCGGGTTTGTGTAATTGAGGAACCATGCGTTCGGGCAAACTTCTTCCATATCGCGGGCAAAATCTTCCAAAACAGGAATGGTGCGCAGTGCACGCATGATGCCGCCAATGCCCATCGTATCGGCAATCGTCTGGCGCAGACCGTACTTCTTCGGCACCTCGAAATCGATGATTGTGCACGGGTCGTAGAAGCCGACCTGAATGGCGTTTACGACGAAGTCCGCGCCGCGCAGCGCTTCCTTGCGGTTCTCAACGCCGCAATAGGTCTTCAGTGTCGCCTTGCCGCCGTTCGTATTCTTGTTGATAGCGCTGAGAATGATGTAGGACTCTTCCAAACGTTCGGCATCGATATCATAGAGCGCGATCTCGCTCTCACACAGAGAGGGCGTGCACATGCAGTCGCCGAGCACATTGCGTGCGAAAACGGTGCTGCCCGCGCCCATGAATGTAATTTTTGGCATAATTTGTAACTCCTTCCATAAAAACGAATCTTGTATTCATTATACGGTGCATAGTGTGCAGATTCTATATTTTTTGTTTCTTTTCGTTGTGATTTTGTTGTATTTTGTGTTTAAGTGTGCTATACTGAATAGGGAATTACAAAGGTAGGGACGGGTATGAACACCATAAAGCATAGAGCGGAAAATTTGAATAACGGCGGCTCTGTTACCGTGTATTACTGCGGTTACGAAAAATGTGAGGGCGGGCATTTCTGGGGTCCGGCCGTGCGCAATCAGTATTTGCTGCACTACGTCATCTCCGGCAAGGGTACGTATACCGTCGGAGAAGAAACCTACACGCTGCACGCAAACGAGTGCTTCCTCATCCGCCCGGGTGAGCGCACGTATTACATTGCCGACCGCGAAGACCCGTGGGAGTACATGTGGGTCGCATTCGACGGCTTTGATGTACTGGAGATTCTGCGCCGCACGGGCCTTGTCAGCCAATACACAACAAAGCTTGAAAACGGCGACGAGTTCATCCGCTACATGCACGAGATGATCGACGAATTCAACAAAGGCAGCTTATTTAAAGTGATGAGCGGCTTTTACGGCGCGATGTCCGTTTTGGAGGAATCCGCACACGGCGGCGCGTACACCCGCGAGCATGAGTATGTGAATAAGGCCATCGGCTACATCAAAAGCAACTACGGCTATCCCATTCAGATCAGCGACCTCGCGCGGCATATCGGCATAGACCGCACGTATCTCTACCGCATTTTCTCCGCTTCCGAAAGCATGTCGCCGAAGCAATATTTGATGCAGGTGCGCATCAATGCGGCGAAAAAAATGCTGCTGGCGGGTACATATACTGTCAGTGAAACGGCGCTTTCCTGCGGCTTTTCGGATTCCGCCTCGTTCTGCGGACGCTTTAAGCGCTGCACCGGCATGACGCCGAAAGAATTCGTCGCGGACAGCCACAAGCAAAAATCAAGCAGCAACACATAACAACAACGCTCTGTACGGCACAAAAGCCATACAGAGCGTTACTTTTCATAAAATTTAGCGGCTGAACTCGGAAAGCTCCAGGCCTTCGTTGTGCTCCAGCGCCCAGCGGATGCTCCACTCATTTGAGAAAAGCAAAAGGTAACGTCCGCGGATGTCCTGCACCTTTTTTGTGTCGGACGTGAGGTTCAGCTTTTTGAGGTCCACGTCCGGCGTGTCGATCCATCGGATGAGTGAGTACGGCAGCGTTTCCATGCGAATTTCAACGTTGTACTCGTTTTCCATGCGGTACTTGAATACGTCAAACTGCAATGTGCCCACAACGCCTACAATGACTTCCTCCATGCCGGAGGCGATCTCCTGGAAGATCTGAATGGCGCCTTCCTGTGCAATCTGTGTAGTGCCCTTGACGAACTGCTTGCGCTTCATCGTGTCCTTTTGCTGCACGCGGCAGAAAAACTCCGGCGCGAACGTTGGAATGCCTTCAAATTGCACTTTTTTACCCGTGCAGACCGTGTCGCCGATGGAGAAGATGCCCGGGTCGAACACACCGATGATGTCGCCCGCATACGCCTCGTCAATGATTTCGCGGCTCTGCGCCATCATCTGCTGCGGCTGCGAAAGCTTGATCTTGCGACCGCCCTGCACATGGGTGACCTCCATGCCTTTTTCAAACTTGCCGCTGCAAATGCGCATGAATGCAATGCGGTCGCGGTGCGCCTTGTTCATGTTCGCCTGAATTTTGAAGACGAACGCAGAAAAATCCTTGCTGAACGGGTCAACCACACCCTCCGAGGTTTGGCGCGGCAGCGGGGAGGTCGTCATACGCAGAAAGCTCTCGAGGAACGGCTCCACGCCGAAGTTTGTCAAAGCGGAGCCGAAGAACACGGGGGAGAGCTTGCCATGACGCACTTTTTCAAGGTCAAATTCATAGCCCGCGCCGTCCAGAAGCTCTACGTCATCGCGCAGTGTCTGGCACAGGCTTTCGCCGAGAATGGTCTCAAGTGCCGCGTCGTTCAGATCGATCTCGTGCGCTTTGACTTCGTGTTGACCGCGCAGCTCTTTGTCTCCTTCAAACGCGAGAATTTCGGACTTTTCGCGGTCGTAAACGCCCTTGAAGTCCACACCGGAGCCGATCGGCCAGTTCATCGGGTAGGTGCCGATGCCGAGCTCTTTTTCGATCTCGTCGAGCAGCTCGAAGGTATCGTTCGCATCGCGGTCCATCTTGTTGATGA
>OLNU01000353.1_pt1 | contig 45118 bp, 47 predicted proteins | sample 1672241 | NCBI WGS metagenome assembly OLNU01 (sample SAMEA3136663, study PRJEB25190) | human gut metagenome | biome: human gut; feature: human-associated habitat; material: faeces | place: Austria | collected 2013 | reverse complement strand
AAATATATGCAGAATATTCTCACTACATATATTTCTTCTTAAGTTAACGACATTGAGTATTTTCAAGGCATTTTTTATTAATCAGCAGACACTATTTATATTCTAACATCACTTAAAGCGGTGCTCCCAATGCAGCGCTACCTCCGGCATTCCGTTCTTATCTCTGAAAAGGAATCCAACATAGCCATTTACCATAACTTCCGGAAGGTCTGTAGGTCTGTCTTCCAGAATTGCCTGGAACATTCGGTACACATCTTCCGTCATTGGAATCTTTCTCGTTCCAGCGTTTGTCTTCGTAGATTCAATATGATATTCCATATTGTTGAGTCGCTGAAGCTGATGGTCGATGTTGATAATGCGATTTTTCATATCCAAGTCTTTGATGGTCAGTCCGCAAAATTCTGAGATTCGAAGCCCCGTATGAAATAAAATGTAGAACACCTCGTAATAAAATCAGAAAAACTGCTTGAAAATCTCTGTCTATTGCTGATGCACTGCCGGATGTGGCATTCTGTGGCTTATCCCTTGATTTAAAAATTCCTGATAATATTCCCATTAAAATCACTCCTCGTTTTGCTACTAAGTTTGAGCATAATAATAGAGCCGATTTCTCGACTCTTACATTGATATAGTATTGGGGAGCAAATTTCACAACATATCATGCAATTTGCTCCCCAATTAAAATATTATATGATTATCGCTCAATCAAATCTTCCATTGTACAGCCCAAAGCCTTGGCAAGGCTATACATTGAATCCGCACTTGCTTTGTTGATGTTTTTGTTTCGCTGTTCATACATTTGAATCGAACGAAGGCTGACACCGGAATGTTCCGCTAATTCTGCCTGAGTAAATCCATATGCTGTACGAATGCGCTTTAAATTAGTTTCAGAAAAATACTCCTTTATTTTTGAATCCACAATGTCAACAAATTTTGTGATATCCGCTTCGTGGAGAGTGTAGTACATTTTTTGCAAATCCTCAAAAGAAAGAACTTTGAAAATATCGCTATACTTCCTGCCTGAATACCACTGGTAATAAGCAATAGCCCAACCAATCCAGTATTCCTTTGAGCGTCCAAAATGCTCTTGCGGTTCTATTTGAAGCTCTTGCCCTTTGGTTTCTGCAACGATCTCTCGAACGATTTCAATGCCGCTTTTCCCTGCAAGATAAGCAGGCTCCCCGTTCTCCATTCGTTTGCTCGCAGAACTTGCAATAAACAGTTTCACAAAATCAGTTCCAATAATACGGCAAGTATTGACTGCATAATCAAAGGCATCTCCAATCACCGATTGTGCCTTACTCAGATATATTTCTTGGTATGCGTGGGTCATCGTTCTTAATGCCTCCTCTCATAATATCCTGAATGTACAGTCCATCGCTCTCTTCTTCAAGCATTTCCAGATACAACTGATTCGCTTCATCATCTCTGGCTTTGCGAAGAACATAGTACTGGTCCTTCTCTGCAACATCAAAACCTTCATATTTCAATTTGGAAAAGGCAAACTTTGACTTAATAACGATTTGTTCGCCCAACTTTCCAAGTCGCATAGCACGTGCAAGTTGTTCTACAGAAATACCGTTGTTAAGGAATGACTCTGCGTAATCAAAATAGGAATCATCCGCACGGTAACCTGTAATCAAGTCATAGGCATTTACATTAACACTGAAATTATCAATCAAATATCGCTTTGCTCGTCTTGCTACAGGAGTTTTTATCGAAAACAAGCGATGCTCCACCAAGACGGCAATCCAGTTAAGAATTGTATAATCGGGACTATTTAAATTTAAAATGTTCAAATATTCGGTATCCAGCGTATAGCGATTGGAAAAGCCATCACGTAAAGAAGATACCGCCCATTCTTTTGCAAGTTCCTCACTTGCAGTACAGTAAAAGCCAAGGCCAAAATCATTATTCTTCTTGCCTTCGCCAAAAATCGGCTGTTCCACATTTTTTTCTGAACCGTGGTATATCGTAATCAGTTTATCCATTTTCCCAACCTCCATTCTCACCACTATTATATCACCATAGTGATAGTAAGTCAATTATTTCATAGGAAGTTTGTGTCACCAAAGTGATATAAAAAGCAAATCAGATAAACAATATACCACGTTCATCATAAACACTGGCGCTTACATCATTTCCACATCTGATTGCTCTGTCCAGCCCCATAATCGTTGCAATAGCCCCATCAATCTTTTCTGTGGATTTCTCTTTATCCGCCTTGATATTTCCCGCCGGATCATTACGGATATAAATGTTATCCATCATCCAACGAAGAACCGGATGACCTCCGTGGGCCAGTTTCTTTTCTAAGGTCAGCTTCATCAATTCCTTTGTCGGTGGGCTCATATCTTTGAAACCCTGTCCAAATGGAACAACCGTGAATCCCATCCCTTCAAGGTTCTGCACCATCTGTACAGCACCCCATCGGTCAAAAGCAATTTCACGGATGTTGAAACGCTCGCCCAATCTCTCTATAAATTTTTCAATAAATCCATAATGAACAACATTTCCTTCTGTAGTCATTAAGTATCCCTGCTTCTCCCAGACATCATATGGAACATGGTCTCTTCGGACTCGCAGTTCCAAAGTATCTTCCGGAATCCAGAAATAGGGAAGAATTGCAAACTTATCATCTTCGTCCCTCGGAGGAAATACCAATACAAAAGCCGTGATGTCCGTGGTAGAGGATAAGTCCAGACCACCGTAACATATACGGCCTTCCAAATCGTCTTCATTTATATTAAAATTGCACGCATCCCATTTATCCATCGGCATCCATCGGACTGCCTGTTTTACCCACTGGTTCAGTCGAAGCTGTCTAAAAGCGTTCTCTTCTCCCGGATTCTGTTTTGCAGAATCACACGCAGCCTGCACCTTATCAATACTAACTGTAATTCCCAGAGACGGATTTGCCTTCTTCCATACCTTTGGATCTGTCCAGTCATCATCCTCATCTGCACCATAAATCACAGGATAAAATGTTGGGTCTATCTTTCGTCCCTCGATGATGTCCTTTGCTTTCTGGTGTGTTTCGTAACAGATACTATTAGTATCCGTACCCGCTGTTGTAATCAAAAAGTACAATGGCTGAGTTCTAGCATCTCCGGAACCCTTGGTCATAACATCAAATAATTTTCTATTTGGCTGAGTATGCAACTCATCAAACACAACCCCGTGGATATTGAAACCATGCTTAGAATAGGCTTCAGCCGATAACACCTGATAAAAGCTGTTCGTCGGCTGATACACAATCCTCTTCTGAGAAGCAAGAATCTTCACTCTTTTATTCAGTGCCGGACACATTCTTACCATGTCGGCAGCAACTTCAAATACAATGGATGCCTGCTGCCTATCTGCAGCACATCCATAAACTTCGGCTCGTTCCTCTCCATCACCGCAAGTAAGAAGAAGTGCAACCGCCGCCGCTAATTCTGATTTTCCCATTTTCTTTGGAATCTCAATATAGGCCGTATTGAACTGCCTGTATCCGTTTGGCTTAAGCGTACCAAACACATCTCTAATAATCTGTTCCTGCCAATCAATCAATTCAAATGGCTTACCTGCCCATGTACCTTTTGTGTGGCACAGGCATTCGATAAAGGAAACTGCATAGTCTGCCAGTTCCTGGCTGTATGTAGAATCCTTCGCCATGAACTTTGTTGGCTTATATTTTTTCAGTTTCCTCACGTTAATCCTCCATTTCTACCATGTACTCTGCAAGTTCGCTCCATATATCTGCTATCTGGTATGCTTCCAAACATCCCTTAGGCACATAAATCTTGCATGTCTCAGGGATACCAGAAAAGGCGTTAACATTTTCAAGTATGGGTGGTGTTGTTGGCATCATGTAATAATGTTCCATAGAACTACAGCTGCTAAAAGCACTCCCCTTAATTTCCGTCACGCTTTCCGGTATTACAATTTCCTGTAAAGAATAGCAACTGCAGAACACCGCTGATGCGATAACTCTAATATTCTTTGACAATTTTATTCTTTTTAGTGCATAGCAACAATAAAAAGCTGATGAACCAATTTCTGTCAGATGATCGCCCAACGCTATATCTTCCAATGATCTGCAATTCTTGAATGCTCCGCTTGCAATGGATGTTATTTCTCCATTCATCACAATATCCCTTAGTAAAAAACATCCATCAAACATATCTGTTGAAATCTTTGTTACATTTTCTGCTAATACAATACGCTTCAAACCAACGCAATCTGCAAAAATGTCCGTGTATGATAACTTTACACTAGAAGGTATCACAACATTTTTCAGACTGCTGCAATCAGCTATTGATGTACCTCCCAGTGAAAGATCAGAATCGGAAAACAGCAATTTTTCCAATCCTCTGCATTCACGAATTGCATAGGATGTCAATGAGGAAACCCCTCTTGGAAATGTAATCACCTTGATTCCATAACACCCCTGAAATGCTGTGCTGAAAGAAGTAATCCCCTCTGGAATTGTGACACATTCAAGACTGTAGCTAAAAAAACATCTGCCTGTAAATTCCGTGATACCTTTTCCTAACTCAATCTTTCTGATTGTATTTCCATAGGCTTTATTTGCATGATTGTAGTTTACATCTTTATGGAGAATCCTTGTACTGTAAGAGTCCCCTAAAAAAGTAAATTCTGCACCATCCTCTGGAATCAAACGAATAACATAGCTCCCAGACTTACTATATTGGTGTTCTATGCTCGCAAAGGTATCATCTCCTGTCACATTAGAAGTTTCCAACGGACTACCATCTCCCCAATCGACTGCCACTGAATTGGCAGTCATTTGTCGGAAACCGATTTTAGGATTTAAAGTTTCTTCAATCAAGTCCACATAAATTCTAGTCGAACCATCATCTGTAATATATAAAGAACCAATCTCAAGTTCTCCATACGGATCATAGAAATGCACTGGCTTATTTGGATCTGCACCTTCTCCGCAATATGTGGAAATCTCCAGAATTGCCTCCGGCATTTCCCCTGGCTTATATACTCCTTCTGTACCTGCTTTCTCACGGATGGCGTCTGCAATTTGTGTCAATGTTTCCTCTTTTACCAATACATTTCCCATCAGTATGCCACCTCATTTCCATCTATCAATCCATCAATGGTCTTCTGTAACTGTTCCACCTGACTGGCAGATGCAAGCCCCAGTTCTTTTGCCGTTTTATTTCCAGACAGCTCCACACCATTTACCTGCGGCTTGTCTTTCAAGCTCTCATAATTTGCAATCGCCGGAACATTGCTTAATGTTCCACTTACTTTTTCCATCTCTACGCCACCTCCACTGTCAGATTTAATTTCTTATTTGCAACGAATGTGCAGCGGTAGCCATTCTCTTTATTCAAAGACAATTCCCAAATATACTTTCCAATCTCCAATGCCTTTGTGTGTTCTTCCTTAAATGAAATGGTCTTTGATTCCATATCCGCCTCAATGGTAAATGCCGGCTCGGAATCATACTTGTTTGCTTTTGCTGCAAATACAACCCTGTCACCTTTTTCTATTTCATAAACAGAACCATCCGGCAGAAAAATTTCAAATCCAAAGGTAGGTGTATCGCCTTTGGTCATTTCGATTTTGTAATTTTCATCTATATTCCAAGACACGTTTACATCCTCCCTTCTCTCAAACAACAAAAAAGGCTTCACAGATTCTTCCATGAAACCCTTATCGTTTTACTAATTAATTTTCCTACACTTATCTTTATTACTTTTAAATGCCGCTGAACCGCTGAGATTTTGAAGCAGTATCTTTCGCTCTTGTTTATACTGCTCACCAATAAATCCCAGTCTTAAAAGAAAACATCTGAATGCGTATTTTTCATTCTCAACCGCTTTTTCTGTTGCAGTGATTCGATTTTGATTCTTCGCCATCTCACATAGTGCATAAATCAAATGACTGTAAGCTGTTACTGCGTCTTCATCCGAAGGTTTGATCTCAAACCAAGGGAAACTTACTTTTTCATCTCCCACCTTGATTGGAAGTTCCTCAATCCCCAACGCCTTTTTAATTAAAGTCTGCTTGGAGCTTATCAGATTTTTAAGCTTTGTAAGTGCCAGGTCATTAAAATATGTTCTTGGCATCAATACTGTAAGGCCGATGTCTTCTTTCTCTGGTGCATCTTCCTGATTGTCAGATGCCAAATGCTCTTCTTCCGAAAAAACCTTTTCTTCCGAAAGAATTTCCTGCGTCTTAAGATAAGGATTTTCTTTTGCCACAAATCTCCTCTTCTCCAGTTCATTCAAAATATCTTTCATGGAATCTGAGTCCATGTTATCGTCAAATTCCAAATCTCCATCACGGGTAATGGTCATGCAGCCAACTTCGTATGCAAATGTCGGTGGTTTCTTGTACACGGATTTTGTTCCTGTAATTTCCTCTAATGCCTGTACAAATGGTTTTCTCTCTTTTAAACTGTAAATAATCTTCATGGTCTGTGCCTCCTTTTTTTTCGGTAGTACATATATCACTCTAAAGCACATAAATAGCAAGTAATATATCCGAAAAATGTGAACTATTTTTCTTCGGCACAAACCTGTAAGTCTTCATACGCAACTTTCAAACCGTCACGAATCACAAACACATTTCCCGCCGTTGCTACCTGCTCGATATATCTTTTTACGATAACATCACAATATTTTTCATCCAGTTCAATAGTTTTGCAGATTCGTCCTGTCTGCTCACAAGCAATCAGTGTAGAACCACTTCCGCCAAACGGATCCAAAACGATGCAGTTCGTCATACTGGAATTCTTAATCGGATAAGCAATCAGCGGAATTGGTTTCATCGTTGGATGATCACCATTCTTCTTAGGTTTATCGAATTCCCAGATGGTGGTTTCTTTTCTACCGGAATACCACTGATGCTTCCCCTTCTTTTTCCAACCAAACAGGCACGGTTCATGCTGCCACTGGTAAGGACTTCTGCCAAGAACAAGACTCTGTTTCTTCCAAATACAAGTACCAGAAAGATAAAAACCTGCATCCGCAAATGCCTTTCTGAAATTCAGTCCTTCTGTATCTGCATGAAACACATAAATACTGGCATCATCTGTCATTGCCTGATTCATACACGTGTAGGCATCCAGCAGAAACTGATAGAACTGATCATTCTCCATATTGTCGTTTTTGATTTTACCTGCACTGCCTTCGTAGTTCACATTGTAAGGAGGATCTGTTACAACAAGGTTCGCTTTCTTATCTTCCATCAAAATCTGATAGGTTTCTTCCTTTGTGCTGTCCCCACAGATAAGTCTGTGATTTCCAAGTATCCACACATCACCCGCTTTTGTCACCGGTGCCTTTTCAAGTTCAGCATCTACATCAAAGTCATCGTCTTTTACCTCATCATCTGATGCAAAAAGATCTGCGATTTCCTTATCATCAAATCCGGTAAGTCCAATATCAAATGCTTCTGCCTGCAAACTTTCAATTTCCACTCTTAAAAGTTCTTCATCCCATCCAGCATCCATTGCCATTCGATTGTCTGCCAGAATGTATGCTTTCTTTTGTGCCTCAGTCAGATAATCTACAAATACACAAGGCACTTCTTCGATTCCCTCTGCCTTTGCGGCCATAATTCTTCCATGACCTGCAATCACGTTATATTCCCTGTCAATGATGACCGGATTGATAAAGCCAAATTCACGAAGGGAAGAACGCAGCTTATTGATCTGCTCACTGGAATGTGTCCTTGCATTATTTACATATGGAATCAGTTCAGCAGTGGATATCAATTTCATTTCTGTTGTCGTTTTCCCCATGCTGCACCTCCACTAAAAAAGACCCCACTCAGCGAATTTCTCAAATCCACCAATGGAGTCTATATATTCTTTTGCCTGTCTTACGATTTCCGGATATGGGATACTGTCAATCATATCATCACCAATTGCACAGCAAAGGCTAACAGGCTTTCCAGTTCTCTGTGCTTTTAGGAATGCGTAAATATTTACAGATACATCTGCTTTGGATAAGTCCTTACCATGAAGACCGCCACCTGTTACGGAATCTGCCATATCAGATCCAAGTTTTCTGTTGGTAGCACCCGTATCTACATTCGTGCCACCCGTCCAGTCACCCAGCGGATTGATTTCTGTATTCGGATATCTACACTTTAATTGTGTAGTTTTAGCATTGCTCTGACAGATGATCAATCTTGCCTCATCCAAAATGTACTTTCCGTCAAATGGATATAAAGTGTAAATATCACGAGCAATCTTGGAAAGTTCCTTCTGTTCTTCCGTAAGCGGTATTCCTTTGAAAATGCCGTTGTCACCACAGCGATATCCATTTTTCTGGTTATCTGATAAATGCTTATCCTGAGGAACTATCACAATATCACACTTTACTTTCCCGGCAATTCGCTTAATCGCACTCTTAATCTGGTTCTTATTTAAATCCGCTGTGGTTTCTGCAATCACATGGCACTTTCCGTGACCCACCAAAACTTCCACAGCAATCTTCGGATTCTTTTCTGTTTTATACGCAAGATCTACGATAGCACCTGCGATTCTATCTGCCACCTTGTCCGGATGGCTCGGATTTACTTTTTCTATCATAATTACATTCCTTTCCTTGCACGAAGCAGACGCTCCATGACATCATCCTGCGGTGTTGCTCCTTTATATTCTACAGAGCAGTTTTCCCTCACAATCTGGTAAATCTGATACCAGGACTGATTTACCTGCTTTATAAACTGCTGGAGCATAGAAACATATGGAGATGCAATGGCATTTCCTGTTGTCGGGTGTTTTGCAAGAAATCCAAATTCTGAAATACACTGTTCACACTGGATCTGTCTTGCCACACTCATAGCATACTGGTTGATAAGCTGCACATTCACATAATCGGTGCATCCAACTTTCTTCAGCCACTCCCATGTTTCCTCAAATATTTCTTCGGCACAAAGTTCTGTACCATTTTTCTGTTTCGCTTTCATATATTCTTTGACCGGCGGCATATCCACACCTTCCAAATGTGGTGCTTCCGGTAAATCTATAATTGTGGCAGCTTTGCCCGCAGAGATTTTCTCTGTCAGAGCCTTTCGTTTCGGACCACTGCCCATCCTTACACCGCCTCTTGCGGTTCCGTCCTTCGCCAAATTTTCTCACCTCAATTCTTGTTTTCCCATATTCCCTGTTTGAATAGCAATTTGTGTGCGTGAGACCCCCGCCCCGTTGCCCTAAGGACTTTCGTGTAGAGAAGTAACCTCCCCCTACCGGTTATGCCAACGGTCACCATTCTCCGCATGGATTCTTGCGTGGCAGGACTTACAAAGAGCAATCAGATTGCTTCTCTCATGGGTTCCACCTTTGGACAGCGGAATCTTATGGTGCACTTCCTCTGTTTCCACAAGGATTCCCTTGCCATAACAAACTTCACAAAAAGGATGTTCGCTTACAAATTTGTCTCGGATACGTTTCCAAGCTCTGCCGTATCTACGGCGTACAGCAGGATCTCTGTCGTACTTCTCGTAGCGTTTGTTCTCTTCCTTTTCGTGCTTCTCACAAAATCTTCCGTCTGTAAGTTCTGGACAGCCCGGATAACTGCACGGTCTCTTCGGTTTTCTTGGCATCTCGTTCACCTCCTCATTCTGGGCATAAAAAAAGCCTCGCAGGAAATTGCTCCCACAAGGCTAGGTCATTGTACTTTTTTGCTGATTCTACTATATCACGTAATGGAGTTGGACATTTTAGGACAAATGTGGACATTTCGGGCGTTTTATATTTTTATTGGATTTTCCGGAAGTTCCACATGTGTCAGTGCTTTCCCATGCCACCTTCTAACAGTACGTGAATCAGCACCCAATTCATCCCCAATCTGCTCCCAGGTATAGTTGTGAATGTATCGGTAACGAAGAACCATTCTCTCATCTGTGTTACTGACAGTATCAATCACATTCCTGATTTCATTTTTCAGGTCAACCAGCATATCAATTTCAGCATTTATCTTTTCCTCCTGCTCATAGATTCTTTCCAGACACTTTACAAAAGGGGCATCTGTACTGCGGTTTGTCTGAACTTTATCTCCCATAGTGGGAGCAGAAATGTTTGTAGACATCTCTCGCAATCTACCCAATTCTTCAATATCTGAATCAATTCTATGATCAAGACGATATGCCTGTTTTAAATATTCTTTTGCGGTCATCTGCCATCCTCCTCATAAAGTTTTCGAAGAATCACTGCTCCATCCACATCTGTTAGTGTTGTAAACCAGTCGGAGCGGAAGAATCTCTCACAGCTTTCCAATTCACTCCTTGCACTTTCATTCTGCGGTTTCCTTTTCAGTTTTCTTCTTGCCGCCCTCCAATCCTTCACTGCCTGCAGAATAATGGCATTTGCAAGTTGTTCGTATGCGTCCATTATGCTCTCACCTCCAGTTTTGCTTTCACTGCATTGATCAGAGCATTTTGAACCCTTTCTTTTCTAGCAAGTGCTGCCATTACATCTTCATCAATGGTACCTTTGGCAATAATGTGATGAATCACCACCGTATCCGTTTGTCCTTGTCTGTGAAGTCTGGCATTGCACTGCTGATAAAGTTCTAAAGACCAAGTGAGTCCAAACCATATCAGAGTAGAACCTCCTGCCTGAAGGTTTAGTCCATGTCCGGCAGACGCAGGATGAATCACCGCAACAGGAATTTTGCCTTCGTTCCAATCCGCAATATCCTTCGATGTTTTAATCTCACGAACAGAAAATCGTGCTTTGATTCTGGTAAGATCATGCTGAAACCAGTACGCAACAAGAACCGGTTTCCCATTAGCACTTTCAATCAAATCCTCCAGTGCATCCAGTTTTCTATCATGAATCTGCCATGCTCTTTTTTCTTCATCATAGATACAGCCATTTGCCATCTGCAGAAGTTTTCCGGAAAGAACTGCGGCATTGGCAGCATCAATTTCTTCATCTTTAATCTTTGCCACCATATCTTCACGAAAGGTTTCGTAGATTTGGATCTCTTTCGCATTCATAAAAACAGGGACTTCATTCATCACACATTCTGGAAGTGTCAGATAATCACAAGACTTCATACTAATTGTAATGTCCGATATTCTTTTATAAATCAGTTCTTCCGCACCAGCCGCAGGTTTGTAAGTAAAAATACGCTCACCATTTCTCTTATCCGGAAGGAAGAATGCATCACGGTAGTGAGTAATGTATCTTCCAAGTCTTTTTCCAAAATCAAGAATACGAAACTGCGCCCAGAGATCCATAAGGCCGTTGCTGGAAGGAGTGCCGGTCAAGCCAACAATTCTTTTCACAAAAGGTCTTACTTTCAGAAGACTCTTAAATCGTTTTGATTGGTGGCTCTTAAAAGAAGAAAGTTCATCAATCACCACCATATCAAAGTGAAATGGAACGCCGCTTTTACTCACAAGCCAATCTACATTTTCACGATTGATGATGTAAACTTCTGCTTCAGCTCTTAATGCTGCTTTTCTTTCTGCTTCCGTTCCAACTGCTATGTAGTATCGCAAATTCTTTAGGTGATCCCATTTCTTTAGTTCTGCAGGCCAGGTATCTCTTGCCACTCTTAACGGTGCAATCACTAAAACTTTAGATACTTCAAAGCTGTCAAAAATAAGATCGTTGAGTGCCGTCAGGGTAATCGCTGTCTTACCATTAACCCAAGCCCATATCCAAAAAGACTGCAGCTATCTCATTATTCTTTATAAAATCGATTGCATACTGCTGATAATCATGTGGTACGAACTTCATCGGGCATCACCTCCAATCTTTTTAATCACACCATCAATTTGTGAAACATCATCCACGCAGTAAACCGAAAAGCCAAGTTCTTCCAACTGCTTTTTTCTCCTTACTTGCAGTGGACGCATGGTTTCTCCTGGTGCCTTTAATTCAACAAAAGCTATCTTACCAATTGGAAACAGTACGATACGGTCAGGCATACCATCTAAACCCGGACTTACAAACTTTGGTGCGAAACCGCCTTTTTTCTTTACTGCTTCCACAAATTTTCTTTCTATAAATCGTTCTCTCATATCTTTTCACTGACACAAGGAACACATCTTCACAACCATTTCCTATATATTTCTTACGCGTGTGTACAGGCACAAATCTTTTCTATATAAAATGAATTGGATTTTGAATATAAGGGAAATAGTTGTGTTGTGACGCATTCTTGTGTTCTTAACCTCCAAACTTGTAAAGTCGCTGCCTGCCGTAAAGCGGCTGACGCTTGATGGTAGTGGTTCGTTCCCAACCGCCAATCTGACTCATAAGAGCTGCAATACTGTAACTATCTGTAGGTTTTAACTCCTGCAGAGACTTTCCAAAGCATTCGCACCAGATTTCTGCATTGCTGACCTCTGTGCGAAGCTCACAGCCTTTGTGCGCTGGCGAACCAAACTCACTGCCGTTCAGGTAATTTCTTCTCTGGAACAGATCCATGCTGTCCCAATCCTCCGGAAGCATGGTATTCAGATACTCTTCCACCATTCCGACACGTTCGTCCACTTCCATAGCAGACTGCTGCATCTTTTCTGCTTCCGCCAGAACATCGCCTTCTAAGTATAGCTTTTCCCCTGACTTCCAGATTTCTTTTGCCTCTGCCCAAAACTGAGCACGAAACTCCGGTGTAAAGTTCCAGGTCTTTTTCTGTTTCTTCTGATGAAGCTTGATAATCCAAAAGCGGCGGTTACCTGTGATATCACGCAGATATCCACGCTCTCCATTAACTGTTGCAATGATGATACACTGGCGTGGATGAGATTCCACCACTCGTCCATAAGATGGTCTGTACTTGTCATCGCAGGTAGAAAGAAATGCTTTCACCTTTTCAATATCCGCTTTCTTCATTCCAGCTAACTCACCGATTTCCACTGCCCAGAATCCCTGCAGCTTTTCTGCACCGGACTTATCATCCATATCCGTAAGTGACAAGGTTTCTGAGTAGTATTCCGGAGATACCAAATCCTTTACAATAGTGGATTTACCGATTCCCTGATCACCATCCAAAACAGGAACACAATCAAACTTGATCCCCGGAACATAGATTCTTGCAACTGCTGCCGCAAAAGTTTTTCTGGTAACCGTGCGGACATACTCCGTATCCTCTGCCTGCAGATATTTGATAAATAAGTCTTCCACTCGCTTCACACCATCCCATTCCGGCAGACTGTTCAAATAGTCACGAACTGGATGAAAATGTCTGTCATCTGCCGCTTTTGTAAAAGCAACGTCATGGTTTCGGCTGGAAAATGCCAGGTATCGGATGTCAATGATGGACTTTAGCTGCGCTGTGTCTGCATCTCGCCAGAAAGAGTTCCCTTCCGGACGTTCCCAAGGCAGCGGCCCCGTAATCTGGATACGATTTGCCAACTCATTGAAAGCAAAGTTCTGGAAATCCGGGTCATTATTAAGGATAAGGTTCAAATTGTAAACGCTGTTCTCCAAAAGACCCGTTCTTGGCTGATACTTAAGCCTTGTCATCCAATCACTGTCAGAATCCGTAAAGTCTGTCTCCGCCTCCAATAATTTTTCTTCCATAGCAAGACGTTTCACTTCCTCATCCTCCATTGCCAGCTCACACATGGCATTAAAGGATTTCTTGCTGTCATCGTCACCGAACTTATGGATACGAACCAAATCAAAGGCATTGCAAAGTTTCAAATAAGCAGGATCTTTTGCATGATGGGAATATGCGAACTTGCCTTCCTCGATAATTTCCACACCTGCCATACTGGAAGACTGAATATAGTGGTATCGGTTTTCGTTATCCGTTGGTTCATATACATCAGAAAGGAACTTTTCAATAGCACGATAAATTGGAAAATAAGTACGATTGAATAATCCAATCGCACCATCCTTACCAAGCGGATCTTTTACTTCCGCTGTTCGTGCTGTATTTGCACGGCTTTCTCTGGAAGACATTGGAAGTCTGGTCGGATCAGTCCATTCCGGATGAGCAGATAAAATATCATCCGGATTCAGCCACATTTTCTCCACATCTTTAAATACATAGACTCCGTTTGATGGTGTGGAAGGCCAGTACATTAACTGATTAGGCTGATAAGAACATTCATCGAAATAATCGATACCAAGCATTTCTGCAAGATATCTGGAAACCGCAACAAACTCCTCCGGTTTCACATCACGGGTAAGCGGATACACCAAACGTACCCTTGGATGTTCTTCCGTGCTACTGTGTGTGGTATAAAGCAGAGATGTATATGGTGCATTTGCTTCATAACGTTCTAAAAATGCTTTATCGATTCTGTCACCATCCAGAGCAACCATAGAACGAAGCTCCACTGTATCGATTTTTCTTCTGCCGCCTTTCAAAGCACCTGCCACAAATCCACCATGATCTTTCACGGTGTCACGTTTTGCTTTATTGAATTTTGCATATTCTTCTGCAGATTCCGGCGTACGAATCGTGACCTTCAGACGTTCCTTCAAATCATCAAAGGTAATCGTTTTATTCGTCCATGTCTTTGCCTGTCGGTTATTCCCATATGCGATTGCCAGTGGTCTCATAAGCATTCCACCTCCGTAAAATCATTTCTAAAATAACGCACTGCCTGTCTGCGTTTCTGTGCCTTCTCGATTTCAGCACTCATACCTGCGGTAATGCGTTCTGACAGAACCCACACTTCCTGACATTTTCCCATCAGGACCAAATCCATATGAAGCGCCAGTTCACGTTCCTGTTTGTTTTTATCATCCATAAATGGAAACAACAAATGCGGCGTTACCGGAATACATCCACTTTGATATGCATACTCAGCAAAAGCTGATGCCTTCTTTTTATTTGCTTCAACATCTCCTGAAAACGGAGCACAAATATGCACCAATGGACGAAAACCGGTTCTTGCTTTCATCTCACGATCTATATTTGCAATCGCCTGATATGGCACTACATCCATATAGCCTTCTGCGTTTCGAATCCCCATAGCTCTCCCTCCAATCCAATGCGTATTAGTTGTGCAGATACGAACTCTGCCTTTTTCTCTTTTTGTAATTCCATGTGAACTACCTCCAAAATCCTTATTAGAAGCACTGCCTCCTACCAGGTAGCCGCGGGAGGCAATGCCAAAGGACGTTTTAAAAAACTTTTTTCAGATTATTGATGGCTCTGCGGTATCTATGAGAAACATTGTTTGGGTTATCACCAATAAGGTCTGCATACTCTGCCACAGTCTTGCCGTCCAAAATGATTGCAATCAGCATATCTGCTTGTGCCGGTTTCACTGCTGCACGGATTCTGTCACAGCAAGCTTCATAGTCATACTGCTTGTCCTTTTCTAATTCCTGTCTGCAGAAGATTCTAGGATCTCTTACCTCTGACATGAGTGGTTCTAAACACTCCACTTCATCTGTTTCCTCATCCGGAACTGCCTTGCTGTATCCACGATGACGATTGAACTTGTGCCAGTTGTTGTAATCATCCTTGTTGAACTGCTCATTCCATTCCTTCTGAATCAGTTCTTCACGCTCTTTCAGGGAAAGTCCTTCACCTTCAAGGGACAGACTGACCCACATTTCCTCGGTTGCCTTTGCATCCAGCTCGATTGTCTGAATTTCGTTTTCGTAACGAATTTTTAATTTCATAATGTTGTCCTTTCCGCCTTGGCTACTGCCATCTGGCGAGGACAACCCAACTCCGTTAAACGTAAAAAGCGCACGACAATAAAGCGGGGAAACATACAACCTTATAGAACCCTCCGATTCCGGTAAAAAGTTGTATGCATATCCTCGCCAAACGTCGCGCGCCGTAAGGCATTGAATTTATGTTGTAAATGTTTCTGCGGTTTTAGGTCTTGCGGGACCATGTATAAAAACTGCTTTTGCAGTTATCACCCTAATCTCTCAGGTTCAATTATTTTTCCGATAGATAACATAATCACGTTGTTCTTCTTTATTTAGAGAAAACACCTGTAAAAACGCAAAAAAGGCCTGACAAAATACAGGTGTATTTATCACCTATACTTCGTCAGGCCTTGCTCACTACTTACTGTGTGGCGATTCGCTCAGTACGAATTTTCTTATGATGAAAGCTGACTGCAATCACTCCTCGACAAATAGGACATTTAATCTTAATGATTCCTTCTGTATTCGGATCTGCATCAAACAATCTTTTATTCTTGCAGCACGGACAGGCTACGTGTATTTCATCCTTCATAACTCCACCCTCCAATCAGATACCATAATCATATGGAGGCTCAGTCTGTGTTTTTCTTCAACCTTTGCCGGTATATTCCTCTCCGCATCTTCTCTGAGCGTAAATATTCGGCATTGTCTTAACTTGATGGCGCTGCCATTCAAGAAGCGTAACGTATAAAAATCTCCTCTTCTTGCTGCAACTATCACCTCTGTGACAGTACGATTACTTTCAACAATAAAAACGTGTGAACCAACTTCTGCTCTTTCTTGCATTTTCAACGCCTCCTGGATTAAGAGGCCAGTAAAAGGGAAAGTCAAACTGACCATACACTGAATATTACTGTTGCTGTTTAACATTGTTCCTAATGTAGCGATATGATAATTATATCGAACATGCGTTCGATTGTCAATCGTTTTCTCATTTGACTTTTTTACTAAAATTTTGTATAATGAATTAGTATATCTTTATGAAAGGGAGGGAACATATGTATGGCATTTAACAACATTCCTGCTAACGCCATTGATTTATTCTGTGGTGCAGGCGGATTATCTCAGGGCTTACATGATGCTGGTATTAACGTACCTTTAGGCATTGAAATCAACCAAACCGCCGCAAATACATATCAACGCAATCTTCCCGGTCAAGTTCTCGTGGATGATATACGCAATATTGATGCTAACGATATCCTTCAAAGACTGGGGATCATCGCAGGAAACCTCTTTTTACTTGCTGGATGTCCTCCTTGCCAGACTTTTTCCTCTTTACAAAAAGATGATACCGAAGGAGATGAACGCAATAATTTAATATTTGAATATGTTCGCTTAGTTCGTGATATCCAACCTCTGTTCATCCAACTTGAAAATGTACCTGGTCTAAAAACCGGTCGCGGAAAGGAAATATTTAAACAGGCTACTGATGAGCTAAACCAATGGTATGTGTTAATATCAAATGTACTTAACTGTGCTGATTATGGAATTCCACAAACCAGAAAAAGACTTGTGTTGCACGGAATTCGTCGCGATGTATATGACTTACTTCGCACTGTGGATAATAATTTCCAAATTGCCCTTCCGTCTGCGACGCATACTAATGATCCGACTAACAACCCCAATCTGCTTCCGTGGGTGACAGCACAAGTTGCTTTTGTTAATCTTCCACCTGTAGATGCCGGTGCTCCAGCACCTAATGGATACCCTAACCACGAAACTAATGGGCTCACTCAAAAAAACATACAAAGAATTGAATATATTCGCAACAATGGTGGTAGTCGTACTTGTTTGCCGCCAGATTTACAATTACCATGTCACAGCAAAGGGAAAGTCGGTTATACTGATGTTTATGGAATAATCAATCCAAATCTCCCTTCACCTACTATGACTGGTGGATGTATAACTTACAGCAAAGGACGCTATGGTCATCCGCACCAAAATCGTGCAATCACAGTACGTGAAGCTGCTCGATTGCAGTCCTTTCCTGATACTTATGTTTTCTTGGGAAACCGCAGCCAAACAGCTTTACAAGTAGGTAATGCTGTCCCTCCGAAATTAGCTGAAGCCAGCGGCAGATATTTTATGGATCTATTAAACAAATTACATCAAATTCCTTAAGAGGAAGGCTCTTAATCCAGAGCCTCCTCTTTTATATTTGCGCCAAAGTAATACCCACCTTATTACCTTCTGCAAAAGATGCATTTGCCATGCGCTGGGCATAATTTTCTTTCACATTACATAAATATGTATAAGAAAGTGTTATTCCTTTGTAAATTCCTTGCGTCTTAGCCCCAACACTATACGCAACATTGTCTCCTTCTTTAAAATAAACACTTACCAATTTAGGTTTCCACTCTATTGAAACTAATTCCTCTTCATTTTTTATGAAACTACGATATGCTGATTCTGCAGCAGAGAGTGCTGTCACAGCTCTAGGCATTCTCTTCCCTTTAATGAAAAGATAATTGTACTCAATTTTATTTTCCGGGCGCAAGCATTCACATTTTGCAGTTACACACATCCAATATATTTCTTCTCCGCCTTCAGTTGTAACAAAAACATCACCAAAATCTATATTGTGTTTCTTTTTGGAATAGATATGATTGACCATGATCTTTTCATTAAGAGCTACCAATGCTTCTGCAAAATCCCTTGGTTGTACACCTCCATATTTTTCTATTATATCTCTAAGTACCTCTGGGGGAAGCTCAATATTTACTCCATCGAATCGATCCATAATTTCGTCCTGGAATAAAGCTTTCATCCATTCATTAAATATACATTCCCCTTGACTCAGCAGCTCTTTTGATACATATCCCAATGCCTTTTCGTCTATGCCTGCAAAAAATTGGGTTCTTTCTTGCAAAACAGTCCGTAATGCATTAGAGTAATATAGCCATATAACATCAAAAATACTATTAGGTACATTGGTAATTTGCTTTGCAATAGAAGGAATCAAATCAGCTATATCCACAGCATTTTTTTCTTGCGATGCCATTTTTGATAAACAACATACTATCATCCCTTCAATAGATAATGTTCCATTGGCAACTTTTACCGCACATGGCAATTTCTCGTTTGGTAAAGTAACATTAGACCATTTCAACCAAAGAGGATACCATGACCTTGGATTTTTATAATTAAGACTTTCCAAAGACTGTACATCATCTCCATATATTTCTTTAATACGTGCAATAATTCTTTTTAAATTTGGTTTCTCGGCTGGAAACAAATCTAATACATCAGTTTTAAAGTCCGCTTCCATAACTCCTGCATCAAGCCATTTATCACAAATGTCATTTACTTCCGATAATGAATATCCTGAAAAATAACTACTTATAATTCCACAGATATTTTCCACATCCGGTATATTTGTGTATATACATACAAAAGGCATACTCAATGCTCTAGCTTTTGCTAAAATCTCTAATGCCGGCATATAATGCTGATCAAGCAATTCCCAATCCAAAATCAACAAATCCTTATTACTCAGACATTTAGTAACCCTATCTGGATTAATATCCTTACAATATCGTAACATTTCAACATGGCACCCGCAAGTATCCTCAATTGTTGTGTACATCTTCTTTGTAAAATCCAAAGCCTCACTATCCATCAACGCTTCATATGGATCAACAAAATCATCATCTATACAAGCTACATATTGCAAAGAATCTCTCACAATTTTCTCGTAACAGTTATTCTCCATTTATTCTTCTCCATTGATAGTTGAAATCACAAAACAAGCTCCATCCAATCTATTAAGTTCTGGATCATTGGTGGCATATAAATCTAAATCCATCGCATTTAGATTTCTCTTCGCCAAGTACAATCCTATCCCTCGTCCAGATGGCTTTTTCGTATAAAAAATTTCAAAACATTTAGTCAGTTCTGTATGAGACATTTTCGGACCGGAATTCATAATTAATGTTTTGTCTCCTTGTACATCAATCTCTATCCGCTTTTCATCCGAAAAACCTACCCAATAAATAGCATTATTCACAATATTGATAAATACTGGGAACAGCATCGACTCATAGCTGTAATATGAAGTATTACAGAAACTCTCTGTACAAACAAACGAAATTCCTGCTTTATCCATCGCTTTTCCATAAAAGCTCATCAAAATATTTTCAATGTCCTTACCGGTAATATTTTTTCTAATACGTCTTGTGTTTCTATATAGCGGCATCAACATTTTATGATTTGATTCCATATGCTGAAATGATATAAGCAACGCTTCATATACAGGAAGTAAGTTAGGTGATTTTTTTGCCTCCTGTGCCAACGTTTTTAGCTCGGAACTAATCTGTGAATACAGAACGTTAAACTGATGATCAACAACATCAATCGACATGCCCACTTGTGCCAATTCATAGAACATATCCACCTTGCTTGCGAGCTCAATTTCTTTGCTTTTATATGCTGCCAGAAGCGCCAACCCTTCACCATCAATATCCAAAGCTGCTAAACTATCCAAGTAATACACCACGGACCGATTGCATACATCCAAAATTTCCTCATACTTTTCAGTCAACTCTGACAAATACCTTTTAGTATCCTCCTCTTGCAATTCATCCAAATTGATCACTGATGGGGAATATGAGCGCACTGCTTTTTCCAGCCCTGCTATTTTATGACTTACATCTTCTGTAATTTGTGCAATAACCCTTTTAAGTTGATCTCGACATAAACTTATGACCTGATTAACCTCTTTTAGCACCGCATCATATTTCTCAGTATATTCGTCGGCCAAAGTATTTTGGTAAACGTTATCCATTACCGTTTTATTAAGTTCAACCAACGTTGTTTCCAATACTTTACGCCGTTCTTCATACGAATAATACAGATCCTGAATACTCTCATTTCCTTCAAGACTGACTGCTGGCGCAATTGTTGCTTTTGCACTCACAACTCTTAATTGCAGTTTACTAATTTGCGAGAGCAATGCTCTTTCTTCACTTTTTACGATTTGTTGACGTGTTATCTTTTCAGACAATTGCTTAGTTAAAGATTTTATTTCTTCATCAATTAAATCCAGTTCTTTTTTTCGCTCTTTCAGTTGTCTATTCAGCTCTATCAACTGTTGACGATTTTTCTTTTTTTCCTGTGCAATTAATGCATCCTGTTTCTTCTTTTTTGCTAACTCATCCGCAAAATTTTTTCGTCCTTCTGAAGCTGTTCCAAAATATTTAACACCGACTTCTTTAAAGAACTCTTTCAACAATCCGCGCATACTTCGATACGCTTCATTCGAAATAAGTCCTTCTCGTCCAGACTTATCAATCAATTGCGGATTCCCTTTTTTGGTAATACCAATATAGCCAAACATTTTTCGATGGGAAAAATAATAGTAACCAGCACCTTTGGATCTATTCTCTTCAAAACCCAAAAAGTCAAAGTCTGTTCTTCCATATGGCAAAACGCGGAAGCCATCACGATATAAATATAATCCACTATAGTTTTCAGCTTTTTTTTCGTACGCTTTCCATATATCTGGAGACATAATGGAATTTGCCTGCTGCGCCTCCCAAAATGCCACTTTTAATTCCATTTTTCCAACTTTAGTTCGTAATCTTTCTCTCGGCTTAAAATCATATGGAAATTCTTGATTGTTATATCCTTTGATAACACCACTAAACTTTCCATTCTCATCGAAAGAACCTTTAATCCAGTGCTCACACTCTTCGAATTCATCGACTGTATAGAAATCTTTCAAGTTTAAAAAATCATAAATTTTTCCATCGCTTCCGTATATTAAAAAGCACGGACTTTCTGTAAATTCGTTATCTATGCCTTCTTTCAGATTTACAGCACGTTCCTTAGTCAGTTCATCATCAAAAGGATTAAATAATCCAGATAATGCTGAACGAATATAATTTGTTTGTTCTGCAGCTCTCTCTCTGTCTTCTTTCAAGACAATTTCGTCACTATTTTCTCTTTGCAATTCTCTCAATTCAGATATAGGATCAAAAACCAGGAACACTGTCCCGTGTTTTTTGTCTGCAAAATGTGAATCCAAAACTCCCTTTATGACTTCTGGAATTTTTCCATATTCGTCCAACGACTTCATCACATCTTTTTTTACGCCAACGAAATGATCCCACGAATCACTATTAAAATTTTCCAAAAATTCGTTTCTCAATAATTCATAAGCAAAATCAATATCACTGATTTTCGAAATACTCGTCAAAGGTATTTCAACTTCATCAAGAAACATCTCATAGTTGTCCAGAATTTTCCAGTTCATGAATAATACTTGAATATCACTATTTGCCTTTTTAGAAATCATCAGCATATGATTTCCAAGATAAGCAACGGACAATCGACCAATTCCTTTTTCCCCCAACGGAACTCTCTGTTTTTTATATAATCGCTCTTCTTCCGTCAACTCTTCGTTAATGTTTCTTTTATTTCCGGTACCGATTACAATCCATTTATTCAGAATATCGTTTTTATCCATTCCACGACCATCGTCTGAAATCAAGAACATATCATGAGAAACATCGCCATATCCCGTCTGATACAATCTTGCTACAAGATAATCACCATACGCATCGTACCCATTTTTCCATAGTTCAGTTATAGCTGTAGGCAAATCGGCAATTTGGTTTTTTCCAAGCAAATCAATGGCTCTGGCCTTCGTTCTAAAATTTGCCATTTACGTAACCTCCTAAATATCATTAAATAACGTTCTTACTCAATACCCACCACATAATCTGTAATATCAATCTCTACCAAATTGGGTTTAGATAATAGCATTGTAAATCTTTTATCTGGATTCTTAAAGATCACTATATGATAGTGATGTATGTTACCAGCATTATCTAACGAAGTAATCAAACGATCCATTATATTAAGTATGAATGATCTAGGTAATTTAACCACTGCAACATCTTTATTTCTACACCCAAATATCATATATTGTTCCCTACAGGCCGCAATGTCTTCAAATCGCTTTTCCCTATAAGCAAACCAATATCTCTCTTTATCACCCTGAAGTCTCATCTTTGAAGATGCCATGACATATCCTTTTTTATTATCCTCTGTCCTAAATGTATACCTTTTTTTATGCATTGAATCTTTTCCTCATCAATAGCAATCTTGGCACATATATCCAACGCATCGTTTTCTTCAATGATATCTTCATCTATATGTGTAATATTTACTTCTGGATATGGATAAACAGCACAGATTTTCTCTATCAAAATAGCCGTTCTCTCATTTATTCTACTCAGATCCCACTTTTCGATAGGTATAAGCTCCATATTTAATGTTAAATGTGCCGTATCTTTTAGAATTACATTTTTATACTCCCACTTTAGGTTGCTCATTTTACTGTTATCAGATTTCGTCGCCAAAGTAAGATTTCCCAGTCTATGTATATTATCAAGATATGTCTCCATATCTGTATCCAATTCTTCAAGCCATTCCTCCGTTGCAGTCTGTGGCATTAAATGCTCTACACTAAGAACTGACAAATCTACCGGAGCTGGATTGTTATCAAGTTCTAATCTATCTAAAACAATTCTTAAAGCCGGTCTCTTGTACACATTCGCATTAAAAAGCATCTCCATCATCTGCTTATCTGTAGGCATATAACTTCCGCTTGTTCCTGCTATATTTCCAACCATTTCCTGATTGAGCACTTTTAAAACATCATCATAATTATCATTACATTTCTCAATTACTTTCTTTAATACTGTCGGAAACAATTTTGATATATTCTGTGAGTTCATATCACATAAGCTTCTTCGTATCATATATGAATTCACAGAAGAAACTAGCTTCGCCAAAGTCTCTGTCCCTATTTTTTGTTGTCTGTGCAAATGATAGAACTCCATTATTATTGCCATAGGAAGATCTGAATTGATTTTCTGGAAATCCACAATGACATCTTTCAACTTTTTATCTATTTTATTTATGTCTGTGTTGAATAATAAGCTAAAGATTTTTGAATACTCCAGTAATTCTTCAAACAAATCCTTTGTATCAATTCCCTTGGCATCTACCCAGTCAATAAATCCCCGATAAACCCCATTCTTAGGAATTAAGATGTATGTCTTTATAGCAAGAAACATTCTAAAGAATATCTCAAGAATTTTGGAATCCTGTGATACATTTTCCTCCAATTTCTTCCAATACTTAGCATAATAAGCTTCTTGTATATCGCTCTGCAGATCCATTAACAAATAATTCCTAATCAAATCTGCCGCTGTCAATTTAACTCCCGTTGCATTGATACTCTCGAAAAGTTTCTGAGCATTATCTTCTTCTGATATAGATACACATACTACATAAAGCTTATCCAAAGCCATCAGCATATCATTAGCACTGTAGCCTTTTATAAGTAAGGAATTTATGTAATCACAGATATAGTAGTAATTCTTCAGAACAAGGGATCCTTTATCCTGTATATCATCCACTCTGTCCTCTACAATACATCGATATACATCATCATCAGAAACTAAAGGCTTCAATTTATACTTAATCTTATCGCTATGATATGGATTGGTCAGATATTGCCCTTCTAACTGCTCTACTCTCGTATACTCATTATTCTTTTTAAACAATTCTTTTACTGCATATAATATGAGAAAGGTTGTTGTTAAACGTTGTTGCCCATCGATTACAGATAATTCTCTTGAACTAAAATCAATAGCCTTTTCGAGATAGATCACAATTCCCATAAAATGATTTTTATAATTCCCCTTAAGGACATTTTCCAAATCATTAAGATACTGCTTGACCTCTTTATCGGCAGTCCATGTATAATTTCTTTGATAAACAGGAATTACAAATTGGCATCCAAGACTTGTTCCCAATAGTTGTAATAGCCCCGTACGTTTTGGCTCACTCATTTTATCCTCCTCATATGTATACGCATTCTAAGCCTCTGCAGGCATCTCCTCCATTTTCAATTCAAAAATGGTTTCTTCAATAACTTTAACACATTCATCCGTATTTTTCTTTATGTCGTTTCCCCAGAATCGGATTACAGTCCATCCTAAAAAGAGAAGCTTCTTATTAATTTCATCGTCACGTTCTCTGTTTCTGGATATTTTGTTAATCCAAAATTCACTATTATTGCTTTTTTCCAGTCTGGGTTTAAGAACTTCCCAGTCTTTACCATGAAAGAACTCTCCATCGCAGAAAATTGCTATTTTGTACTTTGTAAACACAATGTCGGGTTTTCCTGGTAAATCTTTATAGTTCTTCCTAAAACGATAACCTTTTTGCCACAATGCTCGCCTAAGTTTTACCTCTATTTTGGTATCATTCGACTTAATATTCTGCATGTTCTTACGCCGTTGCTCTGGTGTTAATACATCTGCCATATCATTAACCCCGTTATATTTTCCATGAAACCACTTTCCTATCCTTGAATTTTCAATTGTTCAAACAAATCTATTCCAACATTATCATCACAGTAAGCTTATTTCGTTACAATTCCAACGTTTCAATCTCCATTTTCTTTCCGCTCAAATAAAAATTAAAAAGCATATCTGCCGGAATTAGACGGATTTGAATATCCTCCAAGCCCAAGCCCGAAAGCATATCCAGTTTCGCCTTGCCTTTGTTTATGACCTCTTTTCCTTCGGTCGGCATCAAAAAGCAGTTCTTAACCACGGCAATATGATGGTCTGCCAAGAACTTCCTATATACCAACTGATACATATATTGTTTTACAATGTCGCCGATCCCCGGATTCCCCCTAAGTGTACGACCTTTCTCAAGCTGAATCAAATAATATTTCGCATCAAAAATGATAAACCAATCCCGACCGTCATACTCATTAATAGTAATAAGGTCAGGGATAAGTGTGTCCTTCGGCTCATGCATAAAACCGTCTCCACACCATTTCGGCTTTTCCACCAAGTCTATCAATTTTGTCTTTTTGTCATATCCTGCTGCCAACGGTTCCTTCATCTGAAGCTGACCTATTGCAACATCTAATTTGTTACCAAACACGGCAGCACACGCCTTCTCCCATACAGCATGGAAAGCGGTAGTGCCAAACATACTGATGCCCTGATTTTCTTCGAGCATTTTTCTGTCCTGTGAAATATAGGTATAAAGTGTTTTCAGCAGAATCTGCCGATGCGTGTTGAATTGAACATTCAACTCTTTCATGATTCGCTCAAGGATATATTCTTTTTCGCCAAAGTCCTCTAACGACTCGTCACTCAAAGATACCGTTTCCATTTCAAACAGTTCTTCCAGTCCTGCATCATGAAGCTGCTTGGAACATTCTGTGAGGACACATTCGTGCAAACGTTTAAAATAGTCCATCTCATCCTCAATGGACCTATGCGTAATCAGTTCTGTGTAATAAGGGCGACCTTCTTCAATAATGGCAAACCCATCATCGATGGTCCTGTTCCACAGAATATCTCCCTCGCCATTCACTTCCAAAATATCCTCGGTGTTATTATAAACACCATATTCATAATAGTCATTCAAGAGATACAGGATAACCGCAAGTATATTAAAACTGCGGTTATCGCCGTCTCCATTAAATAGATTTATAATTTGCTCCTCAGAATGGCTATAGCGTTCAAGCACTTTCACAACTTGCTTCATTCGTGCAAGCGGTTCGTTCTCGGAAAGGATGTATTTCGGATATACCTTGATTACACGGTTGCCGATGGTTATGACACCGACATATGTAAATACATAATAGCAATCGTCATTTCCGGCGGTTTCATCAATTACCTGCACATCTTCGTCAACAAGGTCTGTCATTTCCTTCTGCTCCGCCGTATTCGCAACGGTCTTCAAAATACCATAGGACTTTAGGCTTTTTATGAATTTTTCTACTCCTGCATCATCGTAGGAGAACCGAGTACGCAGTTGGTTCTTTGTATAACGCTGCTGTTCTCGGACAAAACAAGAAATAATCTTCATGTCCTATCATCCCTTCTGCGGATTGTAATAAACCTCCTCAAAATCCTCTCCGAAGATCTGGATTCCGATTTCATCAAAGCTGTCGCACACGGCAGAATACTTCGTGGTATCCTCACAGCCGGAGAATAGCTTGTGTTTATGCTGTTTTGCAGCATCTTCATAGAGGTACATAATAACCTTGCTCTTAAATACCTCAATAAAACGTGCTGCATCCTTGATAGTATCGTCCTCTTCACTCACAGTCTTCAGAACACGCTTTGAGATAAAAAACGGTCCCATCAATTTATCTTCATTTACCTTGTATTCCTTTGCGAGTTTTTCGTTAATCGCACGTCTGAGAACATTCCACTCAATTTCCTGTGCAACGGAACTGCCGACAGACACACGGCCCTTGATTATGTCTTGGTTCTTGTTAATTCCGAGATACTCAAAATTCCAACGGCGCTTGAATGCAGTGTCCATCGGGAATACACCCTGGTCAGCACTATTCATAGTTGCCCAGATGAACATATTGTTCGGAATCTTGATTTTCTTGCACTTTTCAATATTGCATTTAAGTTCACCTGCAAGATACTTTCTGATATCTTCAGATGTCTGGATTTCGTATTCACTCACACCATCCTCGTCGCGGTCAAGCAACTGGAAAACATCTCCGAAAACGGCAGCAACCTTGGCTCTGTTAATTTCTTCGATGATAAGGATATGTGGCTGCGGATTCAAGGAACGGGCACTCTTCATTGCCTCAACATATACACGCATAAACGGTCCGGGTACGAACTCATAACGGATTGTAGCACCATCAGACACAGGCTTATATGTTCCAACAAACTGAGAATAGGTGTAATCTGGATGAAAAGTAACACGCTCATAAGAACCTGTTGTATCCTTCAGACACGCCTCGCAATCCCTCTTCAGATTGAAACTCTTACCAGTTCCAGGAGCGCCGAAGACAATGCGGTTTCTCTCATATTCAGTTTCTAATTCTGTATTATAAATCAACGGCATATTGACCTCCTGTAACGCCATCAAATACATCAAGTATTTTTTGACAGCACTTCTCTGAGTATTATTTTTCCTTTCGGATGATTCCAACATCACGATGCAGTCCTGCACCTCAACAACGGCATCTGTAAAGAATACACTGTGTCCTTCGTGAGAAGGCAAAGGGGTATTGGAAATATTGCTCACATACTGGTTAATGGAATTTGCAGTGTAAGGCTGTCCTGCGTCAGAATCACCTTCCGGCTTTACCTGTGTTTCCATCCATGCACGGAAATTACGCTTGTTGCGTTCTTCCGGATTGTCGAACTCGATTTCATCTACCTCATCAATGATTTCTTCACTACCGTAATAATATCTCTCATACAGGAACATCAGATTTTCATCATCCGTCAGAGGATAGCAGGATGTCAGTTTACCCTCTGTTTTTACTGGGAGTTGCTCGCCGGAAGCAAAATTACGATGCCATGTACCAGGCTTCATATTTGCCATTGCAGATGTGGCATCATAGAAGTAGTTTCCAATGCCGTCTACAAAGGCAAGCAGACTTTCGCCATCCATAGCAACCATTACGGTGCTTGCATCAGTCTTATAGAAGCGGATGAGTTCTCCCGCCTTCCGGGATGCCACATTCTCAGCATAACCGAATTTTTCTTTCAGAGCTTCGGAAATAGCACCCTTATCAAGACCTTCACCTGCGACATAATCGTCAAGTGAACCAATGTCTCTCCAACCAATACCCACCACAGATTTTTGATTCCATTCCGCAGCATAATTCTTTGTATCATCGGAAGTGCCGATTCTTACAAACTGGATGATGTCACCGCCGAAGCGTTCAACTAGCACATCCTTGAACTCTCCATAATACCACCCCGCATGGTTTTCAACCATGGCCAACTGCCCACTTCGAGCAAAGTACTTTTCACTCGGCTTTATTTTTAATGCATAAAGAATGTGACGTTGCCATTCAGAAGAATGATAAGAGCTCAGTTTATCAGGGCAGACCATAGAGAGATATTTGTGAAACCACCCCCAATTGCAGTATGGCTCACCAACCTTTTCCCAAAGTTCAGCATCTAACAGTTCATAATCCGTAATGGACTCCAAGGTTGAGTTCTGAACGATCTCTGTAGCCTTTATCAACGCATCACGAATGTTACGTCCAAGTTCTAACGCCTCGTCCTCTGTAATCACCTGCGGTTTCTGCGGACTACCTGTTGTCCATTCTCCCGTTTTCTGTTTCTGGAACAAGCCAAATTTGTATGCAGACCCGCCGGCAATGCTACCGAAGAGTTTACGGCAGTCTGCATTCATTTCAAGCCAACAACAGAGAGAATCCTGGTTCTCGCCAACGGTATAGAACAGATAATTTAAAAGGTCATCATCAGATAACGCCGCCAAAATATCCGGAGAGAACTTTGCATTAAAATCTCTCAAGACTGCTTCAATCTCATCCTTTTTTGTAGGGATATCAAATCCAGTTTCAGAAACATAGGACTGAAGATATCTGGCTGCCTTTTGATATTCATTCAAGTATGTATCATCATCTGTTTCAATAGTAATATCCGTCAAACCAAAATTTGTACTGTCTTTATCTGCTTTGTCAGAGACATACATCTTCTTTCCCTTACCCAGGTTTACGCTCTTCAAAACACCAAAAGCCTCATACATAGAAGCATCTTTTCTTTTGACAAAAACAATGTAATCATCAACACCTAATGCTTTTCTCAGCGGCATAAGGTCATTACCATAACAAATCTGTAGTGTCGGATTTCCCTGTCCATTTTCATCTGCATTCAAAATTCTTCTACGAATCTGAACCTGATCTTTTCCCCAATCACTGGAAAATTCAGTTGTATCCATGCTCAACGCTTCAAGGTTCTTTTTGTTCAACCTAACTGGAACACCAATTCGCCACCCTTTAAATGTTGAATTTAGTGTGAGCGTAGGAAAAAAATCCTCAGTTTTTCGCTGTCCCGCTGATGCATCTCTCTCACTTGTTAACTGAATTTGTGTGGCATTGCTAGCTTCATTCGCTTTATTAATGCTATCCGTGTTGCTTAATCTAATCACCAAAATGCTGATGACATCCTTCCAAGAAAAGGTTGTGTCTTCAACATACGATAAATTGTCCTTCAGTATGGCGAGGCTTATATCGAAGCCGTTCTGCTGAATATTCGTATTATTACTTGCCATGTTTTACCTCCTCCATAGAATCAAAGACATTATCCATAAAGTATTTTATTACCGCAGTAGCTAAATCGACAGGAAGTGCATTACCAATCAATTTATACTGCGCTGAATATGAAATTCCTAGACTCTTCGCAATTTCTGCATATTCATCCGGGAATCCCTGTAACCTATACCCCTCTAACGGCGTAATTCTACGAATCGGTTCATTTTCAATATCGACAACTGGTCGCACATAAGGCTCCGCACCATGAATATAACTGTTGCTAAAATAGTTATCTTGGTTTGCCCTATGCCACTTTGACATTGTAGCTGTCAACGGACGTGCAATAGGATTATCAATATTTACATCGCCCTGCCAATTATGCGGCTTGGTCAGTATTGTTTTCCTTGAACCACTCGGTATATAGTGTTTTGGGTCAACTTCACATTTCTCCAAAAGATGCCACGTTGTCGGATATTTTGCAGTCGCTAAATCAACCTTCGGCGGAGGTGCAAGATGCAGCTCTCCAACCAAATCCCTTCTTACACCACAAAAGAAAATTCGATTACGTTTCTGTGGCAAGCCGTAGTCTGATGCAAGCAAGTCCCATGTGTGCAAAACATAACCAGACCCTATATCCTGTAGAGCCTGTTTCATTTCATCTAAAAGACCACCGCCCTTAATGGTATGTATCTTTTGAACATTCTCCAACACAAAATACTTCGGTCTATAAAAATCCAACATATCAAGGATGTAGAAAAACAACTGTCCACGCGGGTCATCAAACCCTTTTCTATATCCTATATTGGAAAATGATTGACACGGAAATCCAGCAAATAAAACATCAAAATCCTGTACAAGTATGCCGTCGGGATTTTTGTAAGTGCGGACATCTTGCACATCATCAATTTTCTGTATATTCCCTACACAGCAGGCTTTCTCGTAGACTTTCTGTGCATTTTTCTCCACTTCGCAATATGCGACGTGTGAAAACTTGTATTTGTTACTTTCGATTTGTTTCACACCACAGTGAAAACCGCCAATGCCTGCAAAACAATCAAAATATCTTATTTCTTCAATCATCTGTATTAATCCTTTTCAATACATACTTTAACCCATTAGCCAAAACTCTCGCCATAAGTGGACTGACTGCATTGCCGATCTGCCTGTACCATTCATTTGGAGAACCTAAAAAGAAATAGTCATCAGGGAACCCTTGAACACGAGCAGCCTCTCGCGGAGTAAGTCCTCTTGCTTGATAAGGATGTATATACATATTGCAATCATAGTACATATGTGCAGTTATGGCCTTGCAAGGCTCGTCTGCAATCAACTTATCAAACTTGTCTCTAAAAATATCTGCTCGTTTTTTATATGGGTTAATCTCCTGGATGCTTTCTGCATCTGATTTCTCACCGGGCTTCAGTAGCTGATAAATTTGTATATCTCTCTCGTTATTGTATTTGGAACGATGATTCAACAATGGTCTCTTAGTAGGAATACCTTCATTAATTAGCTGAGTATACTTAGTTGACGTATCAGAAATTCCTGCTACCGTGTATCCCCATTTTTTGCTCTCCACATAGGTCGCATTCTTCATCGTTTTTGCTTCAAGTTCTGGCAAATCTGAAATAGCATCCCACAAGGTATACTGAAGTCCCGACATCTTACTAAGGACAGTCTCTTTAAACATAGAATATAATTCATCCACAATAGGTTTATATTCATTGTTAATGCCTAATATAAATGCTCGCTTTCTACTTTGCGGAAAACCGAAATCTTTCGGGCTCAAAATAAGGGGGGCACATACGGTGTAACCGATATTCTCAAAATCCCTCTGGATTTCATCATAAAGTTTCAAAATCCCCTCTACATTCTCCATTAAGAAAATCTTAGGCTGCGACTGGTTTACAGCATGAACATAGAACTTGTATAAAGCATTGCGTTCATCGTTTTCTTTCTTATGTTTGTTCACAACACTAAATCCCTGGCAAGGAGGGCCACCTACAATAACCGGAACATGAGGGAATATATCCTTTCCTACAAGTTCTCTGATGTCATCGTGGATAAGATTCTCCTCCTTTAACCAAGGACGGTTGAATCGGTAGGTCAACAAAGCAGATAAGTCCTTATCAACAGCTATGATAGGACGAAAGCCCTCTTGTTCGAGTCCGACTGACAATCCACCTGCACCGCAGAATAAATCAATAAAATCAAATTGAAAATGCTCCGGCGTAAATGCCTCAAACTTATCAGTATAATACTGAATAAGCTCTTGCTCTAATTTATCCTTATCAACGGAAGCATCATATATTTTCGTTTTAGCAAGAACCTTTTTTATTTGCTCGTGAATGAAATCTATATCATACACGTTGTTTTTAATTATTTCCATATAATTATGTTCTCCCATCATTAGTTTACTGATGCACTTTTACCACTTTGAACCCAAGCATCTAATTCGGAACGTTTAAATTTCCACAGTTTTCCTATTTTATGTGCTGGGATTGAATCATCCCGTTTTATCCAATTACGAAGAGTTACTGTCTTAATTCCCAAATATTCAGCTGCCTCGTCTATGCTAATATAATTATCATTTTTTAATTCTGTCATCTCGACACCTCATTATCCTTGTACAAATATGCGAACTACTATATATAATATCATACCATATTGATTCGTTTTCTTCAACTTTTTCTTATATTTGATAATATTTGATGCTATTTTATTATCTTTGTTGTTCTGATATTACAAAAAACGCCCCACATTCCTGCAGGACGTCCAGCTATCTCAACATCTATTTTTAATTCCCGACTGTAGTAGTCTTCCCGTAGAATCCTTTTAACGATTCCCCTTAGGGATTCACTTCTATATATACCCTCTTAACGATACCTGTTACACAATCCACTTTAACTCGCCTGAGAAGTAGTCTTTTAGTAGTTCCGTGGCACTATAACTGCCGTACTATGCCCAGTTCTGCGCGACTTTTCACTACACATTCGGTAGTCCGTTCACCCTGCCGTGACAAACGAATAGTACTTTAATCATAGTTTTGTTTCTCCTTGATTTGTCCCGGAATGCCCCGTTTTGCAAGGGTTTCCGGGGTTATTGTGATATGCTCTGAAATTACAGATTGTGGCAAATCAGAGCAGAATTAAGCAAGTTATTACTACCTGTTAGTAGTAAAATTGGTAGTAAAAGGGAAAGGTTTACTACTAAGGATTTTGAATAAATTCTTTTGTTTCTTTTTCTACATCCTGCCATATATTAGAAGGCATCTCAGCAAAGTTATAATAAGTTCCAAAAGAACCATATGACGAATCTGCATTTTCTGGTTTTACAATTCCTCCCAAGCATCTTGAATCATTAAAATCTACTGCAAGTCTGTACATCGTCCTAATTGCTAACATATATTCATCAACATTTTTCAAAGAATTATCAGCAAAAATGCTTTTGCACTACGCTTTGCCCTTTCAATATCTTTAAATTGAAAATATCCTTGGACATCACAAGTACCAGGCACCCTATACTTCGGGCATTCAACGAAATATCAGCAAATTTTTCACACACATTATAAAAATCCATGTATTTTTCTTTTAATACATTGAAATTCTCCATATCCTTTAGTCTTTCATTTTCAATCAATGAATAATAAAATTGTTCTTTTGAATTGCTTATTCTTCTTCCCATTATGCGTCAACTCCTTTTCTTCCTGCTTGCTACAGGCAAAAAATTTTCTGCTTCTCCCTCATTAAAAGTCTGTTCCTCTTCATCTTTCAATGACTTTTGAGCCTCTTTGTATCCTTTTTTATCTGTTCCCGGATATTTTTTATTTATCTCTGACCATATGCACTGAATTTCATCTCTTCTTGACCTTATATCACTCAAAGGCAAATCACAAAAATCTGTTATCAAAGACGAATATGCTTCTCGAACATCCCACAATTCATCTGCTGCATCCTTATGTTTTTTTATTCGATCATCCAAGTTACTATCTTTCATATATAAATTAAATCCTAATGACAATGCTGATGTAATCCCACCTATCCACGCTAACAGATACTGATTTGTTATAACAGTCGCCAAAAATCCTACCGTTGAAACTGCCGTAAGTATTATCTGACTAATCTTAACTCCTTTATTTATACGCTCTAATCTATTCTGTATTTTATGGTGAGTTGTGTATGTATAAACAACCTTCCCATGCAAATCTATTATCTGATTCAATAATAATTCCTGATTTTCCTCCATAGCACTTTCTACCTTTCTGCACTATACCATATATCTAAGCACTTTTCCCAATACATCCCAGCCTTTTGATGCATCCACCTTCATATTGCTTCCGGGTGCTTGTATCTGCGGTGTAATATATCCATTCAAAGAAATTTCATTATAATATTTCAACATTGCTTCCTCGAAAGTTTCTCTACATCCAGACGGTTGCTCTCCATCACGTAAAAAATGCCATCCCTTAATAGCATTGTGCATAAAAGAATCAATCAATATTCCTGACAAATGATAACTTTGGAAATTGTTGTCTCTAATATAACGAATATGTTTACACGCATCATACAGAAGTCCATTCGATTGTTCATTTTTTTCTTTTATCGCATCCTGCTCTGCTTTGGGATTGGTTGACATCCAATTTCCTCCCATATGGCTATCCGGATATTTATATGTTCCATCCCATCCCCAAATAGTATTATTTTTAAAAGTTGGTAATATTTCAAATTTCATACCATCCGAAAACTTTATAACAACAACTTGTCCATCTCCCCTAATATCTGTTCTAGGATATGTGTCCAATATTGCATTTTTAACAGACTGTAAAAGTCTTGATGGTCCATTTCCATATATATTCGAAAAGTGATTATATTCGGCATCTGGTAATTCAATTAACACATCCAAATCACTTGTATTGATTGCTGTTCCTCTTCCATATGATCCGACATAAAAACTATGTGCCGTATCACTTATACTATTCCAAAATGTCTGATTCACCGCTTTTGTAATTCTTTTATATCGCACTGATATCAATGATCGTGTATCTAAATCAATCACATACTCATTTTTAGTAACTCTATAGCTCATATAATTTCACCCTTTCTGAATATAATTTCAATATTGTCTGTTTCAATTATTATATCGTCTTTTTCACTTCTTTTCCATAGAAAAAAACGCCCTAGCCTAAGCCAGAGCGTCATCCCATTTCCATATTATACAACTTTAAACATTTTCTGTGACATCGGTTTCTCCTTCTTCTGCTCAACCTCCGCCTGTGCTTTCCTAAACTCTTCCATCCGTTTCAATTCTTCCTCGGCATCATCGAATCCGATATGCGTGTATACATTCATTGTGACCGATATATCCGAATGCCCCATGAGGTACTGTAATGTCTTTGGATTCATTCCCGATTTCGCCATATTGGAGCAATAGGTATGTCGGCATACATGTGGACGTGTCAAGTATGGGACAAAAAAAATATTTTTTTCTTGCCGGAAAGTACCTGACCATTCCAATCAGGTACTCCAGCACTTTTATTATCTTCCACAAAATCGCTCTTGTCCAGAACATTTTATCTCGGTCCTAAAAATACATCATCAAAATTCCATTCAATTTCGATTTCCTCCTGGCTATGCACCCGGATAACCTTGATGATCTCCCGTAACTTCTCTGTATCGAATTTCTCCATATTCAGAAATTCTTCCAGCTTCATTTCCTTCGCAGTATTGTCCTGCTCAAGCAACTTTGCATTACGTTCAGACTCTGTTATTTTTCGCCTGATTTCTTCCAGCTGTCTGCCTATCTTTTCCGCTTTCTGCTTGTAGGATTCCCGGTCAATACGGTCATCTTTGTACTCATCACATAGTTTCTAGTTTTCTGCGCATATCTGATGACTTTTCTCCGGTCTTGTTTTACAATAAAGCAAGAACATCTTCAACAAAGGAGGCTGCTTATGAAACCTACACTGACCTTTGAAAAAATAGAAATTTTACGCGGAGAATCTGGCTCCGCTTCTTCTCTTCCGGATCTTGGCGGAATGAAGATTCTTCAGAATCAACTCACCTTTCATCTAGGTGAAACAGAAGAGATATACGAAGGATACGGCACTCTTCCTTCCGCCTATCCCTATCGCCAATACACCACCTATAATCGTAAATTAAGACCAACGGATATAAATACTGCTGTTCTTGAAAATGATTATATTAAGGCTATATTTTTACCGGAGCTTGGTGGACGCCTTTGGTCATTGACAGATAAAACAACAGGGAAAAACCTTCTCTATACAAATGATGTGATTCGCTTTAGTAACCTGTCTACAAGAAACGCATGGTTCAGCGGAGGCGTAGAATGGAATATGGGCATTATCGGACATTCACCTCTTTCCAATGAGCCCCTCTTCACTGCTTCCGGTATTACAGATTCCGGTGTCCCTTTTCTTCGGATGTACGAATACGAACGTATTCGTGAAGCAGAATATCAAATGGACTTCTGGCTGGAAGAAGGCAGCCACACTTTGAATTGTCGGATGCGAATTGTCAACCACACCGATCAAGTGATTCCTATGTATTGGTGGAGTAATATGGCGGTTCCCGAATATTCTTCCGGACAGATTATCGTACCTGCTGCCACTGCCTACACCTGCAAAAATCACGAAGTTTATAAAGTAAATGTCCCTGAAGTCGATGGAAATAATATTTTCCATTATGAATCTATTCCGAATCAAACTGATTATTTCTTTGACATTCCCTGCGAACGTCCAAAGTACATTGCAAATGTAAATGCCGATGGCTATGGTCTTCTTCAGACTTCCACGCAGAGGCTTCGCGCAAGGAAACTATTTTCGTGGGGACATAATGAAGGCTCTAACCGCTGGCAACATTTTCTCACAGACGACGCCGGCTCCTATCTTGAAATACAAGCAGGTCTTGGCAAGACGCAATACGGGTGTCTTCCTATGGCTCCACATACTGCGTGGGAATGGCTGGAACAATACGGACCTGTCCGGCTTCCACAGACCAATTCCTCTCAAGAGGCCTGCCACTATATCGAACAGCATTTCGCATCGGAAGAATTAGATCATCTCCTTCGTACTTCCGCATCGTTTGCACACCAAAAAGCGGCTATCGTCTCTTCAGGAAGTGCTTATGGCGCTATGCGTAATCTGGAAGCAAAGGTGTCACCCAAGAAAAAACCACTGTCTGCACATCTGGATTTTGGAACCTGTTCTGAAAATGAGTGGACGCACCTGCTAACAAAAGGTAATTTTGTCACCGCAGATCCTACCCAGATTCCCGGTGATTTTCAATGTAGCTCAATCTACTACGAGCATTTAAAAAAATCCGTCAAAACAGCGGACTCTGAAAACTGGTATGCACACTATCACTTAGGTCTGATGCACTGGTTCTATGGAAAATACAAAAAAGCAAGAAAAGCGCTTAAGCGTTCTATTGCACTTCAGCCCTCAGCGTGGGCATATCACGCATTGGCTGTACTTGCATTCCCGGATAAAGAGAAATGTGTATCTTACATCCGAAAAGGACTTGTACTCTGTGACTACGATCTTTCTTACGTAAAAGAAGCCTTTCGCATCTTTATTTCCGCAGAAGCATTTTCCGAGCTTCTCGACTGCTACAGTCGCCTGCCGGAAAAGATACAGACAGAAAGTCGTATCCATTTCTGTTATCTGACCGCCCTTTCAAAAACCGGACAGTATAAAAAAGGATATGATATTCTCATTCATGAACCGGATTATGTATTAGACGATATCCGAGAAGGAGAAGACAGTATCAGCGACTTATACAGCGCTCTTTACAAAGGTGTTTTTGGGGAAGTTCCGAAAGAAATCCCTGCTCATTGGAATTTTAATTCTTTTATCTAAAATCCAAAACAGCAAAAGAAAAAGTCTGAAACAAAATGTTTCAGACTTTTTTACCAGGGGATGAGGGAATCGAACCCCCGCCAAAGGTTTTGGAGACCCCTATCATACCACTTGACCAATCCCCTATATGTACTTGTCGCACTAGATATTTATACCACACATATAGGCGTCTTGTCAATGTATATTTCATGTTTTATTTGTTTTATTATATTTTATTTCATTTTAGTTCATTTTTTTATATTTCTACATCTTTTTAAACACGGAGAGCAACACTTTTCCAAGTGCAAGGACTAAAACTGCTGCCGCAATAGCCTCTGGAATACCGGATGCGGTTATAGTTCCCATAATAAGTCCCCATACTGCTGTGATTCCAACTTCTCTTGCTTGTGCATATTCTTTTGCAAACAGAACATAAATACTGCCCATCACCGCGATTGTATTTACCATAGAGCCCACAAAACCTACCATTGGCAGGGCTATTACTTGATTTACTTTCACCTTTTCCAATAATTTCCACAGCCATCCTGCCGCTACACCGATCAAGATTCTACAGCCTACAGATACCCAAATTGCTTTGATTGCACCGAGAATACCTGTTGTACTCATAAATGGTGAAAATGCAAAGGACAATAAAGTAGGCGCCATCGTATTGCTGATCAACGAACAGATTCCAAACACTGCCCCTAAGATTGCTCCGGCTGACGGACCAAGTAAAATTGCTCCGATGATGACAGGAATATGTACAGTTGTCGCCTTAATGATCGGAAGCTGTATCATGCCAAGCGGCGTATTCGCCAGTACAATAATGATTGCCCCCATAAGTGCAACACTGACCATCCAACGAGTGTCATGTTTCTTTGTTTTCATTATTCAATTCCTCCTTGTTATCATTCCTGCCTTATGCAGGATACAATACAATTACGAAGGTATTATAGCATTACCTTTTTCCTATAACAAGTACTATTTCACATACAATCCTTGTATTTGCAGGCTTTCCTCCTTGCAAGATAAATAGAAACAAGCTATAGTTTAAGAGAATAATCAAAATCTGACACATCAAGTGATCATTATTATAAAAAGAAAGGATTTCTTCATATGTTAAAAGGAAAAACAATTCTCCTAGGTGTCACCGGAGGCATTGCTGCATACAAAAGTGCATCTCTTGCAAGCCTTCTTGTAAAATCAGGAGCACAGGTTCACGTTCTCATGACTGAAAATGCTAAAAATTTTATCAATCCGATTACATTTGAAACACTCACCGGACACAAATGTATTTCCGATACCTTTGACAGAGGGTTTGAATTTCAAGTAGAGCATGTCTCTCTTGCCAAACAGGCGGACGCATTTATCATTGCTCCGGCAACTGCCAATGTGATTGCTAAAATTGCACACGGAATTGCCGATGATATGCTGACCACTACCTTTCTAGCCTGTAAATCGCCTAAGCTCATTGCTCCGGCTATGAATACTGCAATGTACGAAAATCCGGTTACCAGGGACAATCTTTCATTACTTGCCAAGTACGGTATGGAAGTCATTACCCCAGACAGCGGACGTCTTGCCTGCGGAGATACCGGCGCCGGAAAAATGCCGGAACCAGAAGTCTTACTTCAATATATTTATAAATGCTGCGCCTTTCCAAAGGATATGAAAGGACTGAATGTCTTGATTACCGCCGGTCCCACGCAGGAAGCCATTGATCCTGTCAGATATATTACCAACCATTCTTCTGGAAAAATGGGCTACAGCCTTGCAAAAGCCTGCATGCTAAGAGGCGCCAATGTAACACTGGTTACAGGAAAGACCTCTCTTACCCCGCCTATGTTTGTAAATACTGTCCCTGTCATTTCTGCAAAAGACATGTATGAGGCTGTCACATCACGCAGTCAGGATATGGACATCATCATTAAAGCTGCTGCCGTTGCTGATTACCGACCAGCTTCTGTTTCTGATGAAAAAATGAAAAAATCGGATCAAGACCTTTCCATCGCTTTGGAGCGAACAGACGATATTTTACAATATCTGGGGACCCACAAGCCAGAGCATCAATTCCTGTGCGGCTTCTCTATGGAAACACAAAACATGCTGGAGAATTCCAGAAAGAAACTTAAGAAAAAGTATTTAGATATGATTGTTGCCAACAATCTAAAAGAAAAAGGCGCCGGTTTTGAAGGCGATACTAATATTGTGACTATGATCACTCCGGATTCTGTAACAGAATTAGAACTCATGAGCAAAGACGAAGTAGCCTTCCGACTGATCGATCAGATCTTAACGCTCAGAAACAAGTAAAATCTCCTCCGGATTGTTTGTTTTATAACAAACTTTGAATGAAAGAGTTTTTAATATTTCAATTTCATTTGTTAGATTCACAAAATATTCAATTTTTACTTATAAATTTGCAAGAAACCATTGACGAAATTTCAAAATATGATAAAATAGTAAAAGTCGAATATTATAGTAAACGGAGGGCATAACATTGACACCATATAAAGAACTAACAAAAGAAGAACTTTTAGAGATAAAATCTGATCTTGACGCTCAATTTAACGCAGTAAAGGCAAAAGGTTTAAAACTTGATATGTCCAGAGGAAAACCGTCTACCGAACAGCTGAATTTATCCATGGAAATGATGGATGTTTTAAAAAGTGACTCTAATCTTGTATGTGAAGAGGGGGTTGACTGTAGAAACTACGGTGTATTAGACGGCATCAAGGAAGCTAAACAGCTTCTTGCTGATATGATGGAAGTCCCAAAAGACAATATTGTTATTTTCGGAAATTCCAGTTTGAATGTCATGTACGATACCATTGCTCGTTCTATGACTCATGGTGTTATGGGAAGTACTCCGTGGTGTAAATTAGATAAAGTGAAATTTTTATGTCCGGTTCCGGGCTATGACAGACATTTTGCTATCACAGAATATTTTGGGATTGAGATGATCAACATTCCAATGACATCAACAGGTCCTGACATGGATCTGGTAGAGCAGTATGTCAATAACGATCCTGCTGTAAAAGGAATCTGGTGCGTTCCTAAATATTCTAATCCTCAGGGCATCACTTATTCTGACGAAACGGTTCACCGTTTTGCCAAATTAAATCCTGCTGCCGAAGATTTCCGTATTTTCTGGGATAATGCATATGGAATCCACCATTTATATGAAGATAAGCAAGATTATCTTCTTGAGATTCTTATGGAATGTAAGAAAGAGGGCCATCCTGATATGGTTTACAAATTTTCTTCTACTTCCAAAATCAGCTTCCCAGGCTCCGGTATCGGTGCAATCGCTGCTTCTGATGCCAACCTTGCGGATATCCGTAAGCAGATGCGTATCCAGACAATCGGACATGACAAGTTAAATCAATTACGCCATGCAAGATATTTTAAAACGATCCACGGTATGGTAGAACACATGAAGAGACATGCCGACATTCTTCGTCCGAAATTTGATATCGTCTTAGATACATTAGAAAAAGAACTTGGAGGACTTGAAATCGGAAGCTGGCTTGCTCCACGCGGAGGATACTTCATTTCCTTTGACTCCTTAGATGGCTGTGCAAAAGCAATTGTTGAAAAAGCAAAAGAAGCTGGCCTTGTTATGACAGATGCCGGAGCAACCTTCCCATACGGAAAAGATCCTCATGACAGCAACATTCGTATTGCACCATCCTATCCTACTGTTGAAGAGTTAAAAACAGCAGTTGAAATCTTTACCTTAAGCGTAAAATTAGTAAGTATCGATAAAATCTTGTCAGATATGCTTGGTATATAATTAACAAGGGACGTAGCAAAGTTAAACTTTGCTACGTCCCTTGTTAATTTTTCATCATTAAATCGCAATCTCTACACTCGTCCCTTTTCCCGCCTCACTATGAATATGAAACTGCATTTTCTCCTCGAAAAAAAGTTTCAATCGATGATAGCAATTATAAATACCAATATGCTCTACCACCGTCTCCCGTTCTTACTTCTTCAACTTCTCTTTAATATTTGCAAGCATTTCTTCTGTAATTCCGATTCCATTATCCTCTACTTTAATCGTGACAGCATTTTCTTTCTTTTTACAAATAACTGATATGCTTCCACCTTCCACTTTCTGTAAAATTCCGTGCTCAATAGAATTTTCCACTAATGGCTGAAGTGAAAAAAATGGAATTGAAAATGTTTTTAATGTCTCGTCACAAAACACTTCATACTGTATCCTTGCTCCAAAACGTATTTTTTGAATGGATAAATATTTTTCTATATAATCCAGCTCCTGCTCAATCGTAACATACGTCTTTAAATTTCTTAAATTATATCGCATCATTCCGGCAAAAGAATTCAACATTTTCTCAGCTTTATCATATTGCTCTAACGCCACCATTCTGGATGCTGAATTAATTACATTAAAAATAAAATGTGGCGTCACTTGCTTTTGGAGCATATTTAATTGTGCATCCTTTAACTGATTTTCCAGTTCTGCCTGCTTTTTCTCATAGAGCAAAAACTTTTCCTGTGCCTGCCTGTATGCAAAATTTTGCAAAATATAATTAGAAATATTAGCAAGTGCAGTGGCCACTGCTTCAATCTGCTGAGGTGTCAATGTTTTAATCTTCTTATAATATTCCGCCAACTTTTCATCAGACAGCCATTCTGATACATTTGAATGGAAGTCTTGAGGATAATACCCCTCTTCTGAGCAAAACACCTGTCCGGCTGTCACTGCTCCGGCATAACATCCGTCACAGATCAGCGGAATCTCAATATTTACAAGTCCCGCATGGCAAATATAAATACTTGGTTTCTGAGTTTTCAATGCGATATTCACCGCCTGACAATTTGATCTGGCACAGCATTTCGCCCCTTCTTCTGTACAGTTGATCTGTTTACAGAAATCAGTAAAATTACTTCCTTCTCCAATATGATTTCCTTCTTTATCGATAAAAACAACTCCAAAACCTGTTGCATATGCAAATGACTCCTGAATTTCCTGTTGAAACTCTTCTGTAACGATATCTTTCAAATCCATATCATTTCTCACTTCCCTTTTTGTACTCCATAGGTGACTTCCCAACCAGATTTTTAAATACTCTGTTAAAATGAGAAATATTGATAAACTCGCAATCTATCGCAATTTCCTGTATGTTTTGTTCCGTCTGTAAAAGCAGCTTTTTCGCATTCTCGATTCTCTTTTTATTAATGTAATTACAAAGTGTACACCCCATCTCTTGATGAAATATCCTGGAAAGATAGGTGGGGCTGAAATGTGCAATATCTGCTAACACTTTTAGTGAAATGGCTTCTTTATAATGTGCTTCAATATAAGCGATCACGCAATCTAAATTCTGATTTCCGATTTTTTGTTCTCTATATTCTTTCTTCTTCTTTTTCAAGCAATTTTTGATTGTATCAATGGCGCCGGCCAATTAAACCAATTGCCTAAAGTATTTACAAAATTAAATTCCAAAGGCCAGCCTGTTGCTGCTAACACAGTTGTATTAATCTTTACTATTTTCTTCTGTATCTTTAGTGGCGATAACTGGGTTCAGTACATTTATGCTGTATCCTGTGTTGCTGCAGGCCTTGTATATTTTGCCTGCTGTCTGGACGCTATGGTACTGCGTAAGAAACACCCAGAATGGAAACGTCCATATAAAACACCCGGTGGAAATCTCCTGTTTATCGCTGGTATGGTAATTTCCGTATGGATTATTATCGGCTCTTGTATGGAACTAAACTTAGGCGGTTACATATCTTTAATTGCTTACTGTGTGATCGGTCTTGTGATGTTCTTGTTAGTTGGTCATAAAACAAATGATGGTAAACATGAATATGTCACACTTACACCTGATGACATCGGAAAAGATTATTAATAAGCCAGAGAAATTTTTATTTCTAAATATGGAATGATTTTAGGGCAGTGCCAAACTTATTTAAGTCGACGCTGCCCTATTTAAAAATCAAAATTTTCTAGCATCACCTAGAAACTTGCCCCCTTATTTCCCATATAATGATATACATTCCTTTTCTTCCAGAAAAAGCCCGCAGATATAAATACAGTCAAACACTCTGCAACCGGAACCGCCAGCCATACACCATTGTCACCTAAAACTTTCGGAAGCAACAAAATACATACAACCAAGAACGCAAAGGTTCGTAAAAATGAAATTATTGCTGAAACTTTCCCATCAGAAAATGCTGTGAACATAGAAGATGCAAATATGTTCACTCCGGCAAATAGGTAATTAAACGAAAAAAGGAAAAATCCTCCCACTGCTATTGCAAATGTTTCGGCGTGACGTGGCGTAAAAATTGCAACGATTAAATCTGAACCGGCCAATGCTATTACTGTAATGATCATAGATGAAATAACAATAAATAGCACACATATTTTGTATATTCGCCTTAAAAGTTTTACATTTCTTCTTCCATAGTTGAAACTGAACACCGGAGCTACTCCCATAGAAAATCCCATGTAAAGTGCATTAAACAGGAATTGTCCATATAATACAATTGTAATTGCAGCAACTCCTTGTTCTCCCATCAAATCCAACATAATAATATTGAATAAATAGGTAACAACTGCATTTGACAAATTTGTTACCATTTCTGAAGATCCATTGAGACAACTGTCTTTTAATACTTTCATGTCAAATGCAGGTTTCACAAAATGGAGATCATTTTTCATAAAAAAGAAATAAAAGAGACCGATTACTGCCGGTATCATTTGCCCCAATCCCGTTGCCAATGCTGCCCCCGCAATTCCCATATTTAAAGGTCCCATAAGCACATAGTCTAATACTGCATTGGTGATCCCACCGCAGATTGTTACTGCGAGACCCATCTGTGGTTTTCCTGCTGTAACAAAGAAAGTTTGAAATAACATTTGCAACATACATGCCGGTGCAAAATATAAAGAAATACTAAGATAAGTTACACACTCCTCCTCAATCAATGGAGTGGATCCAAGTATATTTACGATAGGTGTAATCGCCAGATTTCCTAAAACCAAAATCGTGATTCCAAACAGAACACCAATTAATACAATCATAGAGAAATTACTTCTTGCTTCTTCTGCCTTATTTTCTCCGAATTTCTTGGCGATTACAGCGCTTCCTCCCGATGCTAACATAATTCCTACAGCAATTAATACATTTAAAACAGGAAAAACAATATTGATAGCTGACAAAGCTTCACTTCCAACCAATCTAGACACAAATATACCGTCTATAATCGTATATAGTGACATAAATACCATCATAATCATAGATGGCAATGCAAATTTCAATAACGAAAATAATTTAAAATCCTGACTGATTGAATTACTCATAATTTCCCTCCTCATTTTATTGCATATGCAACTTTATACTATCACATATAAAATAACAATATTTTTGCCCAAGTCATTACATAATATCATCACAACAAATAACTGTCAACAAATATTTAGACACAAAAAAACAATCAGCTTTATACTGATTGTTCTTCATTATGTACCTTCAAAACTGCATACAAGAAATATCATCCTTTTACCTATCACCTTGCTTGG
>OLNU01000345.1_pt1 | contig 45962 bp, 42 predicted proteins | sample 1672241 | NCBI WGS metagenome assembly OLNU01 (sample SAMEA3136663, study PRJEB25190) | human gut metagenome | biome: human gut; feature: human-associated habitat; material: faeces | place: Austria | collected 2013 | reverse complement strand
AAGCAAATGCAGTGGATAAAAGAACAGTTGGATATAAACGTCGTCAGCTGTCTATGCAAAAAGGAACCTCCGTAATGCTTGAACTGCTAAAACAGGCTAAAAAAGCTAATATTCCAGCAAAATATGTTCTTTTTGACAGCTGGTTTTCTTCACCAAGTTCCATTCATGCTGTGAGAGAAATCGGATATGATGTTATTGCCGTGGTTAAGAAAACACCAAAAATGTTCTTTCGTTATAATGGAGAAGATATGTCATTAATCTCTATCTACAACAAAAACAAAAAGCGAAGAGGACGTTCCAGATATCTTTTATCTGTTATGGTTGATGTCGTAAAAGATGGGAACATCATTCCAGCCAAAGTGGTTTATGTCCGCAATCGAAACAAAAGAAAAGAATATCTTTGTATCATTTCAACAGATACTGAACTGGATGAAAATGAAATCATCCGCATTTATGGAAAACGATGGGATATCGAAGTTTTCTTCAAAGTCTGCAAAAGTTACCTGCATCTAAGCAAAGAATGTAGATCCATCTCCTATGATGCAATGACAGCACATACCGCGGTAGTATTTACAAGATATATGATGTTATCTGTAGAAAACCGTGAATCAAACGATGAACGGTCTCTTGGTGAACTCTTTTTATACTTTTCTGATGAAATGTCTGACATTACATGGATACAGGCTTTTCAATTGTTGCTTCAAATGTTCAGGACACTACTTGCAGATAATCTTGATATAGCAGATGACGAAATTACTGCGTTAGTAGATGCATTTATGGATGCTATTCCTACTCTGCTGAAAACGAAACTACAAGCGGCATAAAAAACGGAATATTGACAACTGAATTACTGCCAGGTATTGAATTTTCAAGGTGCATAACTAAAATTTATGTGCGAAGTTTGAGTTATTAATATTAACCCTGCGCAGAAGCATGAAGTGTTGGAAAAATGTCCGGTGCTTAGAGATTATAGTATATTCATAGATACGATCCGAAAATATCAGGAGCAGAGAGTTGATAACGTCTATGAAAAAGCCATCCACGAGTGTATAGATAAAGGAATTCTTGCAGATTACCTTCGGGTTCATGGAAGCGAGGTCGTGAATATGTTAATGTCGGAATATAATTATGAGCAGGATATAGAGGTGCAGAGAGAAGAGGCATTTGAAGAAGGCGAAAAATTAGGAAGAAAAGAAGGACAAAAACTTTTTGCGGCATTAGTGGAAAAATTAATCGAGGCGGGCAGAAGTGAAGATGTCATAAAAGCGGCGCAGGATTTTGAATTGTGTGAGAAACTTTATCAAGAATATGATATCGAATAATTGTTTGCTTTCGCACGTTAAAATGTTAGACAGCTTTATTTTGATGTGCTAGAATAAGCGTGTATGTGAATATTTGGGAGGCATATGTATGTTATCAAATAAAGTATTGCATAATACGTTGCAGGACATTAAGAATATTGCCGGATTTGATTGTGCTGTATGGGGCAGGAAGGGAACCTGTCTTGTAATGACCCATGAGAAAATGCAGAAGTATGAAAAACAGGTACAGAAACTTTGGATGGAAGTTGACGAAAAAACGGAAATTTTGCAGGAAGGACAAGGATTCTTCTTTGTGTTTGATGAAGAAAAGCCGATTTATTTGCTAGGGCTTGAAGGCGAACCTGCGAATATGGAAATAGCAGGAAGAATGGGCGCAAGCCAGCTGTCCGGTCTTTTGACTGCTTATAAAGACAAGCTGGATAAGAATCGCTTTATTCAGAATCTGCTTCTTGACAATCTGTTGCTTGTGGATATTTATAATCAGGCAGATAAAATGGGGATTGCAACAGATCAAAAAAGGATCGTGTATGTGATTGAGAAGAAAAATGAAGGAGAAGATCTGATTATTGAGACGCTGCGCGGAGTGTATGCGTCCGGAAGAAAGAATTTTGTTACGTCAGTGGATGATCATCATGTCATACTTGTGAAAGCGCTGGAACAATCAGAGGGGTATGAGGATGCACAGCAGATTGCCTGGGTGATCACAGACACGCTGAACATGGAGGCGATGGCAAGTGTGCGCGTAGCGTATGGTACGATCGTGCAGGAGTTAAAAGAAGTGCCTCGATCCTATCAGGAGGCGCAAGTGGCGCTGGAGGTCGGACGCGTCTTTTATGCAGAACGCGGAATTCTTGCGTATGATGAGCTTGGAATCGGGCGACTGATTCATCAGCTGCCAAGATCGCTGTGTGAAATGTTCTTGAAAGAAGTTTTTCATGGCGGGGCAGCAGATATCTTCGAAGAGGAAGAACTGACAACCGTATATACATTTTTTGATAACAATCTAAATATATCTGAGACGTCCAGACAACTGTATATCCACCGCAATACACTGGTGTATCGTCTGGAAAAGATTCAGAAGAAAACGGGGCTTGATGTCAGAGTATTTGATGAAGCAATGACATTTAAGATAGCAATGATGGTAGCCGAACACATGAAAAATATGAAAGCATAGGAGGACTAGAAGGCATGGTGAAATTATATGACAAAGGTGTGTATCTGTTAAATGGAACAGAGATTGTGGAAAGCTGTGAAGAAGTGGCGGCAAAGACCGGAAGAAAAGTTTCCAGAGAAGAAGCAGCCAAAGAAACAATGGCTTATAATATTTTATCTGAACATAATACATCCGGTAATATGGACAGACTGCAGATTAAATTTGATAAGTTGACATCTCATGATATTACATTCGTAGGTATTATTCAGACAGCGAGAGCGTCAGGACTTGAGAAATTTCCGATTCCGTATGTTCTTACAAACTGTCACAATTCTTTATGCGCAGTAGGCGGAACCATCAATGAAGATGACCATATGTTTGGGCTGACTTGTGCAAAGAAATACGGAGGTGTCTATGTGCCTCCTCATCAAGCTGTTATCCATCAGTATGCCCGTGAGATGCTGGCAGGCGGTGGTAAGATGATCCTCGGATCGGACAGCCATACGCGCTATGGTGCGCTGGGAACGATGGCAATGGGCGAAGGAGGACCGGAGCTTGTAAAACAGCTTTTAAATAAAACTTATGATATTAAGATGCCGCAGGTAGTTGGAATCTATCTGGACGGCGAACCGATGAAAGGAGTGGGACCACAGGATATCGCTCTTGCAATCATTGGCGCGACATTTGGAAATGGCTATGTAAACAATAAAGTGATGGAATTTGTCGGACCCGGTGTGGATAAGCTGAGTGCAGATTATCGAATCGGTATTGATGTTATGACAACAGAGACAACCTGTCTGTCCTCCATTTGGAAAACAGATGACAAGATCAAAGAATTCTATGAGACTCATGGAAGAGTGGAAGATTACAAGGAGTTAAATCCGGGGGCAGTCGCTTACTATGATGGCTTTGTATATGTGAATTTAAGCGAGATCAAACCGATGATCGCTATGCCATTCCACCCATCCAATGTATATACGATTGATGAGGTAAATGCAAATTTAAAAGATGTGCTTCATGACGTAGAGAAAAAAGCGCTGATAAGCCTTGACGGGGCGGTAAATTATTCTCTGCAGGACAAGATTGTAGATGGAAAATTGTATGTGGATCAAGGAATTATCGCCGGATGTGCCGGAGGTGGTTTCGAAAATATTTGCGCTGCTGCAGATATTATCAAAGGTCATTATATCGGTTCGGATGCATTTACATTCAGCGTATATCCGGCAAGTACGCCGATTTATATGGAACTTGTGAAAAACGGAGTGGTGGCAGATCTTATGCAGGCAGGAACTATCGTGAAGACAGCATTCTGCGGACCATGTTTCGGTGCAGGGGATACACCGGCGAACGGTGCGTTTTCTATTCGTCACTCTACACGTAACTTCCCGAACCGAGAAGGCTCTAAGCTTCAGAGCGGGCAGATTGCATCCGTGGCTCTTATGGATGCACGTTCAATTGCGGCAACAGCAGCAAATAAAGGGTTCCTTACACCAGCAACAGCTATGGATGTGGAATACACCGGACAGACTTATCATTTCGATGAGAAGATCTATGCAAACAGAGTGTTTGACAGTAAAGGTGTGGCTGATGATTCTGTGGAAATTAAGTTTGGACCAAATATCAAAGACTGGCCGAAGATGCCTGCTCTTCCGGAGAACTTGCTTCTGAAAGTGGTGTCTGAGATCCATGATCCGGTGACAACAACAGACGAACTGATCCCATCCGGAGAAACATCTTCTTATCGTTCAAACCCACTGGGACTTGCAGAATTTGCACTGTCCAGAAAAGATCCGGCTTACGTGGGAAGAGCAAAAGAAGTTCAGAAAGCGCAGAAGGCGATTGAAGCAGGAACGTGTCCGCTTGAAGTATTGGATGAGTTGAAAGAAGTAATGGGCAAAGTAAGAAAAACTTATCCGGAAGCAGGTGAAGGCAATCTTGGAATCGGAAGTACGATTTTTGCAGTAAAACCAGGAGATGGTTCAGCGAGAGAACAAGCAGCATCCTGTCAGAAGGTACTCGGAGGATGGGCAAATATTGCATGTGAATATGCAACGAAGAGATATCGCTCAAATCTGATCAACTGGGGTATGCTTCCGTTTATCACGGAAGAAGATCACGAGAAATTAAGCTTTCAGAATGGTGATTACATCTTTGTGCCGGATATCCGCCGGGCAATCGAAGAGAAAGCGGCAGATATCAAAGCATATGTTGTGGGAAGTGAGTTGACAGAGGTCCATTTTAAACTTGGTGATATGACAGACGCTGAGAGAGAAATTATTCTGAAAGGATGTCTGATCAATTATTATCGCGGATAAAAAAGAGACGGTTCTGTAAGATCGGACCGATTATGGAGGCGGCGGCAATTTTGACGGCGTCTCCAAGCAAATACGGAAGGACTCCGACGGATAAGGCGGCGGTAAAGGAAAGTTCCATCTGAGCAGCGAGCCATAGCGTTCCAAAGATATAGGTGGCAGCAATTCCAAGTACCATGCCAAGAATCGTCAGAGTCTTTTTCTTTGGAAATATTTGCATAAAAAAACCGGCGATCAAAATCAAGAAAATAAATCCTGCCAGATATCCTCCGGTAGGACCTGCGAGTTTGCCGATTCCGCCGGAGAAGCCGGAGAATACCGGAAGCCCGCAAGCTCCTAAGAGAAGATAGAGTATATAGCTTGTAAGTGCTTCTTTCCATGATAGGAGGTAGAGGCTGATAAATAACACCAGATTTGTTAAAGTAATCGGTACAGGGCTGATAGGAATTGGAATGGATAAGGGAGCTAAAATACAAGTAATGGATGTAAATAAAGCAATCCAGACCATTCGTTTTGTGGAAGGTGTAGAGTTCGTTGTTGTCATTTTGGTAATCTCCTTTGTAAAAAATAATCATTGATTTGAATTATATTCTCCGTATTTTGATATGTCAACCAAAATTGAATATATGGTTAACAAATGAATTGTGTAGAAGTGAAAGAAAAGTGCGAATTAAATATAAAAACATAAAAAGTCTGAAAATAATAACGGTTAATAAAAATAATAAAATAAATAAATAAAAAATAGAAAAATAGTGTTGACAAATCAAAACTCCAGTGCTATTATAAAGTCAATCCAAAAGAGATTAAACAATAACAAAAAGGAATCTGACGAGAAAGGGTTCTGGCAAAGGAAAAAAGGATTTTCCGGCAAAGTGTTATTTGTGAACATTCTATTTCATATGTCGGTGAGATGGAAGTTTTGGAAATTTAGAGAAGGAGGCTTAATCCATTGGACAATGTAAAAGAATCAACAAGTCAATATGTTAGTGGTATGGCAGAGAAAAGTTCCCGTCAATTAAGCCTTTACCATAGAAGATAACCGGTAAGTGAGAATGAAAAGTGAAATCGGAGCAGAGAAAACCGGATGATAAAGATTAACATCTGCAGACATATTGAGGATAATACCACAGAACTTCAAAGAGATTAGACAATGTGTGAAGAAACATTACCTAATCTATCGATTTATATAATTAATATGCATATTGTTTATTGGGCAACAGTTCTGATAGGCAGATGTATATAACAAAGAATATAAAATAAAGATTATAGAGAGAATAACTTAATACTTTTATAGACAAATAATAAGGGCACTGGCTATAAAGGGAACGGTTATAGATATAATAATCAAAATAATTATTTTATATAAACTTTTAGAGGGATATAAATAAGGTATCGAAGATTATAAGTAAAATCTGAGACTTGGAGTTATAGATCGTTTATAAAAAAGGAAAACGGTTAAGAAGGGAACAGGTAATCGAAAAGATTCCTCCGATTAAAATAAAAGTGTATGATAAAATTCAATAGGAAATAGCCATTACGATCGGGAATGATTGTGATGGCTATTTTTGTAGCAATTTTGTAATATTTTTTTAACAATTTAGGCGTATATTTTGACAATAGGCAGGTCTTTGTGATAAACTGATATCAGTGAAATTGTAACTAAAACTATAATTTAATATATTTTGAGGTGAGAGAATTGGATAAATATGAATATCGGGTAAAGACAGAGCAGATGCTTGAATACGCAGAAGAAAAGCAGTATAAAAAAGCTATGGAAATTGCGGACACGATCGACTGGCGCAGGGTGAAGAATCCATCTATGCTAAATACTGTCAGCGAGATATATGAATACAATGGAGAATTTCAGAAGAGTCGGGATATTTTATTTGTGGCATATGATCGTGCACCGGAGAGCCGTAAGATCATATATCGTCTTGGGCTGTTAGCGCTGAAGATCAACGATACCGATGAGGCGTCTGATTGTTACGAGGAATTTGTGAAGGTTGCTCCAAAAGATCCGAATCAGTATATTTTAAAATATAAAATACTCAAGGCACAGAATGCACCGTATGCGGAGCAAATCAGTGCGTTGGAGGATTTTAAGAAAGCAGAGTATGTGGAAAAGTGGGCGTATGAGCTGGCAAGTCTGTATCACCAGGCAGGAATGACTGCAAAATGTCTTGAGGAATGTGATGATCTGATCCTTTGGTTCAGCGAAGGAAAATACGTATATCAGGCGATGGAGCTGAAGATGAAGTATAAACCTTTGACACCGCTTCAGCAGGAAAAATATGACAGCAGACCGGGTGCAAGACCAAAGGTAAATACATTGGCAGCAGTGAAAGCAAAAGCTGCACAGGCAAAAGCGGCAGAACAAGTAAAAGAAGAGAATACAGGAAAAGAAGAGAATACAAGAAAAGAGGAACCACAGGAAGCGGTTCGTGAAGAGCAGGCAGAGCAGGTAGAGCAGGCAGAAGAGAAGCCGGAAGAAGCGCTGAAGGCAGAAGCAACGGAAGAAGCAGTGTCTGAAGAGGCGGAAGAAAGAGAAAAACCGGCAGAGAGTGAGAAAAGTTCTGCGATTACAAGAGTTGTTGCGGGCGCAACGTTAGAAGAAGCGTTGACGAATCTTGCCAGTGGTATCAAGATTGAAGAAGAGGCAATGGCACAGAAGGAAGAAGAACTTCTTCTCGGAGGTCAGATGAAGATTGATGAGATTCTGCAGGAATGGGAAGAAAAACAGAAAGTTCATGCGGATGCCATTGAGGAACAGAAAAAGAAAGACGAAGAGCGAATCCGTAAAGAGCGTGAAGCTGCCGAGAAAAGAAGAGAGGCAGAACGTCTTGAGATAGAGCGCAAGGCAGCAGAAGCAGAGGCGGCAAGAAAAGCAGCAGAGGAAGAGGCGGCAAGAAAGGCGGCGGAAGAAGAGGCTGCGAGAAAGGCAGCAGAGGAAGAAGCTGCAAGAAAAGCAGCGGAAGAGGAGGCTGCAAGAAAGGCGGCAGAAGAAGCGGAGCGAAAAGCAGAACTGGAAGCAATCGTTCAGATGGCAGAAAAAGACAGAGATCCGGGTCTTGAAGGTAAGACACAGAGACTTCCGGATGATATTCTCGAACTTGTAGAGCAGCTCGAAAGCAGAGTTGCAGGCGCAGAGGCTGCGAAAGAGATGGAAGCAGAACTGACGGAAGAAGATGAGATGGAAGAAGAGATCTTCGGAGGTGCAGAAGACGATTTTATCGGTGGAGAAGAGACAGAACTTCCAGAGATTGATGAAGAATATTTACAGGCAGAGTTTGAGAATGAAGCTGCATATGATGATATGGAATATGCAGAGGAAGCTGACTTTGACGAAGAAGAATATGAAGAAGCAGAAGCCGATGACGATTTTGAAGAATATGAAGAAGTAGAAGCTGGTGAGGATTTTGACGAAGAAGAATATGAAGAAATAGAAGCCGAGGATGACTTTGAAGAAGAGGATTTCGAAGAGTACGCCGAGGAAGACGACTTTGGCGAGGAAGAATATGAAGAAGTAGAAGACGGCGAGGATTTCGAAGAGTATGAAGAAGTAGAAGACGGCGAGGATTTTGAAGAGTATGAGGACGACCTCGATGATGCGTACGAAGAGGATTTTGCCGAAGAAGAATATGAGGACGATTTCGACAACGACTTCTCAGAAGAAGATTTTGATGAATTCGATGAAGCTGAGGATGAAGAAGATTTTGAAGCGGATTTCGAGGAAGAGGACTTTGAGGAAGAGGACTTTGAGGAAGACGATTTTGAGGAGGATGAAGAAGATTTCGATCTTGACAGCTTTTTTGCCGAGGAAGAACCGGTGAAAGCAGCGGACTTTGAAATTGAGGAACCGTCAGAAGCAGAGATTCAGAAGCGTATTAAGAAGTCCAAGGGAAGCGGTGTTCCGTTTGATACCGGATTCGTTGTTACCGGGCGCTATGATTTAAGTGCTACCAGTGAGATTGGATTAAAGGCAGGACTTACAGAGGAGCAGAAAAAGTTATTCTCATACTTTGTACCGGTTCGCGGAATGAGTGAGCAGATCGTAGAAGTTCTTGATAATGACAGAAGAGCACAAAGAGAGGGAACATCAAAGACGGGAAACCTTCTTGTAATCGGAAGAAAGGGTTCCGGTAAGACGGTTCTTGCGGTAGATATTGTAAAAGCGATTCAGAAGCAGAGAAACTTAAAGCAAGGTAAGGTTGCAATTGTAACCGGAGAATCTTTGAATAAGAAAGAACTCTCTAATATCATTCAAAAGCTGCGCGGCGGAGCGATCATTATCGAGAAAGCAGGAAAGCTGAATGCGAGAACGGTAAAAGAGTTAAGCTATCTGATGGAAAAGAAGACCGGAGAGATGCTCTTTGTTCTGGAAGATCAGAGAAAGCCGCTTGAGAGAATATTGACCGCAAATCCTGACTTCAAGAGAAAATTCACATCCAAGCTTGAGCTTCCGGTATTTATCAATGATGAACTGGTGACATTTGGTCAGACTTATGCAAAAGAGAATGGATATAAGCTGGATGAGATGGGTATTCTTGCATTGTACAGCAGAATTGATGTAATGCAGAGAGAAGATCACGCAGTAACCGTTGCAGAAGTAAAGGAAATCATGGATGAGGCGATTGCTCATTCACAGAAGGCAAATGTAAAACATCTTGCGAGAAGAGTATTCGGAAAGAGTACAGATGATTCTGACAGAGTAATTCTGAAAGAAGAAGATTTTAAGATTTAATTTCAAATGGACATTCTTATAAAAAGTGTCGGTTATCGTAGAAAACCGACACTTTTTTCATTAATTTCAGTGAAAGGATTGGTCAGATTGTACAGGTATGCTTGAATTTTAGTTTATCCTAAAGTATAATATTACTATAATTGCTTCGGAATGTGAGGGATGAATCTATGGCAGCTAAGAAAAAGAAACCATATGAGATTGGAGAACTTGATCAGTATCTATTTGGGCAGGGAAACCATTATGAAATATATAAAAAATTAGGTTCTCACCGTGTGAAGAATGGGAAACAGGAAGGGGTATACTTTGCAGTATGGGCGCCGCATGCAGAATCTGTTTCCGTAGTCGGAGAGTTTAATGACTGGGATGTAGAGGCAAATCCTATGGTGAGAGAGGAGCCTTTGGGAATTTATACTTGCTTTGTGCCGAAGGTAAAAGAGGGGACGCTGTACAAATATTGTATTGAAACATATCAGCATGAATATATTTTTAAGGCAGATCCTTTTGCGAATTATGCAGAGCTTCGTCCGGGAACTGCATCCAAAGTTGTGGATATCAGTCATTTGAAGTGGACGGATGATAAGTGGATGGAAGCAAGAAAGACATGGAAGAATGAAGAAGAACCTATGTCAATCTATGAGGTACATATCGGCTCATGGAAGCGCCATCCGGGACGAGAGGATGAAGGCTTCTACAGCTATCGTGAATTCGGTAAGGAGATTGCGGCATATGTCAAGGATATGGGCTATACACATATTGAGTTGATCGGTGTTGCAGAGCATCCATTTGACGGTTCATGGGGATACCAGGTGACCGGATATTATGCTCCGACATCCAGGTACGGAACACCGGAGGACTTTGCTTGGATGATCAATTATCTTCACCAGAATAAGATCGGTGTAATCCTTGACTGGGTACCGGCTCATTTTCCAAGAGATGCACATGGACTTGCTGACTTTGATGGAACGCCGACATTCGAATATGCAGATCCAAAGAAGGGTGAGCATCCGGACTGGGGAACAAAGATTTTTGACTACGGAAAGAATGAGGTTCGCAATTTCCTCATTTCCAACGCATTATTTTGGGTAGAATACTTTCATATTGACGGTCTGCGTGTGGATGCTGTGGCATCCATGCTCTATCTTGACTACGGAAAGCAGGATGGACAGTGGATTGCTAATAAATATGGTGAAAATAAGAATCTGGAAGCGATTGACCTCTTCAAGCATCTGAATTCTGTTGTTCTCGGCAGAAATCCGGGAGCGCTTATGATTGCAGAAGAATCGACCGCATGGCCGAAAGTGACAGGTCCGGTAGAGGATGATGGACTGGGCTTCAGTTTGAAGTGGAATATGGGATGGATGCACGATTTTACAGAGTATATGAAGCTTGACCCATATTTCAGGAAAGATAATCATAATCTGATGACATTTGCAATGAGCTATGCTTACAGCGAGAATTATATTTTAGTTCTCTCCCATGATGAGGTTGTTCACCTGAAATGTTCGATGCTCAATAAGATGCCGGGGCTGGGCTTTGATAAGTATGCCAACCTGAAAGTCGGATATGCATTTATGATGGGACATGCCGGTAAGAAACTGCTCTTTATGGGACAGGAATTTGCACAGCTTCGTGAGTGGAGTGAGGAACGGGAACTTGACTGGTATCTGCTTGCAGAGAGAGAGCATCAGGCAATTCAAAACTGGGTGAGAGATTTGTTGCATTTGTATAAGAAGAATAGGGCAATGTATGAACTGGATCATTCGTGGGAAGGCTTTGAATGGATCAATGCAGATGACGCTTACAGAAGCATATTCAGCTTCGTGAGACATTCGAAGGATAATAAGAAGAATCTGCTATTCGTATGCAATTTCACTCCGATGGAGAGAGAAGATTATCGTGTTGGAGTGCCAAGAAGAAAGCAGTACAAGCTGGTGCTCAACAGTGATGAAGAAAAATACGGCGGAACAGGAGAAGAAAGACCGCTTGTATATAAGGCGGAGAAGAAGGAGTGCGACGGAAGACCATATTCCTTTGCGTATAGCTTGAAACCGTACGGCGTTGCGGTATTTGAATTTTAAAATTGAAAGTGAAAAAGAATCCTCTGATTTTTCAGGGGATTCTTTTTGTGTGTTCATTTATTTTGATTGTTATGCTGCGTTTATTCAGCGCCTTCGGTACCTTCTGCTGCACCGGTATCTCCTTCAGTAGAAGAGCTGTCCTGTGCGTTGTTGTCTGTACTTTCGTTGTCTGCGCTGCCCGAGGTGTCTGTGTCTGCTTCATCGGAAGAGCCGTCAGGAATAGTGATATCTTCACCTTCGGAAGTATCGGCATCCGGTGTGTCGGCAGCCTCTTCGGAGTCTTTGTCGTCACCGCCGAATAAGCCCTTGAAGAAGTTGACGATTTTATCCCACCAGCCTTCTGTATCGGCATTTTCTACTTTGTCCTTGATATCATCCAGTGTGCTGTCGGTTACAATGTCACTTCCGAGGATGTCGTCTTTTGTATCGTTAATGATACCGCCATCACCTTTGTCGCCTCCGAAAAAGCCTTTGATGGAGTTCCAGATCTTAGCAAAGAAGCCTTCTGACTTGCCTGCCAGATTCTCTAAGGTATCTTTCAGAGCTTTGACATCATAATCATACTGAGAGATTTTCTCCATGAGAGCTACGATTTTGTCAAGCTGTTCTTGAGTGAGTGTGATGTTGAGGTTGTCTGCGTTATCTTCAACAACATCTTGGATCTCATCTTTGTCAGTGATTCCTTCTTCGATCACTTCCTGTTTGATATTGTTCATTAAATCGGTAGCTTCTTCCTGACCGATAGCATCTGCCAGTTCTCCGGTAGTTACAAGCTCCTCGGTGGCAGCCTCTTTTTGTCCCTCATCAAGGGTCTCGCCGCTGGCTGTCTCGTAAGCCATCATAATGCCGGTAAGAGCTCCGGTTCCGGACACTTCGATTGGAGAAGCGGCAACAACGTTACAGTTCTCTACGCCGGATGTTGTCAGTGTACTTGCGATCATAGAGCTGGTTACGAAAGTAAGGTTAGCGGTTTTCACCTGAATACCGCCGCTTTCTGTCGGCTCTACATAAGAGCAGCTGTAAGTTCTTGTTCCAATCTGGGACTCGGTAGCGATCCCTTCCATGTATTTTCTTTCGTCATCATTGGTGACTTCGATGGTCTCTACTTTATCTGCACTTGTTCCAAAGTATTCGTACATATCGTTTTTCTGCTCGTCGGAAAGATTAGCACCCAGAGTTACGACTTTGGAGCTGTCTGCTTTTGCGACCATCGGCAGACAGGAAGCGAACAGAGAGAGAGTTACAACAAATGGGATGATTTTTTTTAATTTTTTCATAATCGATCGGTGTTTTCACCATTCCTCCTTTATCTTGTATACTATCCTAATATACCATATACCGGCTTATTTGCAAATGAAATATACCTTAACAATTCCTAAAGATTTTATGGAGACGCGTCTCCAATACATCTGTGTCGATCAGACCGGAGAAGCCGGCAAGAAGCTGTCCGTTATGGAAAAACAGAAAAGCCGGTACGATATCGATTCCGTAAGATTGCGCAAGTATTTCTGATTCATCAATTTCAACCTCACAGAATTTATACTGTGCCTGAAAACGTTTGGCAAGTTCTTCTGCACAAGGGCGCATCATCGCACATTTACTGCACCAGCGAGCATAAAACATGACGGCTGTAGGCTGATATGCTTCCAGGACTTCTGCTTTAAAATCCCTTTCAGTCAGATGCAGCATAAGTTAGTGCCTCCTTTGCTTTGTCCGGCAGTTAGCATCAGAATTCAGGATTGAGCAGACTTCTCTCATGGATTTGCAGGTGCATGAGAGAAAGCGGAACAATCGTCTGTTGCGATAAAATAGTAGATAGAGCTGTTTTTTTGGATATTTCTTTTTCTGATTTCGCATATGCAGTCTCCGGAACAAAAGTTTCCCTATATTATATGCAGGAGAGGGGCTGCTATTTCCTTCTGGCAATCAGTTTACAGATCGGATGATTCATAGAAGAAAATTTTTCCTCATATTCGGTCATGATATTACCGCTGTTCATGGTAGCATCGTTGTGAAGATCATATGTACAGGCGGTCATATTCCAGATGTCAGAAGTCTCCAGTTCTTCCACGGAGAAATCGAAAAGTGCCCGGTTATCGGTTTTGAATTCAACCTGTCCGTCCGGAATCAGAATTTGATCGTAGCGTTTGAAGTATTCAGTGGAAGTAAGTCTTCTTCTGGCGTGTCTTGCCTTTGGCCACGGATCGGAAAAATTCAGATAGATTCTGGAAATTTCATTTTTGTCAAATACTTCCGGTAAGGTGGCAGCGTCCATACGGATAAACCGTAAATTCGACACCTCTTCTTCCAGTTTTTCTACGGCGCGCAGAAGGACGCTGGAATAGCGCTCAATACCAATATAGTTAATGTCTGGATTGAGTCTGGCAAGTGCGAGGATGAACTGTCCCTTTCCCATACCTACTTCTATGTGGATCGGATTGCTGTTATGAAAAATTGCCTCTTTCCAGTTTCCTTTATAGTCTGTTTCAGTCTTAATGACCATGTCAGATCCGGCAAGAACACTGTCTGCACGGGGGATATTTCTTAATCTCATAATTGATACCTTCCTTTTGCTTGTTTTTCGTGTCTTTGCACGGGGTAAAGCTACAAGTTTTATGCCTTTTCTAGTTTAACTTCCGGATAATAAAAAGTCAAATTTAAAAATAGTGTCCAGTATGTGTAAAAAATGTATAAAAATCATAAAGAAATGATATAAATTTATACAGTTTTACCATGGTATTTTTCGGGAATAGGTGTATGATATAAAAAATGGATTTTTTTGTTAAAAAAACGACAAGCGGAGGTGGTAGAAGATATGGATTCTGTAATTGAACAACTGGCAGAAATCGAAACTACAGCAGAAGCAATTGTTGATCATGCTGAAGAAGAAAAGCACAAAATTGAGAAGCGTATACAGGCAGAGAGAGATCAATTTGATGAAGAACTGGAAGCTGAGACTCAGAAGAAGCTTGTAGCCATTAAAAAAGAAGCAGATGAGAGAATGGAACAGGTAATGGCAGAACAAAGAGAAAAGAACAGTTTTATGCTGGAACATCTGCAAAAAGAATATGATGGAAATCACGAGCTATATGCGAAGGAGATCGTAAGACGTATTGTAGAGGTGTAAAGACATGGGAAATGTTATGACTTACAGTGGGATTGTCACAAAGGTCCGCGCGATGCAGGCGAAGCTTTTGACAGATCAGGATTATAAAAATATCGCAGCTCTTCCCAATGTGCCCCAGGCTATTGAATATCTAAAAGGGAAACCGGCCTATGCAGAATATATGAACCGGCTGGATTCATCTCTTTATCACCGAAGCCATGTGGAGAAAGTACTGTATCAATCACTATACGATGATTGGGCAAAAATGTTCCGGTTTGCGGGCATGGAACAGAAGAAATTCCTGAAAATCTATTGGAAACGCTATGAGGTGGATCTTATTAATTACTGCCTGAGAATCGTGTTTAATCACTATGACAGGCCATTTGACCTTGATTATAAAAAGGAATTTTTTGACAGGTATTCGCAGTTGTCCATTGATAAGCTGATCACATCCACAACGGTGGAGGAGCTGGTGGATAATTTGAAGGATACAGAGTATTATGAACCGCTTAATAAGTTGAAGGAATCGGGGAATGCATCCCTGTTTGATTATGACCTGGCGTTGGATCTGTATTATTTTCAGGCGCTGTGGAGCAAACAGAGGAGAAATCTGAAGAAGCAGGAGCTGGAAATCTTTAAACGTGATTATGGAACGAAGATTGATCTTCTGAATATTCAGTGGATTTACAGAGCAAAGAAATATTATGGGCTTCTTCCGCCGGATATCTATTCTCTGACGATACCGGTTCATTATCGACTGAATATTGAAGAGTTCAAAGCACTTGTGGAGGCGCCCAGTGTGGAACAATTTGAAGCGAAGCTTCAGGAATCTTATTACGAAAAGAGATATCGTTATACCGGTGCCAAGACACTGGAGCAATTTTACAAAGATTGTCTCAGAGATCTGTATCTTAGAGACAGGCGCCGGAATCCATATTCCATAGCAACGATCAGCACTTATCTGTTTTTAAAAGAAGAAGAGATCTATAAGCTGACAACAGCTCTTGAGTGTATCCGCTATGGTCTGACTTCAAGAGAAACGCTAGGATACTTGGGAGGTATAGGGTAATGATTGTAAAGATGAAATTTTTGAGCATCAGCGGACCGAAGGTTGATATCGACCGTGTCTGCGATAAGTATCTGTCAAAATATGAGATGCAGCTTGAAAATGCGGTGGCAGAGTTAAAGACGACAGATAACTTACAGCCTTTCGTGGAGGTGAACCCGTATCGGGAGCCTCTCGCCAAGGCAGAGCAGTTCGCAGCTCTTATTAAGAACGAGAAGGTTCATGCGGATTCCGTAATGACGGAAACTGAGATGATGGACATGATTCGAGAGATCAATCATGAATATTTAAACCTGCAGGACAAGAAGGAGCTTCTTAAGAAAAAAGAAGAAGACTTAAAGAATCGACTCAATGTGTTGGAACCATTTTGCCCGTTAGAGGTAGATTTGAACAAAGTAACGCATTATCGTTACATGAAAGTACGTTTTGGGCGGGTTGCAGTAGATTATTACCGCCGATTAGAAAAATACCTGTTTGAAGATTTGAATGCGGTCTTTATTGAAGGTATAAGAAATGAAAATTATGTATATGGAAGCTATTTTGTTTCTAATTCGGAAGCAAGTAAAGTAGATTCTGTATTTAACTCGCTTCATTTTGAGAGGATCAATCTCCCGACGGAGGCGGTCGGAACTCCGGCACAGGCTTGTGAAGATCTGAAAAATCAGATGGAAAGTACACACAAAGAGATTGAAGGTCTGGAACAAGAAGTGGACCAGCTTATGAATCGCTACGCAGCGAAAATCTTAGGCGCACAGAAGCGGCTGGAAGAGCTTTCTAACATTTTTGACGTAAGAAAGATGGCGGCAAGAATTGAGGAAGCTGATACCAGAGAAGACTATTACATTTTGTGCGGATGGATGGGTGAAGATGATGTGAAGAAGTTCCTCGAAGAGACGAAGAACGATGACCGCATCTTTATTGTTGTTGAGGAAGACAGGGAGAAATATTTCGGTGATCCCCCGACCAAGCTCAAAAATCCGAAGTTTTTCAAACCATTTGAAATGTTTATCAGAATGTATGGACTTCCTTCGGCGAATGAGATGGACCCGACCATTTTTGTGGCGCTTACTTATACCTTTATCTTCGGCGCCATGTTTGGCGATGTGGGGCAGGGGTTCTGTCTGTTCGTGATCGGCGGGATCCTGTATCTGACGAAGAAAATGAACCTTGCAGGAATCGTATCTGTGGCTGGACTTTTTTCTATGTTTTTCGGATTTATGTTCGGAAGTATATTCGGATTTGAAGATATCATAGAGCCTATCTGGCTGCGGCCTGCGGAAGCTATGACAAATCTTCCGTTTATCGGTCAACTCAACACAGTATTTATTGTGGCGGTTGCTTTTGGTATGGGACTGAATATTCTCGTGATGATCTTCCAGATCATCAATTCCATAAAGTCCGGGGACAAAGAAGAATTATGGTTCTCGCACAATGGAGTTGCCGGACTTGTGTTTTATGGATTCTTAGTGGTGACAATTGTACTGTATATGACAGGGCATAAAGTGCCGGGCAATATTATGATGGCGCTGTTCCTTGGAATCCCGATTTTGATGTTCGTATTTAAGGAGCCCCTTGGCAATCTTGTAAAACGTAATCATAAAAAGATTGAAGGCGGAAAAGGAATGTTCTTTGTGCAGGGATTTTTTGAACTGTTCGAGACATTGCTCAGTTATTTCTCAAACACACTGTCCTATGTACGTATCGGTGCATTTGCAGTGAGTCATGCTGCCATGATGGAAGTGGTGCTTATGTTATCGGGAGCGGAAACCGGAAGCCCGAACTGGTTAGGCGTTATCGGAGGAAATATTTTCGTATGTCTGCTGGAAGGACTGGTTGTCGGAATTCAGGTATTGAGGCTTGAATATTATGAGATGTTCAGCCGGTTCTATAAAGGAAGCGGAAGAGAATTCAAACCATTTAACGAACATAGAAAAATACAATAATATTGCATAGATTAAGGAGGATATAAAATCATGACATTAGCAGTAAAATTATTACTTATCGGAGCCCTTGTACTTGGCATTGTGATTCCATTCGGTTATTTTCTTCTTGGAGAGAAAACAAAGAAGCGTTACAAAAGAGCGATCGGAGCAAATGCGTTCTTTTATTTCAGTGCATTTGTGATTGCCGGTATTATGATGTTTAGTGGAGATCCGGTTCAGGCAGCAGAGGCAGCAGGAACAGCAGCATCTAACGCAACCGGATTTGGTTACCTTGCCGCAGCACTTTCAACCGGTTTATCTTGTGTGGGCGGTGGTATTGCCGTAGCAAGTGCCGCATCAGCAGCGCTTGGTGCAATCAGTGAGGATTCCAGTGCACTTGGTAAATCACTGATCTTCGTAGGTCTTGCAGAAGGTGTATGTCTGTACGGACTGATCATCTCCTTCATGATCTTAGGTAAATTGTAAGATGAAGATGTATCTGATCAGTGATAATGTGGATACGCTGACAGGAATGCGGCTGGCAGGTGTGGACGGCATTGTAGTGCATGAAAGAGGAGCACTTCGTACTGCCATCGAAACTGCCATGGACGATAAAGAGGTAGGGGTGATCCTGCTCACAGAGAAGTTCGGGCGGGAGTTCCCGGATCTGATCAATGAGATTCGTATGGAACGTACCATGCCGCTATTGATTGAGATTCCTGACAGACACGGAACCGGACGTAGAAAAGACTTTATCACATCCTATGTAAATGAGGCAATTGGTTTGAAACTGTAGAGAAGAGGTGACATTTTTGACCTTAGAAGAGAAGATCTTACATTTGCGCGTAGCAGCTATGGAAGAAGCAAGGGCAGAGGAAAATGCCATTATGAAACGCCATGAGGATGCACTGCGCGGAGTGTTTGAACAGCATAAATTAGAAAGAAAGCATCAGTCTGAGCTTCGTATCAAGTCTGAGACTGTAAGTACCCGCCAGCAGCTGAATATGGCAGTGTCCAAAGCGCAGCTTGAAATGAAGCGGGAAGCAGGGAAGAAGCATAAGCTTTTGAAAAAAGCTCTGTTTGCAGAAGTGGAAGAAGAGCTTCAGAATTTTATGAAAACAGAAGAATATCTTGAACTTCTTGAAAAATATATTGAGAAGGCTGCAAGATTTGCGGACGGGGAAGAGATGACGATTTATATTAATCAGACGGACGCAGATAAAAAAGAGTATCTGGAAAAGGATACAGGTATGAAGCTTACAATCAGCACAGAAGATTTTGTCGGTGGTATCCGCGCGGTGATCCATGAGAAGAATATCCTGATCGATCATGCCTATAAGGGTGCGCTGGAAAATGAGTACCATAATTTCTTGTTCAAGGGAGGTGCGGGAATTGGATAGTGTAAAGACAGGAAAGATCTACGGCATCAATGGTCCCGTTATCTATTTAAAAGGAAAATATGAGTTTAAAATGTCAGAAATGGTATATGTCGGGAAGGAACGTCTGGTTGGAGAAGTTATTTCTCTCGATAAAGATCTGACAACGATTCAGGTGTATGAAGAGACATCAGGACTTCGTCCGGGCGAGGAAGTGGTATCTTCCGGTGATGCAGTGTCAGTCACGCTGGCTCCCGGAATTCTTGACAACATTTTTGACGGTATTGAAAGACCGCTGGAGCGGATCGCAGATACCGGCGGTTCTTTTATCACCCGTGGAGCTAACGTAGATTTTCTGGACCGCACCAGATTGTGGGATACCCATATCACCGTTGCGGTCGGTGATACAGTTCACGGAGGAACGATCATTGCAGAAGTACCGGAGACTCGCGCGATCGTACACAAATGTATGGTGCCTCCGAACGTAGATGGTGTAGTCGTATCCGTTGTGGAAGATGGACAATATACAATTGATGACGTGCTTGTGACAATCGAATTGACAGATGGTGGAAAGAAAGAGCTGACGATGACGCAGAAATGGCCGATTCGTGTGCCAAGACCGGTGCATAAGAGATATCCGGCAAGCGTGCCTTTGATTACAGGTCAGCGTATTCTGGATACAATGTTCCCGATCGCAAAGGGAGGAACAGCAGCAATTCCGGGTGGTTTCGGAACAGGTAAGACGATGACGCAGCATCAGATCGCAAAATGGTCCGATGCGGATATTATCATATATATCGGCTGTGGAGAGCGTGGAAATGAGATGACACAGGTTCTGGAAGAATTTTCAGAGTTGATCGACCCGAAGAGCGGCAATCCTCTGATGGACCGTACTACATTGATCGCCAATACATCCAATATGCCGGTGGCAGCCCGTGAAGCCTCTATTTATACAGGGCTTACATTGGCGGAGTATTACCGGGACATGGGCTATGATGTGGCGATTATGGCAGACTCTACTTCCCGTTGGGCAGAGGCTCTGCGTGAGCTGTCAGGGCGTCTGGAAGAGATGCCGGCAGAAGAAGGATTTCCGGCGTATCTGGCATCCAGACTGTCTGCGTTCTATGAGCGCGCGGGAATGATGCAGACGCTGAACGGGGCAACCGGTTCGGTGTCTATTATCGGAGCAGTATCTCCTCAGGGCGGTGACTTCTCGGAGCCGGTCACACAGAATACGAAACGTTTTGTGCGGTGTTTCTGGGGACTTGATAAATCCCTTGCCTATGCAAGACATTTCCCGGCAATTCATTGGCTGTCCAGTTACAGCGAATATTTAAACGACCTGAGCGGATGGTATTTTGAAAATGTATCGCCGAAATTCGTCGATTACCGAAATCGTCTGATGTCACTTCTCAATCAGGAGAGCAGTCTTATGGAAATTGTAAAACTGATTGGCGGAGACGTACTCCCTGATGATCAGAAGCTGATCCTTGAGATTGCCAGAGTGATTCGTCTTGGATTTTTGCAGCAGAACGCATTCCATAAGGATGATACTTGTGTATCAATGGAGAAGCAGTTTAAAATGATGGATGTGATCCTGTATCTGTATAAAACCAGCAGAAAGCTGGTTGCTATGGGAATGCCGATGTCTGTACTGAAGGCAGAGGGAATCTTCGATAAAGTGATCGCGATTAAATATGATGTGCCAAATGATAATCTGCAGATGTTGGATATGTATAAATTGCAAATCGATGAATTCTATAACAGAGTCATCGAGAAAAACGCGTAAAGGAGGGACTGATTATGGCAATTGAATATCTTGGCTTAAGTAATATTAACGGTCCTCTGGTTGCGCTGGAAGGCGTACAGGATGCGTTTTTTGATGAAATTGTAGAATTCGTTGTAGATGGAAATATCCGCAAGATGGGGCGTATCGTAGAGTTGAATGAAGATAAAGCAATCATTCAGGTGTTTGAAGGAACAGACAACATGTCTCTTGTCAACACGCATACGAAGCTTACCGGACATCCGATGGAAGTGTCCGTGTCACCGGATATGCTGGGACGTACATTTGATGGAATCGGCCGTCCGATCGACCATCTCGGCCCGCTAAATGCAGCGGATAAGCGTGATGTTAATGGACTCCCGTTGAATCCTGTAAAACGTGAATATCCAAGAAACTACATTCGCACAGGTATTTCTGCGATTGATGGTTTGACCACTTTGATTCGTGGTCAGAAGCTTCCAATCTTTTCCGGAAATGGACTTCCGCATGACCAGCTGGCTGCCCAGATTGTTAAGCAGGCTTCGCTGGGGGATGACGCGGAAGGAGAATTCGCAGTTGTGTTCGGTGCAATGGGTGTAAAACATGACGTGGCAGAGTTCTTCCAGAAAACATTTGAGGAAAGCGGAGTATCTGATCACGTGTGTATGTTCTTAAATCTGGCAAATGATCCGGTGGTAGAACGTCTGATCACACCCAAGGTTGCATTGACAGTTGCGGAATATCTTGCGTTTGAATGCAATATGCATATTTTGGTTATTTTGACAGATATGACTTCTTTTGCGGAGGCGATGCGTGAAGTTTCATCTTCCAGAGGAGAGATCCCGTCAAGAAAAGGATATCCGGGCTACTTGTACAGTGAGCTTGCAACGATTTATGAGCGTGCGGGTATTGTAGAAGATTCAACCGGATCTGTGACACAGCTTCCGATTCTGACGATGCCAAACGATGATATTACACATCCGATCCCGGACCTTACCGGATATATTACAGAGGGGCAGATTGTATTGGACCGTAATCTCCACGGGCAGGCAGTGTATCCGCCGATCAGTATCTTACCGTCTCTGTCACGTCTTATGAAAGACGGTATCGGAGCGGGATACACAAGAGAAGATCATCAGGATCTGGCAAACCAGTTGTTCTCTTCTTACGCAAAAGTAGGAGAGGCAAGAAATCTGGCTTCTGTTATCGGTGAGGATGAACTGTCTCCGATCGATAAGAAATATCTGAAATTCGGTGAAGAATTTGAGAAAAGATATATTGGTCAGGGACCAACTGAGAATAGAACGATTCTGGACACATTGAATCTTGGATGGGAGCTTCTGGGACTTCTGCCGAAGGAAGAGTTAGACAGAATTGATACAAAACTGATCGATAAATACTATCAAGGCGAAGCAAACTAGCGGCTGCGAAAGGAGGCAGTGTATGGACCCGCGGGAATTTCCTACAAAAGGTAACCTGATGCTGGCGAAGAATTCACTTGCATTGGCGCATCAGGGCTATGATTTGATGGATAAAAAAAGGAATATTCTTCTGAAAGAGCTGATGACGTTGATCGATGAAGCCAAGGATATACAGGAGAAGATCGACACGACATTTACGAAAGCATACGCATGTCTTCAGAGGGCGAATATCGAACATGGAATCAGTAAAGTTGAAGAACTTGCATTTACAGTTCCGATTGAAGATTCGGTTCGAATTCAGACAAGAAGTATTATGGGAACGGAGATTCCACATGTAAAACATGATGACAAGAAAAATGTGCTGACATATTCCTTTGGAACAACTCACGAATCTATTGATATTGCGCGAGAAGCATTTCGTGAAGTGAAAGAACTGACATTGAAATTGTCAGAAGTGGAAAATGCGGCATACCGTCTTGCTACCAATATTAAGAAGACACAAAAGCGTGCCAATGCCCTTAAAAACATTACGATTCCAATGTATACAAATCTTGTATATACAATCAACAATGCGTTGGAAGAGAAAGAAAGAGAAGAATTTACCAGACTGAAAGTAATCAAGAAAATGAAGGGATAAAGAGAAGGAACTCGGCTTGAAGCCGGGTTCCTTTTTTGGGGTTAGTTTCCCGGATAGACACCGTCAAGAACATCCAGATATTCCTGACCAAATGTATCTACATAGTCTTTTAAAGCGCGGTCAACAATCTTTTGTCCGGCTTCGCCGAGTTTGTCGATCAGTGTTTTTGAAATCGTATATTTTAGGTGGGCGGTATGGTAATTAAAATCTTTCATACAGGAAGTGCCAAGCTCTTTTTTCTTTGCGGCGAGAAGTTCATTTTCCTCATCGGTTAAAGGATAGCCCCAGTCAAATTCACAGCGTTCGCCGCCCCAACTCAAAGAAGTAGTTGTAGGCGTGCAGACAAAGTCAGAGCGAAAACCTTGGTAAACAGCGTTGTCAATATTGACACAATAATATTTACCGTATTCTGTAAGATTGTGCTTTTTCCAAGCGTCACACCAGGCACATTTTGAAACGTAAGTCTGTAATGTGGGCTGAGTTCTCAGCTGTCCAAACTCCATTTGCCCTTCGTAATCAGGCTTCCATTCTCCGTAGGCTTGATTTGCCATAGTGTTCAGCTCGTCACCGTGAGCCAGAGCGTTGGCAGCCATGCGCGCCCCTCTCTCATTACCATATGTAGTCATGCCTTCGAGAATTGCTTCTTTTCCGACGTCTCCGCACTCTAAAATAGCTTCTTTAGCGAGGAGAGCAAAAAGAATGGCATGATGTTCAATTTTGCAGGAAATGGTATTCTGCATAGTAACACTTCCTTTCGATAATATGAATTATAATTTAAGGAAATTATACTATGAATTCTGAAAAAAGTATAGAAGGTGGAAGAGTTGAAAGAATTAAAATCATTGTGGCGGAAAAAACAGAGCAATATCCGGTGGATAGCAAGTAAAGACGAAAAAGCATATTGATAATAAAATCCATAGAGAGAAAACGACTTCTTGTGTAGGAGGGAGAAGTCGCTTTCTCTGGAAAGATTGGCTCATATAAAACGCAAAAATGATGCTGAAAACAAAAATAATAAGATCGGCAATTAAAAAGTGTCTTCCGATGATACCGGTATAAGTGTAGAAAAGCGCCAGTGTTGCAAACATACCACAGACGGCACCGAGAAAACGATGATAGAAAAAGGACAGAATCGGAGGGCGCATTTGACACCAGTTTAAAATCGTAATAAGAAGAAACGGGAAAAATAAAAGTTTTAAATGTTCCCATACGGATTCATTGACCGGACAAACCAATGCAAAGATAACGCACTTCCCGGAAAATTCATATAGAAAATGTGACAGGCTTCCCAGTATGATAACTGTTAATATAGATAGCTTGTCCTGTAGGAAAATATCTTTTTCAAATAACTTTTTTGAAGAGAAATACATAATGCCAACCTCCCGTTAGTAAATTGTATGAGAGGAGTAAAAAGAATATGCGTAGATCTGAAAGGTTTTAACGGGAAATTAGAAAAAAAGTTGAAGAAGTTGACAAAAACAGTAAAAAATATAAAAAAACACTTGCTTTTTTAAAAGGTATACTATATAATAATTTTTGCGTCATAAAGAAGTGACAAAACTAAATAACGCATGCGCGATTAGCTCAGTTGGTAGAGCACCTGACTCTTAATCAGGGTGTCCAGGGTTCGAACCCCTGATCGCGCACTTTAAATCACTGTTTTTGCAGACCAGAAGCTGCGGGGGCGGTGGTTTTTTTGTGCGTAAAATGGTGGTTTTTCGGTATTTCAACCATTGAAAAAGAAAATCAGAAAGACAGACAAGGCAATCCGAAGAACGGTCAACTTTGCCGCAGAATTGGTCGCGAATTGGTCGCAAGCCAAGTAAAAAGACCAAAATAACAGAATATCGTTTACATAGACAGTATTGGGAAAAGAGATTTGTATGTTCCTGATACTGTCTTTCTTTGTAAACGTATATTATTTTTTTAATATATATAATGTAGGAAAAGAGGTGAAAGGAATGTACATTAAAATTTATACCAAAAGTCAACTGATTCTTTTAAGACGGTTAAAACCATTGTTGAAAAAGAAATATCAACTTCCAAATGAGATTTTGGATAAAGTAGAAGCGATTTTGGAAGACAGGAAACTGGGAAAAAGCGGTTTTGTAGCCATACTCCTAGAACCTATCACAAATGATATAACAGGTATCAAAGATATTCTCGATTGCTATCCACGAAAATTACATATCGGAGAAGATATAGAGGATGTATCTGTTATAGATGACGGCAACTGGTTGACTAGACATAGAGAATGGTATTTGGATACATTAAAATTACAAGACGATGGAAGTAAGGTATATGCCATTTATTCTATGACTTTAAAAACCTTGTACGGACAAGAGCATTAACTAATCTTCTATCACAGGTGGAATGTATTCAATTAGTTCATAAAGGTCACAATCCAGCACATAACATAATCTCAATAAAATATCAATATCTAAACGTTGGATTTTATTATCTCGATAATTTCTTAATTGTGTTCTCTGCATTTCAGCACGAAAGGATAATTGATTTAAAGAGATATTTCTTTCTTTTAAAATATCATCCAAATGTATCAAGATTTTCCCATATGATTCTTGTTCAGCCGGAAGGTGACGTAATGGATTTTCTTTTTTCATGTGTATTTACCTCCATGAAATCATTATATTTTAGTATGCCGTTAGTTGTAAGAATCATAAATATATGGTATCTTTATATATGGGTAGATATAAACTCATACAAGAAATATAAAAGACATGAAAAGGATTGACAAAAGAAAAGAGGTGAAAGGGATGTTTTATTATTGTGCAAAATGTGCCAACATTGAAAACGTAAAGACGAAAGACAATCAAGCAGTATGTAAGGTTTGCGGAAATGACATGCAGCCTGTACCGCAGGAGTATCTGATGGCAAATGGTTCATTCTTTAAATCTCAAGAATCTAGGAACGAACTCATTCAAGTAATCGAATCTGGTGAAAACTATGATTCTGAGATAGGTGCTAACAAAGAAGCAATCAAGAAAGAAAAGGAAGAAAAAGAACAGGAACGTATTGAGGAGACAAATGAGAAAATGCGACAAGAGCAATTTCACATGTCATGTCCTGTTTGTGGAAGTAAGAACGTCCAAAAAATTTCAACAGTAGGAAAATATGCTAAGATTGGAGTTTTTGGAATCTTGGGAGCAGATGATTTAGGAAAACGATGGAAATGTAATGTCTGCGGAAGTAAATTTTAAAGGAGTGATAAAAAATGGGAATATTAGATAAAGCTTTAAAAACAGTAAAAAATGTAGGTGACAGCCTTGCAGAATCAGCGGTAAACGTTGGTTCATCAGCAGGTACATCAGTACAAGAAAATGCGGAATTAAATTCTTTGAAAATGCAGATTAACGTAATTGAGCAGGAATTAGATGCTGCATACGTGCAAATAGGAAAGAAGTATGTTGACTATGTTGTAAAGACAGGTGATATGGGAAATCTTGATATTGCTGATTTATTAACCATGATGGATCCGAAATTGACAAGAAAGCAGGAGTTAGAGGAGCAGTTGGTTGAACTGGAAAAACGCATGAAACAAAATGCGGTTCTCAGAGAGAAAGCAAAAGTTGAAGCAGAGTTTGCAGAGGAGAAAACCAAACTCGATCGTGCACTTGCAATGGATGTCATCACTCAGGATGAATATAATTTCAAAATCAGCGTTGCCAAGAAAAAAGTAGATAACTTTGAAGAAATCAGAAGAATTGAGCAACAATGCGAAATGGGTATCATTACAAAAGAAGAAAAGAACGCAAAAATAGATGCACTTACAAAATAAGGTATAAAAATGTACGCATTGATTGGACTAATGTGGATTGTGTGCGGTATTTTTGTATCTATTAAATGGTTTAACAAGGCAGAAAAGAAAATGATACGATACGGAAGTGCAATGAGACGTCTTATATTCTCCATTTGGGACTGGGTATTATATTTTATAGTATCTATGATACTACTACTGATTCCTTTTGCGGTAGTATTAAGCATTCTGTTTCAATGGGGATGGCTGATTCAGATTATAGCCGTCATTGTACTGATTATTGTGATATACCGAATGGTCGCACGAAGAAAATAAGAAACGCTTATAGGGCGGACGGCAGTTATGTCGTCCGCCTTAATCTTTATAACAGGAGGTATTATGAAGCCATATATAGCAGGAGTTATTTTAGGGATTGTCATATTCAATACCATTTATGCAAATGTAGTTTTTTGGGAGGGAGTACATGAACGACAAAGAAAAAGCAATCATTAGTGGCATTACGGCTGTAATTACAATGATAAAGCTGATTGTTCAGCATAGAGGGCAGGTGAAAAAGAGAAATGTATAGAGTTTTGAAAAATGCGAAAGATTTTCAGCAGACCATTAAATCTTTTGAACAGTTAAATGTTTTGAAAGAACGTAAAATAACAGACAGAGTTATAGCGGAATTAAACTGTCTGAACGAGATGTACGGAGAAGAAAGAGATTTAGAAAAAGATCTCGGCGGATATCTGGTTTTAGTATGGGGAAATAAAGTGGAACGGGAAAAAGTATTTCAAAGGATATTAGAATATCACAAACTCCGTGCAGAAGAGTATGAATATATGGATAGAATCAAAGTGTCGGAATGTTCAGCGGTGGTAACATTCCGACTTTTTCTATGTTCCTCAGACTATGCAATAGAGATTGTAACAGTAGACAAAGAAGTAGACATTTCGGAACGATTTCAGAGTGAAGATAGATGGAATAAAGGACAGGAATGTTTAAATGTTCAGGACATTAACCAACCCCCTTATTATTTTGAGGGAACACCACTGGAATGGATAGATGAACTTACAACTTATCAATTCTTATATCCTTATGACTGGAATCAGTTATATCAGGAATATTGCGATTACATTTCTCGGCAAAGTGATGAGCAGATTTCAGTATTAAAATATTATCGGGATGATGATGGGTATTTGCGAAGAAAAGATGCAAAGATAGTTTTTTTGAAAATTAAGATTGCAGAGCCGACATGTGAAATAGTAAAAGAAATTTGTGAAAAACTTCTTTCAAACACCAGTATGATTGTGGAAAAGTATGTTTCTTTTTGTGACAGTGGCTTTAGAAAAGAAAAAGATTTTTTGCGTGACATTCAAAAAATCTTAGGAAGAAAAGCTAAGGTGACATTTGCAAAAGAGTTGGATGAAGCAACATTTCAAGGAGATGAAGTGTTTTTTGACGTGTTAAATAAGATGTGGTTAATATTGTAAAAATGAAAGGAGTACCTTCATGGAAAATTTAGTAAAACAAAGCAGTATTTTAGAAAAGTCAGGAGTATATAGCGAAGACGGAAAACACAGATATGAACTTTCTTTGATATATAAGGGAATCAAAGGAAAAAAGATTTTAGTTATTTCTATGAATCCAGCTTCATCAGATTTAATGGTAATGGATACCACTTCAAATTATTTACTGAATAATCTTGGGGTCATGGGATATTCTGAGATTGTTGTGTGGAATCTGTTTTCTGATGTGTGTGTAAAATTGAAGCCATCGGATACAACTCTTGAGGATGAAGAAAATAATAATGCATATCTTAAAGAGTTATTAAAGAAGAAAAAATTTGACACGATCATGATTGGATACGGAAGTGGATTCAACGGAAGTAAAAAGGTCGAGGAACGAAAGAAGCGGTTGTTTGAGATTATAAAACCATACGAAGAGAAACTATTCGAGTTGATTGATACGGAAGAAAAATATGCCGCTTTGAAAGATATACATCCTTTATTTGCAGGACAGCGGTTTTCTGGGAAATGGGGATTGCGGAAATATGAACTACCAAAATAGCAATATAATATGGGTTTTCACTAAATATAGTATCACCTTAAAATCTCATTCTAAATATTGTGTTTTTTCTTGACATCCTACAAATTATAGCGTATTATATATTCCATAATTGAAAATGAAAGCAGAAAGATTTGCCTATGATAAAATGGAAGAGCGTGGAAGTCGCCAGTGATAAATAAGATGAGGAAGGCAAATAGTGTTTTCTGAATGATACATTCCTTTAATATTGAAATAGGACGCTTGATATTCAGGTTGCGAGTACACAGAAGCACGGATGCTACAAAACGTAAAAATATACTAATTGTTATGATACTATTAGTTTTATTTCTTATGCGTTGATGTAGCACCTGTGCTTTTTTTGTATCCGAAAAGTGCAGGGTTTTCCTTTTTGATTAAATTTAAAAAGAAAGGAAGATAGATCAATGAGAGATTTATCAAAAATCTGTGCACCTAAGTCGGTTCAAACAGCAAAAAGCAGAAAGGGCGAAGGCTATATAACGATCGTCAACTCAAAAAAAATGGGAAAAGAATAGAATTGTTAAATAAATTGACAGATGTCATAAATTTTAATGATTCTGTCAAAATCGGTTTTTTAGAAAATGAACTTGTTATTGTGCCGACTGATGCCAATGTAGAACTCCCAATATTCAAATTTAAAAAGGTGGGAACAAAAAAAGTAATTTATTCTGCTTCTCTCGTTCAAGAAATTGCAGAAGTGTTACAACTGGATTTTAGCAAGCGTGTCAGCTACACAACTAGCAATGCAGAGATTGATGAAGCATTCGGCGTAGATGCGGTTTTCGTGAAAGGAGATGTTTGATATGGAAGCCAAGCTAATTTTAAGACAGGGAACCTCTCCATTCACCGAAAATTATCGTTATAAAATTCAAGACGGTAAATATGGACGCATGGAAGACGTTAAGAATGAATCAGGGGATAAAGTTCTAAAATTTGTCCCCTACGGTATGGCAATCCGAATGAAAGAAGTTGTGATAAATATGGAGACAGCCGAAAAACATCTAGTTCTCCAAGTTCCCGATAGTCACGGGAATATCACAGAAGTAAAAATGCCGAGAGAATATCTAACAGAACAAAAAATAACTGATTTGGTAAAATACGGAGCACAAGTAAATAAAAAAAGTGCTTCTATCTTGTTACAGTGTTTGGAAAATCTGGAACAAAAAGCACCTCTGCTTTACCAACACACAAAAACAGGATTCAGTATGGTAGGTAGCGTACAGGTATTTAAAGGGTTTCATTTATATTGTAATGATAAACAATTCACCAGCACCTACGCAGGTTCTCTAAAAATCGCACCACAAGGAAGCTTTGAATCTTGGACAAGAATGGTGAATCAAGAAGTGCTCGGTTCAAAACTGGAAGTTATTTTGGCATCGGCACTCTCAGCAGTCACCTTCGATTTCGTGCATGATATTTTTCCTACAGAGAACCTAATCATTTCCCTGTATGGTGGCTCATCCACAGGGAAAAGTACAGCACTTAATCTAGCCGTTAGTACAGGCGCATTACCGACAACTACAGAAGATTCTTTACTGTTGACATTTTTGGACACTGAAAATTCTCTCATGCGACGGATGGTAAGCGGATTTCCAATCGGTATTGATGAAGCAACAACATTGAAGAAAGATATAACCCGTTTATTGTATGCAATAGCAAACGGAAAAGAGAGATCACGCTTGACGAAGAGTTTGGACATCGCTGAAGCATCGGAATTTCATACTACCATTTTCACGAGTAGTGAGATTTCAATTTTTTCGTTGGCTGATAACAATGAGGGATTACAGGTCAGAGTAATTGAACTGAGTGAAACATGGACGAAAGATAGTGATTCCTCGGATGAAATAAAAAGGGTAACAAAATCTAATTACGGTTTTGCAATCCCTTTATTAGCTAAATATCTGCTAAAACTAGGAACAGTTAAAGTAGCAGAACGATGTTCTTTGTGGACAAAGCAGTTTTTAGAGTGCAATCAGACTAAAAAAGTCAACGCTCTGTATGGTCGCCTAGCCAAAAAAGTCGGGATTATATGCGCAACGGCGGAACTAGCAGAATATGCATTAGGTATAAAATTCGATACTACAAGCCTAATGAAATATTTTAGTGAACAGCTGCTTTCAACTCCAGAATCATTTGATTGCGGTATTCAAGCACATAATGCAATCATTGATTATGTAACTGCACATCCAGAAGAATTCGGAAAAAATATTCCGTTAAAAGAATCTGATATATACAAAAAGAACGGCTATTTCGGTCAGGCATCCATTAAAACCTTGTATGACGGTTCAACATCCAGCACCGTTTTACATATCAAAAAAGATGTGTTTGAAATGATTTTGGATAAGAATAAATTTCGGGATCCCAAAATTGTTTTAAAAAGGCTGAAAGAGTTGGGGGTTTTGGTGTCGGATAAAGATAGGTATATCAGCAAATTCACTGTTGCAAAAGACGGAGAAAATATTTTAGTTCGGGGATACCGTTTGTATGTGCCAAATGATGAGACACCTATAAATGATGAGGGTGTAACAACGGACGGACAAAAAATGACAGCGCACCGTCACCGAAGAGACTCTGAACAGGAAACACTAATAAAACCAGTCCGTAAAAAAAGGAACATAGGAAAACTGCGTAGACAGGCAGAAGAAAAATGGGAGGAATATAGAAATGACTGAAATATATAAATACGAATTGAAATTAAAGAGAAGCAGAAAAGCAATAGATTTAAGAGAATATAAAGCAGAAATAAAATTTGCCATACAGTCAGCTTTCAATGATACAAGCATTCGTGTGGTTGTCAGAAAGGAATATTACAAATTCTATTGCGATGAGGAAAAAGTTACTCGTGGAATTTTAGTGAAAATAGGACGTGGAATTACAAGACTATGTCCACAATTATGTTCCTTCGGATATTTATACGTTCCAAAGGATAGAAACAAACGACCGATTTTACAGTTGTTTCGGCGAGCAAAACTAGGAGGGACGAATTGATGAAAATATATAAAAAGAATGTGACGGGGTCTGTCAGACCTCGTCCGAATAAAGATAATATCAGATACTTTGATGTAACAATAGAACTTGGACGAAATCCATATACAGGAAAAAGAGAACGGATTCCATTTCGAGTTGACACGACAGATCGTGAAGAAGCCGAAGCATTTCTGACACTAAAAAAAGCTGAATACATACAAGGCGATTTAATTATGCCTAATAATATGACTGTAGAAGATTTGATGAAAGAATATTTGGAATATGTCAAAGCGCAAAGAAGTCCGGCTACAGGACGTGACTATGCAGAAAAAACAGCCACCTACATCATTCCAGAGTTCGGAAAGATGAAATTGCAAAAGTTAGAAAAGGGAAAGATACAACAGATGTATAATCGTTGGAGAAATGTAAAATCGCCTGCAAGTGACAAGCCATTGAGAGCAGAGTCAATCCGACATATCAACCGTATTTTTAAGGCAGCTCTTAATTATGCGATTGAAATGGAATATATCAAGAAGAATCCAACAAATGGTGTAAGAATCGGAAAAGATTTGACAAATAATCGGTTGGAAGTATATACAACGGATGAAATCAAGGAACTAAAATCTGTAGTAAAGGGCACAGATATGGAGTTGTCTGTTGCACTACTATTTGATTGTGTAATGAGACGAGGAGAATTATTAGGATTAGCATTTGAAGATATTGACTTTGAAAAGAATATTGTCAAAATCAGACATTCATGGGTAGAATCCGAGGATAGCAAAAAACCTGTCTTAAAAGATTGTAAAACAGATGGCTCATACAGAGAAATGGTTGTCAGTGAAGAGACAATGCGACTTCTGAAAAGGCAAAAAGTATACTGCAAAACAATCTGTCTGAGAGAGGGAAAACCATTTACAGGTAAACAACGGGTTATTTGCAAAGAAGACGGAAACCCATTCTTGCCGAAAAGTTATACTTCTAAGTGGAATAAAACCTTGAAAAAATACGGACTCAGACATATCAAATTACATGGCACGAGACATAGTGCAATCAGTTGGTTTCTTTCACAGGGAGTACCGCTCCATATTGTACAGGCAAGAGCAGGTCACCAAGACCCTAAAATTACACTCTCTGCATATAGCCATGTAGCGAAAGATGACGCAAGCAGAGTCGCAGACCTACTGGATAGTACGCTTTTCTCGGCAGTTAATGAATAAACGTAGACGTGATTCTGATTCAGGAAAGGCAAGTGGCGTTGCTACAAGATAGCCTTTGATTTGCGGAGCGGAGAGAAAAAAGACCCGAAAACCCGTTTTCCCGTCTTTGAAATCCAAAATTCCAAAAGGGAATTTTTAAAGATTTCAAAAAGATTGACGGGAAATCGGGTTATACGGGGATTTTTGAACGAGGCTACGAGCAAATCCTGTTAAGGATTGCGAGTTTTAAAGATTATCTATTATGAAGTAAATGTTGTTTGAAAACAGTGGTCGCAAGTTTGGTCGCAGATTTTTTGAATGAAGTTTATGGAGATTTTCCGATGTCCTTGAGAAAGGCATACATCAATTTTTGTCGCGAGTTTGTTAGCGTGAGTTTCTCTTAATCAGGGTGTCCAGGGTTCGAACCCCTGATCGCGCAGTAGGAAATCACTGTTTTTGCGGACTTGAGAGCCGCGGGGACGGTGATTTTTTTGTGTGTAAGGAAAATATAAATTTTTTGTTATTGGAGAGCACCTATTTTACCTCTTTGATTAAAGGTGAAAAGAGGAAAAGCTTGACTTTTTTGCTTATTTGATAAAAAATTAGGACAATAATATATAAAATTCAGAAAAGAAAAAGGTGATAGAAATGCTAAAGGTTGTAATTGTGGATGATGAAAAAATGATATGTTCCTTGATAGCGCAATTGTTGGATTGGAAAGAATTGGGGGCAAAAATTGTTGGAATGGCCTATACAGGAACAGAAGCATTTGAAATGATTCAAGAACAAAGACCAGATATTATAATTTCAGATATTCGGATGCCCGGATATGATGGCTTAGAGTTGATTAAACGAACAAAAGAAGAGGGCATAGAGTCGGAATTTGTCATGATCAGTGGGTTTAAACAGTTTGAATATGCACAAAATGCAATGAAATATGGTGTGAAATACTATTTGCTAAAGCCAATAGAAGAAGATAAACTGACTGAAATTATTAAAGAAATAGCGGAAAACATTGCCAGACGGAGAGCAAGAAAGAATCATGAAATGCGTATAGAGGAAGAGCTCCGTGAGACAAGAGATAAAATGAAAAAAAGGTTTTTGACATCAATATTGTCGAATGAGGAAGGCGGTGAAAAAGCAACAGACCAGTTATCCGTTAATGAGGAATATAATACTGCATTTAAAGAAGGTGTTTTTCAAGCGATTTTCATTAAACTGGATACAGATAAAGAAATGGAGGTTAGTGACAATTCAGTAATTGCTGAAATGGAAAAACAAACAAAAATATTTGAAGAGGTATGTGAAGAATATATTTTGACAAATATGCATTCGGGAATCATAGTATTGCTTAATTATGAGATAAAAAAAGAAGGGTTAATCTGTCAAAAAATAGAGGAATTATATGAAAGCTTGAAAAAATATGTTGATCAATTTAAAGAATTTTCTCTTGTAATTGGGGTAGGAGAAAAGAGTAATAACTTTTTTAAAGCACAACATTGTTTGAAAACGGCAACGGATGCAATAAAATACAGAGTTAAGATTAAAGATAAGAAAATAATATATTTTGAAAAATATAAATTTGATATCTATAATTTGAATGAGATTATTACAGCGGCAGAAAAACAATCGTTCATTTCGAAAGTAGAAACTGGTGATATTGAGGGAATGGAAGAATGTGTAGCAATATCTTTCAGAAAAGTAAAATATGGAAAAGATAACTATTCGCCAGTATTGATTTACGATATATTGCTAAAGTATGTAGAAATGTTGATTGAGTATTGTAAAACTAAAGATTTTTATAATGAATATTGTATTGAGAAGTTAAAACAGTGGAATTTGTCAGTGGACAACCAGTGTAGTGAAAAATTATTGGTAGAAGATACGAAGGTGTTTTTAAGAGAAATAATGAAAAATATAGAGGGGGAAAAAAGGAATAGAGATACGAAACCAGTTAGAATAGTGAAAGCATTTATTGAGGAGAATTTCATGCAGGAAATTAATCTGTCACAATTAGCCGATATGGTAAGTATGAATTCATCATATTTGAGTTCTATCTTCAAAAAGGAGACAGGAATGGCATATTCGGAGTATTTGATACATTGTCGATTACAGCAGGCAAGTAAGTTGTTAGTGGAAACAAATTTAAGTATTTCAGAGGTCGCAAGGCAGTCAGGTTATCAAGATGCACGTTATTTTAGCAAACAATTTTTGAAACAAATTGGATTAAAGCCATCTGAATATAGAAAGTTGTACTCATAAGTAGGTAGAGATCATGAAAAAATTAAAAAGATATATTATCCAATGTGTTGGGACCACTATTGTGGGGGCTATATGCGCGTTCGTTTTTTATGCGCATAATCAACAAAAATATTATTTCCCTTTATTTATACTCTTGATATTTGTAGAGTTATTTTATATGTACAAAATATACACATATAGTTATCTTCCAGGGCTAAAATTGCAGTCTATGTTAGATGAATATCGTCGGATGAATGATATAGAAGAAGTTAGACGATTAGGGAAGGAAGATTTGTTGCAAGAGGTTAAAGAAATGTTGTCTATGTTAGAGGGGAACACAATACAACAGAAAAATGCAGAAATATTAATGAAAAATGCAGAAATCAATAATCTGCAAGATCAGATAAATCCCCATTTTTTGTATAATACGTTAGAGGTGATAAGAGGAGAGGCACTAGTTAATGGGGATAGGAAAATTGCAGAAATGACAGCTTCACTGGCAAATTATTTTCGTTACAATATTAGTAGAAAAGAAACCTTTGTTTATTTGAAAGACGAACTAAAGAATAGCATGAATTATTTTAATATTCAAAAGAATCGTTTTGGAGATAAAATATCATGTGAAATCCTTTATCATGATGTAGAGAAAGAACTTGTTGAAAAATGTTATATACCCAAATTAATTTTGCAACCAGTAATTGAAAATGCTATTTATCATGGGTTGGAATTGAAACTAGGTTTGGGAATGATAAAAATACATATTTCAGTAACAGAAGATAGTCTTTTAATTATGGTTTCGGACGATGGTTTGGGAATGGAGAAAGAAAAATTAGATGAGTTAAATAATGATTATGATATGGAAGAGGAAGAAAACTCGAGTCGGCATAATGGAGTGGCATTGAAAAATATTCGCAAGAGATTGAAGCTTTATTGGGGGAAAAGAGCATATATTATTGCGACAAGTGAAGTAGGGATAGGAACCCAAATTCATATGTGTATGCCATTGTTATATCAAAAAGAGGAATATATGAAGTAACATGAGAAAAAACATTTTAACACTTAAAAATATAACAAAGGAAAAATTTGGTAACAGAGTACTAGACAAATTCTATATAAATATTGTTAGTGGTGAAATTATTAATCTTATAGGTTTGGATGGAAGCGGTCGAAAAGAAATATATTCGATTTTATCAGGAAAAGAAAAAATTGATGAAGGTGAAATCTGGTTTGATAATCGCTTATATCATCAATATGAAGACTTGCCGGTTGAACAGGTGAACGGAATGTTTTTTATTGGGAACTATGATTTGATTATACCTGATATGACGATTGTTGAAAATATTTATATTATTGAAAAGATTAATTATCTTCAATTTTGCGTTTCGAAGAAAAAAATGGAATTGCAGGCTAAGAAAATGTTTGCGCGGTTTGGTGTTGAGCTTGATCCTGGAAAACTTGCAAGAAATTTGACAAGGTATGAATGTTGTCTTTTGCGTTTTATGCGCGCGTATGTGAAGAGAGCTAAGCTGATAGTTATTGATGATATATTTGATGATCGTTCTTATGATAAAAGTAGCCAATTGATAGAAATAATGAATTTGTTTAAGAAAGAAGGAATGTCTATATTATGGATGAATAGTTATCCGGATGTGATTACAGAGAATGCAGATAAGACAGTGGTGATCTGTAATGGACGAACGAGAAGAATGTTTTATAAAAATGAAATAAAACGACATAAGCTATTAGAATGCTTGACAGGAAAAAGTAATTTGAAAAATGTTGAAAGGCTGAACATAGCGGAATCCCAAGTTGCGTTTCGTGCAGTGAATATAACGAATCGTTATTTTCAAAAGATGTCATTCGATTGTAAGAAAGGTGAAATATTGGGGATTTATGATTTGAGAAATAAATTTAGCCGGGAATGGTATAGACTTTTGTTGGGGAAGAGAGGATATGAAGGAGAAATCTATGTTGGCAATCGGAAAGTAAAAATTAGTGAAGCATATCATTTGGCAAGAAATAAAATGGGTATAATTGATGGTGATACTTATCAGTCTCTGCTATTTCCAGAATTGTCGTTATCAGAAAATATAGGTATTGCAGCTTATCAGAAAACAGCAAAATACGGATGGTTCATAAATTCTCGAGTAAGGAAATATCTCGAGCGAAAAGGAAGTGAAATAAGTGAAAATAATGTAATAATGAAAGATGTAAAAGGTGTGAGTCGGAGTGATGCAATGCAGATTGTGTATCAAAGATGGGCCTTAGTTAATCCAGAAGTGCTTTTTTGCTTTCAACCCTTTCTTCGTTTAGATGCTATTACACGAGCACAAGTAGAGAGTATATTGTTAGAGTATAGTTTGTCAGGTATGAGTATAGTGATTAATAGTGCCAATATAGAGGATATTTTAACAATATGTGATCGAGTGTTGATTGTTGAAGATAATCAAATACAGCAAGAAATAGAACGAGATCATTTTTCGGAAACATTCCAATAAAAGTGCACATTTTCCAAAGAAAGGTACATTGTTGGTAAATTTATGTATTGATATAATTTATTTAACGAAAGAGATGTGCCAATACAAGGAAAAGGAGGAAACAAGATGAAGAAGATGAAAAAGATGTTGGCAGCTATTCTAACGGGAGGGATGGTTTTAGCTTTAGCTGCATGTGGTTCCGGTGGAGGAGAATCAAAAGAAGAGAAGGAGTCTGACATAAAGATTGGATTTGTTGTAAGTGACATGTCAGATGCGTTTTTCGCTCATTTAGTGCAAGAGTTACAGGATTATTCAGATGAAATAGGAGTAACATTCACTGTTACAGAAGCTCCAGAAATAAGTGATAAAATTACAGGTATTGAAAACTTTGTAGAAGCAAAATGTGATACTATTATTTGCCATGTAACAGATTCTGATGCATTAAAAGATGCAGCGTTAGGTGCAGAAGATGCAGGGGTTCATTTTATTTCTTATGATTCAGATATTGAAGGAACATCTGGTTTTATTGGTGTAGATAACATGAAATATGGTTATGAGATTGGAAAAAATGCAGCGGATTGGATCAAAGAAAATTTCGAAGAATCGGAAGAAGTAAAAGTAGGTGTTTGTAACTATCCTGACTATCCGTTCTTAGTGACTAGAGAGGAAGGAATACTTAAAGCGTTAGAAGAACTGGCGCCGAATGCTAAAGTGGTTGTATCTGCGAAGGCTGGATATACTCCAGAAGGTGTTGACGTGGGAGATGCATGGGTTCAGTCAAATCCGGATTTGAATGTAGTAGTAGGAATCAACGATGCGGGTGTTCTTGGTGTTTATGAAACTTTTAATGCAGCAGGCATAGATGGGGATAAATTAGGAATGTTTGGTGGAGATGCTGTAGATGATGCATTGACAGCACTTAAAGCAGGAGGCACATTTAGAGGAACAGTTAGTACTGAGATGCTTCCAAACGCGCATCAGTTTATTGATATGGCTGTTGAACTTGCAGAGAATGGAAAAGTAGCAGAAAGAGAATTATACTTCCCGATGAAAACCGTCACAGTTGATACTGTTGATGAGTTCATGGCTGAGTAGGCCGAATAAGCATTTATATAAGGAAAATTAATGGTATAGATGCAAATCTATACCATTAATTTTTAAAGCAAAAGGCAAGGGTGGTGAAGGGTATATGGAAAATATATTAGAAGTAAAAAATATAACAAAATATTATCCGGGAGTAGTAGCCTTAGATAATGTTAGTTTTGCAATTGAAGAAGGTACTGTACATGCATTGGTCGGTGAAAATGGTGCGGGTAAATCAACGTTGATAAAGGTCATTACGGGTGCTATTACTCCGGATGAAGGGGAGGTAGTGTATAAGGGGAATCACTATAAAGCATTGAATCCTATGTTGTCAAGTGAGATAGGGATAGAGGCAATTTACCAAGAATTTAATTTGGCTCCAGAACTAAGTGTAGAAGAGAATATTTATATGGGATCTAAGGTGAACTCAGGAGTTTTTATAGATAGAAAAAAATTAACATCTAATACGATGGAGATTTTAAAATCTTTAGATGCGAATATTAATCCAACTACGAAAATAAAAGATTTAACGGTTGCTTATATGCAATTAGTAGAGATATCAAAAGCATTAGCGAGAAATGTAAAACTATTAATTATGGATGAACCCACAGCGCCGTTAACAGATAATGAAGTGGAAATTTTGTTTCAATTAGTAAGAAACTTAAAGAGAAAAGGAGTAACAGTTATTTATATATCCCATAGAATGGATGAGATATTTGAGTTGTCTGATCGAATTACTGTAATGAGAGATGGTCAGGTTGTTAAAACGGTAGAGACGGAAAACATAACAAAGAATCAGTTGATATTTGATATGGTAGGTCGTGAATTGAAGGAAACATATCCAATACGAAACGTGAAGTATGGGGAGAAGATTCTTGAAGTAAAAGATTTAGCTGGTCCCTCAAATGATGAGACATCATTTAGTGTGAGAGCAGGAGAAATTGTAGGATTGGCCGGTTTGGTAGGTGCTGGAAGAACCGAAATTGCAAGGCTGATAATTGGAGCAGATCGAAAGTTTTCAGGTGAAATATATGTGAATGGGAAAAAGACAGAGATAAATTCTCCGAAGGATGCAATTGAAAATGGAATTGCATATGTCTCGGAAGACAGAAAAAACGAAGGCGTTCTTTTGAAAATGCCTATAAGATGGAATATTACTTTTCCGATTCTTAAAAAACTTTCAAGAGGTCTTTTTGTTGATCGAAAAAAAGAGATTAATTGTGTTAACAAATATAAAGATGCATTGAGGATTAAAACTCCATCAATTAATCAGTTGGTAGGAAATTTATCTGGAGGGAATCAGCAAAAAGTTGCAGTTGCAAAATGGTTAGCAAGTGAGTCTAAGATATTAATATTAGATGAGCCAACAAGAGGGATTGATGTTGGGGCAAAACAGGAAATTTATGAACTAATTAATAATTTAACCCAAGAAGGTCTGGGGATTCTTATGATATCGTCGGAAATGGAAGAAATAATGGGGATGTCGGATCGAATGCTTGTTATGTCAGAAGGAAAAGTTGTTGGTGAATTACAGAAAGAAGATTTTTCACAAGATCAAATTCTAAAATATGCATCTAATATTACATCGTAGGAGGAAGAGTTATGGATAGAATAAAAAATTTTCTTAAACAATATTTTGTGTTGGTGATTTTGTTATTTTTGATTGTATTATTTGGAATGATGAGTCCGGATTCCTTTTTAACAATGTCTAATATGTTTACAATTGTTCGGCAATCATCAATTATGGGAATTGCCACAGTGGGACTGTTATTTGTGATGATAGCAGGGGGGATTGATTTATCGTTAAGTTCTGTAATTTCCCTGGAATCTGTATTAGCAGCTGTTTTGTTGACAAAGCTTGGATGGGGATTGGTTCCAGCATATATGTTGGGACTTATCACAACCACAATAGTTGGTTTGTTGACGGGAATGGTAATTGTGAAAACAGGGATTTTTCCAATGATTGGAACCTTGGCATTGCAGATTATTTTACAGGGAGTAGCATATTTGATATGTGGAGGAATGCCTGTATCTAATCTTCCGGCAACAGCAAAAATAATCGGACAAGGCTATGTTGGTCCAATTCCGTTCCCTGTGATTATTTTTGTATTAGTAATGATTGTCGCAACTATTGTTTTAAATCGAACATACATAGGAAGACATTTTTATGCAATTGGAAGTAATGAGGAAGCTGCGAGACTTTCTGGGATTAATACGGCAAAATTAAAGGTTGCAACGTATGCGATTGGTGGATTTTTATCGGGGTTGGCAGGTCTTATTATGTTGGCGAGAATTAGTTCCGGGCAGCCAACAGCGGGAAAGAATATGGAAATGGATTGTTTGACTGCTGCAGTAATCGGTGGTGTTAGTTTGACTGGTGGAGAAGGACGAATTTCAACAGCAGTTTGTGGAGTGTTAATTATTGGAGTGCTTTCAAATGGTATGACCATATTAAATATTAGTGAATATTATCAGCTGGTTATTCGAGGATGTATTTTCTTGGGAGCAGTATGTTTGGATGGTATTCAGAAGAAACTTGCAGGAAGAAAAGTGAAGAAGGTGGCTTAATATGGGAGATTATCGAAAGTTTTTTGAACCAGATTATGGTGAAGTAGCACCAGAAGTCGAAATTATGACACCACAGAACATGGATATGGACAATACAAAGGTATGGCGAGCTAAAAGCAATTATGAATCTGTATCGGCAATGACTTTGGCATATCAAAAGTGTAATTGTTATGAAAAAATTATGAAGATACAGACTACAGATATTAAAATTCAAGCGGCCGAAGAAAAAATTAATGTTCGGGTTTATATGCCAGAAAAAGCAGAAAAGTGTCCGGTTATGATTTTTTATCACGGTGGGGCTTTTTCGATGAATAGTATTGATGTCTATGAATATGTTTGCAGGTATATGGCCTGGTATGGAGAACTGGTAGTGGTGTCCCCCGATTATCATCTTGCACCAGAGTATAAGTTTCCCCAGGGTTTAAATGAAGCTTACGATACTATGCTTTGGGTTATAGAGAATATTTCTGATTATGGCGGGGATATAGAGGATATCAATGTTTGTGGAGATAGCTCTGGGGGGAATTTCGCAGCAGTTGTATCTATGATGGCAAGAGATAATAATGTATCTAAAATAAATAAACAGATATTATTTTATCCATTAACTACTAATTCAGAAAGAGAAATTACTGAATCGGAAAAACGATATGAGACGGGGTACTTTTTGGAATATAATTGTCAAAAGGATCCAATGCAGTGTTATTTCAATACGGAAGAAGAAAAGGAGAATCCACTTGCATCCCCGCTTTTGGCAAAGGATTTTTCAAGGCTGCCGAAAACGTGTGTTATATCAGCGGAGTGTGATCCGTTGTTGGATCAAGGGTTAATGTATGCGGCGCGTTTAGAAGATGCCGGGGTTGAAGTAGAATATCACATTCTGAAAGGTATGGTTCACGGTTTTTTGAATTGGACCTATGGGAAAAGTTTTGAGGCTATGAATTATGCGGTTGAGTTTGTGAAAAAATAGGAGTGATTGGATTGTCGGTTTTTTTAGAATTAAAACAGTATGTTGATATGTTAACAATTATTAATACTCATTGTCATAAGTTGCCAAGTCAAAAAGGATTTCCAGGAGGAATAAAAGAACTCATACAGCATTCTTATTTGGAGTGGTGTCATTACAAGTGGGATGAAACCAGAAAAGGGACTAAACAATTTGTTGAGGGACTTAGACATAATTCTTACTTCTATTGGATGGAAAAAAGTTTACAAAGGTTATTTGGGACCGAAAAAAGATTAAATGATGAAACATTTATATGGTTTGATGAACAGATAAAGATATTTTCCAAGAGTCTTATATCTGATGATGAATTTTTGAAAAGAGAATGTCATTATGAAAAAATTATTTTAGATGGATACTGGGAACCAGGGACGAATCTGGGGAATCCCAATTTGTATACTCCAACATTTCGAATTAATCTTTTTTTGTTTGGGTATCGAACAGACGTAGTGGATGACAATGGAAATAATCCGTTTCAAGTGTATGGATGGCAAAAAGATATAGATTTTGATACATATCTAAAGAAAGTAGAGGAAAAGATCAAAGAAAAAGTTGAGAAAGGATGCGTTGCGTTAAAATCATCTCTTCCGTATGATAGGTCTATAAAGTTTATTGAACGTACATACGAAGAAGCAAAGCGTGGTTACCATAATCTAGAATGTACAAATGAGGATATCACAGCATTTCAAGATTATATTTATTTTCATATTTGTAAAATTGCTGCAAAATATGATATTCCATTTCAAAATCACACAGGTCTTGGGAATTTGCAAGGCAGTAATGCAATGTTACTTCGTGAAGTAATTCAGAAAAATCCAAAAACAAAATTTGTTTTGTTTCATGGAAGTTTTCCGTGGACAGATGATGCACTTGCCTTGATTCATAATTTTGGAAATGTTTATGCGGATATTTGTTGGTTGCCAAGTCTTTCTACGACCACTGCTATTTTGTTTCTTAAGCAGTTATTGGAAACCGGAAAGGCAGATAGAATAACATGGGGATGTGATTCTTGGACAATAATTGAGAGTTATGCAGCTTGCCTTGCAGGGAAATATGTGGTCACAAAAGCATTATCAGATTTGATTACTGATGACTTTATGACATTAGAAGATGGTAAAAGACTGGCAAAAAAGATTTTTTATGATAATGCCAAAAAAATGTATAATGTATAACGCATAGACCGTAGCTTACTAGTATGAACAGACAGGAGTGGTGTAAAATAGGTGTAAATATCTGTGGTGCAGCGCTCCTTTTTGCTGTCCCAAATGGAAAATGGAATTTAAAAACTCTGTTAGCATGATATGATTCGTTATGTGAGGAATATAAAGACAATTAAAAGCGTATGGATTTAATATATTGAAAATTAGTAAATATTCCTAAAATTGAAAAAAGAGGGATTTTGCTCTTCCCTTTTCTAACGTTTTGATGTATGATAGAAAGCGCACTAGATATTGTGTAAATGATTACATAAAAACTATATTTGGTATACAATGAACGTTATAGAGAGGGAGAGCACAGTATGCAGGTAAAGACAAAGATTATTAAGAGAAATGGCGAAGAGGTAGATTTTCAGAAAGAGAAGATTGTAAATGCCATTAAAGCTGCGAATGCAGAGACGGAAAATATTCACCAGATGAATGATTACCAGATCATGGCGATTGCAGATAATATTACACAGAAAGTACAGGAGTCAACACATACCGTGAACGTGGAGGACATTCAGGATATGGTTGAGACCGGCATCATGGAGATGCGTGGTTATGAAGTGGCGCAGAAATATGTGCGTTACCGCTATAAAAGAGAGATGAGCCGTAAGTCCAATACAACAGACGATGGAATTCTGGCACTGATCGAACATTTGAATGAAGAAGTAAATCAGGAGAATTCCAATAAGAATCCGGTGATCAATTCTACGCAGAGAGATTATATGGCAGGCGAAGTAAGTAAAGATTTGTCTAAGCGTATTCTTCTACCGGAGGAAATCGTGGAGGCACATGAAGCGGGTATTATTCACTTCCATGATTCTGACTATTTTGCACAAAAAGAACATAACTGTGATCTTATCAATCTGGAAGACATGCTTCAGAATGGTACCGTGATCAGTGAGACAATGATCGAGAAGCCGCACAGCTTCTTTACAGCATGTAATGTTACTACACAGATTGTAGCGCAGGTAGCAAGTAATCAGTATGGCGGACAGTCATTTACGCTGGCACACTTGGCTCCGTTTGTAGATATCAGCCGTAAGAAGATCAGAAAAGCTGTTATCGCTGAACGTCAAGAATGCCACGAGAGTATGGATGAGGATATTATTAATACAATTACAGAGCGCAGACTTCGTGAAGAAATCAAGAGCGGTATTCAGACAATCCAGTATCAGCTTATTACGTTGATGACATGTAATGGTCAGGCGCCTTTCGTTACAATGTTTATGTATCTGGATGAGGTTCCGGAGGGACAGACAAGAGAAGACCTTGCAATTATCATTGAAGAAGTGTTGATTCAGAGAATGCAGGGTGTAAAAAATGAAAAGGGTGTATGGATTACACCTGCGTTCCCGAAATTGATCTATGTATTGGATGAAGATAATATTACAGAGGATGCGCCTTACTGGTATCTGACACATTTAGCGGCAAGATGTACCGCGAAGAGAATGGTGCCGGATTACATTTCTGCTAAGATTATGAAGGAATTAAAACAGGGAGAAGTTTATACCTGTATGGGATGTAGATCCTTCCTTACGGTAGAAGATTCACAGAGAAATCCAGACGGAAGTCATAAGTTTTACGGAAGATTTAACCAGGGAGTTGTGACAATCAATCTGGTAGACGTAGCATGTTCTTCCAAGGGGGATATGGATAAATTCTGGGAAATCTTAGATGAGCGTTTGGAACTTTGCCACCGTGCGTTAAGATGCAGACATGAGAGACTTCTCGGAACAATTTCTGATGTGGCGCCGATTCTTTGGCAGTATGGTGCGTTAGCACGTCTTAAAAAGGGCGAGAAGATTGACAAATTGTTATATGGTGGTTATTCTACCATTTCTCTTGGCTATGCAGGTCTGTATGAGATGTGTATGAGAATGCTTGGCAAATCACACACAGATCCGGAGGCGAGTGGATTCGCAATGCAGGTTATGCAGAGATTGAACGACAAGTGTGCAGAGTGGAAAGCGGCAGAAAATATCAGTTATTCCGTGTATGGCACACCGATGGAGTCTACCACGTATAAGTTTGCAAAATGTCTGAAAAAGAGATTTGGTATTATCGAGGGAGTTACAGATAAAAACTATATTACAAACAGCTATCACGTACATGTAACAGAAGAAATCAACGCATTCGATAAGCTGAAATTCGAGTCGGATTTCCAGAAGCTGTCTCCGGGCGGAGCGATCAGCTATGTGGAAGTTCCGAATATGCAGGACAATATTCCGGCGGTGCTTTCTGTTATGCAGTTCATTTACAACAACATTATGTATGCAGAACTGAATACAAAGAGCGATTATTGTGAGTGCTGCGGATACAGTGGTGAGATTTTGATTAAGGAGGACGAATCAGGAAAATTAATCTGGGAGTGTCCAAACTGTGGAAATCAGAATCAGGATAAAATGTCTGTGGCAAGAAGAACTTGTGGATATATCGGAACTCAGTTCTGGAATCAGGGAAGAACACAGGAAATTAAAGACA
>OLNU01000321.1_pt1 | contig 47374 bp, 44 predicted proteins | sample 1672241 | NCBI WGS metagenome assembly OLNU01 (sample SAMEA3136663, study PRJEB25190) | human gut metagenome | biome: human gut; feature: human-associated habitat; material: faeces | place: Austria | collected 2013 | reverse complement strand
CTTTTCCTGCTTACGCAGTCTACCGTCTGCACCCAAGCTATCCCAACAAGGGAAACGGGTGTTCAAAGAGGGTAGAAACCGTAGGTGTCTACCCTTTTTGCCCCCGCCGCGGGTGCGGCGCAGTTCCGTTCGCTTCTCAAGCGACAGTTTAACAAATAAAGACCATTCAATAAATCTAAATTATATATACAGTTAAAAATGAGGAGGAATTAACAATGGGAAGAGCATTGATCATCGGCTGCGGCGGTGTAGCCGGCGTAGTTATCCACAAGTGCTGCCAGAACAGCGACGTTTTTGAGGAGATCATGATCGCATCCCGCACCAAGAGCAAGTGCGATGCCATCAAGGAGAAGCTGGACGGTACGACCGCAACCAAGATCCGCACCGCCAAGGTGGACGCGGACAACGTGGACGAGCTGTGCGCGCTCATCGACGAGTACAAGCCGGACATCGTGATGAACATTGCGCTGCCGTATCAGGACCTGACCATCATGGATGCGTGCCTCAAGTGCGGCGTAAACTACATGGATACTGCCAACTACGAGCCGGAGGACACCGACGATCCGGAGTGGCGCGCCATTTACGAGAAGCGCTGCAAGGACGAGGGCTTTACCGCGTACTTCGACTACTCCTGGCAGTGGGCATACAAGAAAAAGTTTGAGGACGCCGGTCTGACCGCTCTGCTCGGCTCGGGCTTTGACCCGGGCGTAACGCAGGCGTACTGCGCTTACGCACAGAAGCACCTGTTCGATGAAATCGACACCATCGACATCCTGGACTGCAACGGCGGCGACCACGGCTATCCGTTTGCGACCAACTTCAACCCGGAGATCAATCTGCGTGAGGTATCCGCACCCGGCTCGTACTGGGAGAACGGTCACTGGGTTGAAATTCCGGCGATGAGCATCAAGCGCGAGTACGACTTCGATCAGGTCGGCCACAAGGACATGTACCTGCTCCACCACGAGGAGATCGAGTCCCTGGCGAAGAATATTCCGGGCGTGCAGCGCATCCGCTTCTTCATGACCTTCGGTCAGTCCTATCTGACCCACATGAAGTGTCTGGAGAACGTCGGCATGCTGTCCACCACCCCGATCGAGTTTGAGGGCCACCAGATCGTGCCGATCCAGTTCCTCAAGGCGCTGCTGCCCGATCCGGCAACGCTCGGTCCGCGCACCAAGGGCAAGACCAACATCGGCTGCATCTTCACCGGCAAGAAGGACGGCAAGGAAAAGACCGCCTATATCTACAACGTCTGCGACCACGAGGAGTGTTACCGCGAGGTCGGCTCGCAGGCCATCAGCTACACCACCGGCGTTCCGGCGATGATCGGCGCGGCGATGCTGCTGACCGGCAAGTGGAACAAGCCGGGCGTGTACACGGTCGAGGAGTTTGATCCCGATCCGTACATGGAGGCGCTGAACAAGTGGGGTCTGCCGTGGCAGATCAACGACAAGCCGGTGCTGGTGGACTGATATGAAATTTACTGAGCTTCCTACGCCCTGCTACCTGCTCGATGAAAACCGTCTGGTGCAGAATCTGGCCGTCCTGCGGGACGTTGCCAGACGCACCGGCGCGAAGATCCTGCTGGCGCAGAAGGCGTTCTCGATGTTTTCCGTGTACCCGCTGATCCGGGAGTATCTGGCGGGCACAACGGCCTCCGGTCTGTACGAGGCACGGCTCGGTCATGAGGAATTCGGCGGCGAGACCCATGTCTACGCGCCGGCCTACGCGGAGGGCGAGTTCCGCGAGATTCTGGAGTACGCCGACCACATTGTGTTCAACTCGTTCACGCAGTGGAAGGCCTACGGCAGCCTTGCCCGCGCGGCAGGGAAGAGCTGCGGCCTGCGGCTCAATCCGGAGTGCTCCACGCAGCCGAGCGACCACGCGATGTATGACCCGTGCGGTCCGGATTCGCGCCTCGGCATTACGATAGAGAATTTCCAGCCGGAGCTGCTCGACGGCATTGAAGGCTTCCACTTCCACACGCTCTGCGAGCAGAATTCGGACGATCTGGTGCGGACTGTCGCTGCATTTGAGCAGAATTTCGGTCAGTATATGGACGGCCTGAAATGGATCAACCTCGGCGGCGGTCACCACATCACCCGTGCGGATTATGATGTGGAAACGCTGGTGCACTGCATTGATTATCTGCAGAAAAAATACAAGGTGCAGGTTTATCTGGAGCCGGGCGAGGCCGTTGTGCTGAATGCGGGCTATCTGGTCTCCACCGTGCTCGAGGTGATGCACAACCATAAGGACATTGCGATCCTGGATACCTCGGCGGCGTGCCACATGCCGGACGTGCTCGAGGTGCCGTACCGTCCGCCGGTGTACCGCGGCGGCGAGCCGGGCAAAAAGGCGTTCACCTATCTGCTGACCGGCCGCTCCTGCCTCGCAGGTGATGTCATCGGCGAGTATTCGTTCGATGTGGCGCTCGGTGCCGGTGAGCAGGTCGTGTTCGAGGACATGGCGCTCTACACCATGGTCAAGACCAATACGTTTAACGGTATGCCGCTGCCGCTGATCGCCATCCGGCGCGCCGACGGCACGGATGAGGTTGTGCGTATGTTTGGGTATGAGGAGTTTAAGCGGAGACTTTCCTGATGGAGACGAGGAGATCGGCTCGGCTGCCAAAGTATGATTACGGAAAGCAGGGCGTCTATTTTGTGACGCTCTGCACCTATCAACGGCAATGCACGCTGTCAACCGTAGGGCGCGACGACCTCGGCGCGCCGTCCCTGCGGTTATCGGTCATCGGTAAAATTGTTGAACATTATATCCGAACGATTCCTGGGGCATATCCATATGTGTCGATTGATTCCTATGTTATCATGCCAAACCATGTTCATATGTTGATTTCGGTTTTGCGTGATGATGGCGCGCCGAGGTCGTCGCGCCCTACGGAATTGGTGCCACGCATAATTGCGGTATTGAAACGGTTTTCCAATCAGGATGCCGGACGCAATTTGTGGCAGCGGTCGTTTTACGACCATATTATTCGGGATGATACGGATTACGCCGTGAAATACAATTATATTTTGGATAATCCGCGCAGATGGGCAGAGGACGAATATTACAGCAACAGGTAATAAGTTGTAAATCGCCTGACCGTAGGGTGCGCCGACCTCGGCGCACCGCATTCCAGCGAATATCACCGGATTATAGTCCGTGGCATACGCTGTCGTTAATGTATTCCGTTGCTGTGAAATTTGCCCTGCGGTTTACAAACGGTGCGCCGAGTCGGCGCACCCTACGGGATAGCGTGAGCTTGTATTTATCTGTTAGTATATTCGCTGGCATGTATCGTATAGGCAAGTTGCTGTCAACTGCGTCATATCCCTTGACAAACCCGGATTTAACAGCTATAATATTAAAGTTAATACACAAATGCCATGAAAAAGAGGAGTATTTTTCCTTTGCGCGTTTAGAGAGGGTGCGGTCGGTGCAAGCACCTCGGCGGGGAAGAAGAAGGTCGCTTTGGAGCAGAACAGCCGAATTTTCGTTAAGCTGTTCCGTCTAACCCGCGTTACGGGGCAACGAGTGCGCGTCTTTACGCGAATTCAGGTGGTACCACGGAGCATACTTCGTCCTGTTGTCGGGATGAGTATGCTCTTTTTTGTTTGCACAGAAGTATCCCGCATTTATATCGTAAATCAAATTGAAGGAGATAGATCAATGAGCGAACTGCCTAAGACCTACGACCCGAAATCGGTCGAGGACAAGCTGTACAAGTTCTGGGTCGATTCCGGCTTCTTCCACGCCGAGGTCAATCCGGACAAGAAACCGTACACCATCGTTATTCCGCCTCCGAATGTTACCGGCCAGCTGCACATGGGCCACGCATTCGACGAGACCCTGCAGGATATCCTCATCCGCACTAAGCGCATGCAGGGCTACGAGGCGCTGTGGATGCCGGGCACCGACCACGCCGGTATTGCAACCCAGATTAAAGTAGAGGAGAACCTCCGCAAGGAGGAGGGCCTGACCCGTTACGACCTCGGCCGCGAGGAGTTCCTCAAGCGCGTATGGGCGTGGAAGGACAAGTTCGGCAACCGCATCATCAGCCAGCTCAAGAAGCTCGGCACCTCCTGCGACTGGGACCGCGAGCGCTTCACCATGGACGAGGGCTGCTCCAAGGCGGTCCGCGAGGTATTCGTAAACCTGTACAACAAGGGCCTCATCTACAAGGGCCACCGCATCATCAACTGGTGCCCGCACTGCGCGACTGCCCTGTCCGACGCTGAGGTTGAGTACGAAACCCAGCCGGGCAAGCTGTGGCACATCCGCTACCCGTTGGCGGACGGCTCGGGCGATCTGGTCGTTGCGACCACCCGTCCGGAGACCTTCATGGGCGATACCGGCGTTGCCGTCAACCCGAACGACGAGCGCTACAAGCACCTGATCGGCAAGACCTGCATCCTCCCGATCATGAACCGCGAGATCCCGATCTTCGGTGACGAGTACGTTGACATGGAGTTCGGCACCGGCTGCGTCAAGGTTACGCCGTGCCACGACCCGAACGACTTCGAGATGGGTCAGCGCCACAACCTCGAGCAGATTCTCGTGTTCAACGAGGACGCGACCGTCAACGCAAACGGCGGCAAGTACGAGGGTATGGACCGCTACGAGTGCCGCAAGGCGGTTGTAAAGGACCTCGAGGAAGGCGGCTGGCTGGTCAAGATCGAGGACCACGAGCACAATGTCGGCACCTGCTACCGCTGCGGTACGACCGTTGAGCCGATGACCTCGGCGCAGTGGTTCGTCAAGATGGCGCCGCTCGCAAAGCCCGCTATGGACGTTGTAAACGAGGGCAAGACCAAGTTCGTGCCCGACCGTTTCTCCAAGACCTACCTGCGCTGGATGGAAAACGTACACGACTGGTGTATCTCCCGTCAGCTGTGGTGGGGTCACCGCATTCCGGCGTTCTACTGCGACGACTGCGGTGAGATGACCGTCTCCAAGACCGATGTATGCACCTGCCCGAAGTGCGGCAGCAAGAACATCCGTCAGGAAGAGGACGTACTGGATACCTGGTTCTCCTCTGCGCTGTGGCCGTTCTCCACGCTCGGCTGGCCGGACAAGACCAAGGAGCTCGAGTATTTCTACCCGACCTCTACCCTCGTTACCGGCTACGATATCATCTTCTTCTGGGTTGCCCGCATGATCTTCTCCGGTGTGGAGCACATGGGCGAGACCCCGTTCAAGACGGTTTATATCCACGGTCTGGTGCGCGATGCACAGGGCCGCAAGATGTCCAAGTCGCTCGGCAACGGCATCGACCCGCTCGAGGTTATCGACCAGTACGGCGCGGACGCGCTGCGCTTCACCCTCGCAACCGGCAACAGCCCCGGAAACGACATGCGTTTCTCGGATGAGCGCGTACAGGCGTCCCGCAACTTCTGCAACAAGATCTGGAACGCATCCCGCTTTATCCAGATGAACCTGACCATCGACAAGGACAAGGCAGTCGAGCTGCCGAGCGACCTTGCCATCGAGGACAAGTGGATTATCAGCAAGTTCAACACGCTGGTAGCCGACGTTACCCGCAACATCGACCAGTACGAGCTGGGTCTGGCGGCTGCCAAGCTGAACGACTTCATCTGGGAGAACTTCTGCGACTGGTATATCGAAATTGCAAAGACCCGTCTGCAGACCGGCGACGAGAACGTACAGAAGGTGCTGTGCTATGTGCTGAGCGGCGCAATGCAGCTGCTGCACCCGTTCATGCCGTTCATCACCGAGACCATCTGGCAGGCGCTGCCGCATGAGGGTCCGTCCGTTATGGTATCCGCATGGCCGGAGTACAAGGACGAGCTGCACTTTGCCGCTGAGGAGGCACAGATGGAGAGCCTGATGGACGCTGTCCGCGCCATCCGCAACCGCCGTGCCGAGATGAACGTACCGCCCTCCAAGAAGGCCAAGGTGCTCATCCTGACCGAGAAGAAAGACACCTTCTCCGCAGGCGCAGGCTTCTTCCCGAAGCTGGCTTACGCTTCCGAGATTGAACTCATCGACGCGGTTCCGGCGGACGCTGCCAAGATGGCATCCGTAGTCACCGGCGACGCACAGATCTATATGCCGATGGGCGACCTCATCGACTTCGAGGCTGAGCGGGCTCGTCTCGGCAAGGAGAAGAGCAAGGTCGAGGCCGACATCGACTTCGTTATGAAGAAGCTGAACAACCCGAAGTTTGTCGATAAGGCACCCGAGAAGGTTGTTGCAGCTGAGCGCGAAAAGGCCGAAAAGCTGCGCGAGCACCTCGCAAAGCTGGAAGAGTCGATTGCAGCGCTGAATTAAAATAAGAAAGAGTGGAGAGTGAAGTGCTTTCCACTCTTTTTTTCATATATTGCGCAGGTATCCCGCAGGGTGCGACTCGGCGCACCGTTTGTAAACCATATGCAGATGCGTAACCGTAGGGGCGAACATTGTTCGCCCACACGGGATAACGTGTACCAATTGTTAGATGCGGTGCGCCGAGGTCGTCGCACCCTACGGAAAAACCGTCCTTATCCGTCCTAATCTGTTGAGAAGATATATATTATTAGATAGATTATTATGTGTAAAACAGTTTAGGACGCTTTAGGACAGTTTTTTACACGGTACAGAACATGTGTGCGTTGTGCTCCGTGTGTACGTTCCGGCGGATTATAAACAATGTTATCATACATAAGTAAATTGTCTCTTAAATTACGCATTTGCTTAGAAAGTGACACCGCCGTAAAATTCACCCCGGTCGTCTCCTTCACCCATCCGGTAAGCTCGCTCGCGGTGCCCTGCCATCCTGCGGGATTCTCCCGCACGAGCCGTTCGGCGGTCTGCACGAGCGGGTCGGCGCGGTAGCGTTCCTCGGCGGTACGCGCAGCTTTGTTCGCCACCGGATGCCAGCGGCACGTCTGCTTATCAAACTGCAGCTCCAAATCCTCGGAGATAACATCACGGCCTGCGCTGTAAAAGTGGGTGATGTCGTCCGAGCGTTCCTCACGCACCATAACAAAGTTGGTATCGGACGCACCGTTGATGCCCTGTGTGCCCAGAATGCGGGCAAACGGGTCGCCCGGCTCGGGCGCCTTGCGCAGATGGTGTACGAGCAGAATGCAGATATTATGCGCGTCCGCAATGTTTTTGAGAATGCCCATATCGCTGTAATCCTTGTCGTACAGGTTGGAGCCTGCGCGTGCGCTGACACGCACCTTCTGGAAGGTGTCGATAACGATTAAGCCGATGTTAGGCCACCGGTGCAGAAAGGCTTCAATCTGGTGCGGCAGACGGTCAGCGAGCGACCCCGCCAGCGTGCCGATGTAGCAGTTCTCGGGCGGCAGGCGGTCACCGAGAACGGTCTGTCCGCGCGACTGCAGACGCTGCTCGGAATCCTCCAGTGCCAGATAGAGTGTGTCGCACGGCTCGGTCTTGCGCCCGAAAAACGGCTCGCCCAGTGCCACGGAGATGCATAAATCCAGTGCAAGCCAGCTTTTGCCGTATTTGGGCGGCGAGGCAAGGATTGCCAGTCCCTGCGGCAGCAGGCCGTCCACGATGTACCGGATAGACGGCAGCTCCTTGCACATCAGCCTGCGCAGGCTCGTCCAGCCGAAGGTGGTCAGGTCTGTTGTGCCGTCCGGCAGGGTCATGTGCTCCTGCATGAAGGCTTCCCGTTCCTCGATTTCCTTCTGGAACGCAAGCGCCTGCTCGTCCGGCTCCTGCTCGGGAATGGGCATGTTTTCGTCATCATAGGCGTAATCCGGGTCGTAATGTACCGGATATCCGGACTTCATCTCGTTTTCATACATGAAAACACCTCCATTTCTTTGATTGATAGAATACGAACAAATGTTCGATTTGTCAAGAGGTATTTTCGGTGGGGAGCGGTTATCGGAAAATTGCTTTCTTATTTGCCCGAAATGTGCTATACTAATCTCACAAAACCATATAGATAGAGGAATAGCCAATGAAAGGAATCATTCTTGCCGCCGGTAAGGGCTCGCGCCTGTACCCGATGACACGTCCGGTATGCAAACCGCTGCTGCCGGTATACGACAAACCGATGATCTACTATCCGCTGGCTGCGCTCCTGCAGGCCGGTATCCGCGATATTCTCATCATCATCCCGCCCGGAGAGGAAGGCCCGTTCTACCGTCTGCTCGGTTCCGGCGGCCGCTTCGGCGTCAACATCACCTACGAGGTGCAGGAGGTTGCACGCGGCATCGCGGACGCGCTGCTCATCGGCTCCCAGTTCATCGGGGATGACTCGGTTTGCCTTGTTCTGGGCGATAATATCTTCTATTCCCCCAATTTTCAGGACTGTCTGGACCGTGCTGTGCAGCAGAAATCCGGCGCCTGCGTATTCGGCTACTATGTCGATGACCCGCGTGCGTTCGGCGTTGTGGAGTTTGATGATCAGGGCCGTGCTATTTCCATCGAGGAGAAGCCGCGCTATCCGAAGTCTAACTATATCATTCCGGGTCTGTATTTCTACGATAACTCGGTTATGGAGATCGCCCGCGGGCTCAAGCCCTCGGCAAGAGGCGAGCTGGAGATTACGGATGTCAATATCGAGTACATGAAACGCGGTCAGCTGCACGTTGAAAAGCTCGACCGGGATTTCGTCTGGCTGGATGCCGGTACCGCCGACAACCTGCTCGAATCCGCACAGGTTGTCCGCCGCGTGCAGGATGAGACCGGCCGCTACATTGCATGTCCGGAGGAGATTGCGTACGCGCGCGGCTATATCAGCCGTCAGACGCTGCTCCGTCATGCGGAAGAGCTGAATAAGACCCTGTATGGCCGTTATCTCGAGTGTCTCTAAAGGAGAATCGCAAATGCCTGTTTATACCGAAACCAAAACCTACCACACCAAGGCCCACATGGGCATGATCGACGTTACTGACGACTTCCGCGCAGCGGTGCAGAACGCCTGCCGCAAGACCGGCATGAAGTCCGGCACGATCACCGGCTTTACCACCGGCGGTGTTGCCGGCCTGACCACGCTTGAGTTTGAGCCGGGCATGGTCTACCATGACCTCAAGGCGGCGATGGATGTCTTTTCGCCCTACCGCGATGAGCAGGGAAACGTCATTTACTATTACCACCACGATACCTGGCACGATGATAACGGCTCGTCGCATATCAAGGCGGCGCTGCTCAGCCCGTTTATCGTTATCCCGTTTGTGAATGGCGAGATCACCATCGGCCCGTGGCAGAATCTGACCCTTGTGGAGTGCGATACCCGCAACCGCGTGCGGGATATTGTCTTTCAGGTGATGGGAGAATAATACAAATTGAGAATGGAAAGTGGAGAATGGGAAATGCGTTCCGTTCTCCATTTTTTGTGCAAAAAAACAAAAAAACGCCTGTAAAGGCGGTTGATTGACAAATTTCTGCAGGATATGCTTATACTATAAGCGAATTCTGTATAAAAGCACGATGACCGCTCGGAGTAGGGCCCGAACGGTCATCTTAGTTTAACTATGATACGGAAAGGTCTGATTGCTTAGCAACATCCCTTGGGTATATTATACCCGCAGAACCTCGGTCTAGTCAAGCGACAGGGCCGGGGTTTTGTTGCGTCACGGCTCTCAAACGCTCCGCGCAGTCAGAAAGATTAGCGCCCGCTAACTAAATAACTTTTCTTTTTTCTATAAATGTGGTATAATATAAGCGTTCGAAAAATTTGAGTACGGTTCGGGAATCCCTGTGCCGTGCATAGAAATGGAGCGACAAAGCATGACTAAAATTGATATTATTTCCGGTTTTCTGGGTGCCGGCAAGACGACCCTCATCAAGCGTCTGCTGGCCGATGCGCTCAAGGGTGAGCAGGTTGTTCTGATCGAGAACGAGTTCGGCGAGATCGGCATTGACGGCGGCTTCCTCAAGGATGCCGGCATTGTTGTAAACGAGATGAACGCAGGCTGCATCTGCTGCTCGCTGGTTGGCGACTTCGGCAAGGCGCTGCACGATGTTGTGGATCAGTACCATCCGGACCGTATCCTGATCGAGCCGTCCGGCGTCGGCAAGCTGTCGGACGTTATCGCTGCGGTACAGAACGCGCACCTCGAGGTTCAGCTGAACAGCTTTGTAACCGTTGTTGATGCGCTCAAGGCCAAGATGTACCTCAAGAACTTCGGTGAGTTTTTCGAGAATCAGGTGGCGCATGCCGGTGCCATCCTGCTGTCCCGCACGGCTGAGTGCCCGGAGAAGCGCCTCGACGAGACCGTTGCCATGCTGCGTGGCCTGAATGAGCACGCCCGCATCGTCACCACCCCGTGGAAGGACCTGACCGGCGAGCAGCTGCTCTCCACCATGGAAGGCAGCCGCGACCTCGTTGCGGAGGTTCTCGAGGAGATCGCGCACGAGCCGCACCACGAGCATCATCATCACCACCATGACCACGAGCATGATGAGCACGAACATGAGCATGAGCATGACCATGAGGAGCACGAGCATCATCACGAGCATGACGAGCACTGCACCTGCGGCTGCCACGATCACGACCATGAGCATGAGCATCACCACGATCATGACCACGAGCACCATCATCACGACCACGACGGTCACTGCTGCTGCGGTCACGACCACGATCACGATGCTGACGAGGTATTCACCTCCTGGGGTAAGGAAACGACTCACAAGTACACCGAGGCAGAGCTTAACGCGGCTCTTACCGCGCTCGGCGATGTTACGCTCGGCACCGTACTGCGTGCAAAGGGCATCGTTCCGTGTGCAGACGGCGGCGAGTGGCTGCACTTTGACTACGTTCCGGGCGCACCCGAAATTCGCCGCGGCGCTGCCGATTACACCGGCCGTCTGTGCGTCATCGGCTCCGAGCTGGATGAGGAGCGCATCGCTGCTCTGTTCGGCGTAAACGAAAAGTGAGGTAACCAGATATGGCTAACGAACCCATTCCGGTATACGTCTTTACCGGCTTTCTGGAGAGCGGCAAGACCAAGTTCATTCAGGACATTCTCGCGGACCCGAACTTTACCGAGAACGAGCGCACGGTGCTGCTGCTGTGCGAGGAAGGCATCGAGGAATACGACGAGAAGTGGCTGCTGCACTACGGCACCGCGCTTGTGCCGATCGAGTCCGAGGACCGTCTGACGCCGAATATCCTCAAGCGCGTGGAGCAGAAATACCAGCCGGACCGCATTCTTGTTGAGTACAACGGCATGTGGAAGCTGGAAAAGCTGATGCAGGCATTTCCTGCCCGCTGGGAGCTGTACCAGATCGTCACCACGGTCGATGCGACCACGTTTGAGCTGTATTCCAACAACATCGGCCCGATGATGTTCGAGCATATCACCACTGCGGATCTGGTTGTGTTCAACCGCTGCACGGATGAGCTGAAGGACATGCTGTACAAGAAGAACATCAAGGCGATGAATCCGCGTGCGGCAATCTATCTGGATGACGTGAACGGCAATTCCGAGGACTACGCCCGCAATATGCCGCTGCCGTTTGACGTGGATGCGGATATCATCGACATCCAGCCGGAGGACTACGGTCTCTGGTACATCGACGCCACCGGCGACCCGATGAAGTATGACGGCAAGACCGTCCGCTTTCTTGCCCAGGCCTACGTCGGCAAGGATGTGCCCGCCGGCAGCTTCGTGCCCGGTCGCTTCGGCATGGTCTGCTGCGCGGATGACGTCACCTTCCTCGGCTTCCTCTGCCGCTATCCCGACCGCGATCAGCTGCATAACCGCGACTGGGTCAAGGTAACGGCGTCCATCACCGTCGAGGAGCTGCCGCAGTACCGCGGTCCCGGTCCGGTGCTGCATGCCATCACGGTAGAACCCGCCGAAAAGGCGAAGGAAGATATCGTTTACTTTAACTGAATCTTCTCCATGCAAAATAAAGAAGAGACGAGCCTGCCTGGCTCGTCTCTTTTCTGTATAAAAGCGCACTGACCGCTCGATTAGGCCCGAACGGTCAGTGACTAAAAATCCTGATTGAATAAGGTCTGACTGCCTGAACAGCATCCCTTGGGTATATTATACCTGAGCAGCCCCGGTTTTGTCAAGTGCGGCAAAGCCGGGGTTTTGCTTTGCATGCAGCGATTACTGCCTGCTGATTGCTGATTTCTAATTAGAAAAGTGTGTCCCCCGTCACAAAGCAGTGACGGGGGACAGAGACAAAAGGGGGGATACAGACGATTCATAAACTCCATGAACGTCTTTTGAAAGACCGGTGACGGCTTGAGGGATTAGCCAATGCCACCGTACATAACGCCGAGGATCAGTGCAAGAATTGCACAGATAACGTATACCCACTTGCCGAGCGGGAAGAACCAGCCGCCGATCGGCTTCTTAGCGCCTTCGTTAACAGCAGCAAGTGCCTTTTCCTTGCCCAGTACCCAGAAGAACATGATGCCGGCCAGAGCAGCGCCGAGCGGGCAGATATAAATGGAAACAACGTCCATCCACTGAGAGGTCCACGGCTGGATTGCGATGGAAACGACCAGACCGATCACACCGATGGTGCCAACGGCTGCTGCACGCTTGAACTTGAACTGCTCCTGCAGGAAAGCGATCGGTGCCTCGTACAGGTTTACGATGGAGGATACGCCTGCGAACAGTACGCAGATGTAGAAGATCGCGCCGATGATACGGCCGGCAGGCATTGCGTTGAATACGTTTACGAGGTAAACGAACATCAGGCCGGGGCCGCCCTTTACGTCGTTGATGCCTTCGCCCAGAACAACTGCCATTGCCGGAATGATAACGACTGCTGCCAGCAGAGCTGCGATGGTATCAAATACTGCAACGTTGCGTGCGGAGGACGGGATATCCTCGCTCTTGGACAGGTAGGAACCGTAGATTACCGAGCCGTTGCCTGCAACGGACAGGGAGAAGAACGCCTGACCGAATGCAAATACCCACAGGTCGGGCTTAGCCAGACCAGCCGGATTCAGAGTCAGAATGTACTTATAGCCTGCGGATGCGCCGGGCAGAGTGCCGATGTAGATTGCCAGTACGAGGAACAGACCGAACAGAACCGGCATCATGACCTTGTTTGCCTTCTCAATGCCGCCTGCAACGCCCATTACCATGATGGCAAGGGAAACTACCAGTGCAACGATCTGCCATACGCCGTTGCCGATGCCGAAGAAGCCGGCCGACGCCATTGCCTTGAGGGCTTCGGGAAGGGTCTCAGCCTCCGGTGCGGTCATGCCGAACGTGCCGCCGATAGCGCCCATATCCGTGCCGAGGCTGAACAGGCTGCCGGAGAGGGACATGAAGGTGTACTTGAAGATCCAGCCGAGAACGACCGTGTAGCCGATTGCCAGCATCAATGCACCGATGATCGGGATTGCACCGATCGCCTTACCGGATTTCTCGCTGCCGGTGCGCTCCTTGGTACACATGCCGAACGCACCAACCGGACCTGCAGCTGCACGGCGGCCGAGAGCGAACTCCTCGATAACGCCGGTACTGCCGATCAAAATTACAAAGATGAAATAGGGAAGCAGGAAGGTCATGCCGCCGTACTTCTGCACCATGATCGGGAAACGCCAGATGTTGCCCATACCAACCGCAGAACCGATACATGCCAGAATGAATCCCCACTTACTCTGGAAACCATCTCTCTGTTCTAAGTTTTTAGGCTCTTTACTCATTATCTTACACCCCTTTAATGTGTAAATGGATAGAAAAAGGGCGTTCTCTTTGCCGCAGAAAATGTTTAGTTTTCTGGGAAAAAGAACGCCTTTGTTCTTTGCTTTCCTGTGCACTTTCCACGCGACACAGGTTACGCCCTGATTATAAAGTTATAAAAAGGTCAGGAGAAATTCCTGTTATGCAATGCCGCAGCGCCTTTGCTGCAGCATTGGCGGGAATACCGCACAATTTATACAATTATGCGGTATCGCCTTTGACGAAAGGATGGAACAGGGGATTATTTCTCTTCGTTCGGGTACGGCTCCAGGAATGCGTGGAAGTGACGCATCGGCAGATTGTGACCCCAAACAATACGCATGTTCGGAATGTTCTCACGATCCTCGTACAGAGCCTTAACAGCTGCGATTACATAGTCCAGATGCTCCTTGGTCAGACGGCTGCGGTCGATTGCGAAGCGAACTACGTTACATACTTCAGCCTGCTGCTCCGGGGTCTTCAGGTCATACTCCATGGAGTAGTCGCCCAGCTCGGATACACGGATGCCGTAGCGGCGGATCAGCTCAAGGCTGAAGCCCTCACCAGCGAAGGTGTCGTGGCCGCGCTTGCCGTCGAAGAACTCATCCATGTTGATGTATACAGCGTGGCCGCCTGCCGGCAGTACAACGCCCTTAACGCCAGCGTCGTAGAAGCCTTCTGCCAGGTAGTTACACTGAGCAACACGCTCGTTCATGTAGTTAAAGTCGCAGGACTCGTACAGGCCAACTGCCAGAGCCATGATATCACGGCCGGACATGCCGCCGTAGGAATCGTTGCCGTAGCAGGAAATCTGCTTAACCTTCAGCAGAACGCCAACGTCGGTCTTAACGGTGCCGTCTTCGTTGAAGTCGGAGAAGTTCTTCCAGAACAGGCCCTTATCGCGGAATGCCAGCATGCCGCCCATGTTAGCGTGGCCGTCCTTCTTAGCGGACATGGTGAATGCGTCGCAGTAAGAGAACATCTCGGTAGCGATCTCAGCGATGGACTTGTCAGCGTAGCCTTCCTCATTCATCTTGATGAAGTAAGCGTTCTCAGCCCAGCGAGCGGTATCGAATACCAGCGGGATGTTGTACTTATGCGCAACGCGGTTGATCTCCTTCAGGTTGCCCATGGAAACGGCCTGGCCGCAAACCGGGTTGTTGGTGATGCAGGTGAAGATCAGCGGAACGTTCTCCGGACCTACGCTCTGAATCAGCTGCTCCAGCTTCTCGATATCCATGTTGCCCTTGAACGGGTTCTTCTCGTAACGGCCGCCTTCCGGTACTTCCCACAGCAGGGTCTTGTTGTACAGGTTACGCGGAATGGAACCCATCTGCTTGATGTTGCCTTCGGTGGTGTCGAAGTGACCATTCGACGGAATGGTGAACTTCTTGCCCGGGTGACGCTTAGCAAGGATGTTGCGAACGATTTCCATCAGAACGGACTCAGCTGCACGGCCCTGCTGGATGATAAATGCGTTCGGGCGCTCCATCTGAGCTGCGCCGCCATTGAACAGGCCGCCTTCGTACTCGCACAGATAAACTTCGTCCATCATCTTCTCAACGTCGCGGCAATCGGTGCGAACGAGGTCGATGATCTTCTTCCAGTTCTTCTCGCCGCCGCGCTCGAAGATGTCGCGGAAGGTGTCGAGCAGAACGTAATAACCGGTGTTGCGGCCGTAAGCCTCGTCGCCGAGGAACAGGCTTGCCCACTGATGATTGGTCATTGCAGTGGTACCGGAGTCGGACAGCATATCAACGGTCAGCATGCCGGACGGGAATGCGAACTCGTTGTAATGAGTAGCCTGAAGAGCGCGCTCACGCTGCTCAACGGTTACTTCCGGAAGATCACGGACTGCGTAAGTGAAATGATGCGGTGCGGGTACGTTCAGCGGATACTGCTTGCTCATAATAAATTACCTCCAGTTGTGTGTTTTGGAGGTACCCCGGTTGTCAAAGCCGAATTTTCCGGTTCCGGCTTTGCTTAGCGGACAGCACCTTTCTTTTTTTGCTGTTTTCTTTTCTTTTTGGTTTGCCTTACGGCAGGAGAGCGGTTACCTCAATCTCGACGAGAGCGTCCTTGGGAAGTCTTGCAACCTCCACAGCGGAGCGTGCCGGGTAGCTGCCTTCACCGAAGAAGGTGGCGTAAACCTCGTTCATCGCGCCGAAATTGTTCATGTCGCTCAGGAAGACGGTAGTCTTGATCACCTGATCCATACCGGTTCCTGCCTCAGCAAGGATTGCCTTTACATTGGTGAGCGACTGCTTGGTCTGTGCTGCGATCCCTTCCGGAAAAGCACCGGTTGCGGGATCGATCGGAAGCTGACCCGAAGTAAATACGATACCGTTTGCTGCAATTGCCTGTGCATACGGGCCGATGGCTGCGGGTGCGTGTTCCGAACAGATAACCTTTTTCATTTCCTGCTCAGCCTCCTTTCGTCCTTTCGTGAGATAAATTTATCACTTTTCAAATTCTTTGTCAAGATGTATTTGTGCAATTTGGATGAATGAATAAAAAAATCTCGCGTATTTATCAATATTATCAACAACTATTGTGAAAATTGATAATTTTGAACAGACTTTTTGTACAAAAATACTGCGTAAAATATTTACTTTTTTCACCTCGCACTTAAAAAAGTTTATTATTTTACAGAACATGGTAATTAAAGTGCGAATTTATAAAAAATTTTTGTTATCCTACTAAAACAATGCGATGAAGAATTCATGAAGAATCGCAGAGAGAGCGGCACTGCCGCGGAAAATGATAAAAATTCCGACGCCGGAAAGCTGGGGCAGGGAAAAGACATCCTGCGTTTGCACTTCAAATAAAAGCCTGCGTATGCTATAATAAATTGGATTACATTTCACAGGGAGGTGCACCGCATGCCGGACGAAAAACTCACCGCCTACCGCGGCGGCAAGGCGCTTCGCCGCGGCTGGACAACCGGCTCGTGCGCGGCGGCGGCCTCGCAGGCGGCGGCTGTGCTGCTGCTGACCGGAATCGCGCCGCCGGAGATTCACCTGCACACGCCGGGCGGCATCACCTTCTGCCTGCCGGTCGAGGACGCGCATATGAGCGGAAACGCGGCTGTCTGCACCGTCCGCAAGGACGCGGGCGACGATCCGGACATCACAAACGGGGTCCGCATCACGGCTTCCGTGCGCCGAATCGAAAAGGGCGTTACCATAGAGGGCGGCGCCGGCGTCGGACGAATTACCCGCCCGGGACTGGCGATGCCGGTCGGAGAAGCGGCGATCAATCCCGGTCCGCGGCAGCAGATTGCGGACGCAGTGCACCGTGCCGCACAGCAGAACGGATACGGCGGCGGCTTTTCCGTTACCATTTCGGTGAAGGACGGCGAGGCGCTTGCCGCCCAGACCTACAACGGGCACCTCGGCATCGTCGGCGGCATCTCTATCCTCGGCACGAGCGGCATTGTCGAGCCGATGAGCGAAAAGGCGCTCGTGGACACCATCCGATTGGAGCTGGACAGCCTGTACGCGCAGGGACAGCGCATTGCGTTTCTGTGCCCGGGCAACTACGGCGCGGATTTCGCGCGGGACACGCTCGGCCTTGACCTTGAACGCGCGGTCAAGTGCTCCAACTTCATCGGTGAGGCGTTCGACCATGCGGCGTACCGCGGCTATCCCGAGATCCTGCTGGTCGGGCACGCCGGAAAGCTGGTCAAGATGGCTGCAGGCGTGATGAACACGCATTCGTCGGTCGCAGACGCACGGCAGGAGATCTTCACGGCGCATGCGGCACTGTGCGGCGCACCGCGCGAAACACTCGAAGGACTGATGGCTGCCATCTCGGTGGACGCGTGCGTGGAGCTGCTGGACGAAGTGAATCTGCGTCAGCCCGTCCTGTCGCGCATTGGCAGGGAGATGGAAACCCGCATCGCCCTGCGCATGAAGGGGCAGGCGCGCGTGGAATTCATCATGTTTACCGGAAAATACGGCGTGCTGGCCGAGTCAGCGGGCGCGCGCGCACTCTGTGAGAGGTTGAAACTGCAATGAAGGGTATTTTATATGGAGTCGGCGTCGGTCCGGGCGATCCGGAGCTGCTGACTGCCAAGGCGATCCGGCTGCTGTGCGAGTGCGATGCGGTCGCCGCACCGAAGTCCGCCGACGGCAGACAGACCGCACTGGATATTGCTTCGCCGTACATCGGGCAGGACAAGTCAATCCTGCTGTTCGATATGCCGATGACGTACGACAGGCAGGCGCGAAATGCCAGCCACGATGCGGCGGCAGATGCGCTCTGTGCGCTGCTCGACGAGGGCAAGACCGTGGTGTTTCTCACGCTCGGCGATCCGACGGTATATTCCACATACTGGTATGTACACAAGCGTGTTGCCGCCCGCGGCTATGCAGCCGAGCTGGTGCCCGGCGTGCCGTCCTTCTGCGCCGCGGCTGCTGCCATGGGCCGCGCCCTGTGCGAGGACGGCGAAATGCTGCACATCATTCCGGCCACGCACGGCAGGGCGGAGGAAGGGCTTGCGCTCTCCGGCAGCAAGGTGCTGATGAAGACCGGAAAGAGTGTATTGGAGGTCCGCGAACTGCTTCGGCAGCGCGGCGAACTCGGCAGCGCGGCGCTGATCGAGCGGGTCGGCATGGACGGTCAGCGGCTGATCGAAAATTTAGATGAGCTGGAACAGCCGAGCGGCTATTTCTCTATTATATTGGTAAAGGAGCAAAGCGAATGATCTACTTTGTGGGTGCAGGCTCAGGGGCGCCCGACCTGATCACGGTACGCGGCGCACGTCTGCTGAGCGAGGCAGATGTGATCGTTTACGCCGGTTCGCTGGTCAATCCGGCGCTTTTGGACTATAAAAAGGACGGATGCGAGGTGTACAACAGCGCGAAGATGACGCTCGAGGAGGTCATCGCCGTGATGGCGCCTGCCGCGAAAGCGGGCAAAACGGTCGTGCGTCTGCACACCGGCGACCCGTGCGTGTACGGTGCGCACAGAGAGCAGATGGACGAGCTGGACAGGCTCGGTCTGGCGTATGAGGTTTGTCCGGGCGTGTCTTCGTTCTGCGGCGCGGCAGCGGCACTCAAAGCCGAGTACACACTGCCGAACGTGAGCCAGTCGGTCATCCTGACGCGCATGGAGGGCCGCACGCCCGTGCCCGAAAAGGAGCAGATCGAGTCGTTCGCGGCACACGGAGCCACCATGGTCATCTTCCTGTCGGCGGGTCAGCTGGCGCGCCTGTCCGAGCGGCTGATCGCGGGCGGATATGCGCCGGATACGCCTGCGGCTATCGTGTACAAGGCCACCTGGCCGGACGAAAAGGTCGTGCGGACAACGGTCGCAGACCTCGCCGAAGCCGGTGCGCGAGAGGGCATCACCAAGACCGCGCTCATCACGGTGGGCGGGTTCCTCGGCACCAAGTACGAGCGCTCTAAGCTGTACGACCCGACCTTTACGACCGAATTTCGTGAGGCAAGCCGATGAAGCACGCAAAATTTGTATCCTTTACCCTGTGCGGCGCACAGACTGTGCAAAAGGCGGTAAAACTCCTGCCGGATTTCCGGTGTGAGCGGTATGCGCGGACGGTGGATGCGTCGCTCTCGGGCACGAGCCTTAAACGCTTTGCGCAGCAGGCGATGGTCGATTGCGACCTGATCGTGTTCGTGGGCGCGACCGGAATCGCGGTACGCGCAGCGGCGCCGTATTTGATGGGAAAAGCCTATGATCCGGCGGTAATCGTCATTGACGAGCAGGGAAAGTTCGTGATTCCGCTCCTGTCCGGACATCTGGGCGGCGCCAACGAGATTGCAAAAACACTTGCGGAAGGTCTGCAGGCTGTGCCGGTGCTCACCACCGCGACCGACGGTCGGCAGGTGTTCGCCGTGGACACCTGGGCAAAAGCACACAGCTGTGCAGTCCTGGAGCCGGAACATATTAAATATGTATCCGGTGCGCTGCTCAGAGGGGAAACCGTGGGCGTTCGCTCGGATTTTCCGATAGACGGGCTGCTGCCCGCCCGTATTGACCTCAAAAAAGACGCGGAAAGCGGGTTCACGATTGGATTTCGCACAGACGCACAGCCGTTTGCACACACGCTGCATCTCGTGCCGCGGATTGCATATCTCGGCATTGGCTGCCGCAAGGGCACGAGCGCGGATGCCATCGAGCAGACAGTTCAGGCGGCGCTTGCCTCGGCAAAACTGCCCTGGCAGGCGATCTGCGGCGCGGCGAGCATTGATATCAAGCAGAATGAGCCGGGTTTGCTGCTGTTTTGCGAAAAACACGGACTGCCGTTCCGTACCTTTACGACCGAGCAGCTGCAGGACGCACAAGGCGAATTCAGCCGGTCGGCGTTCGTGCAGCAGACCGTCGGCGTCGATAATGTGTGCGAACGCGCGGCTGTGTGCGCAGCACAGAACGGCACACTTATCTTGCACAAATTCGCGCAGAACGGCGTGACGGCGGCCATTGCCGTGCCGGACTGGCGCGTGACATTTGAAGAACGGGAGGGTGAAGCATGAAGCTGTATTGCATCGGCATCGGGCCGGGCGGCGAGGAGCAGATGACGCTGCGCGCAGTGCGTGCTCTGGAAAAATGTGACTGCGTGGCAGGCTACGGCCTGTATCTTGATTTGATCGAGAACCTCATTTCGGGCAAGGAACGCATCGAATCCGGCATGACGCGCGAGGTTTTGCGCTGCAAAGCGGCGGTTGAGGCGGCAAAACAGGGTAAAACGGTCGCAGTTGTGTCCTCGGGAGATGCGGGTGTGTACGGCATGGCGAGCCTGCTGCTCGAGCTTTGCGAGCACGAGCCGAACCTCGAGGTCGAGGTTATTCCGGGCATCACGGCGGCCTGCTCGGGCGGCGCCGTGCTCGGCTCGCCGCTGACATGCGACTTTGCGTGCATCAGCCTGTCCGACCTGCTCACGCCGTGGGACAAGATTGAGCAGCGTCTGCGCGGCGCGGCGGCTGGCGATTTCTGCATCGCGCTGTACAATCCGTCGAGCAAAAAACGCACCGACCATCTGCGTCGTGCCTGCGATATTCTGCTGGAGATTGTGCCGCCGGAAACCGTCTGCGGTCTGGTGCGCAGCATTGGCCGAGAAGGCGAAAGCTGCACGCTTACAACGCTCGGTGAGCTGCGTGATACACAGGTCGATATGCTGACCACTGTGTTTGTCGGAAACAGCCGTACGCGCGTGATGGACGGCCGCATGGTCACGCCGAGGGGGTATCGCGGCGTATGAAGCTGATGATTTTCTCCGGTACGACAGAAGGACATGATTTGTGCCGTTTTTTGTCGAAAAATAACGTGCAGGCGGAGGTTTTCGTTGCAACAGAGTATGGCGCAGCAGTAATGGAGCCGATGGCTGGAATCACGGTTCACGAGGGCCGTTTGGATGAGCAGGAGATGGAAAAACGATTGACCTCGGAAACGCTGCTCATCGACGCAACACATCCGTACGCGGCGGCTGTGACCGACAATCTGCGGGCGGCCTGCGCGAAATCGGGCGCACGCTACGAGCGGCTTCTGCGGCCTGCCCTGCCTTATCAGAACTGCGAAATCGTGCTGAACACAGCCGCTGCAGTTGACTGGCTGAACGCGCACGAGGGCACGGTCCTGCTCACCACAGGCAGTAAAGAACTGGAAGCGTACACGGCGGTGCAGGACTTCCAAACGCGCCTGTTCCCGCGCGTGCTGCCGACCGCGTCGGTGCTCGAAAAGTGCGCCGCACTCGGCTTCCCGGGCGCGCACATCATCGCCATGCAGGGCCCGTTTTCGCAGGCGATGAACGCGGCGCTGCTGCGCGAGACCGGCGCAAAAATCCTCGTGACCAAGGACACCGGCGTATCCGGCGGCTTTGCGGAGAAGGTCGCGGCAGCTGAGGAGGTCGGCGCAAAGGTACTGGTCATTGCGCGTCCGCGTGTGGAAAACGGCAAAAATCAGGCGGAAATGCAGGCATTTCTCGCGGATTTGCTCGGATTACAGCCGGAAAAAGTGCAGCGCATATTCACCATCATCGGCGCAGGCATGGGCACGGCGGACACGCTGACCGGCGAAGCGGTTCGCGCGTTGGAAACGGCGGAGGCGGTGTTCGCGACAAAACGGCTTGCGTCACTGTCGCCCAAGGTGGAGGTCTGCGCGTTCTCCGAGCTGGCTGAGCGGGCAATTTCCGGCAATGCCCGGCACACGGCGCTGCTGGTTTCCGGCGATGTGGGATTTTTCAGCGCGGCCGGAAAGCTGCGCGAGCGGCTCCTGCCGTACGGCGGGGTAAGACTCGTGTCGGGATTGTCCAGTATGCAGTATATGTGCGCAAAATGCGGTATTTCCTACGAAAATCTGTGTTTTAAGAGTCTGCACGGTCGCACAGGAAATATTCTCGGTGCCGTAAGTTACCATGCGGCAACATTTGCGCTGACCGGCGGCGAGAACAACGCGCAGGCGGTTTGCAGCAGCCTTATGGACGCGGGATTGGGCGCGCTGCCCGTTCATCTCGGGGAAAATCTCGGTGCGGAAAATGAGCGGATTGTGCACGGCACAGCCGCAGAGATCGCGCAGCTTTCGTGCCCGGATTTAGCGGTTCTGCTGATCGAAAACCCGCGTGCGGCGAACAAAAACGAACCGATTCGAGATGAAATGCTCACGCGCGGAAAGGTGCCGATGACCAAGGAAGAGGTTCGGTGGGTGTCGGTGAACCGCCTGACTGTCCGACCGACCGACACGGTCTGGGACGTGGGTGCGGGCACCGGCGCGGTCACGCTCGAGCTGGCGCGCAAGGCCAGCGACGGCACGGTTTACGCCGTCGAGCGAAAGCCGGAAGCGGTCGCGCTCTTGCACGAAAACCGCATAAAACTCGGCGGATACAATGTGAAAATCATTGAAGGACCTGCGCCGGAGGCACTGGACAACCTTCCGGCACCGGACTGCGTGTTCGTCGGCGGGAGCGGCGGCAAAATGCGGGAGATTCTGGCACTTGCCAGGGAGAAAAATCCGGAAGTCCGCGTGGTCGTGAACGCGATTGCGCTCGAGACCTTGTTTGCGGCGCAGACGGTCTTAAAAGAATTGGGGTTTTCTGACATCGAGGTCACACAGCTGGCAGCCACGCGCGGCAAGCCGGTCGGCGCGTACACCATGCTGACTGCGAACAATCCGGTGTTTATTCTGTCCGGGAGGGCCGCAAATGACACAAAATAATGCACCAAGACTGCTGCTTGCGGGCACCGGCAGCGGCTGCGGCAAGACGACGGTCACGACCGCGATTCTGCGGGCGCTGCAGCGCCGCGGCGTAAAACTCAACGCGTTCAAGTGCGGTCCGGACTACATCGACCCGATGTTCCACACGGCGGTTTTGGGCGTTCCGAGCCGCAATTTAGACCTGTTTTTCGAGGACGAGGCCGGTATTCGCAGTCAGCTTGCGCGGCATATCCAGCCGGACGGTCTCGGCGTGATCGAGGGCGTTATGGGCTTTTACGACGGCGTTTCCGGTACGACGGATACGGCTTCGGCGGCGCATCTGGCCCGCGCAACCGGCACGCCTGCGGTGTTGATCGTGCGGCCTAAGGGGCAGTCGCTGTCGCTTGCGGCACAGATTCACGGGTTCCGCACATTTGCGGAAAATACGCTCGCAGGAGTGATTTTGAACGGTGTTTCGGCGGGAATGTACTCGTTTTACAAACAAATCGCAGAGAAAGCGGGGCTGCCTGTGCTCGGCTTTTTGCCGCCGGTTCCGGAGGCCGAAATACCTGATCGCCACCTTGGTCTGGTGACGGCAGACGAGCTGTCCGATCTGCGTGAGAAAATTGATCGGCTCGCGGATGCGGCAGAGGAAGGCATTGACCTCCACGCGTTGTGTGCATTAGCACAGACGGCGAAACCGCTGACCGATACGCACATGCCGCTCGCTCGTGTGACCGATTTTCCGGTGCGGATCGCGGTAGCGAAGGACCGCGCATTCTGCTTCTATTACGAGGATAACTTCGATGTGCTGCATGAACTCGGGGCAGAGCTTGTGCCGTTTTCGCCGCTCACAGACGAGCGACTGCCGGAGAATATCGACGGTCTGTACCTTGGCGGCGGATATCCGGAATTGTACGAAAAACAGCTTTCAGAGAATAAAATTATGCGAGATTCTATCAAAGCAGCGATTCTAAACGGTTTGCCGACAGTTGCAGAATGCGGCGGATTTCTTTATCTGCTGCAGTCGCTCGACGGCGCGGCAATGGCAGGCGTGCTGCCGACTTCGGCGCACATGACGCACAGGCTGCAGCCGTTCGGCTATGTCACGCTCACGGCAAACAGTGATAACCTGCTGTGCGAAGCCGGTGGACAATTTCCTGTGCACGAGTTCCATTATGCACAGGCTGTGGATAATGGCACAGATTTTCGTGCGGTCAAGCCAAACGGGCGCGCGTGGGACTGCGGCTTTGCGTCGGACACGCTCTATGCAGGATTTCCGCATTTGTATTTCCGTGCGAAAACTGAAATTGCAGCGAATTTTGTCCGGAAATGCGCAGAAAGGAGCGGAAAATGACACTTGAACAGACTATTTCTGCCATCCGGCCGCTGGATGAGAAAAGCATGACGGCGGCGCGAAATCGTTTTGCAAATATTGCCATGCCGCTCGGCGGACTGGGTCTTCTGCAGGACGCGATTGTGCAGCTTGCGGGTATTCTCGGTCAGTCGGTGCCGGATATTTCCAGACGCGCGGCGGTTGTTTTCTGCGCGGACAACGGCGTAGTCGCCGAGGGCGTGACGCAGTGCGGGCAGGAGGTGACAGCCACGGTCGCGGAAAATATGGGCCGCGGCGAGTCCACCGTATGTCTGATGGCAAAACAGCTCGGAATGGACGTATTTCCGGTCGATATTGGTGTTGCGCAGCCGATAAAGAGCGAAAAAGTGCTGCAATTTGCCGTTCGGCGCGGAACTGCAAACTTTGCGCATGAGCCTGCCATGACGCGGAAAGAGGCGCTCGAAGCGGTCGAAATCGGCATTAAAATAGCGGAAATGTGTGCCGAAAAGGGATATTCGCTGCTCATTGGCGGCGAAATGGGCATCGGCAACACGACTACGAGCGCGGCAGTCACGGCGGCGCTTACCGGCGCGGCGGCTGCGGCGGTCACAGGACGCGGAGCGGGTCTGTCAACGGCCGGTCTGGAGCGAAAAATCGCAGTGATCGAGGCGGCGCTGTCGCTTCACAAACCCGACTCGAATGACTCGATCGACGTGCTGCACAAGGTCGGCGGTTTGGATATCGCGGGGCTGTGCGGCCTGTATCTGGGTGCGGCGGCGCAGCGCATTCCGGTCGTGCTGGACGGCGTGATTTCGTGTGCGGCGGCGCTTCTCGCCGTGCGATTGTGTCCGCTGTCTGTGCATTTTATGGTTGCAGCGCACAGATCGGACGAACCGGCGAGCATTTTGCTGCTCGATGCACTCGGCAAGCGGCCGTTCCTGACGGCGGGCATGCACCTCGGGGAGGGGACAGGCGCGGCGGCCGGCGTGGCGCTTTTGGATCTGGCACTGGCGCCATATCGGGAAATGGTGAGCTTCGCGGACATTGGAATGGAGGCATATCAGCCGCAAAAGTAGTTGTTTGTCTGACAGATAGCACAAATTCTTTGCATAAATATTGTGTGTAACGCCGATAAATGCTATCTGCCTGCATTCTTTACAGGAATGCTGCGTGCAGCAAAAAGCACCGAGCGTTAACTCGGTGCTTACAGTTCGGATTTTCAGCATTTCAGGGCTTCATCTGCGATATTTGCGGTGATTTTGTTGTAGAACTCCTGCTTTTGCGCATCGTTTTCAAACGCTGAGAACGGCACGATGACCGCGGAGAATTCATCAACAAAAATATAATAATGCTTGTCATCGGTTGCGGTGCGCTGAACGGCCGAATACTGGTAAACGGTATCTTCGTTCTCGCCGGATAGCTCGAATTCGCTTTCACGCAGCGTGAGCGTTTTCGGTCCGCAAAGCTGCTTGTTCTTTGCGTTTCTGAGAATTTTCTCGATATTTTTGATCATTTTATGACGCATATAGCGCGGTGTACCCCAGAAGCAGACGGCAGCGAGCGCAACGTAAACCGCGATGGAAACCGGCGTGAGCGTGTGCAGCCAGTACATGAGCGCACTGCCGCCGAGAATGACAATAGCCGCAGTGGCGATTCTCATGGTGCGAATACTGCGTTGAACAATCGCATTATTGTTGTAATAATTCAAATTAAAATCAATGAAATCCTGTTTGGTGATATCGTAATGCAGCTCCATTTTTTCTTACCTCAACTTACTCGGATAAAATTATTGTATCGAAAATCAGAGCGGATTGCAAGTCTAATTCAGAAAGGGGAGCGAAAATGCTGATTTTAGTGACCGGCGGAGCGGCTTCGGGCAAGTCGGAGCACGCGGAACGGCTGGTGTGTGAAAAAGCACAGAGCCGATTATATCTGGCGACCATGCAGCCGTTCGGCAAGTCCGCAGAGGCGCGGATTGCGCGGCATCGGGCGCTTCGTGCGGGAAAGGGCTTCGCTACGGTAGAGAGAACACTTGACTTAGCGAATCTCAGGCTCTCTCGGCAATACGACGGAATTTTGCTCGAGGATTTGGGCAATCTGCTGGCAAACGAACTGTTTGCGCCGGAAGGCGCAGGCGCAGGATCGGCGTTCGACAGCATTGTTGCAGGCGTGGATAATCTGCAAAAATACTGTGAAACGCTGGTTATCGTTTCCAACGAAATCTTTGCGGACGGCGTGCCGTATCCGCCGGAGACCATGCAGTATATTCGGATTTTGGGAGAACTGCACCAGAAATTAACTGGGAAAGCAGACGCGGTATATGAATCGGTATGCGGAATTTTACTGTCTGCAAAGGAGGGAAAACAGCCGTGAAAAGTGTAATCAGCGGACTTTTGGTCGCGTTATCAATGTACTCTGCGATACCTGTTCCGCAGGTGAACTGGGAAAAACAGACCATGCGGTGGGCACTTGGCTTCCTGCCGCTCATCGGTGTGCTGATCGGTGCGATAGAGTGGTTCTGGTTCGCATTTTGCGTGCATTTCGGCGCGGCAGGCGTGTTTTACGCTGTGATCGCAGCGCTGATTCCTCTGGCAGTGTCCGGCGGCATTCATCTGGACGGCCTGTGCGACACCTGCGACGCGCTGTGCTCGTTCGGCGACCGGGAAAAGCGGCTGGCCATCCTCAAGGACCCGCACGTTGGCGCATTCGGGCCGCTCTGGCTGATGGCATTCCTGCTGGCCGAGGTCGGGTGTTTTGCCCAGATTTACGACCGGCCTGTGCTTCTTCCGCTGGCATGCACAGGATTTGCTTTCGCACGGGCAATGGGCGGCCGCAAGGTGGTTGCGTCACCGTGCGCGAAAGACAGCGGACTTGCACATATCTTTGCGGAAAACAGCGATAAACGCGCGGTATCGCGCATGTTAGTTGCTGAATTTGTTCTGTTTGCGGTGCTTCTCGGATTGTGGATATACCGCGTGCCGCACGCGCTTGCTGCGGCGAAAGTGCTCGTTATCGTGCTCGTTGTGTGGTATGCTGTGCATGAGCACATAAGCCGCCGCGTGTTCGGCGGTGTAACCGGAGACCTGGCAGGATTCTGCATCTCGCTGTCGGAATTGATCACGCTTGCGGCAGCAGCGATTGGAGGACTGATTTTATGACCGTGCTCATCATTGGCGGGGCATATCAGGGGAAACGAAAAGTTGCCGAAAACCTGTATGCAGACCTGCCGAGAATTGAAAATCTGCACGAAATCGTGCGGAAAATGCTGAAGGAAGACAAAGACCCGCTGTCACTCGCAGATACGCTGTGCGGACACGTTATCACCTGCGATGAGATCGGCTGCGGCATCGTTCCCATCGACCGTGCGGACGAAAACTGGCGTGAAGCGGTTGGTCGTCTGTGCTGTGCTTTGGCACAGAAAGCAGACGCAGTCGTGCGCGTGATCGCAGGTGTGCCGCAATTCATCAAAGGAGAAAAACCATGACGATAACCCTTGCCGTGCTGCTCGGCTTCGCGCTCGACTGGCTGCTCGGAGACCCGAAAAAATTGCCGCATCCGGTATGTGCGGTGGGAAAACTCATCTCAGGAACTGAAAAAGTTCTGCGCCGCATCTTTCCCACAACGCCTGCGTCACTGACATTCGCTGGAATTGTACTCTGGCTCATCACTTGCGGCGTGAGCTTTGCCGTGCCGTTTTTCCTTTTGCGCTGGCTGTATCATGTGAACTTCTGGCTCGGTTTTGCCGCCGAAACGCTGCTCTGCTGGATGATTTTCGCACGAAAAAGCCTTGCGAACGCCGGTTATCATGTCTACGGCGCGGTCAAGCAGTCGCTCGAGGAGGGCCGCAAGGCCATCGCGTGGTACGTCGGCCGCGACACCGCAGAGCTGTCCGAGGAGGGCGTTATCAAGGCCGCTGTCGAGACCGTGGCTGAAAACCTGACGGACGGTGTGGTCTCGCCGCTCGTGTTCATGCTCATCGGCGGAGCGCCGCTCGGCATGCTGTACAAGGCGGTCAACACGCTGGATTCCATGGTCGGCTATCATAACGATAAATACGAATATTTCGGCAAATTCTCGGCAAAAATGGACGATTTTTTCAACTTTATCCCTGCCAGACTGTCCGCGCTGTGTATGATCGCCGGTGCCGGCATGCTGCACCTCGATAACCGAAACGCGCTGCGGATTTACCGTCGTGACCGCAGCAAACACAAGAGTCCGAACGCCGGTCAGACCGAGTCTGTGTGCGCGGGCGCGCTGCACATCCAGCTCGGCGGCGATGCCAGCTACTTCGGCAAAATCGTTAAAAAAGCCGCCTTCGGTGATCCGATGCGCCGTGTAGACCGCACGGATATTCTCGCAGCGGTCGATCTGATGACGGCGGCAAGCGTGTTTGCGCTGGTGCTGTGCTGTGTAATCCGCCTGATCGTAAAAAGTTAGGATGCTATGCGGGAGAGAAAACTCGCATTTGAAAGGATGAAAAAATGCTTAATTATGTCCACGGCGGCGACATCCAAACCTACATCGACCGCCACGGCTTCGCGCCGCTCGACCTGTCCGCGAACATCAATCCGTTCGGCATACCGGACGCGGTACGCGCGGCCATGCACAGGGCTGTGGATAACTGCACGCAGTATCCCGACCCGTTTTGCCGCGCCGCGCGGCAGGCGATTGGTGCGAGAGAAGGCGTCAATCCGGATTTTCTGTACTGCGGCAACGGTGCGGCGGATGTGCTCGACCGATTGGCGGCGGTGCTGAAACCGCGCAAGGTACTTCTCACCGCACCGACCTTTGCGGAGTACGAGCGCACGCTCTCAGGTGCGGAGATTCGGGTGCATAATCTGCGGGAAACGGACGGTTTTGCGCTCACAGAGCGCATTTTAGACGAGATTTCACCGGATTTGGATGCGGTTTATCTCTGCAATCCGAACAATCCGACCGGGCGAACCGCCCAACCGGAACTTCTGCGGGAAATCGTCCGAAAATGCACAGAAAACGGCGTAAAACTGGTCGTGGATGAGTGCTTCAACGACTTTCTGACAGACGCAGAGCGGCACACACGGAAAGACCTGCTGGAATCCAATCCCGGTCTGATTATCCTGCGCGCGTACACGAAAATGTACGCTGTGCCCGGTGTGCGCTTCGGCTGGTGCATGACGGCGGACGCGGTGCTGATTGAGAAATTATACCATGCCGGACAGCCGTGGAACGTGTCGGTCATTGCGCAGGCGTGCGCCGCCGCGGCGGCAAACGAGCCGGACTGGGCCGCCGAGACCGCCAAACGCATTGCAGAGGAACGCAGGTTCTTATCCGACGGACTTGCAGCCTGCGGACTGACCGTCTTTCCGGGCGAAGCCAACTTCCTGCTGTTCCGCTCAAACGATACCGGACTGCACGAGAAACTCGCGGAGCACGGCATAATGATACGAAACTGCGATAATTATCGCGGACTTTCGGCAGGATACTATCGCGTTGCCGTAAAAACGAGAGAAGCGAGTGAGCGGTTACTGCAAATCATTACTAATTATACCCAATGTGAGGTGTAAAATGGCAAAGACAATCATGATACAGGGAACGTGCTCGAATGCAGGCAAAAGCTTTCTCTGCGCGGCCCTGTGCCGGATTTTCCGGCAGGACGGCTACCGCGTTGCGCCGTTCAAGTCACAGAACATGGCGCTCAACTCGTTCATCACGGCGGACGGCAGGGAGATGGGCCGCGCACAGGTCGTGCAGGCCGAGGCGGCGGGCATCGCGCCCGATGTGCGCATGAACCCGATCTTGCTCAAGCCGACAAGCGACGTTGGCTCGCAGGTCATCATCATGGGCGAGGCGCAGGGAAACCGCACCGCGCGGGAGTATTGGGGCCGCAAAAAGGCGCTTTTGCCCATTATCAAGGACGCATTTGACAGCCTTGCCGCCGAGAACGACATTATCGTGATCGAGGGTGCGGGCAGTCCGGCGGAGATCAATCTCAAGCAGGATGATATTGTAAATATGGGTCTGGCGAAGCTGGTGGATGCACCCGTTTTGCTGGTCGGCGACATCGACCGCGGCGGCGTGTTCGCGTCGCTGTACGGCACGGTCAAGCTGCTCGAGGAGGACGAGCAGGCGCGGATTCGCGGTCTCATCATCAACAAATTCCGCGGTGACGTGGAGATTCTGCGGCCGGGTCTGACGCAGCTTGAGGATTTGACCGGCAAGCCGGTCATCGGCGTGGTGCCGTACGGCCATTTTGACATCGACGATGAGGACAGCCTGTCCGAGCGTCTGGACACAAAGGCTGTTCCCGCACTGGTAAACATTGCGGTGGTAAAGCTGCCGCGACTGTCCAATTTCACCGATTTTTCCGCACTTTCGCGTGTATCCGGCGTGAGTGTCGCGTATGCGGACAAACCGGCGCAGCTTGCCGGAGCCGACCTGATTATCCTGCCGGGCACCAAGTCCACGCTGGCAGACCTGCGGTGGCTGCGCGAGAGCGGCATGGAGGCGCAGATTCTCAAGGCGCACGCGGCAGGCACGCCGGTTTTCGGCATCTGCGGCGGCTATCAGATGATGGGACGCACGGTCTCCGATCCGGACAATACCGAGGGCGGCGGCAGTCTGCGCGGCATGAACCTGCTGCCGATCGACACGGTGTTCCGCCCGAGCAAGACCACGACGCAGACGCGCGGCACGCTGCTGGAGATTGACGGCGTGCTGTCCGATTTGAGCGGTCTGGCGGTCGAGGGCTACGAGATTCACATGGGCGAAACCGTGCGCGACGCGAGTGCAAAGCCGCTCGTTCGATTGCTTCGCAGGGAAGGAGAAATCGAGGACGGCTGTCAGACGGAAAACGCCTTCGGCACTTATCTGCACGGTGTGTTCGATGCGCCGGAGGCGGCGCTGCGGACGGCGCAGGCACTGGCGAAAAAGAAGGGCGTGACGCTGACCGGCGAAGCACTCGATACGCACGCCTACAAGGAGCAGCAGTATGACAAACTGGCGGATTCGGTGCGAAAATCGCTTGATATGGAGTGGATTTACCGTATAATGGAGGGAAAAGCATGACAGGACTCATTCACCTGTACTGCGGCGGCGGCAAGGGCAAAACCACGGCGGCGGTCGGACTGACCGTGCGCTGCGCGGGCCGCGGAAACAAGGTCGTGTTCGCGCAGTTTCTCAAGGATGGGACTTCGGGCGAGTGCCGCGTGCTGGCGAAATTGCCCGACGTGACCGTTATGGCAGCCAATCCGGTCGGCAAGTTCTCGTTCCGCATGACGGAGGCGGAGAAGCGGGAGACAGCGGACGCGCTCACCCGCACCTTCGATGCGGCAACCGGCTTTGCCGTGCGGGAGCACGCGCGGCTGCTCGTGCTGGATGAGGTCTGCGCGGCAATCTCGTGCGGCTTTCTGGATGAGAAAACGGTCGTAAAATTCCTTGAGACCAAGCCGGAAACGCTCGAGGTCGTACTGACCGGACGGGGTCCGTCCGAAGCGCTGCAGGCACACGCGGACTACATTACAGAAATGAAAATGCAGCGGCACCCGTTTGAGAAGGGCATCGCTGCGCGGGAGGGAATCGAATTTTGAATGGATACATGAAGCCGCAGGACATTGAAAAGCGGTCGTTTGAAATCATCACCGCCGAGCTGGGCGAGCGCACGTTTCCGGCGGGCATCGCCGAGGTGGTCAAGCGCGTCATTCACACCACGGCGGATTTTGACTACGCGGACAGCCTTGCGTTCTCGCCGGATGTGATCGAAAAGGCAAAGGCCGCGCTTGCGGCAGGGGCAACGGTGGTTACCGATACCAATATGGCGCTCTCCGGGGTGAGCAAGGCGACGCTGGCAAAGCTCGGCGGAAAGGCGGTCTGCCTGATGGCGGATGAGCAGGTGGCAAGCGAGGCCAAGGCGCGCGGTGTCACACGGGCAGTCGTTTCGATGGAGCACGCCGCCAAATTTGAAGGCCCGCTCATCTTTGCCATCGGCAATGCGCCGACTGCGCTCATCCGTCTGCATGAGTTGATTGAGGAAGGCATTGTCGCGCCTGCGCTCGTCATCGGTGTGCCGGTCGGATTTGTCAACGTGGTCGAGGCAAAGGAGCTGTTCATCGGCGGGGACACGCCGTATATCATCGCGCGAGGCCGCAAGGGCGGCTCGAATGTAGCCGCGTCCATTGTCAATGCGCTGCTCTATCAGATGGTACATCGAGAAGGCTTTTAATTGCTGTCGCCAAACCACGGTTTGGCCGACAAGAGGAACGGACCGTAGGCCGTTCCAAAGTCGTCCGAAAGTTCCCATACGGAAACTTTCTCCCTCTTAGGGTATAAAAACCGGCGCTATCCTTGCGCGGCTTCTCGGCCGCGCTGCGCAGATACATGCTCCCGGTTTTTATGAATCGCGTTGCGATTCTATTAAATGCGCGCTATCGCGCGATATGCTGAAAATTTTAGCAGATATACTGTTCGGAAGAATAAAAAAGAGAGAGTTTCAAACGAAACTCTCTCTTTTTGCTACGACCAAAGACCTTTTTCCCTGCAGTCGGCAATGTATGCGTCGATATTGTCCGCTGTGATGACCTCGGAACCCGAGTCGATCACCGATTCGACGGATTTGCCCTCGAGTGCGTCCAAAGCGGCCTCGACAGCTTTGTAGCCCATTTCATAGCCCTGCTGGGCAATATCGACAGTCAGCTCGCCGCGGTCGAGCGCTTCCACCGCAGCCTGATTGCCGTCAAAGCCGCAGATAACGGTTTTTTGATAGGCGGCGCTGTTGTTATCCCAGATGCACTTGATGGCTGCAAGCGCCATATCATCGCTGGTAACGAGCAGCGCGTCCACACCCTGCGGATACTTCTGCATGACAGCCTCCATCGCGGCGGCCGCACGGTCGGGCTGCGCGTCGCAGTACTGCACCTCGAGCACAGTGCCGCCCGCCTGCTCCACGGCGCTGCGGTAGCCACGCAGACGGGCTTCGTGCGTCTCGTCGCCCTGTGCGCCGGTCAGGATGACAGCCTGCGGCTTGTCCGCGCCGTTCGACTTTGCCTTCTTCATAGCAGCTAAGCCGCCGGATTTGGCTGCCGCCTCGTTGCCGGTGCCGACAAAGGACAGTTTTTTGTCCGAGGTGAAATCCGTATCCAGTGCGATGATCGGCTTGTTTGTACTTTCGGCGGCCGCCGACAACTGCCCGGACTGCATGGGCGAAATGACAACTGCGTCTACGCTGTCATCGTCAAGCGCGGACCGGAACAGATCCAGCTGTTCCGCGCTGTCGTCCGCCGAGGACGGAAACTGAATGTCAATCGTTACATTCGGGTGCTCGCTGGCGCAGGCTTCCGCGCCAGCCATGACGTTCTGAAAATGCTCGCCCGCGTGCTTGATGATCACCGCTATATGATGGGTATCGTCGGTGCCGGTCAGGCTGCAGGCGCTCAGTCCTGCCGTGCAGGCAAGGCATGCCAGTGCTGCCGCAATCATTCTCCTGTTCATGGTGTGTCTCCTCGTTCTCTTTTCTGTCGGGAGCTGCTCATGCTCTTCTCTTGATAATATTTTAACATATTTTCCGCAGAGAGACAAATAGAAAAGGCATGACTTCAAATCATGCCTTTTTCCGTAACTTTTATCAGGTTATTTGCTCAGACGCTGCTCCATATAATTGTGCGCGTTCAGCTCAAGAGTATCATTGAGCGGTACGAGCGGCTCGGTCTTGCCGTAGCGGCGGTCGAGCGCGGTCTGCAGGATGAAGTCGCACAGCACGGGATTCTTCGGCAGCAGCGAGCCGTGCGAGTAGGTGGCGAACACGTTGTTGTAGCGTGCGCCCTCGGTCTGGTCCTCGCCGTTGTTGCCGTAGCCCTTGATCATCATGCCGAGCGGCGCGACGTCCTCACCGAGATAGGTTTTGCCCGAGTGATTCTCAAAGCCGACCACGATGGAGCCGCTGCTCTCGGGCGTTGTGCGGTACATGTAGTTGCCGATCATGCGCTCTTTCGCGCCGATGGTGTGCACATTGATCGCGCCGATGAAGTCGAGCTGCACGCCGTCCCACGTTTTGTAATACTGACCGAGCATCTGGTAGCCGCCGCAGATGGCGAGAAACACCTTCTCCTCCTCAACAGCGGTGCAGATGTCCTTGCCCTTGCCGGAGGCGAGGTCGCGCAGCAGCACCTCCTGCTCGAAGTCCTGTCCGCCGCCGATGAAGAAAATGTCGTACTTGTCCACATCGAGCGGCTGACCGATCGAGCACTCGTCCACATTGACGCTGATGCCGCGGCTCTCCAGACGGCGCTTCATCGTGATAATGTTGCCCCGGTCACCGTACAGATTGAGAATGTCGGGGTAAAGATGGCAGATATTCAGTTCCATTGCAGTTTCCCCCTTATTCGTAGAACGCCTTAACGTCGGTGTGCTTGCTGATCTCACCGCGCAGGTCGAACATGGCAGTGTATGTCGGCATAAGGAATGCCGGTGTCTCATCCGAGCCGATCTCGGTCAGCAGCCTGTCGTACTCGCGGATAACCTCGATACGCTCGGGGGCAAAGCCTGCGTACTTGAGACGCAGCGCCATATCATCCGCGCGCACGCCGGAAACCAGTACGCGTGTAAAGCGCACCTGCTGGTCGGCGAGTGCCTCGAAGTCAACGTCCCAGATCCAGCTGATGTCCGTGCCGTCCGCGAAGCGGTCGTTGAGCAGGAATGCCAGCTTGTAATTGCCCTCATCGTGCGCGATCAGGTTGATGACCTGATTGAAGCCGGCAGGATTCTTAACCAGCATCATGCGCGCCTGTGCCTGACCGAGTTTGAACTGCTCGGCACGGCCGAAGCCGCATTCGAACTGTGAAAGTGCGCTGACCGCGGTCTGCTCATCAATGCCGACAACATGCGCGACAGCGGCTTCTGCGGCGGCGTTGTAGATGTTGTAGCCGCCCGGCAGGTTGACGTGTACCTCGTGCTCGTGACCGAAGATGTCCAGTATGATGTCGGACGAGTCCGCGCCGGTGGCGAGCACCTTGGTGACAGCGACCTGCGGCGTCTGGCGGTGGTAGCCGCACTTCGGGCAGCGGAAGCCGCCGAGATGGCCGTAGGTGATGTAATCGTACTCATATTCGGTCTTGCAGTGGATGCAGTACGGCGCGTCGGACAGCTCATGAGCGGTCTCCTTGTAAATCGGGACATTCACGCCGAACCAGACGATCTTGTTCGGCACGCTGTCCGCAAGGGAAGCGGTGAGCGAGCAGTCCGCGTTCAGGCAGAGCGTTGCATTCGGCACATGCGTAATGCCCTCGCGGATGGCGTTGAGCGTGTGCGTAATTTCGCCGTAGCGGTCAAGCTGGTCGCGGAAGATGTTGTTGACGACCAGACATTCGACCGGCAGGTATTCGCTCGTTTTGCGGAAGGCTGCCTCGTCGCACTCGATGAGCGCGTGCGTGTACGGGCATTTGCCGGACAGCGTGGAATGCTGTGCAAATACCGCGATGATGCCGGTCAGCAGGTTCGCGCCCGACTTGTTGGAGAAATATTTGAGTCCCGCATCGGCGAACGCTTGCTCAATCATGCGGGAGGTGGTGGTCTTGCCGTTCGTGCCGGTCACGACCGTGACCTTTACGCCGCGCGACAGCTCACCCAGAATATTTTTATCAATTTTCAGTGCCAGCTTGCCCGGCAGGTTGGTGCCGCCGCGTCCCAGCCTGCGCAGGACAGCGCCCGATGCCTTGCACACCAGCACCGCCAGTCTGGTTTGGAGTTTCATTGTTGTAACCTCTTTTTTCAAGTCATATAAAATAAGTATAGCGCATTTTGCGGCATTGCACAAGGGAAAACGTTGGGGGAGTTGACCGGCGTGCGCTTTTCGAGCGAAGATTTCTCGGCACAGACTTTCCGGTGTGCCCGAACCGTGTGAACGGTTAGCCGTTTCTGGGCGAAGAGTGCGCTGTGGCACAGCGGGGGACTGCGGCACTCGCCGCGGGAGCAAAGAGGAAGGGACACCCATGGTTTCCCTTCCTCTTTGAACTCCTACCTTTCCCTTGTTAGATAGTCTGGCGCAGATTGCCGACATGTGACCGCTACGAAATGGGGGAACGGCAGAGGATTTTTTCTTCCGTGTCTTTCTCAACCTATTCGCAGTGTCAGATACCGTTCTGCTACACAGGTCGGCTACTTCCAGCAGGCGCAACATACCCGTGTCGCGCAATTTGTTAGTCTGGAGGTTACAGACAGCACCTACGAATCTATCTATTTAGTAGCATTTATCCTCGCAGGCCCTGTCCATCATAACGCGCTGACGAATTGTGCGGCACTGTCATGCCGCACTCTGCGTTGATTAACCCGCATGTGTAGCAGTACGCTGTCTGTGAACTGCGAAAAGGCGGAGAAAGCGATTGAGCGGTAGACCGACTGCCGTTCCCCTTTTCCTGCTTACGCAGTCTACCGTCTGCACCCAAGGTAGGCTACCAAGGGAAACGGGTGTTCAAAGAGGGTAGAAACCGTAGGTGTCTACCCTTTTTGCCCTCAGCGGCGGGCGCCGCAGTTTGCCAAGAGCAACAATTCGGTGCGCATATTGACATTTTTGTGTGCATATGCTATCATAAAGCGCAATAAGGGAGTAGTCGGCGCGGTTGTTCCGCCGCGCGGCAGAGCCAACATACTGGGGAGGACGCTCCTCTGGTTTTGCATGAAATGACGAGACTTATCTGTTCTACGCGGCAGATGGGTCTTTTTTTGTGCCTGTTTTCCGCCGGATAAACGACTGAGGAGGACAAGAAAATGGGTTTGCTGGAGTTATTTTTGATCGCAGTCGGTCTGTCGATGGATGCGTTCGCGGTGTCTGTCTGCAAGGGACTGAGCGTGCGCACGCTCAAGGCTAAGCACGCGGTCATCTGCGGACTGTATTTCGGCGGCTTTCAGCTTTTAATGCCGCTCATCGGCTTTGCACTCGGCGTGCGCTTTCAGTCGCTCATCACGAGCATTGATCACTGGATCGCCTTCGTGCTGCTGGGGCTTATTGGCGCAAACATGGTGCGCGAGTCGCGCGAGCACGATGACGAAAGCGTCAGCGATTCGTTCCGCTTTATGACCATGCTGCCGCTTGCGGTTGCCACGAGCATTGACGCACTTGCGGTCGGCGTGACGTTTGCGTTCCTGCAGGTCGATATCGTTCCGGCGGTGTCGTTCATCGGTGCAACCACGTTTGTGCTGTCGTGCATCGGCGTGAAGATCGGCCATGTGTTCGGCACAAAGTACAAGTCCCGCGCAGAGCTGTTCGGCGGTATCGTGCTGATTTTGATGGGTCTCAAAATCCTGCTGGAGCATTTGGGTTTTCTGGGATAACAAAAGGCACCTCAATGAGGTGCCTTTTTACTGTCTCTATGCGTTTTTAGTCGAAAATCATTCAGCTGCAGCCTGCACACCCGCCATATCCTGCACGGTCTTGCAGGTCAGCTCCTTGCTGATCTTGCCCGCAAAGCCGGTCAGCGTCTTGCCCGGGCCAATCTCGCACGCCGAGGTCAGACCGGCAGCCATGCCGTTCTTCACCAGCTGCGTCCAGCGGACCGGAGAGATCATGTGCTGCTCGAGATGTGCCGGCAGGTCGGAGCAGTCGTAAACCTTGCCGTCGAGGTTGGAGTAAATATCCATCTTCGGTGCGGAGAAGGTAAAGTCCGCAACGTAAGCGCGCAGCTCTGCGGCAGCCTTTGCCATCAGCGGGGTATGGAATGCACCGGATACCGCAAGCGGGAGCGCACGGCGTGCACCGGCAGCCTTGCAGTTTTCGATCGCCTCGGCGAGAGCCGCCTTTTCACCTGCGATAACCAGCTGACCCGGGCAGTTGTAGTTTACCGGACGGACCACGCCGGAGGCCACCTTCGCGCAGGCTTCTTCAATTACGCTGTCCTCCAGACCGAGGATAGCCGCCATGCCGCCGTCGATCGAGTCCGCTGCCTGCTGCATCAGCTTGCCGCGCATGGAAACGATCTTCACGCCGTCTGCGAGGGAAACAACGCCTGCAGCCGCCAGTGCGGTGTATTCACCGAGCGAGAAGCCTGCCGCTGCCTTGAATTCCACGCCTGCTTCCTTCAGTGCAGCCCAGGCTGCCATGGAATGGGTGAAAATCGCGATCTGGCTGTTCTCCGTGCGGGAGAGCGTTGCCTTGTCGCTCTCAAAGCACAGCTTGGCTACATCCAGATCGGCGCCTTCGCTTGCTTCCTCAAAAACCAGCTTGGCAGCCTGCGAGTTCTCATAAAGATCCTTGCCCATGCCGGGGGCCTGTGCGCCCTGACCTGGGAAAAATGCAAAACCGTAGTTCACGTTTGGTTCCTCCAAAATAATCATCAAATTTAGACGGCATAGAACGTTAACGCATATTTCTGTGCGAAGTGTTGCGAAATATGCCGCGCCGCCTTGACATTTTCCTGTGCTTTTATTATAATAGTCGGAGAATACTTTGTCAATCTAACTATTGTCGCTTTTCCACGCTTTTTGGGAGAGCGATTTGGACTTTTTAGGAGCGTGGAAATCATCAACAGTAAACTGATCGGCACGGGCGCCTGCATTCCGGATTTTGTCCTGACCAACGCCATGCTGGAAAAAATGGTCGATACCAACGATGAGTGGATCGTGCAGCGCACCGGTGTGCGCGAGCGCCGCATCGCAAAGAATACACATACATGGGAGCTGGCGCTCGGTGCCGCACAGGACGCACTCGCGGACGCAGGCATCACCGCAGAGGAGCTGGACCTCATTCTCGTCAGCACCTGCTCGCCGGATACCAACACGCCGAATACGGCATCTATCCTGCAGGACAAGCTGGGTGCGCGTCAGGTCGGCGCGTTCGATATCAACAACGCCTGCACCGGCTTTGTCTCCGCGACCGACATTGCGGACAGTTACATTAAATCCGGCAAGGCAAAGACCGTACTGGTTGTCTCGGCGGAAACGCTTTCGCGCATCGTGGACTACACCGACCGCTCGACCTGCATTCTGTTCGGCGACGGTGCCGCTGCAGCCGTTTATCAGGCGACTGAGGACGAAACGGTCGGCATTCTGTCCACCTTCACCGCGGCAGACGGTTCGGGCGCAGAGTACCTGCACATGGAAGCCCTGCCGGTCGAGGATCCGCTTTCCGGTGACCGCACGGTGGACCCGAAGGCGCGTTTCCTGAAAATGCAGGGTGCACCGGTCGTGCGCTTCACCGCAAGAGCCGTACCGCTTGCGATCGACACCGCACTCAAGCGGGCGGGCGTCACCGCAGAGGAAATCGACTGGGTGGTGCCGCATCAGGCGAATCTGCGTATTCTGGATGTTATTGCACGCAGATACCATCTGCCGAAGGAGAAGATCTACGTCAATATGGACCGTTTCGGCAATACCTCGTCGGCAAGCGTGCCGATCTGCCTGAACGAAATGCGTAAGAACGGCCTGCTGCACGAGGGTCAGACCATTGTCTGCACCGGCTTTGGCGGAGGACTTACTTATGGCGCTTTTGTGCTGAAATTATAATTACAGTACAATATCCATCAGAAATGTACGATACCAGATATTAAGTGTAATAACATTTGGTTACATTTCGTGAAAAGTATGCTATAATAACTTGATAGATTTAGAATTACAAGAAATTACCTGTATAAAAGGGGAGAATGACCTATGAAAACCAAGATCACAGAACTTCTCGGTATCGAATACCCGATCGTGCAGGGCGCTATGGCGTGGATCGCAGAGCACCATCTGGCTGCTGCGGTTTCCAAGGCAGGCGGTCTGGGCATTATCGCGGGCGGCGCGGCTCCGGTCGATTACATCCGTGAGGAGATCCACAAGGCGCGTGCCATTACGGACAAGCCGCTCGGTATGAACATCATGCTGCTCTCCCCGAATGCGGACGATCTGGCACAGCTAGCCATCGACGAGAAGATCGAAGTGCTGACCACCGGCGCAGGCAATCCGGGCAAGTATATCGCGGACTGGAAGAACGCAGGCATTAAGGTTATGCCGGTCGTCGCTTCGGTTGCACTGGCAAAGCGCATGGAGCGCGCAGGTGCGGATGCCGTTATCGCAGAGGGTATGGAAGGCGGCGGCCACATCGGTGAGCTGACCACCATGCCGCTCGTTCCGCAGGTTGTAGACGCACTGAGCATCCCGGTCATCGCCGCAGGCGGCATTGCAGACGGCCGCGGCATGGCAGCTGCCATGATGCTCGGCGCCGAAGGCGTACAGTGCGGCACCGTGTTCCTCGCATCCAACGAGTGCTACATTTCGGATAAGTACAAGGAGCTCGTCCTCAAGGCTACCGACATTTCGACCGTTGTTACCGGTCGTCCGTCCGGTCATCCGGTGCGTTCGCTCAAGACCCCGATGGCGCGCAAGTGCCTCGAGCTCGAGAAGCAGAACACCAATGCCTCCCTTGAGGAGCTTGAGAAGGCAACCGCCGGTTCGCTGCGCAAGGCCGTGCAGGACGGCAACTATGAGGAGGGCACCTTTATGTCCGGTCAGATTGCGGGTATGCTCAAGGAGCTGCATCCGTGCGAGGAGATCCTCAAGGGCATGACCGCGCAGGCAGAGGACCTTCTGAAGAACGCTTACAAGAGATTTGAATAAGAGCGGAGAGTGAAGAGATACGAAAACTCCTCACTCCTGCCTGCCTATAGAATGGAGTAAACAATGAGCTTAGCAATCGTAACCGGCGGTTCCCGCGGCATTGGCGCGGCAATCGCGGAAAAGCTGGCGCAGGACGGCTTCGACGTCCTCATCAATTGTGCGTCCTCGGTCGAAAAGGCTGAGGCTGTGGCGGAGAAGTGCCGCGCGCACGGCGTCAACGCTTATGTGAAGAAGTGGGATGTTGCGGACTATGACGCCTGCAGCACCGCGCTCAAGGAAATTAAGGAAGAGATCGGCGTACCGTTCGTTCTCGTCAACAATGCGGGCATCACCCGCGACGGTCTGATGGTCCGCATGAAGGAGGACCAGTTCGACGACGTTATCCGCACCAACCTCAAGGGCGCATTCAACATGCTCAGCCTGTGCGGTGCGATGATGATGCGTGCAAAGCAGGGCCGTATTATCAACATCACTTCGGTTTCGGCGTTCACCGGAAACTACGGCCAGATCAACTACACCGCTGCCAAGGCGGGTATGGTCGGCATGACCAAGACCGCCGCCAAGGAGCTGGGTGCGCGCGGCATTACGGTAAACGCGGTCGCTCCGGGCTGGATCGCCACCGAGATGAGCGACAAGGTGCCCGAGGACATCCGCGAGAACGCCAAGAAGCAGATCGCGCTCGGCCGTTTCGGCAAGCCGGAGGAGATCGCAGGCGTGGTTGCCTTTCTGGCTTCCGACGCTGCAAGCTATATTTCCGGCCAGACGATCATCGCGGACGGCGGATTATATTAAGATTTAACACCGTACAGGGGTACGGTCGTGATACTGGAATGAAGGAGCAAATATATGGAACGTGTAGTAATCACCGGCATGGGTGCCATCACTCCGGTCGGCAACGATGTGCCGTCGTTTTGGGAGTCGCTCAAGACCGGCAAGTGCGGCATCGGTCCCATCACCAAGTTTGATGTATCCGATTTTAAGGTAAAGCTGGGTGCAGAGGTCAAGGACTTCGACCCGACCCAGTATATGGAGAAGCGTGAGGCGCGCCGCGCAGACGCAAATGTGCATTACGCAATGGCGGCAGCGATTCAGGCTGTCGAGCAGGCAGGCCTCAAGGAAGGCAATTTCGATCCCTATCGCACGGGCGTTATCTTCGGCTCGGGCGTAGGCGGTCTGCACGTTGCAGAGCAGGAGGTCCCGAAGCTGCTCGAAAAGGGTCCCGGCCGCGTTTCGCCGTTCGCTATCCCGGAGATGATCGCCAACATCGCGGCGGCTTATATCTCCATGCATTTCGGCTTCAAGGGCGAGAATTTCTGCCCGGTCTCCGCGTGCGCGACCGGCAACCACTCCATCGGTGAGGCTATGCGCGCTATCCGCCACGGCTATCAGGACGTTGTTGTCTGCGGCGGCACGGAGAACGGCATTATCCCGATCTCGATGGCAGGCTTCCAGAACATGAAGGCCGTTCACATGGGCGAGGACCCGACGGCGGCCTCCATCCCGTTTGACGCACGCCGTTCCGGCTTTGTCATGGGCGAGGGCGCGGGCTGCCTCGTACTCGAGAGCCTGACCCACGCACAGCAGCGCGGCGCGACCATTCTGGCAGAGGTAGCAGGCTACGGTGCCTCCGGCGACGCTTACCACATCACCAGTCCGTCTCCGGACGGCGAAGCAGCGGCGCATGCCATCCGCGGTGCCATTGAGGATGCCGGTCTGACCCCGGCTGACGTTGACTACATCAACGCGCACGGCACCTCCACGCCGCTGAATGAAAAGTACGAGACCATCGCCATCAAAAAGGCGTTCGGCGACGAGGCTTACAACGTAAAGGTATCCTCCACCAAGTCCATGACCGGCCATCTGCTGGGCGGCGCGGCTGCGGTTGAGGCCATTGCCTGCGTTATGGCAATCCGCGAGGGCATTGTACCGCCGACCATCGGCTACAAGGAGCCGGATCCGGAGTGTGATCTGGATATCACCCCGAACAAGGCGGTTGAGATGCCGATCAATGTTGCCATCTCCAACTCGCTCGGCTTTGGCGGCCACAACGCCTGCATCCTGATCAAGAAGGTATAAAAATGGACATCAAAGAACTGAAAGACATCGCGCTTGAGCTGATGGACGCGCTGGCTGCAAAAAAGCTGGGCGAGGTCGAGCTCGAGCTGGATGACGCAAAAATCAAGATCAAGGCAGCTGAACCGGCTCCCGTGATCGCTGCAGCACCGGTAGCAGCGGCGGCACCCGCAGCGGCGCCGGCGGCAGCACCCGCAGCGGAGAGCGCAGACGCGGCACCGGCAGAGGAGCAGCTTCCGGCAGGCACGCAGGTGAAGAGCCCGCTGGTCGGCACGTTTTATTCTTCTCCGTCTCCGGACGAACCGCCGTTCGTGCTGGTCGGTCAGCAGGTGAAGGAGGGCGATACCCTCTGCATCATCGAGGCGATGAAGATCATGAACGAGATCAAGGCACCGTGCGACGGCAAGGTCATCCGCATTATGGCGCAGCCGGGCGATATGGTGGAGTATAACCAAGTCCTTTGTGTTATTGAGTAAGACGTAAGCATCTGCCGCGCATCAGCGCGGATTCAATAGAATTTGCATAGCAAATTCATAAAAACGGGGAGCAAGTATCACCGTTTTTATACCGATAGAGGGAGAAAGTTTCGACCGACGGGAGGAACTTTCGTACGACTTGGGAACGGTCCACGATCCGTTCCTATTACCGGCAAAACTGTAGTTTTGCGGTAATTATCTTGCTTTTTAGATTGAGAGGGATTATAATATGCTGAACAAAGAACAGATCATGGAGATCCTTCCGCACCGTCCGCCGATGCTTCTGGTGGACGAGATCCTCGAAATGGACGAGAACCATGTAGTCGGTGCGCTGCACCTGACCGGTGACGAGTTCTTCTTCCAGGGCCACTTTCCGGGCAACCCGATTATGCCCGCGGTGTTCCGTCTGGAGGCGCTCGCGCAGGCAGGCGGCGTAGCGCTGCTGTCTCTGCCCGAATTCAAGGGCAAGACTGCGGTCTACACCGGCATTGACAAGGCGAAATTCCGCGCAATGGCAAAGCCGGGCGATACCCTTCGTCTGGAAGTTACCTTCACCAAGCGCCGCGGCCCGATGGCAGTAGCCGAGGGCATTGCCTGGGTCGGTGACGAGAAGGCCGCCGAAGCGGAGATCAAATGCATGGTCATCAATGACTGAGGCGGGAGAGAGCTAATCGAATGTTTCAGAAGGTACTCATTGCGAACCGCGGCGAGATTGCGGTCCGCATTATTCAGGCCTGCCGTGATTTAGGCATTATCTCGGTGGCCGTTTACTCCGAGGCTGACCGCGAAGCGCTGCACGCGCAGATCGCGGACGAAGCGGTCTGCATCGGTCCGGCCCGTGCGGCGGACAGCTACCTGAATATGGATAATATCATTTCGGCGGCGCTGGCTTCCGGCTGTCAGGCCATTCATCCGGGCTTCGGCTTCCTGTCCGAGAATCCGGATTTTGCCGAGCGTATCACGCAGGCCGGTCTGGCGTTTATCGGCCCGACTGCGGCAACCATCCGTCTGATGGGAGACAAATCCGAGGCAAAGCGCAACGCGATCGCTGCAGGCGTTCCGGTCGCGCTCGGCACGGACGGTCCGCTGCGCGATTTTGACGAAGCCATCTCCGAGGCCGAGCGCATCGGCTATCCGGTCATGCTCAAGGCGGCATCCGGCGGCGGCGGCAAGGGCATCCGCGTGGCGGAGAGCGTCAAGGACCTCAAGGACGCGTACGACAGCGCCTCTGCAGAGGCTATCGCCAACTTCGGTGACGGCCGCCTGTACATGGAAAAATATATTCACAATCCGCGCCATATCGAGGTGCAGATTCTGGGCGATAACTACGGCAACGTGGTGCACCTGTTCGAGCGTGAGTGCTCGGTGCAGCGCCGCCACCAGAAGCTGATCGAGGAAAGTCCGTCGGCTTTCGTCACGCCCGAGCTGCGCGAGAAGATGACCTCGGCGGCTGTTGCGCTGGCAAAGCGCGTCGGCTACCGAAACGCGGGTACAATCGAATTTCTGGTCGATAACGACCGCAATTTCTACTTCTGCGAGATGAACACCCGCATTCAGGTCGAGCACCCGGTCACCGAGGAGGTCACCGGCGTAGATCTGGTCTGCGAGCAGCTTCGCGTGGCGGCAGGCGAGCCGCTGTCCTTTAAGCAGGAGGATCTGACCATCCGCGGTCACGCCATCGAGTGCCGCATCAACGCGGAGGACCCGTCGAGAAACTTTGCGCCCTGTCCGGACACACTGGTGTCCTTGCATCTGCCGGGCGGTCCCGGCGTGCGCGTGGATTCCGCGGCTTATCAGGGATATAAGATTCCGCCGTTTTACGATTCCATGATCGGCAAGCTGATCGTCTACGGCGCCGACCGTGAGCAGGCCATCGTTCGCATGCGCCGTGCCCTCGCGGAGATGCTGTTTGAGGGCGTTGTGACCGCAACCGACTATCAGATGCACATCCTGTGCTCGAAGGCGTTTGTGGAAGCAAACTTTAATGTTAATTCCATCGCAAACGGCGATTTTGACTAAATCATTTATTATGGTATAATAGATTTAGCGCAAGTATAGTTGAATCCGAAGAAGTTTGAGCAATCCGCAGATTTTTGCAATCCGCAGACTGTTAATCTGCAGGATTCAAGAGGTGATACCGCACGATTGCAAACAATCACGCGGTATTGATCTTAACAGTGAAAGGGGAGTTACGCATGGGTCTGATCGACCTGTTTCAAAAAACACGCGAGACCTCTATGGAAATGAAACCGCAGGAGGACGAAGCGGCCAAGGTCGTAACCTGCAAGGGCTGCGGCGCAGAACTGAAGGCGTATGCCTACGGCAAGAATCTGTATGTGTGCCCGCACTGCGGACGCTACGGACGACTGCTCGCGCGCACGCGCATCCGTCAGATCGCGGATAAGGACAGCTTTGAGGAGCTGTACGCCAATCTGGCACCGGCGGACCCGATCCACTTCCCGGGATACGCAGAGAAAACGACAGAGCTGGCTGAAAAGGTCGGCATGCCGGACGCAGTCAAGACCGGCGTGTGTAAGATCGGCGGCGTGGAAACCGCGATCGGCGTCATGGACAGCCATTTCATGATGGCGTCTATGGGTTCGGTCGTCGGTGAAAAGCTGACCCGCCTGTTCGAGTACGCGACCGAAAAGGGTCTGCCTGTCGTGCTGTTCACCTGCTCGGGCGGTGCGCGTATGCAGGAGGGCATGTTTTCGCTCCTGCAGATGGCAAAGGTGTCCGCGGCGGCGCGCCGTCACTCGGACGCGGGCCTGCTGTATATCACCGTGCTGACCGACCCGACCACGGGCGGCGTTACCGCGTCGTTCGCCATGCTGGGCGATATTATCCTCGCGGAGCCGCGCACGACCATCGGCTTTGCCGGCCGCCGTGTTATCGAGGGAACCATCGGTCAGACCCTCCCGGACGATTTTCAGTCCTCGGAGTTCTTGCTATCGCACGGTTTCTGTGATAAAATAGTTCCGCGTAATCAACTCAGAGAAACGCTGGAAAAACTCTTGAAGCTGCACTGCGGCTCCAAGTCCAAGAAATGGCAGGTGTGGCGCCGTGACTAACAAACCCGCAAGTGAAAAAATGCGTATCATTCACGATACCAAGCGTCCGATGATCACGGATTATATCAATGAACTGTTCACCGACTTCACCGAGCTGCACGGCGACCGCTTTTTTTCGGACGACCATGCCATCCTCGGCGGCGTTGGCTACTTCAACGGCACACCGGTGACGGTAATCGGCCACCGCAAGGGCCGCACCATTGAGCAGAATATGGACGCCAACTTCGGCATGGCGCACCCGGAGGGCTATCGAAAGGCCTTGCGTCTCGCACATCAGGCGGAGAAATTCCACCGCCCGGTCATCAACTTTGTTGACACCGGCGGCGCATTCTGCGGCGTTGGCGCGGAGGAACGCGGTCAGGGCGAGGCCATTGCCCGCTGTTTGTATGAGTTTATCGAGCTGAAAACGCCTGTTATCTCTATCGTGACGGGTGAGGGCGGCTCCGGCGGCGCGCTGGCGCTGGCGGTGGCAGACCGTGTGCTCATGCTCGAGAACGCCCTGTATTCGGTTATTTCGCCGCGCGGCTGCGCGTCCATTCTCTGGAAGGACCCCAAGCGCGAGGCGGAGGCAGCGGACACGCTGCATATCACCGCGCAGGACCTGTACAGCTTCGGTATGATCGAAGGCATCATTCAGGAGGGCACATCCTCCGCACAGCTTATCCGCAATGTGGCGCGCACGCTGCGCGACCAGCTTGCCGAGCTGGATGCTGAGCCGGACATCGACACGATGCTGCAGAAACGGTATGAAAAATTCCGCAGAGTCGGAGTTTTCAGAACAATAAATCAAGAAAGTAATGAAGGAGTGTAAATCCCATGTTTGAAAAGGTATGTGAAATCCTGGCAGACAAGTTTGACGCTGATGCTTCCACCATGACCATGGACACCAAGGTTAAGGAAGACCTGAACGCAGACTCTCTGGACGTTGTAGAGCTGATGATGGACCTCGAGGAGAACTTCGGCGTAACGATTTCCGACGAGGAAGCTGCTAAGATGAGCACCATCGGTGACATCGTAAACTACATCGAAGCAAACCAGTAAGGGCGCTTCGCTTCTCGATTGAAAGGCCTTTGGCCTTTCAATCGA
>OLNU01000298.1_pt1 | contig 49356 bp, 50 predicted proteins | sample 1672241 | NCBI WGS metagenome assembly OLNU01 (sample SAMEA3136663, study PRJEB25190) | human gut metagenome | biome: human gut; feature: human-associated habitat; material: faeces | place: Austria | collected 2013 | reverse complement strand
GATGTGTCCATAATATACCTCCATAAGTATATTTAAACACATTTAATATCTTTTTGCAATATATTTAGTTACTTATATCATCCTCCTCAATATGATGGCGTTTTGCATAGCCGGTGAGCATCAGCGTCAGTGCACCGTCGCCGGTCACGTTGCATGCGGTACCGAAGCTGTCCTGCAGTGCAAAGATGGTAAGCATCAATGCAGTGCCGGAGCTGTCGAATTTCAGTATTCCGGTGATGATGCCAAGAGATGCCATGACGGTTCCGCCGGGAACACCGGGAGCTCCGATGGCAAAGATACCTAGAAGAAGGCAGAACAGAACCATGGTACCCGGTGTGGGAACGGAACCGTACAGGATCTTCGAAATCGCCATACAGAAGAAAACCTCTGTCAGAACGGAGCCACAGAGATGGATGTTTGCAAAAAGAGGAATCCCGAAGCTGACCAGATCCTTACGAAGTGGTTTTGCCTTGGAGGCACACTGCAGTGCAACGGCCAGGGTGGCTGCAGAGGACATGGTCCCTACTGCAGTCAGATAGGCAGGACCATAATGGCGGACAACCTCCAGAGGATTTTCTCCGGAATAGATTCCTGCAAGGATGTAAAGAAGAGCCATCCAGATAAAATGCCCGGCAAGCACCAGTACGATGATCTTCAGAAAAACAGGCAGCTGTCTGGTGATGGTTCCCTCGTAGGCAAGGCCGCAGAAGGTAGTGCCGATAAATAACGGAAGAATGGGGATGATGATCCGAGCCACCAGAGAAAGAACGATTTTCTGAAATTCATCCAGGAGCCCAGTGATCAGCTTCGCCTTTGTCCAGGTGGCGGCAAGTCCCAGCATCATTGCAAAAACAAGAGCACTCATAACGGACATGATCTGCGGGATCTCCAGCTCAAAGATCACCTCCGGCAGCCGCTTCAGTCCTGCAGCATAGGAATGGATGGACAGATGTGGAATGATGAGAAAGCCAGAGGCTGTGGAAAAAAGCGCTGCGCCAACAGAGGAGCCGTAAGCGAGGACAACCGCAACTCCCAGCATCAGCGAAGCATTTTTGCCAAGCCTGGTAATGGACGGAGCGATAAATCCCAGCACGATCAGCGGCACGCAGAAGGTAATGAGCTGGCCCAGAATGTACTTGATAGTAACTGTGATATTAAGAACTGCCATGGAGATTCCGTTGGTGCTGTATCGGTTTAGGATAAGCCCGGCTATGATTCCCAGGATCACAGCGACCAGCAGCTTAAATGGCAGACTGTTGAAAAAAGATGTTTTTTTCATTGGAAAACCTCCTCGGATAGTATAAAATAAAGCCAGAGTTTATTATAAAGGTATTTGATAAAAATCACAAGGAGGATGAAATGATTTATCTGGATAATGCGGCTACAAGCTTTCATAAGCCGGACTGTGTGCTGCGTGCTGTGGTGGAAGCCATGCAGCATGCAGGAAACAGCGGAAGGGGCAGCAGCGGCGAAGCAATGGCAGCCTCAAGGCTTATTTTTAATACAAGATGCCAGATCGCAGAGATGTTTGACGTATGGGGACCGGAATGTGTGGCCTTTACATCCAATGACACGGAAGCGCTCAATATCGCCCTGCAGGGAACACTTCATCCAGAGGAGGAAACTATCCATGTGATCTGTACGGAGATGGATCACAACAGTGTGCTCCGTCCGTTATACCGCCTGGAAAAAAAAGGCATGGAGCTTACGATTCTGCCGGCAGACCGCAAGGGACGGATCTCCCTTACGGAGCTTGAAGCAGCCATCCGTCCGGAGACGAAGGTGATCGTCTGTACCCACGCTTCCAATCTGACAGGAAATCTCAATGATATCCACGCCATCGGTGCGATCGCACAGAAGCACCAGAAGCTTTTTATTGTGGATGCTGCCCAGACAGCAGGAGTATTTCCGATTTCCATGAAAAAAGATCATATAGATATTCTTTGCTTTTCCGGACATAAGGGCCTTATGGGACCCCAGGGCACAGGAGCCATCTGTGTTCGGCCGGGGGTATCTGTGGAGCCTCTGAAGGTAGGCGGAAGCGGCGTCCTCACCTTTCAGAGAGAGCATCCGCAGGATATGCCGGAGACACTGGAGGCAGGCACCCTGAACAGCCACGGGATCGCAGGTCTTGGCGCAGCCATCAGCTGGATTACTGAAATTGGAACAGAACAGATCCGAAAAAGAGAGCAGCAGCTGATGTGGCGTTTTTATGACCAGGTAAAGGAAATTCCGGGAGTTACCCTGTACGGAGATTTTTCCAGGGAAGAACGCTCCCCTGTGGTGACTCTGAATATTGCAGAGATGGATTCGGCAGAGGTGGCCATGATCCTTGATGAAGAGTACGGGATCAGTGTAAGAGCCGGCGGCCACTGTGCACCGCTGATGCACAAAGCACTGGGAACCGAAAAAACAGGGGCCGTCCGCTTCAGCTTTTCTTATTTTAATACGGAAGAAGAGGTGGACACTGCTGTCGGGGCGGTAAAGGAGCTTGCCGCGGAATAAACAGCGAAAGACGGACAGAAAGGACACAGAGAATGTATCAGACAATATATGATGTGGTAGAAAAAAGAGGGCGTGTAAAAACAGGGATCCTTCTGAACGGAAAGGATGCCGGGCTGAAATATCTTTTGGAAGAAAGCAGCTTTTTTTATCCGGAGGGAGCAGAAAGAAATAAAGAAGCAGAAGAATTCCTGAAGGCTTCCGTGGAAGCAGCTGTGGAAACCGGTGTTGTGAAAAGCGGAGACCGGGAGATATTTGTGGAAACCTACGAGAAGAATCCCAGGCTGATCATACTGGGTGGCGGCCATGTTTCTCTTCCGGTAGCAGAGATCGGCAGGATGCTGGGCTTTCATGTAACAGTCATGGATGACCGGGAGGAATTTGTGACGGAGGAAAGATTTCCCATGGCAGATGAGAGGATCTTTGGAGAGTTTGATACCTTGTCCGACAGGATCCCTCCCTATGAAAATGCCTACTATGTAGTGGTGACACGAGGCCATCTGGGAGATTCTGCCTGTGCAAGAGCGATCCTTAAGAGACCCTTTGCATATTTCGGAATGATCGGAAGCAGGACAAAGGTGCGGATCACCAGGGAAAAGCTCCTGAAAGAGGGCTTTACGGAGGAACAGCTGGATCAGATCCATGCCCCCATCGGACTTCCCATCGGAGGACAGATGCCGGCTGAGATCGCCGTGAGCATCATGGCAGAGATCGTGCAGGAAAAGAACCGGCATTTCCGCACCTACTGTGATGAGGAGGTGGAGGCAGCAGTACGCCGCAGGACACCGGGAACCATGGTCACGATCATCGAGAAGAAGGGCTCCTCACCAAGAGGAACTGGGAGCAAGATGTTCGTATTCCGGGACGGAAGCACGGCAGGAAGCATCGGCGGCGGAAAAGTGGAGTTTGAAGCCGGAAAACACGCAGTAAATATCCGAAATACGGAAACAAAGGTTTACGAGCTGGGACAGGGGGCAGGAGATCTGGGGATGATCTGTGGCGGAACTGTCCGGGTGCTTTTTGAGCCGGTAAATATGTGAAAGAACCGGCCAGGACTTGCATAATATTGCAGAATCGTGTATATTGGACGCAGAGAATTTTTTACCGGCGTATAAGGAGGAATCAGATAAAATGAAGAAAAAATGTATTATGGCTTTGATAATAGGCGCGGCTTTCCTTGCACAGGGCTGTGGATATGAGGAAGGAACCGATGCAGTGGTAACAGTAGTAGATTCCACACCGACGCCGGAGCCCACAGAGAAGCCGAAGGCAACTGCAACACCTACACCGAAGGCAGCAGCAGATTCCACAGCAGACGGAGCAGCAGCGGCAGCGGATTCCACGGCAGACAGAGCAGCAGCGGCAACAGATTCCGCAGCACAGACAGCAGCTACGGAGCAGACCCCAAGCGGCATCAACGTACAGGCTCAGGATGCCACCTACTATGCAGTGGAGGGTGTGAATTTACGTTCTGACGCCAATGCAGAGGCAGAGTTTGTGGCAGGTGTCCTTTCCGGAGAATCCCTAAAGTGTACCGGTGTCTGTGACAATGGATGGATCCGTGTGGATTATAATGGCCAGATCTGCTACGCATCCGGCGATTACGTCAGCACAACCCCGCCGGTAGGAGCAGTGGCAGCAGATACTACTGCAGAAGATACTACCACAGAAGCAGCACAGTAGAGCACAGACTACAGACTTTGAGCGGCTCAGGGAAATCCTGCTTCCATTGCGGATATCCTATTGATATTAATGTTGATCAATAAAAAACAGGCAGCTGTATCCGATGAAAAAACATCGATACAGGATGCCTGTTTTTTTGTTTCGGTATAAAGTCCGTTCAGAACAGAAAGATCCTATCCGCAGATCATTCCGGATAAACAAGGCGGTCCGGCTTGATATCGTAGAGAACCTCGTTCAGGAATTTCTTTGCCAGATATTTTGCCATGCCAAGGTTCATATCCAGATAATTTCCACAGTCCTTGGGAGAAGCTCCCGGGATCTCACCCTCAAAATCGCGGATAAATTCAAACATCTCGATCATCAGCGGAACGATATCTCTGGATTCATAATCCCCGTTAAGAAGAAGATAATTTCCGGTACGGCAGCCCATAGGACCCCAGTAAATGACCTTCGGGCCAAACTCCTTATGGTTCCGCAGGAAGGTAGCTGCCAGATGCTCCATGGCGTGAAGCTCGGCTGTGTTCATAACAGGCTCCTCATTGGGAGAAGTCATACGGATATCGAAGGTAGTGATCACCTGATCTCCAACCGGATCCTTACGTGAAACGTATACGCCAGGTTGAAGCTTGATATGGTCAATGGTAAAACTTGTGATCTTTTCCATGTTGATTCCTCACTTTCTACTTATATGTACGGAGCCCATAATAAGCTCCATACATGATTTTAGCAGAGAACCGGAAGAGATACAAGGCAAAACAAAGGGAATCCTGCACGTTGCTGAGAACAAAATGAACAGTAACTCCTGCACCTGGTTCCGTGCAAAGTTGACTTTATGAAAAGATGATGTTAAACTGAGAAAAGCTTACAGGGGGGAGAGTGAAAAGCTCACCTGAAAATGCCGGAACAGGCGTTTTCGGGATCTGATAAGGAGGACTTATAAATATGAAACGTAAGGTTTTAGCCGTATTATTTGCGACAGCTCTTACCGCAGGAATGCTTTCCGGATGCGGAAGCACAGACAGTACTTCTGACAAAGCAGACCAGAAGGAAGAATCTCTGGAGAAAGAAACCTCAGAAGGACAGACAGGCGTAGATGAAGAGACAGCAGCCAATGCAGTATCCGAGGAGGAGGCTGAGGCGGCAGGCTTTTCAGACCATGAAGAAAGCGCCGATGATCAGGAGGCTTCCGGTGATGCAGAGGACACTTCACATGAAACCGAAGCTTCTGCAGACAGTACAGAGGATACAGACAGCGCAGACGGAGAATTTTCCGATGGTTCCGAGGATGCACAAATGGCAGGAACAACTGTGATCGATACCAGCCAGCAGCTGACAGGAACCCATCATGCTGCTATCACCGTAAAGGATTATGGCGAGATCGATGTAGAGCTGGATGCAGACACCGCACCCATCACAGTCACAAATTTTGTAAAGCTGGTACAGGACAATTTTTATGACGGTCTGACCTTCCACCGGATCATTGACGGATTTATGATCCAGGGCGGAGATCCAAACGGAGACGGAACCGGCGGAGCAGAAGATACCATCAAGGGTGAATTTTCCAGCAATGGAGTGAAGAACGATATTTCTCATGTAAGAGGAACCATTTCTATGGCCCGCAGCACAGATCCGGACAGCGCAAGCTCTCAGTTCTTTATCGTACAGTCCGATTCCACACATCTGGACGGTGACTATGCTGCATTCGGACACGTGACCTCCGGGATGGACATTGTAGATCAGATCTGCAAGGATGCCAAGCCGACAGACGGCAACGGAACCATTGCAAAGGATCAGCAGCCGGTGATCGAGAGTATCCGTATGGTTGACTGACAGGAGGGAGAAGGATGCTGAAAGGGAAAACAGTGCTTCTTGGCATCACAGGAAGTATTGCTGCATACAAGATCGCATATCTGGCAAGTGCATTACATAAGCTTCATGCAGATGTCCATGTACTGATGACAGAGAATGCAACGAACTTTATCAATCCGATCACATTTGAAACACTGACCGGGAATAAATGTCTGGTGGATACCTTTGACCGGAACTTTCAGTTCCAGGTAGAACACGTATCCATTGCCAAGAAGGCAGATGTTGTGATGATCGCACCGGCCAGTGCAAACGTGATCGGAAAGCTGGCCAACGGCCTTGCGGACGATATGCTCACTACTACGGTAATGGCCTGCAGGTGTCAGAAGATTCTTGCACCGGCCATGAATACCGCCATGTATGAGAATCCTGTGGTACAGGACAATATCCGGAAGCTGCAAACCTACGGATATGAGGTGATCACACCGGCCAGTGGCTACCTGGCATGCGGGGACACCGGAGCCGGAAAAATGCCGGAGCCGGAAACCCTTCTGGAATATATCCTGAAGGAAGCCGCCTTCCAGAAAGACCTTGCCGGCAAAAAGCTCCTGGTAACGGCAGGACCTACCCAGGAGGCCATCGACCCGGTCCGCTGTCTCACCAACCATTCATCCGGAAAGATGGGATACGCCATTGCAAAAATGGCCATGCTCAGAGGAGCGGAGGTTACGCTGGTAAGCGGACCTACTGCCATTGAGCCGCCCCTTTTTGTGAAGGTCGTACCTGTGACATCCGCCAGAGATATGTTCGAGGCAGTGACCGGCTTAAGTGATGAACAGGATATCATCATCAAGGCTGCCGCAGTGGCAGACTACCGTCCGAAGCAGGTCAGCGAAGACAAGGTTAAGAAAAAAGACGATCAGGCTTCCATAGAGCTTGAGAGGACAGACGATATTCTGAAATATCTGGGCCAGCACAAAAAGCAGGGCCAGTTCCTCTGCGGATTTTCCATGGAGACCAAAGACATGCTCCGTAATTCCAGAGCCAAGCTTGAGAAGAAAAACCTGGATATGGTGGCAGCCAACAACCTGAAGGTAGAAGGCGCCGGATTCCAGGGAGATACCAATGTCCTGACTCTTATCACACAGGATGAAGAAGTGTCCCTCCCGCTTATGAGCAAGGAGGATGCAGCGTTAAAGATCCTGGATAAGATCCTTCTGCTTACCACAAAGGCAGAAGCATAGCTACAGAGCCGGTCAGGGAACCGGTTTTAACAACGAAAAGCGGAACAAAAAGATCACCGCTTTCCATCACCGTATTGTATCCGCAGAAAACGCCGGGAAATGCTGTATTTCCGGAAATATTCACAGAGCGGAACGGTAACAAGGAGGAGAAGAAATGAAAAACAACAGATTTACAACAGCACAGCTTACATTACTGGGCCTGATGGCAGCGATCCTTCTGCTGATGGCCTACACACCACTGGGATATCTGAACATCGGGCCACTGGCTATTTCCTTTAACGTGATCCCGGTAGCCATCAGTGCAGTCGTCCTCGGACCTGTAGGAGGAGCCGTGGCAGGTGCGATCTTCGGCCTGACCAGCTTTCTCCAGTGCATAGGAGTAGGCGGCTCCAGTGCAATGGGAGTTGTGCTTTTCGGTATCAATCCGGTATTTGCCTTTATCCAGCGTTTCATCCCACGTCTTCTGGATGGTATCTGTCTCGGATATATTTTTAAAGGCATGCGAAAGGTCAGCAATACCTATGTGGCATGTGCAGTAACCGGATTCTTTTCCGCATTCCTGAATACCCTGTTCTTCATGGCAGCACTTGTAGGACTGTTTGGAAATACCGATTATGTAAAAAATCTGATGGGCGGTCATAACATCATCATCGGCTGCTGTCTCATGGTAGGGATCAACGCAGTATGCGAAATGATTTCCTCCACAGTGATCACAGGAGCAGTGGGAGCTGCACTTTCCAAGGCACATCTGATCCCATCCGCACAGATCAGCCGTGAGAAGACAAAAGCATAAAGACAGGGAAAATAAAATTATGATATTAGCAATTGATATTGGAAATACCAACATAGTCGTGGGCTGCATCGATGATCAAAAAACATACTTCATCGAGAGACTTGCTACCGTAAGAACAAAAACAGAACTGGAATATGCCGTAGACCTGAAAACCTTACTGGAAATCTACCACATCAAAAAGGCAGACATAGAAGGCTGTATTATTTCATCTGTAGTCCCGCAGATCACCAACATTGCCAAGCTGGCAGCAGAAAAGATCCTCAAAAAAGAAGTCATGGTCCTGGGACCAGGAGTAAAAACAGGTCTGAACATCATGATGGACAACCCCGGACAGCTGGGCGCGGATCTTGTGGCAGACGCTGTGGCTGGATTAAATGAATATCCGGTTCCGTTTATTGTGATCGATATGGGAACTGCCACTACAGTTTCGGTTGTCAACAGCAAAAAGCAATACATTGGCGGAATGATCCTTCCTGGCATCGGAATATCCCTGGATGCACTGACAGCCAGAGCATCCCAGCTCAGCGGGATCAGCATCGATGCCCCGAAGCATGTGATCGGGCGCAATACCATCGAATGCATGAAAAGCGGCGTGCTCTACAGCAACGCAGCAGCCATCGACGGGATCATTGACCGGGTGGAAGAAGAGCTTGGTGAGAAAACAACCGTGATCGCAACAGGCGGTCTTGCAAAAAAGATCATTTCTCACTGTAAGAAAGAAATCATTCTGGATGAGGACCTTCTGCTCAAGGGACTCCTTGTGATCTACAAAAAAAATAAATGAAAACAATAAAAAAATCAGCTGCCGGTGCAGGAAACACGTACCGGACAGCTGATTTTTTTACTGTAGAAATGCTCTGCGGAAATCCTCAGGCACAGGTGCAAGGAAACACATAGGCTCCCCGGTGATGGGGTGAGCAAATTCCAGCTGGAAGGAATGCAGGGCCTGGCGTCCGATCCGGTCAAAAACCGGATGATACAGAAAATCCCCCGGCAGCGGACAGCCGATATACTTCATATGCACCCGGATCTGATGAGTCCGCCCCGTATCCAGATGCAGCTCCACAAGAGCATATCCGTTGCTGACTGCAAGACGCTCATAATGAGTCACGGCAGCCTCCCCACGCTGAAAATCAACCTCCCTTGTGATCACAGAAGCATCCATTCTCGCAATAGGAGCGGAGATCGTCCCCCTTTCCGGCGGGATCCCGTCAGTAAGTGCAAGATAGGTACGTCGGATCTGACGCTGCTTCATCTGGGCAGAGAGAAGAGCCCCGCTCAGCGGGTTCTTGGCCAGCACTAGCACCCCGGTGGTATCCCTGTCCAGCCGGTTGATGCAGCGGTAGACAAAAGCCTTCCCCTGCTGCTTATAATACCAGGCAACACCGTTGGCAAGCGTATTCTCGTAGTTCCCGGCAGAGGGATGCACAGGCATATCAGCAGGCTTGTTCAGCACAAGGATATCCTCATCCTCATACAGGATATCCAGAGGCAGCGGCACCGGAATGATAGAAGACTCCGATCCCTCCCCGGCCTCTTCCGGAACAAGGATCCGGAGAATATCCCCCTCCTTCAGGACCGTTCTGCCAAAAGCCGGCTGTCCGTTCAGCAGGATCGCCTGCTCCGCCCGCTTCATAGTAGTCAATATATGTTTGGAAAAACCCTTCTTCCGAAGAAATCCAAGAACATTTTCTCCGGACTCCGCGGTTGAGATCGTATAGGTAATAATTCTCTCCATAGAAAAAAATCCTTTTCTGAAATTTAGCAGGCCAAAAGCCAGATCGCGCGGCCTGCGGATATAGTATAGCATTTGGGGAGGGAAATGTCGATTAGGCATAAAAAAAGAGCTGGTACAAGAGGAAATATCCTTGGACAGCTCGTGGATTATGGGATTTGTGTCGCTTATTATCTTCATTAGTCACAGACCAAAAAAGATATATTTTACAGCCATATGTAAGGATACCATTGATATTTTCCTTTGTCAAGGCGTGCCAAAGACATGAAGCATGCTAATAATGTCGTTTTTTAAGCATCATATGCAGTCATTTTTTATCAAAAAGTGAATAAACAGTCTGATAATCATCGAAATCTAACATTAGTGGTCACAAAAAGTGGTCACTTTTTTCTTGCGTAAATCCGCGTAAAATCAATACTTTTCAAGCTTTTTTCCTTTTTCTTTCCAATTATTAGTGGTCAAAATCGTGGTCAACTGTGCCAAAAAAAAGCAGCATTTAACAGTGTTTCAAGCTCTTTTTCGCTAATGAAGATATTAAGCGATACCTGACAGCAGAAAGAGATGCCATGAAAACAGGATACAGTATCAAAACATGGAAAATGCGGCTCCTTTGTCCGGAAAAGCAGATGATCGAAACAACAGAAGCCCTGTATCGGGAAGCCGTAGCCTTTTACTATGAGCTCCTGAAAGAAAGAGAAGAGCTCTGGGCCGAAAATCTGCTGACCATCCAGGGACATCTGGAAAAACTCACTGTTCCCGGAAGAGACGGAAGAGAAGCAAAGTACATCCCGCCAGGCGGAAAGCTCCCCGTTTACTTTCGGAGATCTGCCATGAACAAAGCTGCAATGGCAGTAAAGACCGCAGCAAGCGCAGAAAGCTTCCCCGAAAAGATCGATGCCAATATCACCTTTTTCAAGGGAATGTACAGAGACCTGACAGACACCTCCGTAGTGCTGAAGCTCTGGAACGGAAAGAAATGGATCTGGGTATCCTGCGGACTTACAGGACGTCCCTTCCCAAAGGAAGCGGCGATCCTTTCACCAACACTGGTCCATGAGGAAAAATGGCTCATGTTCCATGTACCTGTCAAGCAGGAGAACTCCGATGCCCGGACAGCAAAGGAACGAATGCAGGAAGGCGCTAGAGTATGCAGCGTTCGCTTTACCAATACGGATAGCTTTGCAGTATGCACAGTTCTGGATGAAGAATCCAGGCAGCTGGCTGTAAAAAACTGCAGAGGTGGAAATGCATACCGACATCATTGCAAAGCTTTGATGAAAAAAGTAGAAGCATCCAGGGCATTTACCGATAAAGACAACGTCAGTCAGCCAAACAGGAAATATTACATGCATCTCAAGCACCTGAATGAACATTATGCACATCAGGTCAGCAAGGAGATCATGGATTTCTGCAAGGAAAATCACACCGGGATACTGGTACTGCCGGAGTATGATGAAGATTTTTCCAGGATATCCATGTACAGAAGCGGCAATTATTCGCCCCTTCACTTAAGTATCCGCATCCGGAATTATCTGAAATACAAAGCCTGGGCAGAAGGGATCCTGGTACTTGAGCTGCGCGCCGACGGAACAGAAAAGCAATGTTCCATCTGCGGAGCCACCGGAAAAAAACAGGGTAGCATATTCATCTGCCAGAACGGCCATCAGGTCAACCGCTTCCTGAACGGCGCCCGAAATCTGGGCCGCAAATGCCAGGAAAGCTTCCGGAAAAACAACAAATCAAGTTAATAAGCGGCAGAAATGCCTCTTATATATAAATGCTGAGCAATCAGCAAGAGAGGAAGCGCCAGTGACGCCTCCTTTCCGGTTGAATACCGCCAGGCGGCCCAACGCAGGCGTCGTCGAAGAACTGTGCCCTTTTGAGTGCGGGGTGTATTCGAAGTTATAAGAATGTGAACGTATAGGATTGATTAAAAATACTAGTAAGAAGATGCGAGCATCTTCTGTAAGGATGAAAAGTATTGAGAAGAAAAAAGATTAAAGAACCGCTGCGGATAGCGATGTTTGGGCATAAGAGAATACCTAGCCGAGAGGGTGGCGTGGAAATTGTTGTGGAAGAACTGTGTACCCGTCTGGTGAGAGACGGACATACAGTTGTTTGTTACAACAGGGCTGGACATCATGTAAGCGGCGCAGAATATGATGCAAAAATTAAAAATGAATATAAGGGGATAAAACTGAAGACAGTTCCCACTATTGAAAAAAAGGGACTGGCAGCAGTTAGTTCTTCTTTTTTTGCGGCTCTATGCTGTGCATTTGGAAGATACGACGTAGTACATATTCATGCTGAAGGGCCAGCATTTTTTGCATGGTTGCCCAAATTATTTGGAAAAAAAGTTGTAGTGACCATACATGGAATCGATTGGCAAAGAGAAAAATGGAAAAATGGATTTGGTTCAAAATTTATCCGCCAGGGAGAACGAAATGCAGTGAAATATGCTGATGAAATAATCGTTCTGAGCAAGGGTGTTCAGAATTATTTTCAGGAAACATATGGTAGAAAAACACATTTTATTCCTAATGGAGTGAATCGTCCAGCTATTAAAATCGCAAAAATCATTACAGAAAAATATGGTCTTACAAAAGATTCATATTTTCTCTTTCTTGGCCGGTTGGTACCTGAGAAGGGGATTCGGTATCTGATTGAAGCATTTAAGGATGTTAAGACAGATAAAAAACTGGTTATCGCTGGTGGTTCCAGTGACACAGATTCTTTTATGAAAGAATTGAACGAGTTGGCAAGAGACGATGAAAGGATTATCTTTACTGGATTTGTTCAGGGGCGGATGTTGGATGAGTTGTACAGCAATGCCTATATTTACACGTTGCCTTCCGATTTGGAAGGAATGCCTTTAAGTCTGTTGGAAGCCATGAGTTATGGAAATTGCTGTTTGGTTTCAGACATTCCAGAGTGTGCAGAGGTTGTAGAAGATAAAGCTTTGGTCTTCAATAAATCGGATGTAAATGACCTTAGAAAAAAAATACAAGATGCCAGTGACCATTCTGAAAAGGTTATAAAGATGAAGCTGAAGGCAACTGACTTTATCTGTGAGAAATACAACTGGAATGATGTTGTAGAAGAAACGATGAAGTTGTATAGGAGAGAGTAATTGATGAAAGTATTGATAATAAATAACCTCCTTTAACCGAACGCAGGTAGTGAGATGTACATAGTGAAAACACCGGAAAAATGGCGTATTTACGGCACTTTTTGAGAGATGGGTGGAGCTGCGAGAGCAGTTTTTATCTCGCTATCTAGGTTCAGTAACAGCAGATGATTTTATCATAAGAACTTTCAGTATCACTACCTGTGTTTGTATGGAACACTCTGGTTTATGAACAACACATTGGAAGTGCTTCATCTGAACAGAGGTAGTGAAATAGAACATAGAATAAGGAGAAATACAACGTGAGGACGCTGATTTTGAATAAATTTCTGCACCGAAACGGCGGAAGTGAGACGTATATATTCAAATTGGGTGAGGCACTGGAGCAGCACGGACACGAGGTTCAGTACTTCGGTATGGAGCACGAAGGCCGCTGCGTGGGCAACCGTGTCAATGCTTATACATCTGATATGGACTTCCACGGTGGCAGCAAACTGAGCAAGCTGACCTACCCGATCAAAACTATCTACAGCAAGGAAGCAAGAGTGCAGCTGCGGAAAGTTCTGGACGACTTCAAGCCGGATGTCTGTCACCTGAACAATTTTAACTACCAGCTGACACCTTCCATTATTCTGGAAATCGTTAAGTGGCGCAAGGAGACCGGAAGGGATTGTAAGATCATCTTCACGGCACATGACTACCAGCTGGTCTGCCCGAACCACATGCTGAACAATCCGAACACGCATCAGAACTGTGAGAAGTGCCTCGGCGGCCATTTCGTGAACTGCATGAAAGGCAAGTGCATCCACGGTTCCACGGCGAAGTCGGCCATCGGCATGATGGAAGCCGAATTCTGGAAGTGGAAGGGTACCTACAAGTACATTGACACTATGATCTGCTGCTCTGAGTTCATGAAGAGCAAGATGGACAGCAATCCGTTGTTTGCGACTAAGACCGTGGCAATGCACAACTTTATCGACAAGGTGGAGTGGAAAGAAACGGAAAAGAAGGACTACGTCCTTTACTTCGGCCGCTTCTCGGAGGAGAAGGGTATCGGCACGCTCATCAAGGTCTGTAAAGAACTGCCGGATGTGCAGTTCGTCTTCGCCGGTACTGGTCCGCTGGAAGAGACAGTAAATGGTATTAAGAACATCAAAAACGTCGGCTTCCAGAAAGGCGAGGCACTGGAGAAGCTGATCCGTGAGGCACGGTTCTCCATTTACCCTTCTGAGTGGTATGAGAACTGCCCGTTCTCCGTGATGGAATCCCAGATGTACGGCACGCCGGTGTTGGGTGCGAACATTGGTGGTATCCCGGAGTTGATTCAGGTTGGCAAGACTGGTGAGCTGTTTAAGAGTGGTAGTTCGGAAGAGCTGAAGAGTAAGATTCAGAAGCTCTGGGGCGATAAGAAGCTGTGCGATGAGTATAGAAGAAATTGCAAGGGCATCAGTTTCGATACCATCGATGAGTATTACGAGAAAATTATGAGAGTTTATCAGTAAAAATAACAGCTGATGGAACATAAAGAGGAATGAACATGACGATTACTGTATTAACCCCCACATTTAATCGGGGGGGGACACTGAATAACTTATATGGATCATTACAGAAGCAAACCGTAAAAGATTTTGAGTGGCTTCTGGTCGATGATGGAAGTACCGATAATACAAGAAGCATCGTTGAAGAAATGAAGCAAACGGCAGATTTTCCGATACGGTACATATATAAAGAAAACGGTGGCAAGCACACAGCACTTAATGCTGGTGTACAGCAGATAATTTCAGAACTCACATTTATTGTTGATTCAGATGATGCTCTTGTGCCAAATGCAATTGAGACGGTTCTTGAATACCATAGAAAATATGGAATGCAGGATAGGCTATGTGGATATTCTTTTCTTAGACAATATCCGGATGGAAAAATCAACGGAAAGCTATTTGTTCCGGATGAAAAGATAGAAACCTATATTGAGTGCCGAATCAATGCGAACGATACACAGGCGGACAAGGCAGAGATTTTCTACACAAGATGCTTAAAAGAATTCCCGTTTCCAGAGTACAAAAATGAAAAGTTTCTGGGAGAAGACCTTGTGTGGATACGAATGGCATTAAAGTATCAGATGGTTCACATCAACAAGGCAATCTATGTGGGCAATTATTTGGATGACGGTCTGACAAAGAATAGGCGAAAAAACAATATCAAGTCTCCATACGGTTGTATGGAACGAGCAAAAGAGTTCATGAGACCGGAGCTGAATTTGAAATATCGGCTGAAGGGCGCAATGCAGTATCTTGTCTATGGGAAATTTGCAGGGGAAGAACATCTTATTGCAAAGGCTCCAAATAAAGGGCTGGCATTATGCGCAGTATTGCCAAGTGTGATCCTTTACCAGAGATGGTCAAAGAACATTTGACAGCGTGAGATGATAACAGGTCATGTCGTTTTCTTTTGAGAAAGAGGAATGATATGGCAATTTATATGTTATTTGATAATCCGGCAGATAAGCAGAATATGACATTTTTGAAGGAGTATGAAACAGCCGTAATTCAGCATGTTTATCCTGAACAAAAATGTAACTCCACGAAAGAAATGCTGTCGGTCTGTAAAGAAATCATCAAGAAGTCGGCAGATGGTGACACAATCATCTTCTGGTACGATTTCATGGCGGTTCTGTGCTGGTGGCTGTGCAAGGTACAGTCCAAAAGGCGAAAGATTATCACCGTGAATATCCTGCTTAAGGATAAGAATACAACAAAAAACAAGCTGGCAAAATTCTTGTATAAACCGGCGTTGAAGTCGAAAGATGTCCAGGCAACAGTAACCTCCCGGAAATACGGTGAACACTTGAATGAGATGCTGGGACTTCATAAGAAGTATGTCCTGCTCTATGATATTTATCACGGCGGGTACAGCTTTGATTATAAAGGCGATATGAATCCGAACACAGTGTTTTGTAGTGGACGGAATGGACGCAATTGGGATTTCCTGATTGAGATTGCAAAAGTAATGCCGGAAGTCACTTTCAACTGTGTTATACCGAAAGATAAGTGGGAACAACACAAGGATAGCTTCAGCAGCAATATGGTTGTGAAATCAGATATTCCTGAAAAGGAGTTCCTTGAATTCATGTGCCAGTCACAGCTGGTTGTGATGCCATTGGATACAGAAGCACCGGCAGGCTTGATTGCTTTTTACCAAGCTACTGCGAACGGTAAGATGTCAATCACATTTGTTTGTTTCCTTTTGGAAAACAAAAAACGAGCATGGATCGCATTTGGCTGTGCATTGATTTACAACTTCGTGTGCGTCAGCTATTTCTTTGACGAGACTCACATTGCGGATAGAGCCTCGGTCAACTTTAGCGCAAGAACAAATATTTTGTATTGTGCAGTTTATTTTATCGCAGGCGGCTTGATCTTCCTTTACTGGAAAGAGCTTGCTGAATTTGCGCAGAAACACAAGGCGGTCGCCGATGTGATTCTGCTAGCAACCACAGTTGCTTATTTTGTGTTAGGTAGCTCTACAATCACAATGCTATTCTTCTGCGTAGCAGCGTTGGCCTATACCCTCGGATGCAATCGAGGGGGACAGGTCAATCCAGTCGCCAAATTCCTCGGTGGCATATGCTTCGAGATCTATCTGTGCCACATGGTAATTTATCGTGTGCTTGAATAATTGCATCTTATTCATCTGTTTGGTAAGGGCTTATTTGCATATATCTCCACAGTGGTTGCGGTCATCTGCGGCTCGGTCGTGTTCGCGGTATGTGCTAAGGGGTTCTTAAATAAAATCGAATCTATCGTAAAAGAAAGAATAAACAATAGGAGAGTTAATCATGTCTGAAGAAAAGAAGTTAAATGGTACGGTTATCGTCACTTATCGCTGCAACGCTCGTTGCTCTATGTGTAACCGTTATAAAGCACCTTCCAAGCCGGAAGAAGAAATCAGCATCGAGACCATCAAGAAACTGCCGAAGATGTACTTCACAAACATCACCGGCGGCGAGCCGTTTATCCGTACTGACCTGAAGGATATCGTGCGTGAGCTGTATAAAAAGTCCGACCGTATCGTTATTTCGACCAACGGTTTCTTCACAGATCGTATCGTTGATCTGTGCAAGGAGTTCCCGCAGATCGGTATCCGTATTTCCATTGAGGGTCTGGAGCAGACCAACAATGAGATTCGTGGCCTTCAAGACGGATATGTAAAGGGGTATGGCACACTAAAAATTCTTCGTGAAATGGGCATGAAGGACGTTGGCTTCGGAATGACCGTTCAGGACAAGAACGCTCCTGATCTGGTTCCTCTGTACAAGATTTCCGATGAGATGGGCATGGAGTTTGCAACTGCTTCTCTGCACAATAGCTTCTACTTCGTTGAGGCAAAGAACATCATCCATGACCGTCCAATGGTTGCAAAGAACTTCGAGAATCTAATCAATGAGCTGCTGCGCAGCAACAGCCCGAAGAAGTGGTTTCGTGCCTACTTCAACCACGGCCTGATCAACTACATCTACGGTCAGAAGCGCCTGCTGCCTTGTGATATGAGCTTTGATACTTTCTTTATCGACCCGTATGGCGATGTCATGCCTTGCAATGGTACTAAGGACAAAGAGGTTATGGGTAACCTGAACAACCAGACTTGGGATGAACTGTGGAGCAGCCCGGAGGCAGAGAAGGTTCGTGCGAAGGTTCGTTGCTGCGACCGTGACTGCTGGATGATCGGTTCTGTTTCTCCGGCGATGCATAAGTATATCTGGAAGCCTGCTACCTGGGTTCTGGTTCACAAGTTCAAGGCTCTGTTCACTAAGCATCCGTACAGCATGTATGAACTGAAGATCTGCCGTGATTACCGTGATGGCAAAGTCACCAAGGAAGAACTGGACAAGTGCAGCACCTGCGATATGAACTGTGTGATCAATAACGGTCTTAGTGAAGCATCCAAGGAGCAGCTGAAGCATAAGACCGGCGAGGAAATCGTGGATGCTGATATCGCACAGCAGATGGAAACGAAGTAATGGATGAAAGAAGATTTGGTAGAGGTGTGAACTTCCTTGCAAAATATACGATGCCGATTTTTCTGATGAACACATTATTTGCAGCACCGTTGAGATCACTCCTGATGAAGATTGGCATAACAGATGTTCCCTGTTTATAGGCATGCGGATTACGAAAATTCGGAAATGAAACGGGGGCTGTACTGTTCTGAGGAACGGGCAAATAGTCATGAATCAATTTTAATGATTTTTGGAACCTCCAATGGATGCTGTATGGTTTTTAATGAAAGCCTTTTGAAGCTTTTAAAGAAAACACCCATGGGTATGATAGATATGCATGACAGCTGGACAAATTGTATATGCGTTGCATACGGTGGAAAGGCAATCATAGATACAAGGGAATGGGTATCGTATAGAATTCATTCGTCAAATGTATTAGGATACAGAGATTCATTGAAAAAGAAGATTCAACGAGGGATTCATCCAAAATGTTTAAGATCGCAAACTGCAATCATCTATTTTCCGTTCGAAATAAAGTATAAAAGATAAAAGCAAATAAATTAACAGAGATGAGAAAGAGTATGGAATGATGATCAAAGAATTAGTAAAGCGCATAGTACTTGGAAAGAGATATTCCTCAGAGACATTTACAAAATATCTTCGTAGCAGAGGTGTAAGAATAGGAGAGGATGTTACTTTCTTTGTTCCAAGCAAAATAACGGTAGATGAAATATATCCGTGGATGATATCAATAGGAAATCATGTGAGGATCACAGAAGGATGTAAGATTCTTTCTCATGATTTCGCATGGTCCGTCCCAAAGACTATGGGGGGGGGGCAGTGCTCGGAGCTTCCGGACGAGTGGAAATTGGTAATAATGTGTTTATAGGAATGAACAGCATCATTTGCCGGAATGTCTCGATAGGAGAGAATGTGATTATCGGAGCCGGAAGTGTTGTTACAAAGGATTGTCAGCCAAATTCAGTATACGTAGGAAATCCGGCCAGAAGAATAAGCAGTATTGAAGACTTTATAAATAAACGAACAGCGCTGCAGAACTGTGAGGCAGTTGAATTGGTAAGAGAGTATTATCATAAATATAAACAGAAACCAGATAAATACGCCGTAGGAGAGTATTTTATGCTATTTACGAATGTAGATAAATGCAGAGAATTTCAAAGCGCACTGGATGTATGCAAAAATCCTGAGGAATCAATTGAGTATATGAGGAAACATCCGGCAATATATGACAGTTATGATGCATTTGTTGAGGAAGCATTGAAAGAATAAAGTGAAGGGAGTGATTGGAATGTATAATCCTAAGGTGACGGTTGTCCTACCTATATATAAGGAATTCTATTTAAGTTCTATACAGTTATGCGAAAAGAAAAACTATTCCAATGAGATAAAAGTAAGACTTATTGGTCCATACCTTTCATTTACAATAGCAGCGTTAAAGCAGGAGTCAATCCGAAACCTATCGGGAACGAACAAATACGGGAAATCATCAACGATAAAGTGTTCTATGAGTTGATTTGCAAAAAATACAAATAGAATTTCATGAGAAGAATATTTATTTGGGCGGCGAAGAAAAAATATGTGGCACTATGTGAGCTGCTGTTGATTTTTCAGGCAAGGCGATAGAGGTCGGGGAAAGAATGTGTAAACGCCCAAATCATTAAGAGGAAGGATATCGAATTGATAAGTAGTGATATATGCAAGAGCAATCATCCTGATACAATTGTGTGTCTGGAAGATTCGGATTTCTGGGAAATATGTTTCTCAGATATATTAGATATGGATAATGTTGAATTGACGACTCCTCAAAAAAGATGGTCGGGCATAAAATCAAGATTCGCTGAGAAACTGTGCAGGTTTCACCACAGCTGGAGAGTAAATTCAATTATTAACCTGCCATTAAAAGGTTTATGGGATAAATATGATTTTGTCTGTAATGTTGAAGTTGGTGTTAAGCGATGGCTATTCACGGACACCTCAGTACGAGGATACGACAGGTCAGCGTTAAAGAAACTACGAGAGAAACATATTAAGCTTCATCTTTTGTTTTTAAATCCTATGATTTCCTCGCGTGAAACGGAATATGCTCTGCAGTTAGTTAAAGAGGATTATTTTGACCTAGTCTACACAGTTGACAAGGATGATGCCAGTGAATATGGGTTTAATTTCACTAACGCTGTATATTCAAAAAGGAATATAACAAATAATCATCATTGCAGCAATTGGAAGGTATCCTATGTGGGTGCAGCGAAGAACAGACTCCCGGAACTTCATGCAATAGCTGCAATATTTGAACAGATGAAGAGCATTTTCTATATAAACGGAGTAAAGAGAGAAGAACGTTGCCCGCTCAGTAATGTGATTTATAATCATGCGATGGATTATGCCGAGGTTTTGCGTGTTGTTGACATGTCAGACTGTATAGTTGAGGTTCTTCAGAAAGGGCAGCGTGGATTTACATTCAGAACCTATGAAACGATATGTTATAACAAAAAACTAATTACAAATAATGTAGATATAAAAGAGTGTGAATTCTACAATCCGCGATATATAAAGATATATTCTGAGATTGATGATGAACTGATAGATTTTATAGAGAATAATACGATGCCGGATTATCAGTATGATGGACGCTATAGTCCAGTAAACCTTTATAATGATATACTTAGGAGGGAAAGAAATGAAGAGTCTTACAACTAAATCGGTATATCATGACAAATATATGCTGCTCTGCTTTTTTGTAACATTTTTTCAGCCGCTCATGTTATGGAACAGAGAGCCGTTTAATTATATATTCAGAATAATACAGTTTGTGGTCTGGGTTATAGTTGCTTTGTCATCGGTTGCCAGGTGGCGAAAGTGGAATCGGTATTTATGGCTATGGACATTCTTTTGCTTCATTGAGATTGCAGTTATTCTGATTAATTCTAGCGCAGAAAGGGCAAATCCGGTACTGGCTGTTGAAACCGTAATTTCGTTCTTGTTTTTAGTTCATTTTTTGGACGTGTTTTTCGTTGAGGCGGAAAGACGAGAACTTAAATTTTTTTGGAACTATCTGTTTTGTATGATCGCCTTAGAGCTGATCTCATTTCCGTTATACAAGGTAGGACTGATCAGTATCTATTGGCTGGGAATAAAAACACGAGCAACAGAGCCAATCATTGCGTTCTTACTGCTAACCTTATTGTTAAGAAAAGAAATAAAAAAAGAAAGATATTATATAGGAATTGCATTATCGGTCATAATAATCATCCTGCTTAAAATATCCACTGCTGTTATTGGAATAGCAATCATTGCCATGTTTATATGGGCCGCGAAGAAACCTCATTTAAAACGACTCTTAAAATTACTGCAGCCTTCTGTAATTATCGGAGTATCGGTGGCTTTGACTATCGGAATACTTTTTTTTGATATTCAGACGCGGTTTTCAGCGTTGATTGGTCTTGCTTTTTCAAAAGACATTACATTTAGTGGACGATATGAATTATGGAAATACGGCATTTCGATGATACAGAATGATGATGTAAACCATCAACTGTGGGGATATGGATTTTATAATGTATCCCTCTGGGTTAAATGGCAGTGGTATACGATTATTACCGAGTCACACGATCAGTTGCTTCAAATGGTTCATGATACAGGTATCATAGGAACGATATTGATGTATCTCACTTTTCATTTTCAGCTGAGAGGATTAAACGAGTGTAAGAATATTTTGGCAAGGAACTTGATTGCAGCCGTATGTTTTGCAATGATGATCATGTGTATTACGGAGATATACAGTTATCATTCGTATTTCTATATTATATTTGCGATTGCTGCAAGGAGTAAGAATATCATTGAAAATAGAGAGATTGGAAGGAGGAAAAACGTATGATTCCAAAGATTATTCATTATTGTTGGTTTGGTGGGAATGAGATACCTGAGCATGATAAAAAATGCATCGAAAGCTGGAAAAAGAATTGTCCAGACTATAAGATTATCCGGTGGGATGAATCCAATTACGATTATAAGAAAAATTCGTATATGCGAGAAGCATACGAGGCTAAAAAGTGGGGGTTTGTACCGGATTATGCAAGGCTGGATATTGTATATGAGCATGGTGGTATCTATCTGGATACAGATGTGGAGTTGGTAAAGAATATTGATGAACTTCTTGAGAACAAAGCCTATATGGGATTTGAAGTTGGAGGAGAAGTTGTCAATCAGGGATTAGGTTATGGAGCAGAAAAGAATTTTCCGTTGATTAAGGAAATGATGGAAGAGATATACGGAGACCGAAAATTTAAGTTAGGTGAAGGTAATTATGATACGACACCAAGCCCGACATTAAATGTGGAATTTCTTCTTAAACACGGTTTGAAGCTTAACAATCAGTTTCAAGTAATAGAAGACATGGTGATTTATCCGTCGGACTGGTTTTGCCCCATTGATACAAACAGTGCTGTGTTTAATCCAACGGAAAACACGCATTCTATTCATCATTTCCACGCCTCATGGCTGACACCAGAGGAAAAGAAAGCCAGATTAATTACGCAGAATCTGGTGAGGAAGTTTGGCAAGGAAAAAGGTGAAAGAATAGGTGGGGTGATTTGTAAGCCCTACAGGATCAAAATGCATCTGAGAACGAAGGGCATAAGAGGAACTTTTACATTTGCGATGCACAAGATTATGGGAAATGGTAAGAAGAATGCAGGGAAATAAGCATCAAAAGGGTAAGTCATTATCGATAAATGTAATTCTGAATATGTTTCGCACATTTATGAACATGGCATTCCCACTGATAACATATCCCTATGTAACCCGTGTTCTCGGAGTCGAAAATCTTGGCAAATACAATTTTGCTTCTTCCATTATCGGATATTTAACACTGATATCAGCCTTTGGAATCAGTTCATATGCTATAAGGGAAGGGGCAAGGCTGCGTAATTCCAGGGAGCAGGAAAATGTATTTGTAAATCAGATGTTCACGATTGGAGTGATTACTACATTATTATCGTATGTGATCATGATTGTTTTATGCGGCATGAGAAATATCGAACCGTATAAATACCTTATTTATATTCAGTCGTTGTCCCTGATAGGAAATGCAGTTGGAATTGAATGGTTAAACTCGGTTTATGAAGATTTTGCTTATATAACAATCAGATCCCTTGTATTTCAGATCTTGTCCATCATCCTGATGTTTGCCTTTGTCAAATCAGAGAACGGCTTGTATGTTTATGCCTTCATCTGTGTGCTGGCTGGTGTAGGCGGATATGTATGTAATTATTTGCACAGTAAGAAGTATGTTCGTGTTCGACTGACAAAGAATGTTGAATTGAAGAAACATCTGAGACCGTTGCTCTTTTTCTTTTTTTCAAATTTGACGACGACTATTTTTGTAAACTCTGATCAAACCATGTTAGGGTTGCTCAGTGGGGACTACTATGTGGGGATATATGCAGTCGCTGTTAAGATTTACAACATACTTAAGAATATTTTTACATCGATTTTAGTTGTTGTCATGCCAAGGGTCTGTATACTAAGCGGTCAGGATGAGGATGAATCTCAACATGTACTTTCAGAGACGATCTTGAAAATGATATTGATTATAGTTATACCAATGGCGGTGGGAATCTATCTGACTTCTGAAAAAGTTGTACTCATTGTTGCTGGAGCCGAATACATTGAGGGCGTTTCTGCATTAAAGATTCTGGCACTTTCTGTGCTTGCAGCAGCACTTGCTTCTTACATGACTTATATCTATATTGTGCCGGGAGCGTTTGATAAGATACTGCTAATTGGCAGCACGGTATCCGCATTTATTAATGTGGTTTTAAATCTGTTTATGATTCCGGTATGGAAACACAATGGAGCAGCATTTACGACACTTATTTCAGAGCTGGTCGTATTTGCGATAGAATGGATGTATGTGAAGCCAAAGCTGGATCATCGCAGGGTATTTAAAACTTGTATTCAATCGGTTGCATCCTGCACGTTTATGGCACTGACGATATACTTGTTGGATAGACTCAGCTGTAACACAGTGCTGCTTCTGTTTCTTGAAGTGTGTGTAGGTGTTATAGGATATTGTGCTTGCATGATTATTTTTAGAAATGAAATGGTAATGTATGGGGTAAAAAAACTACAGAGGAAATAAGGATATGAAAGTAAAATACAGTTTTATTGTTCCGGTCTATAATGTTGAAAAGTATATCTCAAAGTGTATTGATTCCTTGTTGGCGCAAACATATAGACTGTTTGAAATTATAATAGTAGATGACGGTTCACCGGATGCAAGTGGAAATATTGCCGATTCGTATCAGAGCAAATATCCGGGAATAGTTAAGGTCATACATCAGAAAAATACTGGTCAGGGAGGTGCAAGAAATCATGGTATTGAGCTGGCACAAGGCGAGTATATCCTTTTTGTAGATGGAGATGATTTTGTTGTACCGAATATGTTGGAGATAATAGATACGTATACCGGTAAATACAATAATGATCTGCTTTTTTTTCAGTGGGAAACAATAAAGGAAAAAAAGCTTGTCGAATGCGCTGATGCAGCTTATTTGGGAGATTACAGTACCATGTCTCTTGTGGAGTATGTATATCAGCAGCCATCGCCTTGTCGAAAGGTTTATAAGGCATCCATCTTTAGGAATAAACAGCTTAGATTTCCATCGAGGATTTTTTACGAAGATTTATCGTTAGCACCATGCCTTGTTTCAGAAGCGAAAAGTATCGGGGTCATTCAGGAAAAACTGTATTTTTATGTTCAGCACAAAAGCAGTACAATGCATAGTAAGGATGTTAACCGAATCCTGAATATCTTGCCGGCTTTCGATTTTATTATGAGTTATTATAAGGATAACAATCTGCTTGATAAGTATCATAGTGAAATCGAATGGCTGGCAATTCAGCATGTCCTGTATTATTCTTGCTGTCGGATCTCATTCATTGAATGTAACGCTACAGCAGCCGAACAGTTGATTTCCTATATGAATACAAATTTTCCAGAGTATAAGAATAATAAGTATATAGATACACCTAATGAATATGTAATAAGAGAAGAGATAGATGCTCTTATAAATAAAGGATATATTGCGTTTGATAAATGCTACTATTCAAAAAAAAGGATTGTAAATAGGATAAAGAGTGTCATCAAGAAAATCTTCGTAAACTCATAAGGTAACAAAGTTGACAATTGGCGGATTGAAAAAAAGCAGGAAATATATTTCGGATTTATTTGTGGAGTTGAATGAAGGAAAAGAAACGCTTCGATACTTTGTTTATGGTGAAAGATGGAAAAAGCGTATTATTAAGGACTTCAACAATATTTATGCAAATGCATATGGTGACATATTAAAGAAGGCTGTAAAAGATATGGATAGATGCTTCCATAGGGACTGTTTTTTTCCTTTTTTTAGTTACAGTAACACTATATGATTTAAGGGCTATTTGGTCAAGAAAAACAGATAAAAACGTGTCGTAAACTACAGCACGTTAAAAGATACATGGAGAGGAATGTGTCGAAAATAATTCGACGCTTAACTGCAGTAGGTAAGAACTATAATTCGACGCGGGACAATATTGCCCTCATACACACAGTGCTATACTTAAACAACTATAGAAGGAAAGAGGTTATCACATATGCCCAGAACGAAAGGCAGCAAGAACCGTCCAAAAACCAATACCACTAAAGACTACGCATCCCAGATTGCGGAGAAGCAGGAGACTGTTGGTAAGTGCCTCAAAACATGGCGTAGTGACCATCGGAGATTTTCCTGATATATTTTATTCGTAAAAAGTATATCGAAGGAGGCTACACATATGGCAAGAACAAATCAGGAAGCTGTTACAGCTTTTGGTGAAATCCTGTGTTCAACGAATACTGCTTATTCTCATAATGCGCAGAACAGGATTATGTCCACAGATAACCGTCTGATGATCTATTTTCAGAGTATGAAACTTTATATTCCAGAAGGTTTTCAGCCTGATACACTTCTGAAGCTTCTACAGACAATGAAAAAGCTATGATGAAGCGTATTGCGGAAGGGGCATCCCGCATATTCATTGTTTGTGGAAGAACAAATATGCGCAAATCTATCGATGGATTATGCGCAATTATACGTAAGTGCCTCAAAAAATGATGTAGATATCATAACAGAAAATCTGTTATTTTACACTACGCCATGTTTTGGGGCACTTACGTATATTAAACGAGAGATTTAAATAACGGGAGGGATAAACCTATGTGTGGAATCGTTGGTTTTACAGGAAAGCGTCCGGCAGCACCGATCCTGCTGGACGGTCTGTCGAAACTGGAATATAGAGGATATGACTCAGCTGGACTGGCTGTCCGTGATGGAGAGGCGCTGGCAGAGGTCGTGAAGGCAAAGGGCCGTCTGACGAATCTGGTCGAGAAAACAGATGCAGGCAAAGCGTTAAAAGGAGCCTGTGGTATTGGACATACCCGCTGGGCTACCCATGGTGAGCCCAGCCAGATCAATGCACATCCTCATGTTTCTGGTAACTGCAGTAAATCAGGTTCCGGTGCTGTGGAGTCTGAGGTCGTTGGTGTACATAACGGCATCATTGAGAATTACACAGAATTGAAAGAGAAGTTGCTGAAGCACGGCTACACTTTTTACAGTCAGACCGATACAGAGGTGGTTGTTAAGCTGGTTGATTACTATTATAAAAAGTACAACCTTGGTCCTATTGATGCCATTGCGAAGACAATGGTCCGTGTCCGCGGTTCTTATGCTCTTGAGCTGATGTTCCGTGATTATCCGGGCGAGATCTGGGTGGCGCGTAAGGATAGTCCGATGATCATTGGTATTGCAGATGGCGAGACTTATGTGGCTTCCGATGTCCCGGCAATCCTGAAATATACGAGAAATGTATATTATATCGGGAATCTTGAGTTTGCAAAGCTGACACCGGGCGAGGCTCATTTTTATGATCTGAACGGTGACGAGATCGAGAAGCAGACTACAGAAATCAAGTGGGATGCTGAGGCTGCTGAAAAGGGCGGCTTTGAACATTTCATGATGAAAGAAATCCACGAGCAGCCGAAGGCTGTCCAGGATACCCTTAATTCCGTGATCAGGAATGGTGCGATCGACCTGTCCAGTGTGGAGATCAATGAGGATGAGATTAAGAGTTTTGAGCAGATTTATATTGTTGCCTGCGGTTCTGCATGGCATGTTGGTATGGCTGCTCAATATGTACTGGAGGATATGGCAGATATCCCGGTACGTGTGGAACTTGCGTCGGAGTTCCGATATCGTAAAATGCCAGTTAATCAGAAAGCCCTGGTGATCGTTGTCAGCCAGTCTGGTGAAACAGCAGATACACTGGCAGCATTGCGGCTTGCAAAGGAAAAGGGTATCGCTACGATGGCGATCGTCAATGTGGTTGGCAGCAGTATTGCCCGTGAAGCAGATAAGGTGTTCTACACACTTGCTGGTCCGGAGATCTCTGTTGCTACGACCAAGGCATACAGCGCACAGCTTGTGGCTATGTACTGTATGGCTGTTCAGTTTGCAAAAGTCAGAGGAAAGATCACAGACGAGCAGTATGGTTACTATATTTCTGAGCTGCAGACCATTCCGGAGAAGATGCAGAAGGTCCTGGAAGATAAAGAACGTATCCAGTGGTTTGCTGCTAAGTATGCCAATGCCCATGATGTATTCTTTGTGGGCCGTGGTATTGACTATGCAGTTTGCCAGGAGGGCAGTTTGAAGTTGAAGGAAATCAGCTATATCCATTCAGAGGCATACGCAGCAGGTGAGCTGAAACATGGCACGATCAGTCTGATCGAGCAGGGAACGTTGGTCATTGGTGTATTGACTCAGAGCGGACTGTATGAGAAGACTGTAAGCAATATGTTAGAGTGCAAGAGCCGCGGATCTTACCTGATGGGGCTGACTACATATGGCAAATACGAGATCGAGGATCAGGTGAACTTCACTGTGTATGTGCCGAAGGTAGATGAGCATTTCGTGGGCAGTCTGGCAGTGATTCCTCTGCAGCTTCTGGGATATTATGTTTCTGTTGCAAAGGGTCTGGATGTCGATAAGCCGAGAAATCTTGCAAAGAGTGTTACAGTGGAGTAAAAAATACGTGTATAAGGCTGGTTTATTTGCAGATTTGTGATATACTAAAATGCAAGTGAAAGGCTGAAATAAAAATAATGCCGTGTGTGAAACACATGCTCCTTCAGAGCTAAATCACACACGGTATATTTTTAAACCTGCTATATAGTTTATAACGAAAATAAGACAAACAAAAAAAGGAGTACAAGAAAAATGAACCTATCAAAAATACACCACATCGCAATCATCGTATCCAACTACGAATCTGCCAAAGACTTCTACGTAAACAAGCTTGGCTTTTCCATCATCAGAGAAAACTATCGTTCAGAGCGCAGGGACTGGAAGCTGGATCTGCGTGTGGATGAGCACACGGAGCTGGAGATTTTTGCAGAACCAAATCCACCGAAGCGGGTGAGCTGTCCGGAGGCTTGTGGTCTGCGTCATCTAGCTTTCTGTGTGGAGAGCGTGGAGCAGACGGTGAAAGAGCTGGCGGAGGTCGGGATCGAATGTGAGCCGATCCGTGTGGATGATTTTACCGGCAAGAAGATGACGTTTTTTCATGACCCGGACGGACTGCCGCTGGAGCTGCATGAGTAAGAGGAAATGGAGCAAATGATATTTCGTAAGGCAGTAAAAGATGATTTTGACAATATTAAATCTCTGTACTGGGAGCTGATCGATCAGGAGCAGGGTGATCCATCGTTTCTACATTGGAAGAAGGGTATCCATCCTTCTGATGAAATGCTGCATAACAGTATTGGTAAGGAGGAACTGTATGTGCTGGCAGATGGCAGCGAGATTGCGGCCTGTGCGATAGTTAATAATGAAAAGGTGGATGGCTACGCAGATGTGCCGTGGCAGATCGATTCGGATGAGGTTATGGTCGTTCATGTTCTGGCAGTGCATCCGGAGCAGCGTGGTAAGGGGCTGGCCTGGAATTTGATGGAGCACATTGTAGAATCGGAAAGAAAAGCCGGAAAGAAAGCGCTGAGGCTTGATGTGATCGAGAACAATACAGCAGCGGAAGGTCTGTATCAGAAACTGGGTTTTCGGTACATCCAGACAAAGACACTTTTTTATAAGGTGGTTGGTGAGATGACCTTCAAAATGTATGAGCTGGTTTTGTGATCTATGGGTGAGAAAAGAGCGTATAAACCAAGAAGGCCTGGCGGTGGCCGCAGGAAATCAAAGCCGGAGTATGATGCCGGGAAGATCCTGGGGGAGCTGATGGATCCTGCTGTTGTGCTTTATGAAGTGGGAATGTCTTTGCAGGCCATTGCAGATGAGCTGGGGCTGAACCCGATCAAGGTTCGGAAGCTGCTTATCACGGCCGGTGTGTATGTATCGGATGTGGCGGAGAAGGTGCAGGAGACCTTTGATGATTTCAGAAAAACACAGGATCATAAAGCTGCTGTCCTTTCAACTGCAAATGCTCTTGGCCTGTCCAGGTCCTCTGTTACTTCATATCTTCCGTACAAAAAGGGTGTGTATTTTCCATGCACAGCACCGACAGATAAGATCAGTGTTGGAGCTGAGCGGCAGCGGAGGTACAGAGCGATGAAGCGTTGGAGGAATGCTCCAACAGAAGAAGTATCAGGAGCTGTTCGTATAACAGCGAGATCAAAATGAAATAATGGTTGACAGAACCGGGAAAGAGCGTACTGTTCGAGTGGGATTTGCATATGTTGCACGAAGTAAAGCAGTCATCAACTTGTTATTTGCGCTGTGAAATGATAAAATCAAAATAAAACAGGTGAGTTGTAACCTTGTGCTTGAGTAACAGCTTCAGAAAGAGATGGTATGTTATTATTGAAAGAAGAAATTTATACTATAGATGATATATATGCTTTACCAGAGGGTGAAAGAGCAGAATTGATTGATGGCCATATGTATATGATGGCTCCACCGAGTCGCAGACATCAAAAAATTTCAATGGAGCTTTCCAGTGTTATTCGTGAATATATTCGTTTTCACAGAGGAAAGTGTGAGGTATATGCAGCTCCTTTTGCAGTCTATCTTGATGCGAAAAGTAATACCTATGTTGAGCCGGATATCTCAGTGATTTGTGATCCACATAAACTTGATGACAGAGGATGTAATGGTGCACCTGACTGGATTATAGAGATTGTATCACCATCCAGTAAAAAAATGGATTATCTGTTAAAACTTCTGAAATATCGTTCCTGTGGTGTAAAAGAATACTGGATTGTTGATCCTGAGAAAAATCGTGTTATTGTATACAATTTTACAGGTGACGAAAGTATTAATGAGTATACTTTGGAGGATTCTGTTAAAGCAGGGATCTATGAAGAACTTGTGATTGATTTCGGAAGTATGGAATTGTAGGGGCCAATGAGCTGCCATTACTTAAAGAAGATTATATAAAACAAAGACTGCCGCAGGTTTCGCGCCTGCGGCATTTTGCAGTTTGTACAAAAAACACAGAAAATATATTGGAAAAAGAGCGGGAAAAGGGTATAATGTCAGAGAAAGTGTGATTGATAAAATACAGACGTTTTTTTCTGCTTTGTCAGGTCATAAATAAGTGAGGCGGAGGATGTAACAATGGAACAGCAGCATATGTTTACCAACCGGATGATCCGTAATCTTCTGGTGCCGGTAGTGCTGGAACAGATTTTGAATTCGATAATGGGAACCGCAGATACCATGATGGTCAGCAATGTGGGATCTGCGGCTCTTTCTGCGGTATCGCTGGTGGATTCCATCAACGTGCTTCTGATCCAGGCTTTTTCGGCGCTGGCAGCGGGAGGCGCCATTGTCTGCGCCCAGTATATCGGACAGAGGAATTATGAGAAGGCGAATATGTCTGCCAGGCAGGTGCTTTTTATCATCACAGCGATCTCCGTAGTGGTGTCTGCAGTCTGTCTGATCTTTCAGAAGCCGCTTTTGAGGCTGATCTTCGGTGCGGTGGATGCGGATGTTATGCGTGCATCGGAAATTTATTTCTTTTTCACGGCACTGTCATTCCCCTTTATTGCGGCTTATGATTCTGCGGCTTCGATCTTTCGTGCCCAGGAGAATACCAAGGGGCCTATGACCATCTCCATGATCTCCAATATCATGAACATTGGCGGAAACGCGGTTCTGATCTGGGTTTTCCACCTTGGTGTTGCAGGAGCGGCGATCTCCACACTGGTTTCCCGTATTTTCTGTGCAGTGGTTGTTCTCTGGCAGCTGCGTAAGGATCGTCAGCCTGTCGTTGTGAGGGATTATCTGAAGATCCGACCGGACTGGAGCATGATCGGACGGATCCTGGGACTTGGGATCCCTTCGGGAATTGAGAACAGTATGTTTCAGCTTGGAAAGCTTGCCATCCAGTCTACGGTTTCCACACTGGGAACAGCAGCCATCGCAGCGCAGGCAATGACCAATATCCTTGAGAATCTGAATGGTATCGCAGCCATCGGAGTAGGTGTGGGCCTGATGACCATCGTAGGCCAGTGTCTTGGTGCCGGCCGCAAGGATGAGGCGGTCTATTACATAAAAAAACTCTGCGTCATTGCAGAGGCAGTTATTATCGTAAGCTGTCTGATCGTGTATATTTTGGTCAGACCGGTGACGATCCTTGGCGGAATGGAGAGTACCAGTGCGGAAATGTGCATCCACATGATCACATGGATCACCATCGTAAAGCCTGTGGTATGGACAATGGCGTTTGTGCCGGGGTATGGTCTTCGTGCAGCCGGTGATGTGAAGTTTTCCATGATCACCTCCTGCTGTACCATGTGGGCATGCAGGTTCTGTCTCTGTGTTTTCCTGATCCGTGTACTGGGCTTCGGGCCTATGGGTGTCTGGATCGGAATGTTTGCAGACTGGACTGTTCGTGGGATCATTTTTACCTGGCGTTTCCACAGCCGCAAATGGCTGGAGCACAAGGTAATCTGAAAAGGAGGGCATCGTATATATGAAGAATGGACTGGAAGACCAGTATGTCATAAAAAACAACAAGCGCCTCCGTTATGGCTACACAACAGGCTCCTGTGCAGCCGGGGCAGCCAGGGGTGCAGTCCGGATGCTGCTTTCGGGAGAGACTCTTTCCGAGGTAGAGCTTGATACCCCAAAGGGGATCACCCTCACATTACAGCTTCACGATATTACCCGGGGCGAAACGTATGTCTCCTGTGCGGTACAGAAGGATGCAGGGGATGATCCGGATACCACCAACGGGATCCTGGTCTATGTAAAAGCGGAGAAGTTTTCTATTTCAGCGGCAGAACAGGCCGGGCAGAAGCAGAAAACAGAGAGATCCCGGCCTCAGATTATCCTGGACGGAGGGATCGGTGTGGGGCGTGTCACCAAGCCGGGACTTTCCCAGAACGTGGGCGAGGCGGCGATCAATCCGGTTCCCAGAGCCATGATCCTGCGGGAAGCCGAAGAGGCGGCCCAGGAATATGACTACGAGGGCGGTCTGAAGCTTACCGTATCCGTCCCTCAGGGGGAGGAGATCGCGAAGAAAACCTTTAATCCCCGTCTTGGTATTCTTGGCGGGATCTCCATACTTGGAACCAGCGGGATCGTGGAGCCTATGAGTGAGAAGGCTCTGATCGAAAGCATCCATGTGGAGATGAAGCAGCATTTCTGCCAGGGAGAAAACTATATCCTGGTGACACCGGGGAATTACGGTGCGGATTATCTCAGGGAGCATATGTCCATTCCCTTTGAGAACAATATCAAGTGCAGCAATTATGTAGGAGAGACCATTGACATGGCCATTGATATGGGCGTAAAGGGCATTCTTTTTGTGGCTCATATCGGTAAGTTTGTAAAGGTTGCCGCCGGGATCATGAATACCCATTCCCACTGTGCTGACGGAAGGATGGAGGTTCTCTGTGCAAGTGCCATCCGTGCAGGGGGCTCTCTGGAATGTGCCAGAGAGATCCTGGAGGCGGGGACTACCGATGAGGCGCTGGCTGTTCTTGACAGCTATGGTATCCTGAAAGAGACTATGGCTGTGGTCATGGAGAAGATCCAGTTTTATCTGGACCACAGATCCTATGAGCAGATCCTTCTGGGTGCTGTGGTGTTTTCCAATGTATACGGACTGCTGGGGCAGACCCGGGATGCAGAGGAGCTGATCCATAAGATACAGGAGCAGGCAGTCGGGGTGGATGATATTTCATGCGTGAAACCCTGATCCGGATGGAGATTTTTGATCCGGGGACAAAATTTGATATAAATAACAGACAGGTTTTATCCTGTCTGGAAAATATAGTTAGGAGGAAAGAAATATGGCAGGTAAATTATATGGTGTAGGTGTAGGACCGGGAGATCCGGAGCTTCTTACCTTAAAAGCACTTCGTCTTGTAAAGGAGGCAGAGGTGATCGCACTTCCGGGACAGGTTCCGGAGGATACGGTAGCGTTTAAGATCGTGGAGGGGGCTTATCCGGAGCTTGGAAAGAAGGAGCTTCTTGCAGTTCCTTTTCCAATGTCCAAGGATCCGGAGGTGCTGAAGAGCTATCACGATGCAGGAGCAGATAAAGTCAAGGCTGTCCTGGACCAGGGTAAAGACGTGGTATTTCTCACACTGGGAGATCCTACCGTGTATTCCACATATCTCTATATCCATCACAGACTTGTGGCTCAGGGCTATGAGACGGAGATCGTTTGTGGCATCACATCCTTCTGTGCAGTTTCCGCCCGTCTGAACACCGGACTTGTGGAGAAGGCAGAGCCTCTTCACGTGATCCCGGCTTCCTATCAGATCGAGGATGCGCTGAAGCTTTCCGGTACCAAGGTCCTTATGAAGGCCGGAAAGAAGATGAAGGATGTGAAGGCGGAGCTTCTTTCCCAGGGGGCAGAGGCCATGATGATCGAAAACTGCGGAATGCCGGACGAAAAGATCTACCGGACCGTGGAGGAGATCCCTGAGGATGCAGGATATTATTCCCTGATCATTATCAAAGAAAACAAAGACGGAAGAGAGGAATAGATTATGGTACATTTTGTAGGAGCAGGTCCGGGAGCATCGGATCTTATTACAGTAAGAGGTAAACAGTATCTGGAAGAGGCAGATGTGATCATCTATGCGGGATCTCTTGTAAATCCCCAGCTTCTGGAGTATTCCAAGGATGTGTGCACCATCCATAACAGTGCAAAGATGACCCTTGAGGAAGTGATCTCTGTTATGGAGAGAGCAGAGGCTGAAGGTAAGATGACCGTTCGTCTCCACACCGGCGATCCATGTATCTATGGTGCGATCCGTGAGCAGATGGATATCCTGGATGAAAAGGGAATCCCCTATGATTCCTGCCCGGGTGTCAGTGCCTTCTGCGGAGCTGCATCTGCACTGAACCTGGAGTATACACTTCCGGATATTTCCCAGAGTGTGATCATCACAAGAATGGAAGGAAGGACACCGGTGCCGGCAAAAGAGAGCATTCAGTCCTTTGCCGCTCATAATGCCACTATGGTTATTTTCCTCAGTACAGGTATGCTGGAGGAGCTGAGCCGCAGACTGGTGGAGGGCGGATACCGTGAGGATACACCGGCTGCCATCGTCTACAAGGCAACCTGGCCCGATGAGAAGAAGTTTATCTGTACAGTGGGTACTCTGGCGCAGACAGCAAAAGAGAACAAGATCACAAAAACAGCGCTTATGCTGGTAGGTGATGCGGTCAATGCTGCAAGCTATGACAGATCCAAGCTGTATGATCCGGGCTTTACCACAGAGTTCCGTGAGGCTACGAAATAAAATATGAACATTTCCATCATTTGCTTCAGTATGACAGGGCTGGAGACAGGGGAAAGGCTTCAGAGGGCTCTGGAAAAAGAGGGTGAGAGTGTCACCCTTGCAAAAAAGAGCCGGTACCTTCCGGATCCGATCTCTGTTTCCACCTCCCAGTGGGCAGGGGAACAGTTCCGGGCAGGAAAAGAGGGTGTGATCTTTATTGGCGCCTGCGGGATCGCAGTGCGCAGTATCGCACCTTACATTGCCGGAAAAAAGACGGATCCGGCTGTGCTGGTGATCGATGAATGCGGAAAATTTGTCATTGCTCTTCTTTCCGGACATCTGGGCGGAGCCAATGAGCTGGCTCTTCGCTGTGCCGGATATCTTAAGGCGGTGCCGGTTGTGACAACAGCCACAGATCTTCACAGCCGTTTTGCAGTGGATGTTTTTGCAAAAAAGAATGGCTGTGCTATTTTTCATATGAAGGCTGCAAAGGAGGCTTCTGCGGCCCTTCTTGCTGGAGAGAGCGTTGGCTTTTACAGTGAGTTTCCATGGGACGGAGAGCTGCCGGAGGGTCTGGTGCTTTGCGGAAAAGACGGAAGGCCCTCAGCTGCAGCGGATCCGGGGAATGGTGAGAAAGCCGGTGAGGCACCGGAAACAGGTATTGCGGTGACGATCCACAGAGGCTGCCTGCCCTTTAAAAATACAGTCCATGTGGTGCCGCCCGCTGCAGTTCTGGGAATGGGCTGCCGCAGGGGAAAGGATGCAGCCTCCATCCGGAAGGCGGCAGAGGAATGTCTGAAGGAATCGGATGTTTACAGAGAAGCACTGAGAGCCATTGCCAGTATCGATCTGAAGAAAGAAGAGGTGGGACTTCTTTCTCTGGCAGAAGCCTGGCAGCTTCCGTTTCTGACCTTTACAGAGGAAGAGCTGAAGGCAGTGCAGGGTGAATTTACCCCGTCACAATTTGTAAAAAAGATAACAGGTGTAGAGAATGTCTGTGAGAGAAGCGCGGTTCTGGGTTGCGGACAGGGTACACTGATCAGAAAAAAAACAGGCCGGGACGGTGTGACCACCGCCCTTGCAGCCGGAAATCGGAGGATACGTTTTGAGTAAGATTTATGTTGTAGGAATTGGCCCGGGTGCGTATGACCAGATGACTGGAAGAGCGATCCGTGCATTAAATGAAAGTGATGTGATCATCGGTTACACGGTGTATGTGGATCTTGTAAAGGAGTATTTTGCTGGTAAAGAGTTCATGACCACACCGATGAAAAAAGAGGTAGACCGCTGTGTACTTGCTTTTGACGAGGCAAAAAAAGGAAAAACCGTTTCCATGATCTGCAGCGGTGACGCCGGTGTCTATGGCATGGCAGGTCTGATGTATGAGGTGGGAGAAAACTATCCGGATGTGGAGCTGACCATTATCCCGGGTGTGACAGCAGCCACAGGCGGCGCCGCAGTGCTGGGTGCACCGCTGATCCATGATTTCTGCTTGATCAGCTTAAGTGATCTTCTGACTCCGTGGGAGAAGATCGAGGCAAGGCTTCTGGCAGCAGCACAGGCGGATTTTGTGGTATGCCTTTACAATCCGTCCAGCAGAAAACGTAAGGATTATCTTCAGAAGGCCTGTGATCTGATGATGAAATACAAGTCTCCGGATACTGTCTGCGGCACGGTTGCCCAGATCGCACGTGACGGCGAGACTGCACAGGTTATGACACTGAAGGAGCTCCGTGATACAGAAGTGGATATGTTTACTACCGTATTTGTGGGAAATTCACAGACTAAGAATGTAAACGGCAAGATGGTAACACCAAGGGGATATAAGAATGTATAAAGCCATTGTTTTTGCAGGAACCACCGAGGGCTATGCACTCTGTGAGTTCCTTGCGGAAAATCATGTTCCGGTCTATGCCTGTGCAGCTACGGAATATGGCGGCTCCCTTCTGAAGGAAAATGAATTTCTCCATGTCAGCGCCGGAAGGCTGAAAACCGAAGATATGGAGGAGCTTTTCCAAAGGGAAGCGCCGGAGATCGTTCTGGACGCCACTCATCCCTATGCAGCAGAGGTGACAAAAAATATCCGGACTGCCTGTGAGAACGGAAGCATCCGCTATCAGCGTGTCCTTCGCCCGGAGGGGGAGAAGAACAGGGAAGCCATCTATGTGGAAAGCACGGAGAAGGCGGCAGAGCTTCTTTCCGGTACAGAGGGGAACATTTTTCTTACCACAGGAAGCAAGGAGCTGTCTAAATTTACAGTGATCCCGGATTACCAGGAGAGGCTTTTTGCCCGGGTGCTGTCCATCCCTTCCGTGATCAGCTCCTGCGCGGAGCTGGGGATCGAGGGAAAGCATCTCATCGGTATGCAGGGGCCATTTTCCACAGAGATCAACGAAGCCATGCTTCGACAGTTTCAGTGCAGCTATCTGGTCACCAAGGATACCGGTCTGGCAGGTGGATTCCCGGAAAAGATGGAGGCTTGTCAGCGCTGCGGCGTCACACCTGTGATCATCGGAAGACCATTGCAGGAGGAGGGGCTGTCCCTGCCGGAAGCAAGGGTATTTCTGGCAAAGCTGTTCGGCCTTACCCTGTCACAGAGGGTTTCTCTTGTAGGCATCGGCATGGGTGCGGAAAAAACCCTGACTCTGGAAGGAAAGAAGGCCTTTGATGAGGCGGAGCTTCTGATCGGTGCAAAGCGTATGACAGATGCCGTACAGAGGCCGGGGCAGATGGTTCTCCATGAGTACCGCAGTGATAAGATCGTGGAGTATATCAAGACACATCCACAGTACCGTACCGTAGCCATTGCCCTTTCCGGCGATGTGGGCTTCTACAGCGGTGCAAGGAAGCTGATGGATCTTCTGGATGGCGATGTCCAGGTGATCTGCGGGATTTCTTCCGTTGTTTATTTTATGGCGAAGATCGGTCTTTCCTGGGATGATGCCAGGATCGTCAGCGCTCATGGAAGAGACTGCAATCTGATTGCCCTGATCCGGCATAACCCCAAGGTTTTTTCCATTCTTGGAACAGAGGATGGGGTAGCTCGTCTGGCTTCTCGTCTGGTTGCGTATGGAATGGGTGATGTGACCCTTTATGTGGGTGAAAATCTTTCCTACGAAAATGAAAAGATCTTTCATGCCAGTGCAGCAGATCTTACAGAATACCGGGGCGATGCGTTAAGCGTGGTAACTGCGTGCAATGAAAAGGCACTACCTTTGCCCGCAGTTCACGGGATCTGTGATGAGGAATTTCTTCGTGGGAAGGCGCCTATGACAAAGGAAGAGGTGCGTACGGTTTCTCTGTCCAAGCTTCGTCTTCAGGAGGATTCTGTTTGCTATGATGTGGGAGCGGGCACAGGCTCGGTTTCTGTTGAGATGGCGCTTCGTGCCTGGAAGGGTCAGGTCTATGCCATCGAGAAAAAGGAAGATGCCCTTGCTCTTCTGAAGGAGAACAGGCGGAAATTTGCCACAGACAATCTGGAGATCGTGCCGGGTACTGCACCGGAAGCGATGGTGGAACTGCCTGTTCCGACACATGCCTTTATCGGCGGGTCTTCCGGAAACATGAACGAGATCATCCGGCTTCTTCTGGATAAAAATCCGGGAGTACGGATCGTGATCAACTGCATCACCCTGGAGACGGTGACGGAAGCCATGAATGCCATACGAGATTTCAGCCTGACGGATGTGGATATCGTACAGCTGTCTGCGGCAAGATCAAAATCTATCGGAAGGTATCATATGATGATGGGTGAGAATCCGATCTATATCATTTCCTGCAGCGGAAGAGGGGAGGAGATTTAGGTGAAGATCCCGAGAATACTTCTTGCGGCAGGTGCCAGCGGAAGCGGAAAAACCCTGATCACCTGCGGGCTGCTTCAGGCGCTGGTGAACCGTGGTCTGAAGGTGGCTTCTTTTAAATGCGGCCCGGATTACATAGATCCTATGTTCCACAGCCGTGTGATCGGTACAAGATCCCGAAACCTGGATACGTTTTTTACAGATGGAGACAGAACCCGGTATCTTCTGGCAAAGAACGCATCGGACTGTGAGATCGCAGTGATGGAGGGAGTCATGGGGTATTATGACGGTGTAGGAGGGATCACCTCCAGAGCCAGCGCCTATGATCTGGCCTCCACCACAGATACACCGGTGATCCTGATCGTAAACAGCCGTGGTATGAGTGTTTCCCTGGCTGCCTATGTAAAGGGCTTTCTGGAATACAAAAAGGACAGTCATATCTGCGGCGTGATCTTTAACCAGATGTCTCCCATGCTGTATCCCAGGATGAAGAAGCTTCTGGAAGAGGAGCTTTCCGTAAAGGTGCTGGGATATGTTCCGAAGGTGGAGGACTGTGTGATCGAAAGCCGTCATCTGGGGCTGGTGCTTCCGGAGGAGATCCCGGAGCTGAAAAGCCGTCTGCAGAAGCTTTCCGAGGTATTGGAGAAAACCCTGGATATCGATGGGATCCTGGAGCTTGCAGGGGAAGCACCGGAGCTTGCGGCACCGGAGACGGAAATGCTGATACAGAAGGATACTGCCTTCGGATACCGTACAGAGGAAAAGGTGCGGATCGGTGTGGCGGATGATGAAGCCTTCTGCTTTTTCTATGCGGATAATTTAAATCTTCTGGAGCAGATGGGAGCGGAGCTGGTGCGTTTTTCACCCATTCATGACAGAGAGCTTCCGGAGGATCTGGACGGGCTTCTTTTAAGCGGCGGTTACCCGGAATTAAACGGGGAGGCGCTGGAAGAAAATCAGGAAATGTGCACCCGGATCCGGGAAGTCATCCTGGACGGAATGCCCTGTCTGGCAGAATGTGGCGGATTCATGTATCTTCATCAGGAGATGGAGGATATGGAAGGAAAGCAGCGCAGAGTCTGCGGGGTGATCTCTGGAAGGGCTTACCGCACACCGAAGCTGAACCGGTTCGGCTATATCACCCTTACGGAAAAACAGGATACCGGACTTGGTGAGATTCCGGCTCATGAATTCCATTACTTTGATTCTACAGATTGCGGAGAGGATTTTCATGCGGCAAAGCCGGCATCTAAAAGAGGATGGGATTGTATCCATGACCGAGGCAGGCTGATGGCAGGATTTCCGCATCTTTATTATTACGGAAATCCCAGGGTTCCGGCACGCTTTCTGAAGAACGCACTGGAATATAAGAAGGAACGGAGGCAGAAAAAAGATGCTGAAATATAGTCTTCCTGCACTGGTCATAGGATTTGTGCTGGATCTTCTGATCGGAGATCCCAGATGGCTTTATCATCCGATCTGTGTCATCGGCAATCTGATCTCAGTGCTGGAAAAGGTGATCCGGAAGATTTTTCCGAAAAATCACGGCGGTGAGCTGACAGGAGGCTTTCTGATCGTAGTGCTTGTCTGTCTGTTCAGCGGCGGGGTGCCGCTTCTGGTGCTTTATTATCTTTACCGGTATCTGCCGGTGGCCGGATTTGTGCTGGAGGTTTTCTGGTGCTATCAGCTTCTTGCCACCCGTTCCCTGAAGGATGAGAGTATGAAGGTTTATGACCGGCTGAAAAACGGAACTCTGGACGAGGCACGCTATGCGGTGTCCATGATCGTAGGCCGTGATACCAGAGAGCTTACGGAAACTGGCGTGACAAAGGCTGCTGTGGAAACCGTTGCGGAAAATGCATCCGACGGCGTGATCGCCCCCATGCTTTATATGGCTATCGGCGGGGTGCCGCTGATGTTTTTGTACAAGGGTATCAATACCATGGATTCCATGCTTGGATATAAAAATGACAAATATCTTTATTTCGGCCGTATTGCGGCAAAGCTGGATGATGTGGCCAATTATATCCCTGCCAGGATTTCTGGATGGCTGATGGTGGCAGGAACTGTTTTTACAGGAATGGATACAAAAAATGCGGCAAAGATCTACAAACGTGACCGGAGAAATCATGCAAGCCCCAACTCTGCTCAGACAGAGGCTGCTATGGCCGGAGCGCTGGATGTACAGCTTGCGGGAAATGCATATTATTTCGGGAAATTATATGAAAAACCCACGATCGGGGATCCGATCCGCCCTGTGGAGCCGGAGGATATCAAAAGAGCTAACCGGCTGATGTATGCGGCATCCATACTGGGAGTGGTTGTATTTGGACTGCTCAGTGCGGGGATCCGGTTCGGGTTATTAAGGTAACAATAAATACAGACAGGAGAATGACCAATGACAAAACACATACATGGAGGAGACGTATATAAACATAAAGACTGCCTGGATTTTTCGGCAAATCTGAATCCTTTGGGAACACCGGAAAGTGTGAAGCAGGCCATTATCCACAGTCTGGATCATATTGCACAGTATCCCCAGGTGGGATGCGGCGTTCTCAGGGAAAGGATCGCAGAATCGGAAGGGGTAAAAGCGGAAGAGGTAATATGCGGTAACGGAGCGGCAGAAGTGATCTTTACGCTTTGTCATGCAGTAAAGCCAAAGCGGGCTCTGATCCCGGCGCCTACTTTTGCGGAATACGGACAGGCTCTGGCCAGCACTGGCTGTGAGCTGGAATATTACATGCTGACGGAAAATGACGGTTTTGTGCTCAGTGAAGCATATCTAGATATCCTCCATAAGGGACTGGATATGGCTTTCTTATGTAACCCCAACAATCCTACCGGCATGCTGATCCCCCACAGGCTTCTGAAAAGGATCCTGGAAAAATGCAGAAAGCTGGATATCCTGCTGGTGGTAGATGAGTGTTTCCTTGATTTTGTAAAGGAACCGGAAGAGTATTCTCTGAAGCATTCTCTTTCCGGGTTCAATAATCTTTTTATCCTGAAAGCATTTACAAAAAGATATGCCATGGCCGGTGTGCGGCTGGGCTATGGCCTCTGTTCTGACAGAAAGCTGATGGAAAGGATGGAGCTCTGCGTTCAGCCATGGAATGTTTCCACCATGGCCCAGGCAGCCGGGATCCAGGCACTTACAGAGACGGAATATGTAGAGGAGGGAAGACAGCTTGTTTTTCGGGAGGCACAGTGGCTGAAGGATGAGCTGGTCCGCATTGGGTATAAAGTATTTCCGTCGGAAGCAAATTATATTTTCTTTAAAGGACCGGAGGAGCTCTTTGACTTCTGTCTGCGCAAGCGGATCCTGATCCGTGACTGCAGCAATTATCCGGGTCTTACAAGGGGGTATTACCGGATCGCGGTAAAGCGCCATGAAGAAAATGTAAAACTGATCGAAGTACTTGAGGGAGGTATATTATGGCAAAAGCAATAATGGTACAGGGAACCATGTCCAATGCCGGAAAAAGCCTGCTGGCTGCGGGACTTTGCAGGATCTTTAAGCAGGATGGATATCGTGTGGCTCCTTTTAAATCACAAAATATGGCACTGAATTCCTTTATCACAGAGGATGGTCTTGAGATGGGACGGGCTCAGGTCATGCAGGCAGAGGCAGCCGGGATCCGGCCGTCTGTCCTGATGAATCCCATTCTTCTGAAGCCTACCAATGATGTAGGCTCCCAGGTGATCGTAAACGGAGAGGTTCTTGGAACCATGAGTGCCAGGGATTATTTCAAATATAAGAAGACCCTGGTTCCGGATGTGATGAAGGCGTACAACGCTCTTGCAGCGGAAAACGATATCATTGTCATCGAAGGTGCGGGAAGTCCTGCCGAGATCAATCTCAAGGATGAGGATATTGTAAATATGGGTATGGCAAAGATGGCCAAGGCACCGGTCCTTCTTGTGGGAGATATTGACCGTGGAGGTGTTTTTGCCCAGCTGATCGGTACGATAGAGCTTCTGGAGGACGATGAGAAGGCTATGGTAAAGGGGCTGATCATCAACAAATTCCGCGGAGATAAGACTATTCTGGACCCTGGTGTTGTCATGCTTGAGGAAAGAAGCGGGATCCCGGTGGTGGGTGTGGCGCCTTATCTGGATATCCAGGTGGAGGATGAGGACAGCCTGACGGAGCGTTTTGACCGGAAGCAGGAAGCCGGTGTCATTGATATCGCAGTGGTCCGTACACCAAGGATCTCCAACTTTACGGATTTTAATCCTTTTGAGAGCATTCCCGGAGTTTCTCTCCGCTATGTAAAACACCCGAGAGATCTTCACTCTCCGGACATGATCATCCTTCCTGGAACTAAGAACACCATGGGTGATCTGATCTGGATGCGGGAAAGCGGAATGGAGGCAGCGGTTCTTAAGGAAGCCTCCAGAGGCAAGCTGATCTTTGGTGTCTGCGGTGGCTATCAGATGCTAGGTGAAACCTTAAGCGACCCTCATGGAGTTGAAAATGGCGGTTCCATGAAAGGAATGGGACTTCTTCCCATGGAAACGGTATTTGCCGAAAAGAAAACCAGGACCAGGGTGCAGGGGCATTTCGGTCAGCTGTCCGGTGTGTTTGCTCCTCTTTCCGGTGCGGAGATCGAGGGCTATGAGATCCATATGGGCGAAAGCATCCTGAAGGACAATGCAGGAACAGCCACGAAGATCACAGACAGCGTCAGCGGTAAGAAAAAAGAAGAGGGTGCTTTTGCGGGAAATGTGTGCGGAACCTATATCCACGGCGTTTTCGATAAGGAAGCATCTGCAGAGGCGATCATCCGCGTGATCGGCGAGAAAAAAGGTATTGATGTGGAAAATATGACAGGCGTGGATTTTGCGGCATTTAAGGAACAGCAGTATGATATCCTGGCTGCAGAGCTGCGGAAGCATCTGGATATGAAAAAAATCTATGAGATACTGGAAAACGGGATTACGGAGGAAGAATAGAAATGAAAGTTGAGCTTGAAAATGTAAAACCCATGGAGATCGAAAAAAGAAGCTTTGAGATCATCACAGAAGAGCTGGGGGATACTCCCCTGATTCCGGGAACAGAGCTGATCGTAAAACGCTGCATCCACACAAGCGCAGATTTTGATTATGCAAAAAATCTCTGCTTCTCGGAGGGGGCAGTGGAGATGGCCATGGACGCCATCCGCAATGGCGCCTGCATCGTCACAGATACCCAGATGGCAAAGGCTGGGATCAACAAGCGTGCACTTGCCCGCTACGGCGGTGAGGCTTACTGCTTCATGTCCGATGAGGATGTGGCTGCCCTTGCAAAAAAGAACGGGACTACCAGAGCCACAGCCAGCATGGACAAGGCAGCAGAGATGGATAAAAAGCTGATCTTTGCCATTGGAAACGCACCTACCGCACTGGTACGTCTTTATGAGCTTATTGAGAACGGAAAGCTTTCTCCTGAGCTGATCATCGGTGTGCCGGTAGGTTTTGTGAATGTTGTGCAGTCCAAGGAGCTGATCATGCACGCAGATGTGCCTTATATTGTGGCAAAAGGACGCAAGGGTGGAAGCAACATTGCTGCGTGCATTGTAAATGCCCTGCTCTACATGATCGATAACCGGAGAGATTAGGAGCCGGTAACCTCCTTCAGAAGCTGACAGGCAGGCAGAAAATCCTTGGATGGAATGGAGGAGCAGGAGAGGACCAGGGTGACCTCGGCTCCGTTTTCTCTGAGAACCTCCAGTCCCAGACCACGGTTCCGGGCTCTGTCTGTCAGTTCACTGCCTGTGAGAGAACAGGGAAGAGTAAGGGCAAGGCTGGTTCCTGCGGCTCCTGTTTGGATCTGGCAGTCCTGGCCGAAGGTTTCCCGGACAGCCTGGGAAAGAGCCTTCAGCTTCTGGGAATAAAGGCGGCGGAGCTTTCTTGTCTGGGAAGCCAGATGCCCGTCGCGGATAAACTGGCAGAGCGCGATCTGTTCTGCCTTGGAAGCAGTCTGATTATAAAAGGCTGCTTTTTTTGTATATTTTTCCCGGAGAGAGCGCGGCAGTACCATGAAGCTGACACGGATGGAGGGCAGCAGCAGCCTGGAAAAGGAACCGATATAGACAACGTTTTCACCACCTGCAAGACCGAAAAGTGAAGGCGTCGGTTTCTGGAAATAAACAAATTCGTTTTCGAAATCATCCTCAATGATCAGATGGTCATTGATCTCCGCATGACGGATCAGCTCCAGGCGTCGTTTTACCGGCATGATCTCGCCCCATTTCGTCATGTGAGCAGGAGAAACATAGATCACATCGCAGCTTTTGTCCCGGTAATGGACATCAAAGCCGTAATCCTGAAAGATGGTGCTGCATGTGGTGAAGGACGGTGTGGGGAACGAAACGGTTTTCCGTTCATGGATCAGAGGACAGAGGATCTGGAGAAGGGGCTGGAGACCGGCCCCTACTACAATGTCATCCGGGGAGCAGATCACATTTCTGCGTTCCCGGATATAGTCTGCGAGAACCTCCCGGAAATCGCTTTCGCCCTGGGGTTCGCCATAAGAAAGCATACGGTCGCCCTGGCGGAGGGCACTTTTGATGTAACGCTGCCACTGATCAAAACGGAAGCTTTCCCGGTCAACACCGGAAGAGGCAAAATCATAAAGGCAGGGCGTGATGTCCTTATCCTGTTTTTCGGGGGTAAGCAGATGCTGCTTGGAAGCAATGCCGGTGACATAATAGCCGCTCTGTGCCTTGGCGATGATATAGCCGTCTGCTGCCAGCAGAAGATAGGCATTTTCGATGGTGGTACGGCTCAGCTTCAGCTCCTGGGCGCATTTGCGGAGGGAGGGCATTTTGCTTCCGGGAAGGAGACGGCCTTCCAGGATCAGCTTCCGGTAATAGTGGTAAACCTCCAGATAAAGGTGTTCTTTTTTGTGTTCTGCAGATATATTTAACATAAGTATGATGATTTCCTTCCAAAAATGATTGCGTAAACCTGACAGTTCATTCTATAATATTACAGAAAAAAACTCAAGACTGGAGAATTACCATGAAAAAAATAGCAGTGATCAATGATCTTTCCGGGCTGGGGAAATGTTCACTGACAGCAGCGATCCCGGTGATCTCGGTGATGGGAGTCCAGGCGTGTCCACTTCCCACCGCTGTTTTAAGCAACCAGACCGGTTATGAAAGTTATTTTTGTGAGGATTTCACAGAGCATATGGAACCATATATGGAGCAGTGGAAAAAAAGAGGATTTTTCCCGGATGGGATTTATACAGGATTTCTTTCTGACGATAAGCAGGCAGACAGGATCCTGAAATTTATGGATGCGTTTGCAGGGAAGGATACTCTGATCCTTACAGATCCGGTGATGGGGGATGACGGCGCGGTTTATCCGATCTATACAGAAGAGCTCCGCAGCCGGTTCTGCGAACTGACACGTCGTTCCTATGTGATCACACCGAACCTTACGGAGGCCCTCCTTCTTCTCTACGGAAAAGAAAAAATGGAGGAGATCTGGAATAAACTGCAAAAGGTATCAGAGGCCCGGCGGATGGAAGAGATCCGGGAGATCGGGTGCGGACTTGCCCGGAAATTTTCACTTCCTGCCGTTGTGATCACCGGAGTGGATCACAGGGAGGAGGGGCAGCCTCTGAAAATGGGGAATCTTGTCCTGGAAAACGGAAACAGCTCCTGGGTATTTGCAGAGAAATCCGGCGGAAGCTATTCCGGGACAGGAGATCTTTTTGCATCCGTGCTCAGTGCAGGGCTGGTAAAAAGATATTCCATGAAAACCTGTGCAGAGCTGGCCGTGGACTTTATCTCGGCATCGATCCGGGATGCGGTGGAGGAAGGAACAGACCGTAACGATGGTGTATGCTTTGAACAGCATCTCGGCATGCTGCTTCCATAAAAACATAAGGGGATAAAAAAGAGCTGACCGTCAGGCCAGCTCTTCCCATTTTTCATAAAGCTCTTCCAGTTCTTCAGCGATGGCTGTTTTTTCGCGGCTCAGCTTTGTACATTCCGCTACATTGGTGCAGACATCCGGAAGGACCATGGTCTCGTCGATCTCGCTGTCTCTTGTTTCCAGCTCTTCGATACGGGCTTCGACTTTTTTCAGCTCGGCTTCCCGTTTTCGTTTCTTTGCCTGTTCTTCCTTCATCTGCTGCCAGGAAAGCTTGTTCTCGGAAACCGCTTTTTCTTCGGCAGGTGCCTCCGGAGAAGTGCTTCCCGGTGCATAGGTACTGGTCAGCTCCTCCTTCTTTTCCAGATAGTAATCATAATCACCGATGTAATTTACCACTGCCTGGTTTGTCAGCTCCATGATCCTGGTCGCAGTCTGATTGATAAAGTAACGGTCATGGGATACATAAAGGACTGTACCGGTGTAGCTGACCAATGCTTCCTCCAGGATCTCCTTGGAGGCAATATCCAGATGGTTGGTAGGCTCGTCAAGGATCAGGAAGTTAGCCTCGGAAAGCATCAGCTTTGCAAGGGAAACACGGCCTCTTTCTCCACCGGAAAGTGCGGAGATCTCCTTGAAAACATCATCTCCGGTAAAGAGAAATGCAGCAAGCATATTTCGGATCTCGGTCTCTGTGAGAGTCGGATAAGTATCGGAGATCTCCTGAAAAATTGTCTTGTCCATATGCAGAACATGATGTTCCTGATCGTAATAACCGATCTGAACCTTGGAACCAAGGGAAAATTTGCCGGCATCTGCCTCAATAAGACCGTTGATGATCTTCAGCATGGTGGTCTTTCCGGTTCCGTTGTTTCCGATCAGTGCCACACGCTCGCCGCGTTTGATATCAAAGGAGATATCGGAGAACAGGGTCTGTCCCGGAAAGGCCTTGGAAAGCGCTTCCACGTGGAGCACATCGTTTCCGCTTAACACCCGTGGTTCCAGCGAGATACGCATCCGGTCCTGGAGCTCAAGAGGCTTTTCGATCCTCTGTACACGGTCCAGCATTTTTTCACGGCTTTCCGCACGCTTGATAGATTTTTCACGGTTAAAGGATTTCAGCTTGGCGATAACGGCTTCCTGATGCTTGATATCCCGTTGCTGATTTAAGTATGCCTTGTACTGTGCGTCACGAAGCTGAGCCTTCTTGAGAGCATAGGCAGAGTAGTTGCCGCTGTATACGCGGGTCTGTCCGGCTTCGATCTCAATGACCTTGGTGACCACCTTATCCAGAAAATAACGGTCATGGGAGACGATAAAAACAGCTCCCGGATAATTCAGAAGATAAGTTTCCAGCCAGGAGATGCTTTCCATATCCAGGTGATTGGTTGGCTCATCCAGAAGCAGGATATCCGGCTTGGAAAGAAGCATCTTGCCCAGCGCCACGCGGGTTTTCTGACCGCCGGAAAGAGTTTCGATCTGCTTGTCATAATCTTCCTCCGTGAAGCCGAGACCCTTTAAGACACCGGTCAGCTCACTTTTGTAAGCGTATCCGTTCTCCAGCTCAAACTGATGGGTCAGGCGGGTATAGGTTTCCATCAGACGGTTCAGCTCATCACCGGTCACCGTGTTCATTTCCTGTTCCATATTGCGGATACGGCGTTCCATATCGATGATGTGCTGCTTGGTGGTAAGAAGCTCCTCGTAGATGGTATGATGTCCGTGGATATCCTGGTACTGGGCAAGATAGCCGATATTTTTATCCCGGGCAAGCACCACGGTACCGGAATCAGCAGAAAGCTCCTGCATGATGATCCGCAGCAGAGTGGTCTTTCCTGCACCGTTGCATCCGATCAGAGCAGCCTTTTCACGGTCTTCAATGTGAAAGGATACATCATTTAAAATTACTTTTTCGCCAAAGGCCTTGCATATATTCTGACATGATAAAATCATAAAAACTGTCCTCCTGTATAAAGAATCACCCCTGTTTATGCCTGAACAGGGAAAAATCCTCCACCTATTATAACGGAAACTGCCGGGATTTCAAAGAAAAAATCAATTATTAGAAAAATTATAAAGAAATTTGTACAGAATAGACAACTTTAATTGACAGGAAAATGTCAATTCGTTATAATTAACCTAGTGTAAGGTAAGGAGGAAAACTATCGTGGAGACAAAACAAATCTCGAAAGCGGTGATTAAGCGTCTGCCACGCTATTACCGCTACTTAGGAGAGCTGATGGAAGACAATGTAGAACGTATTTCTTCCAATGAGTTAAGTAAGAAGATGCATACCACAGCTTCTCAGATCCGTCAGGATCTTAATAATTTCGGCGGTTTCGGGCAGCAGGGGTATGGCTATAATGTACATTATCTTTATACAGAGATTGGTAAGATCCTGGGACTGGATACCGTTCATCCGATGATCATTCTGGGTGCTGGTAATCTGGGACAGGCACTTGCCAATTATGTGGATTTTGAGAAGCGTGGCTTCAGGCTGGTTGGTATCTTTGACGTAAATCCTGTGCTTGAGGGCATCGCAGTCCGTGGACTTGAGATCCAGATGCTCAGTGAGCTTCCGTTTTTCCTGAGAGAGAATAACGTGGAGATCGCGATTCTGACACTTCCCAAGAATAAAGCCAAGGAAATGGCAGATATCCTGGTGGAGAACGGGATCAAGGCAATCTGGAATTTTGCACATCTCGATCTTGAGACACCGGATGATGTGATCGTAGAGAACGTTCATCTTTCCGAGAGTCTGATGACACTGTCTTATAATCTCAGTAAATACAGGCAGGAACATGTGGATAAGTAAGAATTGTTAAGCTGCCGGAAACGGCAGCTTTCTCTATGACAGAGGGGAGGCAGAAGACAGAATGAAGAAGCTTGTTACCTGCAAAGAAATGAAGGATCTGGACTCCACAACGATCCGTGAGATCGGAGTTCCCTCCGAGGTTCTGATGGAGCGGGCGGCACTGAAGGTGGTAGAGGAAACAGAAAAGTATCTCC